>Ga0265314_10006545_pt1 | contig 10278 bp, 11 predicted proteins | sample 4126metaG_FD_203106 | JGI IMG/M metagenome (GOLD analysis project Ga0265314, IMG submission 203106) | Rhizosphere microbial communities from Carex aquatilis grown in University of Washington, Seatle, WA, United States - 4-1-26 metaG | ecosystem: Host-associated > Plants > Roots > Rhizosphere >... | reverse complement strand
ATGTCGTTATAGCGCGGATGCGTTCCGATGAAATCCGAGTCGTTCATCCAGAAATCGTAGATCGGCTTGCCCGACTGGATTTCCGTCGAGATCTTGTCGACGATCAGGCCTTCATCCATCATCTCGTGCTTGACTTGGATGCCGGTGATCTCGGCAAACGCCTTGGTCAGCGTCTTCGACTCGTATTCGTGAATGCCGAGAATTTCCGAAGCCGTGCTGACCTGCATGCCCTTGAAGGGCGTCGCTGCCTTGATGAACCACTCCATCTCGGCCATCTGCTGTTCTTTGCTCAGCGTCGACGGTTGGAACTCGCTGTCAACCCACTTCTTGGCGGCATCGACCTGTTGCGCATAGCTCACGGTTGGCGTGAGCAATGCCGGCGCTCCGACCGTGGCCGCAACCGCGGCCGTGCCTGCACCCTTGAGAACGTCACGACGTTTGATATCCATCTTGGCTTTCCTCCCTTGTTTTAACCCCACACACAACGCGCGAGGCAGTTACAGTCACGCAAAACGAAACATCGCGGCGGCGAACGGAATACAGATCGCCAGCGCGTACCAGAGCTCGCCGCCGCCGAGGCGAATCCACAGGATCATGATGAAGGCGGAGCCGAGCAGCGAGACGAAGAAGCGGTCGCCGCGCGTGGTCGGAAACCCGAGAATACCCCTGCGCGGCGTCTCCGGCCGGTAGATCGCGAGCAGGGTAAGAATGACGAGCGACAGGGCGATGAAGGCAAAGAAGATTTCCGTCTGCACCGTCCAGGCCATCCATGCCAATGACATGCCCGCCTCCTAAACGCGGCCGAGGGCGAAGCCCTTGGCGATGTGGTTGCGCACAAACCAGATGACGAGAGCGCCCGGCACCATCGTCAGCACGCCGGCGGCGGCGAGCAACGACCAGTCCATCCCGGAGGCCGAATAGGTGCGCGACATCACCGCGGCGAACGGCAGCGCGTTGGTCGCGGTCAGGGTGGTCGCGAGCAGCTGCTCGACCCAGGAGAACATGAAGCAGAAAAACGCGGTGACACCGATCCCGTTGGCGATCAGCGGCACGAAGATGCGCACGAAGAAACGAGGGAACGAATAGCCGTCGATCGCGGCGGTCTCGTCGATTTCACGCGGCACGCCGCTGATGAAGCCCTCGAGAATCCAGACCGCCAGCGGCACGTTGAACAGGCAATGCGCCAGCGCTACGGCCCACACCGTGTCGAACAGTCCGACGGCGTAATAGAGGTTGAAGAACGGCAGCGCGAATACGGCGGTCGGCGCCATCAGATTGGTGAGCAGCCAGAAGAACAAATGTTTGTCGCCGATGAAGCGATAGCGGCTGAAGGCGTAAGCCGCCGGCAGTGCCACGGTTACCGAGATCACCGTGTTGATCGCCACGTAGGTCAGCGAAACCAGAAATCCGTGCACCCAGGTCGGATCGTGAAGAATGAAGAAATACTTCACCAGCGACGGATGCCGCGGCCAGATCGCAAGGCTCGACATGATGTCTTCGTTGCTGCGCAGGCTCATGTTGATGAGCCAGTAGATCGGCAGCAGCAGACAGACGAGGTAGAACACCAGACCGATCTTCGGGAGGATGCCTTGCTTCTCCATCTCAGGCCTCCTTCAACAGGTCGAGCTGGGTCATCGCCGTGAAGAAGATCCAGCACAGGGTGATCGTGATGAGGTAGTAGACCAGCGACATCGCGGCCGCGCTGCCGAGGTCTACTTGCCCGAGCGCGATCTTGACCAGGTCGATCGACAGGAACGTGGTGGCGTTGCCCGGTCCGCCGCCGGTCACAACGAAGGGCTCGGTGTAGATCATGAAGCTCTGCATGAAACGCAGCAGGATCGCGAGCACCAGCACGCGTTGCAACTTCGGCAATTCGATATTGATAAAGACCGACCAGCGGCTGGCCGCATCGATCCGCGCCGCCTGATAAAACGCGTCGGGAATCGCGCGCAACCCGGCGTAACTCAGCAGGATGACCAGCGGCGTCCAATGCCAGACGTCGATCAGAAGAATCGTGAACCAGGCCGATACAGGGTCCTGGGTATCGTTGTAGTGCAGCCCTATGCCGGTCAGGGTCGCGCCGAACAGGCCGATGTCGGCGCGCGCAAAAATCTGCCACATGGTTCCGACCACGTTCCATGGGATCAGCATCGGAAGCGCGATCAGCACCAGGCTGGGCCCGACCGCCCAGCCGCGCCGCGGCAGCGCCAGCGACAGCGCGATGCCGAGCGGCACCTCGATCAGGAGCACGACGAACGAGAAGATCAGGTTGCGCTCCAGCGCGCCGGAGAAACGGGCGCCGATTTCGGTGCTGGGATCCAGCAGTTCGCGAAACCAGGCATCGCCGTTCCAGAAGAAGTGATTCTCCGCCATCGCGTCCTGCACCGAATAATTGACGACGGTCATCACCGGCAGCAGGGCGGAAAACAGTACGACGATCATCACAGGCGCGACCATCAGCCAGGCCCGGTTGTTCAGGGTCTTTCTCATCACACCGCTCCCTCAACCAGCAGGCTGTCGGCATAGACATGGATGTGCGCCGGATCGAACTTGAGCGCCGCCGCGTTGTCGGAACTCGAAAAACCCTCCGGCGCGCGCGCCGCCATCTTGATGTCGCCGATGCGAACGCGCGCGAAGCGGATGCGGCCGAGATCGTCGATCCGCTCGATGTTGGTGGAGAGCAGCCCTGGCGTCGGCGGCACCAGCTCGACGAATTCGGGACGCACGCCGATCTCGATCCTGGCGCCGGCCGGCAGCGCATCGTAGCTGCGGTTCAGCGCGATGACGTGGCCGTCGATCCGGGCCTCGCGGCCCTTCACCTCGGCCGGAACGATGTTCATGCCGGGCGAACCGATGAAATAGCCGACAAAGGTATGCGCGGGCTTCTCGAACAGTTCGGCAGGCGTGCCGCTTTGCACCACGCGGCCGTCATGCATGACGACCACGGTGTCGGCAAAGGTCAGCGCCTCGGTCTGGTCATGGGTCACATAGATCATGGTGAGGTCGAGTTCGCGATGCAGTGCCTTCAGCTTCGAGCGCAATTGCCATTTCAGCTCGGGATCGATCACGGTCAGCGGCTCGTCGAACAGCACGGCCGCCACGTCCGGGCGCACCAGGCCGCGGCCGAGTGATATCTTCTGCTTGGCGTCGGCGGTCATCCGCGTCGCCCGGCGGTTGAGATCGGGCGTGAGGTCGAGCAGGCGCGCGATCTCGGCCACGCGTTTTTCGATCTCGGGCTTCGGCACGCCGCGATTCTTCAGCGGGAACGCCAGGTTCTGGCCGACCGTCATGGTGTCGTAGATCACCGGAAACTGGAACACCTGGGCGATGTTGCGCTTCTCGGTCGACTGCTGGGTGATGTCGGCGCCGTCGAACAGGATTTTGCCCCGCGTCGGGGTGACGATGCCGGAAATCAGGTTGAGCAGCGTGGTCTTGCCGCAACCCGAAGGCCCGAGCAACGCATAGGCGCCGCCCTGCCGCCAGGTCATGGTCACCGGCTTGAGTGCAAAGCTTTCCTCCGGGGCATCCTTGCCGCCGTAGGAATGCGCGAGATCGACGAGATCGATGCGGGCCATGCTGCCTCCCCTACGCCGAACCGGGAGAAGCGACCAGGCGATCGGCCGCATCGAAGACGAAGACGTTGTCGGGATCGAGCACGGCATCGAGCTGCTGGCCGGGCGCGAATTCGTGCACGCCATGCAGCACCGCGACCCAGTTCGAGGCGTCGCGATGCAGATGCACAAAACTCTCCGAACCGGTGATCTCGGTCACCGTCACGGTCGCCGAAAACGCATGGCGGCCGGCCTGGCCATTGGCGATCTCGAGTTGATGGGCGCGGAAGCCGACCCGATAGGCGCCGTCGGCGAGACCGGCGTACAGACCGCTGGCCGGCGCCGAGATGCCGCCGGCGTATTGCACCGAGCCGTTTTTCTTTTCGATTCCGACAATGTTGAGCGGCGGATCGGAAAACACCTGAGCCACCCGCAACGTATCGGGACGGCGATAGACTTTTGCAGTTTCGCCGACCTGCAGGGTCTGACCTTCCCACATGCAGATGGTGTTGCCGCCGAGCAGCAGCGCCTCGGTGGGCTCGGTGGTGGCGTAGACGAAGATCGCGCCCGAGGCTTCGAAGATGCGCGGCAATTCGGCGCGCAGTTCCTCGCGCAGCTTGTAGTCGAGGTTGGCGAGCGGCTCGTCGAGCAGCACGAGGTCGGCGCCCTTGACCAGCGCGCGGGCGATCGCGGTGCGCTGCTGCTGACCGCCTGAGAGCTGCAGCGGCGTGCGCTTCAGATACGGCTCGAGCCGAAGCAGCCGGGCGGCCTCGGCGACGCGCTTTTCGATCTCCGCCTTCGGCTTGCGCTGAACCCGCAACGGCGAGGCGATATTCTCGTAGACCGTCAGCGAGGGGTAATTGATGAACTGCTGGTAGACCATCGCCACCGAACGCTGCCGCACATCGAGGCCGGTGACATCCTTGCCGTCGACCAGAACGCGCCCCGTCGTCGGCTTGTCGAGGCCGGCGAGCAGCCGCATGATCGAAGTCTTGCCCGACAGAGTCGGCCCCAGCAGCACGCTGAGGGTGCCGCGGTCGAGGGTCAGCGAGACGTCGCGGATGGCGGGAATGCCATCGATATCGCGGGTGACGTGGTCGAGGGTCACGCTCATGAACGCCCTCCCGCCTGCAGCGGGGAACTGACAGGCTCGGGCCGGTGCGCGGAAATCCAGTCGTCGATGGCCGATATCTCGGCGGCGGACAGTCGCAAACCGAGCTTGGACCGGCGCCAGACGATATCTTCCGCAGTCAGGGCCCACTCGACCGACATCAGGTATCTGACTTCGGCTTCCGTCAAGGTGGCGCCAAAGGATTGACCGAGATCGGCCAGCGATTTCGCCTTGCCGAGCATCTTGCTGGCGCGGGTGCCATAGGCATGGGCGAGGCGGCTGGCATGGACCGGCGTCAGGAACGGATAGCCGCGGACCAGTTCGGCTGATAGCGCCGCGATCGCGGATACATCGAGGTCGCCGCCGGGCAGCGCCGCTTTCGCGGTCCAGCCCTCATGGGCCTTGCTGTCTTTCAGATAGGGCGCGAGCCGTTCCAGCGCTTCTTCGGCGAGCCGCCGGTGGGTGGTGATCTTGCCGCCATAGATCGACAGCAGCGGTGCGCCGCCGGGGGTGTCGAGTTCGAGGACATATTCGCGGGTCGCGGCCTTGGCTTCGCTTGCGCCGTCGTCATACAGCGGACGCACGCCGGCATAGGTCCACACCACGTCCGCCGGCTTGACCGGTTTTGCGAGGTACTCGCTGACGGAGGCGCAAAGATATTCGATTTCTTCCGCGGTCGCGGCGACCTTGGCCGGATCGCCGTGATAGTCGCGGTCGGTGGTGCCGATCAGGGTGAAATCGTCCTGATAGGGAATCACGAACACGATGCGGCCGTCGCTGTTCTGGAACATGTAGGCGCGGTCATGGTCGTAGAGTTTGCGCACCACGATGTGCGAGCCCTGCACCAGCCGCACTTTTGCCTTTGCGTTGACGCCGGCGCCCGACGCCAGCACGTTCTCGACCCAGGGGCCGCCGGCATTGACCAGCACGCGGGCCGAGATGGTGGAGCGTTCGCCGCTCACGGCGTTTTCGATCGTGACCTGCCAGATGCCGTCGGCCTGCCGCAGTTCGACCGCGCGGGTACGGGTGCGGATATCGGCGCCGCGGTCGGCGGCATCGCGCGCGGTCAGCACCACGAGCCGCGCGTCATCGACGAAACAGTCGGAATACTCAAAACCCCTGGTGTAGCGGTTGGCCACCAGCGGCTTGCCGACCTCGTCGCGGGTCAGGTCGACCGAGCGCGTCGGCGGCAGCAGATGCCGGCCGCCGATATGGTCGTAGAGAAACAGCCCGAGCCGCAGCAGCCAGGCCGGACGCAGGCCAGCGTGATGCGGCAGCACGAATCGCAAGGGACGAACGATGTGGGGTGCGATCTGCCACAGGATCTCGCGCTCGATCAGCGCCTCGCGCACCAGACGAAACTCGTAATATTCGAGATAGCGCAGGCCGCCATGCACCAGTTTGGTCGACCATGACGACGTTCCGCTCGCTAAGTCATTCATTTCGCAAAGGAAAACAGAATGACCGCGACCGACCGCATCGCGCGCGATGCCACAGCCGTTGACGCCGCCACCAATGATAGCGAGGTCGAAAATGCGGTCCAAAGACATCCCCCCGGGCGTTCGCCAGTTCACTTTGGCGACTTCGCTTTCGCTTTTCAGTAAATCACAACCAAATACGAAAGCAACCGAAAAGGAACCACGAAGGCGCCCTCGTACACCGGCACGGCCGGCTCCGGCCGGATCGGCTACGGAGCCCGCCCCGCCAGAAACATGAGTGCGCAACCATGGGCGGACATGACGCCGACGCGTCAAAATCGCACGATGGCTCAGGAGTGGATCTGGACTCGCGTCATTCGAATGGCGGAACTCGAGATCGATTTTCTTTTTCTTCGCCAGTCGAGCGGCGACGCCTGAACCTGCAGACGAGACACGTCGTCACATACGATTCGGACCTGAGTCGCGGCGGAACAATCGAATTCCGATGTTGACACCACGGTTCGGAAATCGGCGTAATCGATCCGCTTTTGTTTATTTCTCATTTTGCTTTTGGGTGACTCATGCTTCGCCGCGCCGTGTTCGCAACTCTCGCCATCATTTTGGCAAGCCTGCCGGCGGTGTCGCTGGCCTATGACATCAAGCCGAAGGATTCCGCAACCGCCTTCACCGCCAAAATGCGCCCGGATATTCTGGGCATCTCCACTGATTCCACGGCGGAAGCCGCGCGCGCGATCTTTGACGCGGCTTTCAAGGGCCGGCTGGATACCAAGACCGACATCCAGCAGCAGAGGTTCGGCAACACGGCCGTCAGCTATATCGCGGGGTTGACGTCCAATTTTCCCTCGGGGACGAAACAGACCGGCGAGATGCTGTCGACCAGTTTCACCTCGCCCGCCAGCGCCAACCGCGCCTATTTCATCGCCCGCAACCTGACCTTCGCGCCAGACCAGCAGCCGTCCAGGAACGAGATGATCAAACAAGTGATGGATAAATACGGCGCGCCGACCATCGTCGGTGATCAGCACCTCTATTACGTCTATCGCGCCGGCAAGATCGTATCGGTGGGCGCGAAGTACAAGGAGCCAACCGCACTCGAAGCGCTCGACCGGCCGCTCGATCCGAAGGCTGCGATCAAGCTCGACGGCGACAATGGCCGTGGCAGTTGCGTGGCGGCGGTGAAACGTTCGCTGGCCAAGGAAAAAACGCTCGCCGCGATGCTGGACGAGGCCAAGGCCGCGAATTGCGACGGCACCCTCAGCGTGCAGCTGACGCCTGGCGCGGCGGCGGACCGCATCGGTACCGCGCAATTCACCCTGCTGGATTTCAAGCGCATGGTCAGCGCGGCCAAGATCGACGGCGATGCACTGGCCGCGGAAAGCAAAGAACGAAATCCGGCGCCGCAGGGCACCGCGCCGAAACTGTAGCGCCTCGCGTCAACGCCCTAAACACTGAGATTGAAGGCGATCGAAATGCGCAGGCTGTTGCCCCGGTACGGGCGCACCTGATGGAACAGCCAGGACGGAAACAGGAACAGCAGGCCGGGCCGCGGACGAATGGTTTCGGCGGCGCCGGCCGACTGGCCGTCTTCGCCGGCGAATTTCAGCGCCGGAGCGTACATCCCGGGTCCGGGGCCGCGCGGATCCAGCATCTCGAATTCCCCGCCCAGGCTGTGATCGGTGGCGCAGCCGCCGTCGGCGACATAATAGGTGCCCGACCAGAATGCGCCGGGATGGTAGTGGCAGATGTTGGCATCGCCCGGCCCGTTGACGTTGGCCCACGCCGTGACGTTCCAATCCGGCCTGACCAGTTTGCCGCTGCGATCGGCGGTGAGGCGGTTGGCCATCTCCTTGGCCAGATCGAGGATGTGGCGGGCATTCTCGCCGCCCCAATCGAGGATTTCGCGGTCGGAATGCCAGCCGCCGGCGTTCGATGCCTGGATCGACGGCGTCTCGCTGCGGCGTTTGAGAATCGCCGCAGTGAGATCGGCATTGCGGGCCTCCGCGTCCGGCACTTCGAGCGCCGCCACGGGCGTCGCAAACAGTCCGCGTACCGCGACGTCCATCCGAGCCTTCATCCTGCCTCTCCAGAAATTGCGCTGCACGAGCCCGGCTATTTGCGGCCCGAACCGACGATGCTGACCACTGGCACCGGATCGGCGCCGGAATCGTCGATATCGCCTGTTGCACCCGGCATCGCCTCGATCACCTCGATGCCGCGGGTGTCGCAGATGTTGGCGAGGCCGGCCGGCAGCGCTGTGTCCGTGACAAAGGTCTGGATCTGGCTGATATGGGCGATCCGGACCGGCGCGCTGCGCCGCAGTTTTGTCGAATCCGCCACCAGCATCACGCTGCGGGCATTCGCAATGATCGCTTGCGCCGCCTGCACTTCGCGATAGTCGAAGTCGAGCAAGGCGCCCTCCTCGTCGATCGCGGAGGCGCCGATGATGGCGTAGTCGACCTTGAACTGGCCGATCAGGCTGATCGCGGTCGAGCCGATCACCGCGCCGTCGGCGCGGCGCACCGCGCCGCCCGCCACGATCACCTCGATGCGCGGATGCCGGTACAGCAGCATCGCCACATTGAGGTTGTTGGTGATGACCAGCAGATCCTCATGCGAGGTCAGGGCGGTCGCGACTTCTTCGGTGGTGGTGCCGATATTGATGAACAGCGAGCAGCCATTGGGGATCAGCGCCGCCGCGGCCGCGCCGATCGCCTTCTTCTCGTCGGCAGCGACGAAGCGGCGGGCTTCATAGGCAAGGTTTTCGACGCCGGAGGCGACGATCGCGCCGCCATGGATCCGGGTCAGCGAACGGTGATCGCAGAGGTCGTTGAGGTCCTTGCGGATGGTCTGCGCCGAAACCTCGAAACGCCTGGCCAGATCCTCCACCATCACCCGGCCAAAAGCGCGGGCGATATTGAGGATTTCGGATTGGCGATGGCTGAGGCCGGTCACGGGCGCGCCTTTTGGAAGGGTGGCAGCGCCCCATGGTGCGAAGATTCTGCGGTCTGGTCAACGCGGCAGATCGGCCGGGACGCCGGTTACACTGCCAAAACCGGGTTACGGTTAAGCCTGTTCATCGTCATTGCGAGCGAAGCAATGATGGCTGGCTTCAGGCCGCGGCGGGCCGGTCGCCGCCACCGGCGAGACGCCTGGCGGCCCGCTCGGCCTCGCGGGCGTTGCGAAACACCTGGCCTTCCAGCCGGTTGAAACGGTGGGAGGCGGCAAAGAACCGAAAACCTTCGGGATTGCGAACGACGATCCCTGCCGGCCACGAGCCGACCTCGATGATGTAAGTGTCCGACATGGGTCCCACGCTGTTCCTCAGTGCGGGCAAATAACCGGGTCGGTTGGGAAAGGTTCCCACACCTAATACAACGGCGAAGGGAGCGACATAACAAGGGCGTCATCGCCCGCTGCCTGTCCCCAACTTGATCGGGGGCAATCGGGCTCGCCAACCGACCGTCGTCGTCGCCCGGCTTGACTGGGCGATCCAGTATTCCAGAGCAGTTGTTGGGAGGCAGTGCACAACATCAGCGCTCTGGAATACTGGATCACCCGTTTCCGCGGGTGATGACGACTGATGGTTTAGCGAGCCTACGTCGTCAGCGGAGCCGCAGCGCCTGGCGGGATCGGCTGCGGATGGCCTTGGTCGTCGATCGCGACATAGGTAAAATTGCCGTCGGTGACCAGGATCGAATGCATTTCCTTGCGGCGCAGCACCCAGGCTTCGAGATGTACCGTGATCGAGGTCTTGCCGACCCGGACCAGATTGGCGTGGACAGAAACCAGATCGCCGACGAACACCGGCTTGCGAAAATTCATCGCCTCGATCGCGACCGTGACGGTGCGCGTCTTCGCGATCTTGGAGGCGAACACGCCGCCGCCGATATCCATCTGGCTGAGCAGCCAGCCACCAAAAATGTCGCCGTTCTGGTTGGTGTCGGCCGGCATCGCCAGGGTGCGGGTACAGAGATCGCCGCACGGCTCCGCCTCGTTATTGGCGGGAGCGTGAACGGCCTGGGTGTCGGTCATGTCGTGATGCTCTCTGAAAAGTTCGACTACTTGAAAGTTTCCCAGCCGGCGTCCGGCGCAAACCGGTCGCCGAATTTCGTCGCCAGCGCGCGCAACGTCGAGGCGACGTTGTCGGCGCCGCGGCTGCGGGCATAATTCAACGGAC
>Ga0265314_10006544_pt1 | contig 10278 bp, 11 predicted proteins | sample 4126metaG_FD_203106 | JGI IMG/M metagenome (GOLD analysis project Ga0265314, IMG submission 203106) | Rhizosphere microbial communities from Carex aquatilis grown in University of Washington, Seatle, WA, United States - 4-1-26 metaG | ecosystem: Host-associated > Plants > Roots > Rhizosphere >... | reverse complement strand
GCTTGCGCTCGCCCAGCACGTGATCGATGGCCGCCGCCACCGCGGCCAGGACCTCGGCCCGCTCGCCATCCGGCGCGATCGGGTGGAAACCGTCCTTGAATTCCTCGGCGATGAACCCGGTCGACAATTTGCCCGCGCGCCAGCGCGGATGCGCCATCAGCGCCGACAGGAACGGGATGTTGTGGCGAATGCCGTCGATGACAAAAGCATCGAGTGCGTCGGCCTGCGCGTCGATCGCCTCAAGGCGCGTCGGCGCGTGCGTCACCAGCTTGGCGATCATCGGATCGTAATAAAGTGAAATCTCGCCGCCCTCGTAGACGCCGGTGTCGTTGCGCACGGTAATGCCGCCCGACGTGCGCTCGGCCGGCGGTCGATAGCGCGTCAGCCGCCCGATCGATGGCATGAAGTTGCGATATGGGTCTTCGGCGTAGACGCGGCTCTCGACCGCCCAGCCGTTGAGCTTGACGTCGCTTTGCTTGATCGTGAGCTTTTCGCCGGCGGCGCTGCGGATCATCTGCTCGACCAGATCGACCCCGGTGATCAGTTCGGTCACCGGATGCTCGACCTGAAGCCGCGTGTTCATCTCCAGGAAGAAAAAGCTCTTGTCCTGGCCCGCGACGAATTCGACGGTGCCGGCCGAGTCGTAGCCAACGGCCTTGGCCAGCGCGACCGCTTGTTCACCCATCTTCTTGCGCGTCGCCTCGTCGAGCAGCGGCGAGGGCGCCTCCTCGATGACTTTCTGGTTGCGGCGCTGGATCGAGCATTCGCGCTCGCCGAGATAGATGACATTGCCGTGTTTGTCGCCGAGCAGCTGGATTTCGATGTGGCGCGGATCGACGATGAATTTCTCGATGAACATGCGGTCGTCGCCGAAGGACGATTTCGCTTCGGACTTCGAGCGCGCGAAGCCTTCCGCAACCTCGGATTCCGACCAGGCGATGCGCATTCCCTTGCCGCCGCCGCCGGCCGAAGCCTTGATCATGACCGGATAGCCGATGTCATTGGCGATCTTCACCGCCTCTTTCTCGTCGGCGATGATGCCAAGATGGCCGGGCACGGTGGAGACCTTGGCGGCGGCCGCCGCCTTCTTGGATTCGATCTTGTCGCCCATCGCGGCGATGGCCTTGGGATTCGGCCCGATGAAGACGATGCCGGCGGCCTCAAGCGCCTTCGGAAAAGCCTCGCGCTCGGACAAAAAGCCGTAGCCCGGGTGGACGGCTTGCGCGCCGGTCTCCTTGCAGGCGGCCACGATCTTCTCGATCACCAGGTAACTCTGCGCCGCGGCCGGCGGGCCGATCAGGACGGCCTTGTCGGCCATCTCGACGTGCAGGGCGTCCTTGTCGGCCTCCGAATAGACCGCGACGGTTTCGATGCCCATTTTGCGGGCGGATTTGATGATCCGGCAGGCGATTTCGCCGCGATTGGCAATCAAAATACGCTTGAACATGCGGCCTTGGGAGTGACGCCCTCGCCCATGGGGAGAAGGCTGCGGATAACCGGCATCTGTTACAATACTGTCTTGGGTGGCGCGTATCTAGCGCAACATCACAACAAATTGGGAGAATTGTCATGTCATCAAGGTTGAAGGCCCTCCTCGTCGTCACGGCCGCCCTTGCGCTGCAATTTGGCCCCGCGGCCGCGCAAAGCCAACGTAATCTGATCCTGTTCGTGCCGGACGGCCTGCGCGCACTGAAGGTCACCCCGGAAACCGCGCCGACCATGGCGGCGATCCGCGACCAGGGCGTCAACTTCGCCAATCCGCATTCGCTGTTCCCGACCTTCACCATGGCCAATGCCTCGGGCCTGTCGACCGGGCATTTCCTCGGCGACACCGGCACTTTCAGCAACACCATCTATGCCGGTTTCCCGGTCAAGACCGCGGCCGGCAGCTCGACGCCCTTCATCGAGAACGATCCAATTCTCGGCGAGGTCGACGCGCATTTCTCGGGAAACTTCGTCGATGAAGACAGCATTCTGCTGATCGCCCGCAACCAGGGCTTCAGCACCGCGGCGATCGGCAAAGTCGGCCCCGTGTTGATGTTCGACCACACCGAACGCAGCGGCGAGAAAACAATCACGGTCGATGACTCGACCGGCACGCCGGCTGGCATCCCGCTGTCGCAAGACCTCAAAGACGCTCTGACGAAAATCGGCTTGCCGCTCGCAGCGCCCTCGCGCGGCGACAATGGCAAGGCCGGCGACAACAAGACGGCCGGCACTATCGTCGCCAACGTCACGCAGCAAGGCTATTTCGCCGACGTCGCCGCCAAGGCGGTGCTGCCGATGTTCAAGCAACGCAACAAACCCTTCGTGCTGGTGTTCTGGTCGCGCGACCCGGACGGCACGCAGCATAACCAGGGCGACAGCCTGCTGACAGTGACGCCGGGCATCAACGGCCCGACTTCGCTCGCCGCCATCAAGAACGCCGACGACAATCTGGCGGCGCTGCGCAAGGCGGTCGATGAGCTCGGCCTGGCGGCGACCACCGATATCGTCGTCTCCGCCGATCACGGCTTCTCGACGATTTCCAAAGAGAGCAAGACCAGCCCGGCCGCCAAGGCGGAATACAAGGATGTGCCGGCGGGCCTGCTGCCGCCCGGCTTCGTCGCCATCGATCTCGCCCAGGCGCTTGGCATGCCGCTCGCCGATCCCGACAACAAGAACGAAGCCGTCGCCGCCGGCACTTACCCCAAGCGCGGCAACGGCCTGATCGGCGCCGACCCGGTCAAGCCCGATGTCGTCGTCGCCTCGAACGGCGGCTCGGATCTGGTTTACCTGCCGAGCAAGGACGCCGCACTCGCGAAGAAAGTCGTCGACGCGCTGCTGGCGCAGGACTATGTCAGCGGCCTGTTCGTCGACAGCGAGATCGGAACCATCCCCGGCACGCTGCCGATGTCGGCGATCAACATGCAGGGCGCGTCGCGTACGCCGCGGCCGTCGATCGTGATCAATTTCCGCTCCTACGCGACCGGCTGCGACCAGCCCGTGCTGTGCACGGTCGAAGTCGCGGACACCGGCTTGCAGCAGGGCCAGGGCATGCATGGCTCGTTCAGCCGTGCCGACACCATGAATTTCATGGCGGCGGTCGGGCCGAGCTTCAAGACCGGCTTCGTCAACGACGCGCCGGTCAGCAATGCCGATATCGGTAAGACGCTGGCCCATGTGCTCGGCTTGAAAATCCCGTTCAATGGCGTGCTGCAAGGCCGCGTCATCGACGAGGCGTTCCCCAACGGGACCGCTCCGGAAGTCAAGATTTGGACCGAACGCGCCCAGCCGGGCGCCGAAGGGCTTGCCACCATCCTCACCGGACAGAGCGTCGGCACCCAGCGTTATTTCGACGCCGCCGGCTTCGAGGGCCGCACGGTCGGCCTTGAGGAACGCAAGAAAGCCGCCAGCCGCTGATCGTCACTAGTCGCCGGGGGAGATCATTTTCCCCCGGCGGGCCGCGGCCATCGCTTTATCCTCTGCAAGCCCGCTTGCACGACGCAAACTTACTCTTTAGCGCCCGCCCTATTCCGGTTCGGCGTGCCTCCCTATATTAAGCGCACGAGTTCTCGTTCTTTTTTTGGAGGCTTCTATGACATTAGCGATTGGCGACACCGCACCGGATTTCGAGGCGGATACCACCGAAGGCAAAATCCGCTTTCACGAATGGCTTGGCGATTCCTGGGGCTTGCTGTTTTCACATCCGAAGGATTTCACTCCGATCTGCACCACCGAACTCGGCACCGTGGCGCGGCTGAAACCCGAATTCGACAAGCGCAATGTCAAGATCATCGGCCTGTCGGTCGATCCGGTCGACAACCACAAGAAATGGGCGGTCGACATCAAGGACGTCGTCGGCTTTGCGCCGAATTATCCGATGATCGGCGACACCGAACTCAAGATTTCCAAGGCCTACGGCATGTTGCCGGCGAGCACGTCCGGCACTTCGGAAGGCCGCACGCCGGCCGACAATTTCACCGTGCGTAACGTCTTCGTCATCGGGCCGGACAAGAAGATCAAGCTGATCCTGGTCTATCCGATGACCACCGGGCGCAATTTCGATGAGATCCTGCGCGTGATCGACTCGCTTCAGCTCACCGCCAAGCACCGCGTCGCGACGCCGGCGAACTGGAAGCAAGGCGAGGACGTCATCCTCACCGGCGCCATCAGCGACGAAGAGGCCAAGACGCTCTACCCGGGCGGCTACAAGCAGCCGAAGCCCTATATCCGCATCGCGCCGCAGCCGAAATAATCCGCCGCGGTTTGTGTATGATGAGGGCGCGGGCCGCAAGGTCCGCGCCCTTTCTCATGGCCTATCCCTTGGAGCCCTTCCGAATGAGCGACGTCCACCCGCTAGCGTACAACCAGCCGCCCTTCGCCGAATTCCTCGGCATCAAAATCACCCAGGTCTCGCCCGACCGGGTCACCGCCGAACTCGCAATGCGGCCGGAGCTCAACAACCGCTTCGGGATCATGCATGGCGGCGCGGTGATGGCGCTGGCCGATAACTGCGGCGGCACCGCCGCCAGCGCCAATCTCAAGGACGGTCAGTCGACCACGACCATCGAGAGCAAGACCAATTTCTTTGCCGCCATCCCTCTTGGCGACGTTGCCAAAGCCGAGTGCACGGCGCTGCACAAAGGCCGCACCACCATGGTCTGGCAGACCCGCATCAGCCGCAACGACGGCAAGCTCTGCGCTCTGGTGACGCAGACGCAGCTCGTGCTCAATCCGAAGACATAATCAGGCGTCGCGGGTCACCGAGGCCGCGGCGCTCGCCACCGTCGGTGTCACGCGGCCGCCGCGGTTGACCAGCACGACGCCGATGGCGCAGACCGCCATCCCAACGAGCGACAAGGCGTCGAGTTTTTCGCCGAACAGCAGATAGGCGAACAACGCCGTCACCGCCGGCACCAGATAGAACAGACTGGCAAAGCCGCTCGCCGGCGCGCGGCGGATCAGCCAGTACATCAGACCGATTGCCGCGATCGACAGCACCAGCACCAGCCAGGCGACGGCGAACACCAATTCTGGACTCCAATGGATGACGCGCGTTTCGAAGGCGAAGGCGCCGATCGAAAAAAGCACACAGGCTCCGCAATATTGCACCAGGTTGCCGACGCGCCAGTCGATTTGGCCGCAGTAGCGCTTCTGATAGAGCGTGCCCAGCGTAATGCCGAACAGCGCGACAAAATTGGCGACCCAGCCGGCCCAGGTGCCCGCCTCGACCAGAGCGCGGTCGTGCAGCACCAACGCGACGCCGGCCAGTCCGAGCGCCAAGCCCAGCCATTGCAGCCGGCTGACGGATTCGCCCATGAATCGATTGGCGATGGTCGAGGTCAAAATCGGTTGCAAGCCCGTGATCAGCGCCGACACGCCGGCCGGAACACCCTGGCTGATGGCGATGAAAACACCGCCGAGATAAAGTCCGTGCACCATGAGACCGGCCGCCAGGCTGTGCCCGACTTGCGGCGCGGTCGGCCAGGGCACGCGCAGCATGAGCGCGATGGCGCCGAGGATGAGTACGACGAACATCATGCGCACGGCGAGGAACGTCAGCGGCTCGACATAAGGCAGCCCGTAACGGGCGCCGACAAAGCCGGTGCTCCACAGCACCACGAACAGCACCGGCGCCAGCGCAATCGCCAATCTGCTCAGGCGCATAAAAATCTCATGTCCGAATCAAGGCGCATACACGGCGGGCCGGCAGACATAACACCTTGGTACCGTTTTGGCCTGCTGTTCCCGGTTCCACTTTGCGCATAGCAATCCTTCCATCGCGCATTGTCCGGAACCGACCGCCGCAGTCACGGGTTGTCTTGCTAGACGACATCCCCTGTCCGATACCAAGGAGGAATGCCATGTCCGACCCGCGTTTTACAGACCCACGGAACACCGATCCCCGCATGAATGATCCGGTCCTGCGGCGTGATGAAAGCGCAGGTGGAATCTGGGGCTGGGTGGCCGGTCTCGCCGTGCTGGCCTTGATCGCCTTCATCGTCATCGCCGGCTGGAACAACAGCGGCGGCAACAGCGCCAATAGTGGCCAGAACCCGGCGCCGGTCACCACCGGCAGCACGCCGCTCAGTCCGCCGAGCACCACCGGCTCCGGCACGACCTCGCCGCGCATGCCGAGCGGCCCTGCGCCGTCAACGTCGGCCCCGCGTAACGGCCAGTAACAAGCCACATTATTGACAGGACGCTCCGGCGCTGAGGCGCCGGGGCTTTGCTTCAGGCGATCGCCGCAGAAATCGCGAAACCGGCGCTCGCCACGACGACCGCTTCAATCGTTTGAAACTGGATGCCGCTGACCAGACCGCTGACCAAAGGAAATGCTATGTTGCCGACCGGCAGCATGATGGCGGCGATCAACGCCACGCACAGCAGCCGCACGATGAGTGCCCGATCCATCCCCACGCTCCCCCACGCTTTTTCTTATCCCGCCAACTTGCCATGGTTGGCCGTCGCCAGGCAAGACGTCAGGTCTGGAACGCCGGATCGACCGGCACCCGATAGCCATTGGCCAGGCGGTTGGTTTCGTTGGCCATGCCGGTCACGGCCATGAGTTCGCCGAACATCGCCTCGGTCATGCCCGCCTTGCGCGCCGCCGCCGTATGGCTGGCAATGCAATAAGCGCAGCCGTTGGTGACCGAGACCGCCAGATAGACCATTTCCTTGGTCAAGGGATCGAGCGCCCCCGGCGCCATGATCTCTTTGATGCTGTCCCAGGTCCGCTTCAGGGTGGCCGGATCGTGCGCCAGATATTTCCAGAAATTATTCACGTCCGGCACGTTGCGCGACGCTTTGATATCGTCATAAACCGCGCGCACCTGCGGCGAGGCATCGGCGTATTCGATGGGCATGGGCAGCTCCGTTGATTTTCATCATCATGTCATTGCAAGCGGCTTTCCGGCAATGACATGATGTGAGCGCCTGGGGGACACAGACATGCCGAAGACGCCCGATTATTTCGCCGGCAAGACCATCGTCATCACCGGCGCGGCGAGCGGCATCGGCCACGCCGCCGCGGCGATTTTCGCGCGCGAGGGCGCCAACGTGGTCTGCGCCGATATCAACGAAGACGGCGTCAAGGAGACGGCGGCGCAGGTCAATGCCATCGGCAGTCAGGCTTTGGCGCTCGCCATCGACGTCACCAAGCGCGACGCCGTCAAGGACATGGCGGAGCTCGCGATCAACGCCTTCGGCGGCGTGCAGTTTCTGTTCAACTCGGCCGGCGCGGCGGTGCGCCGCTCGAAATTCCTCGATATCGACGACGCGCTGCTCGACAAGACGCTCGACCTCAACCTCAAGGGCACGTTCTACGGCATGCAGGCGCTGCTGCCGCATATGCTCGCCAACAAATTCGGCGTCATCGTCAACATGGGCAGCATGACCTATCGGCGCGGCGGACCAGGCTCGGGCGTGCATTACGCCGCCGCCAAAGGCGCGGTGGTGAGCATGACGCTCGGCGTCGCGCGCGAATTCGCCAGCCAGGGCATCCGCGCACTGTCGATTTCGCCCGGCCCCATCGACACTGCGTTCCAGGCCGCGGCGCAGACCTCGGCTGAGATGAAGACCCAGATGCTCGCCGACGTGCCGATGAAACGTTTCGGCACGCCGGAGGAAATCGGCGAACTGGTGCTGTTCATGTGCTCGGACGCCTGCCAATACATGACCGCCGACACGGTCTATGTGAACGGCGGCGGCGGTTTCCGTTAAGCCGGCTTTGGGCAACCGGCGTCGAGTTTATACTTCTTCACCGGCGGCACCGGCCCGCTCGGTTTGACGACCGCCTTCGATATCGCCACCAGCTTAGCGGCGAGATCGTCGATGCGGTGCTGGTTGATGATCGAACCGGTCAAAGTGTTGAAGCGCACCGTGCGGATGCGCGGATTGCAGCTTGTATAGGGCTGGAACTGCCGGCCGATGAAGCGCAGGAACGCCAAAATCTCGCCGTGCTCGTAGACGTAATCGAACATGGCGCCCTTGGGGTAGCTCTTGAGACCGAGCATATTGAAATCGGTGGTGCCGATGACGAACGACGGATCGAAGGTATAGGCGGTGCGGATTCGCTGCTCCGCGTAAGAGACGTGCTGCGCCAGCCCGCCGCCGAGCGAGTGCCCCACCGCGATGACGCGCTGGGCGCAGCCTTGGCGCTCGGCCTTGTCGACAATGCTGGCGATGTTGCCCCGCGCCTGGTCGTAATAATCGTCGAACGGCGTCAGCCGATGAAGCCAGTGGAAGTTGGCAAGCCAGTCGTCGGCCTGGCTTGCCACCGTGCCGCGAAACACCACCACGGCCTCTTGGCAACGGCCGTGGGCGCGGCGGATCCACAACTGCTCGCCGACTTCGCCGGCGCAGATATGCCCGGCAGGGCATACATAGGGCGACAGCGGAATTCGCGTCCAGCCGGCGAGCGAGCCCGTGTCCTTATAGGCGAGCGCCGCCAGCTCCGCATAAGGCGCATAAATGCCCGCCACCGCGCGCGCCGGATAAATATCCGGTTTGTCGGCGACACGAACGATGACCTCGTCGGGCTTCTGCTCGAGAAATACGGTGCCGCAGCCGGCAAGCGACAATGCAGCGGCAAAACTCGCAATCAGACGAAATGCCCGCACGACACACCCCGCAGCCGCCGAGGTTCAAATCAGAACAACTTTTGCGGGCAGCGGCAAGACCTTTCGTGCCGCCTCATGCAGTCTCTCCACATGTGCGCGTCACGCAAACAGCGGGGGCAAAGTCCATCGGTCTTGACTATAGTGCCGCGCGAATGGCGGCCGAACGCCGCCCCAAGGAAACAAAAAGGACGAGGCATGACGACGTGGTGCCGCTTCAAGGCCGGTGGCAAGACGAGCTATGGGATCGTCGAAGGCGACCAGGTGATCGCCGTCGAGGGCACGCCGTTCGGCGAGCACAAGCGCACCGCGCAGAGCTATCCGCTGGCCAGCGTCAAGCTCGACATTCCGGTTCGGCCGGAGACGTTCTATTGCGTCGGCATCAACTACAAGGATCACATCCTGAAGATGGCGGAAAAGCGCGGCGTCGAGCCGGCGTTCCCGCAAAAGCCCGACATCGGCTACCGCACCAACAACGCGCTGATCGCCCATGACGAAGACATCGTGAAACCGGCCGACGCCGGCGACGCCTTCCAGTACGAAGGCGAGCTGGTCGCAGTGATCGGCAAGCGCTGCCGCAACGTGTCGAAAGAAAACGCGCTCGATTACGTGCTGGGCTGGACCATCGGCAACGACGTCAGCGAGCGCGGCTGGCAGAAAACCGACCGCACTTTATGGCGCGCCAAGAATGCCGACACCTTCAAGCCGATGGGGCCGTGGATCGTCACCGGCCTCGATCCCAACGACATGACCACCATCATCCGCGTCAACGGCCGCGAGACCGACCGTTTCAAGACCAACAACATGATCTTCGACGCGCCGACTTATATTTCGGAAGTGTCGAAATACTGCACCCTCGAGCCGGGCGACGTGATGTGGATGGGCACCGACGGCGTGCCGGAGAACATCAAGCCGGGCGACGTCTGCGAGATCGAGATCACCGGCATCGGCACGCTGCGCAACAAGGTCGTGCAGGGGACGTGACGCCCCCTACTTCACCGGCTGCACCAGCGGCTGGCCTTTTTCCACGATATAGACGGCGATGAACTTGGCCGGCTTGTCGCCGACCGAACCTTCGTTGTGGATCGCCTTTAAGGGCACTTCGAAGGCCTGGCCTGCGGTGTAGGTCTTCTCCGGCTGGCCATCGAGCGCGAGCCAGAATTCGCCGTCAAGCATCTGCACCTGCACGACGCCGGGATGGAAGTGACGGCCGGCCTTGAAGCCCGGCGCGATCTCGACCACGGCCGAGAGCACCTCGTATTGGCCGCCCGGAATTTCGGTCTTGCCGATCGGCGTGCGCTTGATCGGCGACGGCGATACCGGCGGATTTTGCGCGAGCGCGGCGGTGCCGAGCGCGAGAGCGATGAGCGTGACGGCGGCGATCGATTTTTTGAGCATTGTTTCCCCCTGGCTGAGGCCTGCGAGTATACGCGCAAGGCGCGCACAGGTAAGCAGACATGCGTCATCGCCCGTATTCTTTATCGCCCCGGGCAGGCGGACTTCCGTTCTTTCCCCCTCGAAAAAAGCCGAGGGGATGGAGCACCGAGTGGCGCGTCCATTCCTTATGTGCGCACACCGTTGCCAGTGTGCGGCGCCTCTCGGCGCTCCATCGGTGGCGGTTTCTGTCCTCGGGTCCGCGTTTTCCAGGGTTGTGGACCGGTCCGGCGGGCCGTCGCGG
>Ga0265314_10006543_pt1 | contig 10280 bp, 7 predicted proteins | sample 4126metaG_FD_203106 | JGI IMG/M metagenome (GOLD analysis project Ga0265314, IMG submission 203106) | Rhizosphere microbial communities from Carex aquatilis grown in University of Washington, Seatle, WA, United States - 4-1-26 metaG | ecosystem: Host-associated > Plants > Roots > Rhizosphere >... | reverse complement strand
GACGGTCGGCTCGTGTCCGCTGTCGGAGGCCGTCTCGTCCTTGCGCTGCCCGCCGCCCACGCCGACCATCGACACGAGGGTGCCCGACTTGATGAAGGCGTCGGCCACGCGCTGCGCCTGCTCGTAGAGGCCGCCCGGGTCGCCGCGCAGGTCCATGATGATGCCCTTGACCTTCTCCTTCTCGAAGAGCGCGAGCGCCTCGGCGAGATCGCCCGCGCTGTTGGCCGAGAAGTGCTGCATGTGGAAGTAGCCGACCTTGCCGGCGGGCTGCCCGGGGCCCGCGGCCGACGACAGGATGCGGGCCGGGGGATCGATCGACGGCGGGTGGATGAACGCGCGCGTGATCGTGAACTTCTTCACGCCCGGCGAGCTGTCGCGCTCGACGTAGACGTCGACGTTCGTGTCGGGGTCGCCGCGCAGGCGGTCGACGGCCTCGTTCAGCGTCATGTTCGTCGTCGACTCGTTGTTGATGCGGACGATGTGGTCCTTGGCCTTGATGCCCACGCGGATGGCGGGCGTGTCGGGCATCGGGCGCTTCACCGTGATGCGGTTCTTCTTGTCCATCTCGATGACGATGCCGAGGCCGCCGAACTTGCCCTGCGTCTGCGTCCGCATGTCCTTGTACGTCTCGACGTCGAGCAGCACCGAGTGCGGGTCGAGCGTGTAGAGCATGCCGTTCGTGGCCGCCATCTCGATCTCGACGAGCCGCCGCGCCTCTTCCTTGTCGGGCACGGGCTGGAGGTTCGGCTGCACGAACTGGAAGATCTCCATCAGCTTCTTGCGCAGCGTCCAGGGCGCGTCGACCTCGCCGATGGGGAAGCTCTTCGACTGGCCGTTGACCTTCACGGTGACCTGCTTGGGGTCGCGCTCGGGCCAGCGGTCGATGAGGATCTCGGGGACGTCGCGCTGGACGAAGTCGAGCGCGCCCACGAGCATGCGCTTCGGGTCGAAGCGGTTCTTGTCGAAGTAGTTCTCGGAGACGAGCATCAGCGTCTTCGAGAAGATCGGGATCTTCGCGAGGTCGTACTTGCCGCTGCCCCGCGTGGCGGCGCGCAGCGGGCTGTCGGCGCCCACGCGCAGGCCTTCGCCGCCGTGCCGGATCGTGAGGACGAGCGCCGCCGTGCAGGCGGCTACGAGAGCCAGGATCTTACCGAACCGCCGCATGCGGGACTCCGAGGGGGGAGATGGGGTGCCGGCCGAGCCGGGGGGAGAAGGTGGATCCGCAATCGGACCGTCGATGAGATCCATGAATGGGGTCGCTTGATGATAACGGTCGGGGGCGTCCGCTGCACGCCTTATGCTCGCGAAAGCTGACGATTATACTGCGATCTCCATGAACCTGACCACGCGCGGCCGAGTCGGCAACCTGACCGTGGTCGCCACGCCGCTCGGGAACCCCGAGGACCTGGGCGCGCGCGCCGCGCGGGCGCTGCGGGAGGCGTCGCTCATCGTAGCAGAGGACACGCGGAGCGCACGGCGCCTGCTGGCCTCGCTGGGCGCGGCCGTCGGGGACGACCGCACGATCCTGTCCTGCTACGACGCCAACGAGGCCGACCGCGCCGCCGAGATCGCCGACCGCCTGCGCGCCGGGGACGACGTCGTGCTGATCTCCGAGGCGGGCACGCCCTTGGTGTCGGACCCGGGCTACCGCATCGTCGCGGCCGCCATCGCCGCCGGCGCGCGCGTCGTGCCCGTGCCGGGGCCGTCGGCGGTGCTCGCCGCGCTGGTCGGCAGCGGCCTGCCGCCCGATCGCTTCTTCTTCCAGGGCTTCCCGCCGCGCAAGTCGGGCGCGCGGCGGCGGCTGTTCGAGTCGCTGCGCGAGCTGGCGGCGACGCTGGTCTTCTACGAGTCGCCGCTGCGCACGGCGGCCACGCTGGCCGACCTCGCGGCGGTCCTCGGGCCCGGCCGCCGCGCGTGCGTCGCGCGCGAGCTCACGAAGGAGCACGAGGAGCTGGTGCGCGACACGCTGGGCGCGCTCGCGGCGCGGTACGCCGAGGCGCGGCCGCTCGGCGAGGTCACGCTGGTCGTCGAGGGCGCGACGGCCGAGGCGCTGGCCGAGGAGTGGGACGACGAATCGCTCGCCGAGAAGGCGAGCGAGCTGCTCGCGCGCGGGCTCACGGCGCGGGACGCGGCGCACGAGCTGGCGCAGCTCTCGGGACGACCCCGTCGCGAGGTGTACGCGATCGTCGTACGGACGGCTAAACCCGACTGAAGGCGAGCTGTCCGACGACGAACGCCAGCGCCGGAACCGCGAAGGCGAAGGCGAGCACGGCGAGCGTGGCGAGCTTGCCCCGGCGCGAGAGCCGCGGGTGCCACCTCACCTCGACGGCGGCAGCCCAGACCGCCGCCGCGTGGCAGCAGAAGACGGCCGTGACGAGGCAGCCCCGACGCCCCGAGAAGAGCACGACCAACGCCACCGGAAGCGCGAGGGCGGCGAGCGCCGCCCCCCAGACGGCGGCGTCGGCCCGCGCGGCGATGGGCCGCCGCCGCTCGAGGCGAGCGCGCACGTCGACGAAGCCCTCGACGGTGCGCGGGATGTGGATGACGGAGCCGGACGTATCGCGCACGACGAGCCCGCTCGCCCCCTCCGTGAGGGACGCGATCTCGTCGAGGGCGATCGTGACGCGGCCGTAGCCGCGCGCCGCGCAGCGCATGTTCGTGGGGCCGATCGACAGCTCGAAGGCGTTCCAGCGCCGGCGCACCACGAGCCGCACCCGCCAGAGCGCGTAGGGCAGGAACACGACGCCGAGGCCCCAGACGAGGAGCGAGACGTCCGTAGAGGCCGTCCCCGAGAGCCCGAACGAGCTGAGCGCGACGAGGGCCGTCATGCCCGCGAGCACCTCGACGACGGCGAAGCGGCGCGCGCGCCCGACGGCGAGCGGCAGCTTCTCCATGCTGAGCCGGTAGACCTCCGGGGCGGGCGCGGCGTCCAGCATGGCGCGCGCTAGAACATGATCGAGCCTTCGAGGTACAGGGACCAGATCTGAGTGCCCTCGACCTTGAAGCGCCGCCCGGGCGCGTCGAGCGCGTCACGGTAGAGCACGTTCGCCTCGGCCGGGTCGTCCGAGTCGACGCGCCCGTCGCCGTTGCGATCGATGCCCGTGCCCGAGTACGTGATGTAGTGCGGCTCGTCGATGAGCAGGCCGAAGAGGCCGCGGAAGCGCGCGAACTTGCCGACCTGAACGTTGAGGCCGAGATCGCCGCCGAAGCTGCCGTACTGCTGAATCTCGGTGACGCCTGGGTACGGGAACGCCTTCGTGTCGCCGATGTTGTAGTCGATGCCGGGCCGGCAGTCGGCCGACGCCGGGTCCATGCACTTCGACGAGCCGGACAGCGCCTCCCACATCTCGCTGGCGCCGCGCCCCGAGAAGTGCTGCTCGGCGCGCGCGCGGAACTCGACGGTGACGCGCTGGTCGGCGCGGGGGTTCTCCCAGGCGATCTGCTCGAAGCCGGCGACGATGCCCGCGCGCTGCTGCGGGTTGATCGCGGTCTGGTTCCCGTCGGGGATGGCGTTGTAGAGGCTGTTGTTCGTGCGGACCGGCAGGTTGTACCAGGCGCCGAAGTACGGGTCGAAGTAGCGGAAGCGCTTCGAGACGTACGTCGACCAGATGAACTGGTGGTACCCCGGCCCGACCGCCGTGTTCCCGCCCGGGTTGGACGGGTCGTAGCGCATGTCGTGGAACACGTCGAGCTTCGACTCGAAGCCGAGCGTCCACGTCGGGCGCGTGTCGTCGCGGCGCTGGTTGAACGGCGCCCAGGTGATGCCGAGGTTCAGCGACTCGAACCCGCTGCGCGTCGGCCCCTGGAAGGCGCGCGAGCTCGGCAGCGTGAACTGCGAGCCGTTCTGGTTGACGCCCCAGGAGCTGATCTTGCCCGTGGCGGGGTCGACGGTCGACGGCACGATGCCGTAGCCGACCAGCCCCGAGTTCTCGGCGTTGACGCAGGTGGCGGGCGCCTTCTGGGCGTTGCCCGGGTAGACGCAGCCCGAGTCCGAGCTCTGGTCGAAGTCGAGGTGCCGGTTGTCGGCGAGGACGAGCGGCGCCTCGATGTGGATCCCGACGTCCCAGAGGATGCCGAAGTCCATGCGCAGGCTGAGGACGTCGCGCGTCTGCCCGAAGATCATGTCCTTGACGAGGCCGCCGTTCTGCGACGCGTCCTCGTGCTTGATGAAGCCGCTCTTCTGCTCGTGCAGCCAGGCGGCCGTGACGTTGAAGTCGAAGGCGTTGTCGTCGTCGAGCGCCGACACGACGCGCGTCACCTCGGCGGCGCGCGCGGGCGCGGCGCATACGAGACCTGCCAGGACGACCGCAAGCCCTGCGGTCAATCTGTGGACGGCCGCTCTCAAGGTCGGGCGCAATGTAACACAAAGGCCCGACGGGGCGCCTATTCACAACACAGGAGGCGCCGGCCGGCGCCCCCTCCCCACCCACTACTCGCCCTTGGCTTGGTCCTCGGCCTTGGTCTGATCGCGGAGGCCGAACTCCTTCATCTTCGTCTGGAGGCTCTTGCGGGAGATCTTGAGCTTCCGGGCGGCCTGGGTGACGTTGCCGCCCGTCTCGTCGAGGGCGCGCTGGATGAGCTCGCGCTCGACGCGCTCGGTCTGGACGCGCACGGCCTCCTTGAGGGAGCTGGCCGCGAGGGCCTCGGCCGCCGGCGTCGCGCGGACCTCGTCCACCACCGCCGGCATCGACTGCGGCAGGGAGACCGGCGCGAGGTGGCTGATCTCGGGCGGCAGGTCCGAGACCCTGATCTGCGGCCCCTCGCAGAACAGCACCGTGCGCTCCATGAGGTTCTCGAGCTCGCGGATGTTGCCGGGGAAGGGGTGCGCGACGAGGCGCTCGACGGCGTCCTTCTCGATCGACTCGATCTGCTTGCGCAGGCGTTCGTTGAACTTCGCGATGAAGTGGTCGACGAGCAGCGGGATGTCCTCGCGGCGCTCGCGCAGCGGCGGGATGTGGATGGGCACGACGTTGAGGCGGTAGAAGAGGTCCTCGCGGAAGGTGCCGGAGCCGATCTCCGCCAGGAGGTCGCGGTTCGTCGCCGTCACGAGGCGGACGTCGACCTTGATCGTCTTGATGCCACCGACGCGCTCGAACTCCGACTCCTGCAGGACGCGGAGCAGCTTGACCTGCATCTCGATGGGGATCTCGCCGATCTCGTCGAGGAACAGCGTCCCGCCGTGGGCGAGCTCGAAGCGGCCGGGCTTGGCGCCGACGGCGCCCGTGAAGGCGCCTTTCTCGTACCCGAAGAGCTCCGACTCCATGAGCGTCTTCGGGATGGCGGCGCAGTTGATCTTGATGAAGGGGCCGCCGTGGCGCGACGAGTTCTCGTGCAGCGCGCGCGCGATGAGCTCCTTGCCCGTGCCCGACTCGCCCGTGATGAGCACCGTCGAGGGCGTGTTGGCAACCTTCTCGACGACGCCGTAGATCTGCTTGATGGCGGACGACTCGCCGATGAGGCGGAAGCGGCCGCGGATGGCCGGCTCGTCGGGGCGCGCGTCGCGCCGCGAGAGCGCGAAGGTCGAGAGCGCCTTGGCGACGACCTGGCGGATCTGCTCCTGCTCGAAGGGCTTCTCGAGGTAGTCGAAGGCGCCGAGCTTCACGGCCTCGACGGCGTTCTCGACCGAGCCGTGCGCCGTGATCATGACCACCGGGACGTCGGAGTAGTCGGTCGAGAGCTTCTTGAGGAGCCCCATGCCGTCGAGCCCGGGCATCTTCAGGTCGGTGATGACCGTGTGGACGTCGCGGTTCATGGCGGCGAGCGCGTCGAGGCCGTTGGCGGCGGTGACGACGTCGTAGCCCTCGCGGCGCAGGATCGCCTCGAGCACACGGCGCATGTTGAGCTCGTCGTCCGCGATGAGGACGCGCTTCGCTTCGGATTCGACGGTCAAAGACACGTCGCAGTCTAACCTTTCCGAGCCGTCGCGGCAGCGGGCGCGACCTGGACCTGGGCGACGACCCCCGAGGTCCCCGTGGCCACCGTGGCGGGCACGGCGCCCGTGGGGGGCGGCAAGCGCACCGGTGCGCTGACGCCGCCGGGCAGCGGCAGCGGGGGCGCCGTGGGCGTGCGGCGGCCGCTGTCGAGCGCGGCGTAGGCCGCATACGCGTCCGCCTCGACCGGGAGCAGCACCGTGAAGGTCGCGCCCTCGGTCGGCTGCGAGCGCACCTCGATCGTCCCGCCGTGGTTCTCGATGATGCGCTGGCTGATGGGCAGGCCGAGGCCCGTGCCCTTGTCCTTCGTCGTGAAGAACGGGATGAAGAGGTTCTTGAGGTCGCCGGGCTCGATGCCGACGCCCGTGTCGCGGAAGCGGATCTCGAGGAAGGCCGCCGCGGCGCCGCGGCGGGTCGCGCGGCGCAGGCCCGTCGAGATGAGGAGGCGCCCGCCGTCGGGCATGGCCTGGAGCGCGTTGAGCGACAGGTTGAGGAAGACCTGGAGGAGCTGCTCGGCGTCGGCGCGGATGGGCGGCAACCGCTCGGCGAAGGCGGTCGTGATGTCGAAGCGGCCCACGTCCTCCTTCTGCAGGAGCTGCAGCGTCTTGCGGAGCACGTCGGCGATCTCGAGCGGCTTCTGCTCGCCGCGGTACGGGCGCGCGTAGTCGAGGAACTGCGAGACGATCTTGTTGAGGCGGTTGACCTCCTCGACGATGATGTTGAGGAACTCCTTGGTGTCGCCGTGTGAGTGCGCCGGCGCCGCCGCGTTCCCCGTGGGCTGGAGGAACTGCGCCGCGCCCTTGATCGAGCCGAGCGGGTTGCGGATCTCGTGCGCGAGGCCGGCGGCCATCTGGCCGAGCGCCGCGAGGCGGTCGCGCTCCTTCATCCGCTCGTAGACCTGGGAGTTCTGCAGCGTCACGCCGATGGTCGTCGCGACCAGGCGGAAGAGCTCGATCTCGTCCGTGGAGTACGCCTCGCGGAGGCGCTCGTCGCGCAGCACGAGCATGCCGAGCAGCTGGTCCTCGCCCGAGAAGCCGAGCGCGACCGACCCGTTCATGAGCTCGAGCGTGCGCAGCATGCCGTGCAGGCTCTCGAGCTCGTCGGCGGTCGTGCGGCGCGCCGCGATCTCGCGCTCGACGCCCTCGAGCGTGACGACGCCCGCGCGGCGCAGGCGCTCGAAGAAGCCGCGGTTCGCGATGGCGTCGAAGCGCGCCTCGGGGCGCGGGCCGACGTGCCCCGCGAGCTCGAAGCCCGAGCCGTCGGGGTCGGCGAGGTAGATCGAGGCGTGTGTGATGCGGCGCGAGTCCTCGAGCGCCGAGAGCACGCGCGGCACGAGCACGCGCATGTCGATGACGTTCGCGAGGTCGGCGCGCAGCATCTCGATGCGCCGGCCGAGCTCGTACTTCTCCTGGAACATCCACCGGTTGATGGCGCCCTCGACGCGCCCGCGCAGCGGCTCGATGAGGATGACGATCGTCGCCGAGGCGAGCAGCGAGTTGAAGAAGAAGAGCCCGTGCTCCTCACTGCCGACCCACGAGACGAGGAGCCCATAGATGAGCGAGAGGATGAAGACGAGCGTGCCGAGCACGACCATGCGCCCGAGCAGCTCGTTGAGATCGAGCAGCCGGTAGCGCACGAGGTTCTGCGACAGGAAGTAGAGGTAAATGATGATCGCCGCGCTGCCGAAGCTCGGCGCGCGCGGGAAGACCTCGGCCAGCATGGCCGTGACGGTCGCGAACCCGCCCACGAGCAGGTAGAGGAGGCGCGTCTTCTCGACCCGCGAGGGCGTCGCGCGGTAGCGCTTGTAGAGATAGAAGACGGAGAGGTAGAGGCCCGCGAAGACGTAGGCGAGGAAGGCGATCCCGAACCAGGTCGTCGTGTGCAGCGGCTCGATGAACCGCGAGAAGAAGAGCACCGTGTAGAGCACGCCCGCGCCCACGACGGTCGTGCGCGACAGCGGCGGCGGGCCGGCCTCGTCACCGAGGAACGCCTGGAAGAACCGCTGCGCGGTCGCGGGCAACGAGACCGCGATGACGAGCGCGAGCCACTGGAAGAGCGGCGACTCGAACTTCTTGGCGAAGAACGAGATGAGGCTGAAGGCCGCGATATTGAAGGCGAGCGTCGCGAAGAGGACGTGCGGCCGGCGCCGCGGCTCGCGCAGCAGCACCGACCCGCCGATCGCGAAGCTCACGATCGCGGCGACGAGCGCGGAGACGGGCTGAAGGCTCACGGCCGCGCGATTTTAGCTCAGTTTTCACGAGACCTTCGCCTGCGGGGGTTTTGCAGCTGCCGGTCGCTCCTGCTACCTTATGGCTACCGGTCATGGCGACCGGCCCCCTGATGACGAACAGCGCCGTCCTCGTCCTCAACCGGCACTACCAGCCCATCCACGTCACGAACGTCCGACGGGCGTTCTCTCTGCTTTACCTGGGCGTGGCGCGGGTCGTCGATCCGGAGTTCAAGACCTTCGACTTCGAGAGCTGGGCGCAGCTCTCGGCCGAAATGGCCGACGGCGGCGAGCACGACGTCATCCACACCGTGTCGCGGGCGATCCGCGTGCCGCGCGTCATCGTGCTGCAGCTGTACGATCGAATTCCGCGCACCAAGGTGCGCTTTTCGCGCCACAACATCTACATGCGCGACGGCAACACCTGCCAGTACTGCGGGGAAGAGCTGCCGCGCGTCGAGCTGAACCTCGACCACGTCCTGCCGCGCGCTCAGGGCGGCCGCACGACCTGGGAGAACGTCGTGTGCTGCTGCATCGACTGCAACCTCACGAAGGGCGCCCGCACGCCCGATCAGGCGGGCATGAAGCTGCTCAAGCAGCCCGCGCGCCCCCGCTGGACGCCCACCTTCCGCACGAACGGCGGCAAGGTCCGTCACCGCGAGTGGCTGCCGTTCCTCGGGATCGCCGACGCGTCCTACTGGAACGTCGAGCTCAAGGACGAAGAGACGAGCTGAGACCTCACCCGCGAGCCTGCGGCTCGCGGCCTCTCCCCCAAGCGGGAAGGCGCGGAGCGGGTCACCTCTCCCGTCCGCGGGAGAGGTCGGCGCCGAAGGTGCCGGGGGAGGATCAGCCCGGCGGCTTGCTGCCCGCACCGGACTCGGGTGGGTAGGCGATCAGGGCGCGGGCGTCGAAGAACGCGTTGATGGCGACGATGCGGCCGTGGCGCACGCGGTACCAGCCGGCCGTCGGCAGCGAGCCGGCCTTCGTCTTCGTGACGAGGTCATAGACGATGCAGACGTCGTCGCCCTCTCCGAAGATGCGGCGCTGCTCGACGCCGCTGACGACGCGCGCGAGGCCGCGCACGCCCTCGATGTAGTCGTCGACGCCCTCGGTGTGGCCGAGCGGTCCCGTGAACTGGACGTGCTCGTCGAGCAGCGCGCGGGCCGCGTCGAAGTCCCCCTTGCTCCACGCCTCGAGGCAGCGGCTCGCGACGAGCTTGGGATCGAGGGTCGTTGTCGCCATGATTTTCCTCCGGTTCGCCCTTCCCATCTGAGCATCGGAGGAGGCTCGGGCAAGGGTCGCGGCGAATTTTCGGCCCCCCGCGCCCCGGCGGCGTTATAGAACGAGCGCGCCATGACTCCGCCCGACGACCGTGACGACGACCTCGACGTCGAAGGCGAAGCCGGGCCTACCGCTGACGACGCGGCGCCGACCGACGACGCCGCGGCGGCTGGCGGGGACAGCGAGCCCGTCGAGACGGCGACGCTCCCCGAGCTCACCCCCCTCTCCCCGCCCGGGCCGGACGCGCCGACGCGCCCGCACATCCTGGCGTTCGCGGCGGGGCGCGGCGGCACGGGCCGGTCGCTGCTCGCGGCGAACGTCGCCGTCTACCTCGCGCAGACGGGCAAGAAGGTCGTCGCCATCGACGCCGATCCCGCGGGCGGCTCGCTTCACCTCTTGCTCGGGACGCCCCGGCCGCCGCGCGGCTTCGGCGAGCTGCTGCGCGCGCGCGTCGACGGGCTCACGGAGCTCATCGTCGACACGCCCGTCGCGGGCGTCGGCCTCGTGGGCGGCGAGGGCTCGGCGTTCGGCGGCCCGCGCCCGAAGCAAACGGCCAAGGGCATCCTCGCGGCCATCGAGGCGCTCGAGGTCGACTACGTGGTGCTCGATCTCGGGCCGCCCGACTCGACGCTCGGCCTCGACCTGTGGCTCGCGGCCGACGTGCCCGTGCTGGTGACGCTGCCCGACCCGGCGTCGATCGAGGCGACGTACCGCTTCGTCAAGAGCGGCTTCGTGCGGCGGCTGCGCGCGACGCGCGGCCTCGACAAGCTGGTCACGAACCCGCAGGGCCCGCCGCGCTCGGCGCTGGACCTCTACCGCACGGCCCGCGAGGGCGGCGGCCC
>Ga0265314_10006541_pt1 | contig 10283 bp, 6 predicted proteins | sample 4126metaG_FD_203106 | JGI IMG/M metagenome (GOLD analysis project Ga0265314, IMG submission 203106) | Rhizosphere microbial communities from Carex aquatilis grown in University of Washington, Seatle, WA, United States - 4-1-26 metaG | ecosystem: Host-associated > Plants > Roots > Rhizosphere >... | reverse complement strand
TCCAGGGTTTGTTTGTAATGCAATTCATTCTTCATTAATTCTTTTGTCCGTTCCGTAACTTTGGATTCAAGATCCTGGTTTATCTGTATCAGGGTGTCTTCCGCCAACTTCTTTTCCGAGATATTTCTGAAAACCAGGATCGCCCCTATCACGTCGCCTTTATGGTCGTGGATGGGCGCGGCGCTGTCATCAATAAATAACTGCGACTTATCTTTTCTGATTAAGACGGTGTGCGGGCCGGTAGGGACAACTTTATTTTCCTGCAAGGCTATTTTTATGGTACTGATGGCCGAACGCCCCGATAATTCATCGGATGTATCCAGTACGGTTTCGATGGGTTTCCCTTTTACCTCGGATAAACTCCATCCGGTTAACTTTTCGGATGCCGGGTTCATAAACAGGACCTGGCCAAGAAGATCGGTGGAAATGACCCCATCTTCCATATTGAGCATGGTTTTGGAGTAATTTTCCTGGCTTTTGGATAATTCTTTCCCTATGGATTTCTTTTCCTTGTTTTCCCTTAATAACAAAACGAATAAGAAGAGCAGCATGCCAAAGATTACGAGGGTGCCGGTTAACAGCAATGCCGAGGTACCCAGCCTGTTAATTTTTAGCGTTAGATTCCTTCCTTTCCGCAGCCTTTCTTCTTCATTTACCAGTTTGCTTAGGGTGGAATGAATGCGGCCGGGCAAATACCCGCCGGCAGCAATGATGGAAGGCTCGCCTGATGTATTTAATGGATTGACCGGAGGAGCGGGAATTTCCTTATCAGGCAGAGAAAAATAGGTATTGACCTGGTCCTGCAGAGCGGCGATCTGTTTTTGCTGAGACGGATTATCCACCGTTACCGCTTTTAAATGATTCAACAGGAGGTAGATCCTTTTTATACCATCCGGAGGGCGTATGAGAGATTTGTTATCTTCTGTTTTGGAGAAATCTGTTTGGGTTTCTTCCACACTATCTATTGAAAATAATATTTGATTGCTCAGGTGCAGGATTTCATACGAATGATCCTGTAAGGCCATATTCCTTTCAAAATGAATCAGCACCTCGTGCCGCAGAATAAAAATGAGAATCTGGATGAGTACAAGTGTTATGGCCGCACTTATGACAAAAGATTTACTTAACCCATTTTTCATTCATTAAATAATTTAGGTGAGTATGTCCCGGAGAGGAATTAAAGATATTTTGGGTGGACATTTATACCTTATATAATTATGGAAATAACTTGCACAATTCACACATTATGGGCAGTCCCTGTTTTCTATCCCGATCGTATTCAGGTTTACGAAAAGTTATCGGGATATACTTCACGCAAGGTTTTGGAAATGTTCGGAAATTCATCTCCGTTCGGTTTAAATTGGCATAACCCCAATTAAAAAATCCCGCTTTCGGCGGGATTTCATGCATGCAGAACAAATGTTTTTACCGGTGCGCCGAATGCGTGTGATGGGGCGCGTAGAAGTTGTTGGCCGGACAACCTACCCGGGAGGTACCACAGGAGCTGAGCAGGAGGCTCACTGCAAAAAGTACCAACCCCGTGGCAAATAAGGAATTGACCTTTTTTGAGAATTTCATAGCTTAAAGGATTTGCGTGAGAATTGTTTTGTCTTTCTTTGCGTTATACTACGCGAAATTAGCTAAAAAGTTTCATAACCGGGAAATGAGGGTCCATTTTATAGCCATTGGAGGAAGCGTGATGCATAACCTCGCCATTGCCCTCCGTAACCAGGGCCACACCGTAACCGGCTCCGACGACGAGATCTTCGATCCTGCCCTTTCCCGCCTCCGCGAGGCGGGCCTCCTGCCGGCTCAAACCGGGTGGGATGCCACCCGGATCCACCCGGAGCTGGATGCCATCCTCCTGGGCATGCATGCCCGGGCCGACAACCCGGAGCTGCTAAAGGCGCGCGAGCTGGGCCTCCGCATCTATTCCTTTCCCGAATTTATCTACGAGCAAACCCGGCACAAAAAACGGGTGGTGATTGGCGGCAGCCACGGTAAAACCACCATCACCTCCATGATCATGCATGTGCTGCAGCATGCAGGGCTCCCCTTCGACTATATGGTGGGTGCCGCCGTGGAGGGATTTCCCCTCCAGATCCGACTCTCGGAAACGGCGCCCATCGCCATCCTGGAAGGAGATGAATACCCCGACTCCGCCATCCACAAAACGCCAAAATTCCATTTATATAAACCCGATATAGGCCTCCTCAGCGGCATCGCCTGGGACCATGTAAACGTGTTCCCCACTTTTAACGGCTATGTGGACCAGTTCCGGCAATTTATGGCCATGATCCCGCCTAACGGCAAGCTTTTTTTTGCCGAAAGCGACCCGGAGCTCCAACAGCTGACCCGCGAATTCGGCGACCCCGCCCGCTTCCTTCCTTACCGGGCCCTCCCGGCGGTGGTACGCCATGGGCAAACCTTCCTGCTCTACCAAAACCAGGAAATCGCGGTGCCCGTTTTCGGGGAGCACAACCGCACCAACCTGGGTGGCGCCCTCCTGGTTTTGAAAGAGCTGGGTGTAACCGAGGCACAGTTTTATGCCGCCATCCCCGGCTTTAAGGGCGCTGCCCGCCGGCTGGAACTGCTGGCCGAAAAGCCCGACGCCGCCATCTACCGCGACTTCGCTCATTCCCCTTCCAAGCTGAAGGCCACCATCCATGCCGTGAAAGAACAATACCCCGGCCGTCACCTGCTGTCCGTGATGGAGCTGCATACCTTCAGCAGCCTCAGCAGCAACTTCCTCTCCGAGTATAAAGACAGCATGAAGGAGGCCGATGAAGCCGTGGTATTTTATAATCCCCATGCCCTGGCGCTGAAGAAACTGCCGGCCCTGGATCCGGAGCAGGTACGCCGCGATTTCAACGACCCCCAACTCCGCATTTTACATACGGCTCCCGAATTATGGGAGTATCTTGCAGCCCGGAATTACCGCAACAGCAACCTGCTGCTCATGAGCAGCGGACACTTCGACGGCGCCGACCTCAACCTGATAAAGACCCTACTCTAAGCCATGAAACTGAACCTCACCCGTCCCCTCGTCTTTGTTGACCTGGAGACCACCGGCACCGACTACGCCCGCGATCGTATTGTGGAGATTGCCGCCGTTAAATTATTACCCGATGGAAACGTGGTAGAAAAGGAAGACCGGGTGAATCCTACCATTCCTATTCCGGCAGAAGCTACCGCCGTGCACGGCATCAGCAACGACGACGTAAAAGACGCACCCACCTTTGCCCAGGTGGCGAAAGACTATTATCTCTTCCTGAACGAATGCGACCTGGCCGGGTTCAACTCCAACCGTTTCGACTTCCCCTTCCTGGCGGAGGAATTTCTGCGCGCCGGCGTATATTTTAATGCCGACGACCGCAAGTTCATCGATGTGCAGCGCATCTTCCACAACATGGAAAAACGCAGCCTCGAGGCCGCGGTCAAGTTTTACCTGCACCGCGAGCATGAAGGAGCCCACGGGGCAGGGGCCGATGCCCGGGCCACCATGGAGGTGCTGCAGGCCCAGCTCGACCGCTACCCGGAGGCCCTGAAGAATGACACCCAGTTCCTGCATAATATTTCCAAAGACGGCGACTATGTCGACTTTGGCCGTAAAATGTATTATGACAAAGGCGTGGAAAAATTCAACTTTGGAAAGCATAAGGGTGTTCCGGTGGAAGAGGTGTTTCGCCGGGAGCCGGGCTACTACGACTGGCTTATGAAAAGCGATTTCCCGCTCGACATGAAGGAGAAACTTAAAATGATCCGGGAGCGGATGAAACGATCGTAGCGGTAAACAGGCGCCACCTGTATATTTGCATACCCATTTAAACCCATTGCCTTGGAGAAGAGCATCGTCATTATTCCTACCTATAATGAAAAGGAGAATGTGCCGCGCATCGTGGCGGAGCTCTTTGCCCTGTACCCGCGCATGCACCTGCTCATCATCGATGATCAGTCGCCCGACGGAACCGGGGCGGTAGTGAAGCAGCTCCAAAAGGATTTTCCCGATCGTCTCTACCTGCTGGAAAGGGCGGGCAAGCAGGGCCTGGGAACTGCCTATATCGCTGGCTTCCGTTGGGCCCTGGAAAGGGATTACGAGTATATCTTTGAAATGGACGCCGACTTCTCGCACCCGGTGAAGGACCTGCTGCGCCTGTACGAGGCCTGCCGCAATGGTGCCGACATGGCCGTGGGCTCCCGATATACCCGCGGAGGCAAGGTGTCGAATTGGCCCCTGGGCCGTATCCTCATGAGTTATTTTGCCAGCGTGTATGTTCGCCTCATCACCTGGCTGCCGGTAAAAGACACGACCGCCGGCTTTGTATGCTATACCCGCCGGGTGCTGGAGCAGCTCGACTTCAGCCGCATCCGTTTTGTGGGTTACGCGTTTCAGATAGAAATGAAGTATGCGGTGTGGAAGATGGGATTCAGGATTAAAGAGGTACCCATCACTTTTGTAGACCGGGAGGCAGGGCAGTCGAAAATGAGCAAGGGCATCTTTAAGGAAGCTATGCGCGGCGTATGGCGCATGCGTTTTGAGACCGGAAAAGACTATTATACCGGGCGCAAAAAGGAATCCTAAAATAATTTACGGATCAGGTCTTCGGCCTTACCGGCCAGCACCACCTCTATCTTAAAGCGTTTCAGGTCGAGCCCTTTTTTATTGTAGGGAGAGATATAAATTTTTGAGAACCCCAGCTTCTCTGCTTCGCTGATGCGCTGCTCGATGCGGTTAACGGCGCGGATCTCTCCGCTCAGGCCTACTTCCCCGGCAAAGCAGATGTTGGAAGGAAGGGGTGTATCGTTCCACGACGAAACGAGGGCGCATACCACGCCGAGGTCGATGGCGGGGTCTTCCACCCGGATGCCTCCCGCAATATTGAGGAAAACGTCTTTGGTGCCGAAAGGAAAACCACAGCGTTTCTCGAGCACGGCGAGCAGCATTTGCAGCCGGCGCAGGTCGAAGCCGGTAGCGGTACGCTGGGGGGTGCCATACACCGCCTGCGACACGAGCGCCTGCGTTTCGATGAGCATGGGTCGTAAGCCTTCGAGGGTGGCGCAGATGGCTATGCCACTGAGGGGTTCTTCCCGCTGGGTGAGTAATATTTCGGAGGGGTTGCTCACCTCCCGGAGGCCGCTGCCCTGCATCTCGTAGATGCCCAGCTCACTCGTGCTGCCGAACCGGTTTTTGATGGTGCGCAGGATGCGGTAGGCATAGTGGCGGTCGCCCTCAAACTGCAGCACGGTGTCGACCATGTGCTCCAGTATTTTGGGTCCGGCAATGCTGCCGTCTTTCGTGATATGCCCGATGAGGAACACGGGTACGGAGCTCTCTTTGGAATAGCGCTGGAACTCGCCGGTGCACTCCCGTATCTGGGAGATGCTGCCGCTCGTGGCGTCGATGTGCGGCGAATGCATGGTTTGAATGGAGTCTACAATCACCAGGTCGGGTTGCAGTATCTCGATCTGTTGAAACAATTCGTCGGTGCCCGTCTCGGTAAGGATATAGCAGTCGGCGTTCTTCAGCGACAGGCGTTCGGCACGCATCCGGATCTGCTGCTCACTTTCTTCCCCGCTCACATACAGCACCTTTTTTCCTTCCAGCAACAGAGCGATCTGCAGCATCAGCGTCGATTTGCCGATGCCGGGTTCCCCGCCAATGAGCACGAGGCTGCCGGGCACGATGCCGCCCCCGAGCACGCGGTCGAGCTCTTTGTCGAGCGAAGAGTACCGCTGCTGTTCATCGAGGCGTATCTCCCGGATGGGGATGGGTTTGGGGCTGAGGTGGTGCGCCCCTGGCTTCTTCCATGATTTCTTCTCGTCCTTTTTAACGACCTCTTCCACGTAAGTATTCCACTCGCCGCAGGAAGGACACCGGCCAATCCATTTGGGAGAGGAGGCGCCACAGTTCTGGCAGTGAAAAACGGTTTTTGCTTTGGGCATGGAACAAAGGTAGAAGAAAGTGACAAGGTCGGAAAGCCGGAAGGCCCCGGGGCGGCGAGGTGAATAATTTTGCTGAAGCGTAGTGGGAGGGTTGTAAAGTTGTAAGGCTCGGGGCAGTGGTGAGGGAAATGCATAAGAGAAGTTAGCGGGTGAAAATAAATGGGCCGGATGCGGGGTTCATAGGAAATCAAAGTCCGCATTTATGATCTGTGATTCGTGATGGGAGCCCAAAGCCGGTTCTTCCGGCCTGGTGGCCTTTTGATTTGAAATTTATGTGAATGTTTTCAGCCCGTTTTTTTTGTAGCGGAAAGCGCACTAACTTTCGCTCATGGTTATTTTGGGGAATGTTATTAAGCGGGCCATCAAGCTCAGAGCCCGTATTCAGTTCATTCAGCATCCTGCCACTGCATACCAGGAACGGACGCTGCGCAAGTTGCTGCGTAAAGCCAGGCATACCGATTTCGGGCAACATTACGGGTTTGGCTCCATCCTGGAGGCAGACGACTTGCTGGGAGAGTTTGGGCGCCGCATACCGGTGCACAATTATAACCACCTGTACGAGCAGTGGTGGAAGCAAACCCATGAGGGCAAACGCAACGTATGCTGGCCCGGCACCACCCGGTATTTTGCACTCAGCAGCGGAACCAGCGAGTCGGCCAGCAAGCATATACCGGTAACCAGCGATATGATCCGGGCGATTCGGCGCGCGAGCCTCAAGCAGATCCTGTCGCTGGCTAACTATGATTTTCCTTCCGCCTCTTTTCAAAAAGGCATCCTCATGCTGGGTGGCTCCACCCATCTTCAGAACAAAGGGGAGTTTTTTGAGGGCGACCTGAGTGGGATCAGCGCCAAAAAGATACCCTTCTGGTTCAAACAACGGTTTTACAAGCCGGGGGGCAAGATCGCCCGCGAAAAAAACTGGGAGAAAAAGCTCCTGGAGATCGCCAGAAAGGCACCCAACTGGGATATCGCCATCGTATGCGGTATTCCGGCCTGGGTGCAGATCATGATGGAAACGGTGATCCGCGAAAACAAGGTGAAATCGATTCATGAAGTGTGGCCCAACTTTATATGTTACGTAACCGGAGGGGTGGCCTTTGAGCCGTATCGTAAAGGGTTTGAGAAGTTGTTCAGCAAGCCGGTGCAGTTTGTCGACACTTATCTGGCCTCCGAGGGCTTTGTGGCTTTCCAGAACCGGCCCGATACCAGCTCGATGAAGCTGTGCCTCAACAACGGGATCTATTTTGAGTTTATTCCGTTTGATGAAAGCAACTTCAACGCCGACGGCGAGCTGGTAAAGCATCCGCGATGCTTGCGCCTGGCGGAGGTGGAGGAAGACAAGCCTTATGCCATCCTGCTTTCCACCTGCAGCGGGGCCTGGCGTTACCTCATTGGCGACGTGGTGAAATTTACCTCGAAAGAAAGGTCGGAGATACTCATTGTCGGGCGCACCCGCCATTTCCTGTCGATGTGCGGAGAGCATCTCTCCGTCGACAATATGAATCACGCCATCAAAAAGATGGAAGAGGAGTTTAATATCTCCATCCGCGAATTCACCCTGGCCGGCGTGCCTTACGACAGCCTCTTTGCCCATCATTGGTTTATTGGCACCGACGACCCCGTGGATGCCGGAGCGCTAAAGGAAAGGCTGGATGCCTGTCTTAAAGAGCTGAACGATGATTATGCTACTGAGCGGATTGCGGCGTTGAAGGAGGTGATTGTCACCATCCTGCCCTCTTCTTCATTTTATCACTGGTTTGAACAAAAGAATAAGCTGGGAGGGCAGAATAAATTCCCCCGCGTGCTGAAAGGCAAGCAGCTGGAAGAATGGATGGAGTTTGTGCGGACGAACCAATGATGTAAGAGGTGTCGTAATTCAGGAGGCATGATTTTGGTTAAAAATTTGGGACGAAAAATATGGAATGTGCCCATGTGGGGCGCATTGGCTGAGTATGTTGGCAGTATTGGAATTACTCCTTTTATGAAGTGAGCAGGGGAAGGTTAAAAATGTGCCCATGTGATGAATGTGCCGATGGGGGCGGTGGCTGAGGTTTGGTTGAGGTTTGGTTGAGGGGTACGATTAGCGTGGCTCCCATGATTTAAGATTGCAGATTGCTGCCGGCAGGAGGAACGATTTGCAGGTTTCTTGAAAATAATTAAATTTACTATCACAACTATGCACAAATGAGGATTTTCACCAGCCTGGCTTTATGGATGTTTAGTATTCCCTTGCTGGCGCAAACGCTGAGCCCATACCCGGCCTACGTGCATTCTATTCCGTTTGTGCTGCAGAATGAGTCCTTACAGGGACTTGTATATACCCCGCCCCAGGCAACGGGCATTCGGGCGGCAGCACAGTTTGAGGAGCAGCAGGGGGTTGCCATTACCTGGACGAGCTATACGCATATCCTCGCGCAAATTGTGGCCGCTGCGAGGACGGAGGTAACGGTATATATTGTTTGCAGCGATTCGAATGCCGTGAAGACTTACCTCAATGCACAGAGCGTGCCGCTCAGCAATATCCGCTATCTCGAAGATCAGTTTAACACCATCTGGGCCCGCGATTACGGAATGAATTCCATCTACCTGCACCGCGACGACAGCCTTTCTTTTGTGGATTGGAGATATAATCGTCCCCGCCCGAAAGACGATACCGTTCCCTATGCGCTGGCCCGTATGCTGGGCGCGCCTTTGTATTCCACCAGCCAGGTGGGAGGTAATTACCTGGTGAATACCGGAGGCAACTATATGAGCGACGGACAGGGAACGGCCTTTGCCTCTAAGCTGATACTGGACGACAACCAGCCCGGAGCCGGCTATGGCGGTAATGCCACCGAAGCGCAGATCGACACCATGATGAAGCAATATATGGGCATTCAGCGCTATATAAAAATGGAAAAGCTGCCCCATGACGGCATTCATCATATTGATATGCACATGAAGCTGCTCGATGAAGAAACCCTGCTCATCGGGCAATACCCCGATGGCGTGTCGGATGGACCTCAGATTGAAGCCAACATCGGATATATACAGAACAATTTTATGGACTGCTACGGGAGACCTTATAAGATCATCCGTATTCCCCAGCCACCCGATAACACCGGAGCTTACCCCGACGCGGGTGGCGAATATTGCACCTATACCAATGCCATCATTTTGAATCATACGGTGATCTATCCGCATTATTATACGCAATATGATACCACCGCCGACCGCATCTGGCATGAATCGATGCCGGGCTACCGGCTGTGCCCCATTAATTGCGAAAACGGAGCAGACGATATCATTTCGCAGAGTGGCGCCATCCATTGCATCACCCATGAACTGGGGGTGAGCGACCCGATATTAATAGCCCATGCGCATCTGCCCGATACCTATAATTTTACGGTGCCGTATAGTGTGATAGCCCGGGTCGAAACGCATTCAGGAGTGAATAGCGCCACGTTGTACTGGAGCATAGACAGCAGCCTGGGATATACAGCGGTGACTATGACCCCCTTGGCCAACGACTCCTTTCTCTCCTACATACCCGCCCAACCGGTGGGGACCAGGATTTTCTATTACCTGGAGGCCACCTCGCTGAGCGGCCGTACCAACCGGAAGCCCATGGTGGCGCCACAAGGGGTATTTACCTTTCAGGTGTTGGATCAGTCACTCGGAATTACTTCCAGCCAGCCGGCCGGCCTTACCCGTTTTTTCAACCCCATGCCCAACCCGGCAGGAGAGAAAACGTTGCTAAGTTTTCAGTTGCCTGCCGCAGGGATGGTAGATCTGGGGGTATACGACCTCACCGGTCGCCTCGTGATGTCATTAATCCGGGAAAAGATGCTGGCAGGGGTGCATCAATATATGATGTCGACTACCCTATTGCCTTCAGGCACTTACCTGCTGAAGCTGGATGACGGAGCCTTTATTCAGGTGAAAAAGCTGACCATCGTCCATTAGTCTCGTGTATATTTTTTTTGAAGGGAAGAGAATTTTCCCGGTTTTCTCTGAGGGATCCTATGGGTCTGCCCGCTAATTTTAGGGTAACCCGCGAAAGCTGCCTTTGGGGGAACGCCTATTACCCGAGAATCCTGTTTACTACTGCCCGATGAAGCTGCCACTGCGCTATGTATGGGAGAGCCTGCTCTTCCTGGTTTACCCGAGAATATGTGTTGCCTGTTCCCGCGATCTCAGCTACCGGGAAGAAGTGCTCTGTACCCCTTGTTTCCGCCTTTTGCCGGAAACCGGGTTTCACCTTACGGGAGGATTGGAGATGACAAACAAATTCAGGGAGCTGGGCCATGTCTCCAGGGCTGCCGCCTTTCTTTTTTTTAAAAAGGAAGGGATGGTGCAGC
>Ga0265314_10006540_pt1 | contig 10286 bp, 13 predicted proteins | sample 4126metaG_FD_203106 | JGI IMG/M metagenome (GOLD analysis project Ga0265314, IMG submission 203106) | Rhizosphere microbial communities from Carex aquatilis grown in University of Washington, Seatle, WA, United States - 4-1-26 metaG | ecosystem: Host-associated > Plants > Roots > Rhizosphere >... | reverse complement strand
TTGGGTTTGTTGCTGGTCGTCTGGGCACGCCTCACTTTTGGTGTTCGCAGTCTGCACTTTGCGGCAAATCCAACCAAAGGACCCTTGATCACCAGCGGCCCGTATCGCTACATCCGCAATCCCATCTACGCGGCTGTCTGGCTGGTTACGTGGACAGGAGCAGCGGTGCATGCGTCGATGATGAACGCTTCCCTCGCGATGGTAACTGCCATCATGCTGGTGATCAAGATCCTCTGCGAAGAGCGGCTGGTGCGCGAGGCATATCCGGAGTATGAGGCGTATAGCCGCCGGACCGCGCGGTTGATACCGTTTGTACTTTGACCCTAATCGAAGATCGGGTGATCGAAAACCAAAGAAGCTCAACCGCAAAGGAAGCAGCACAGAGTGCCTTTCATATCAGCAAGTCGACTTTACACGCCTCGGTATTGCATTCGTCTGGGCATGTCGCCCTCCTCAGTCAGTACGTAGCCGTTTAATTTGGCAAAAACAGCTGATGACGAAAGCCATCCACCCAGTTGCGCGGGATTAGTACCTGGAAGTCTTCGTGCAGTATCTGAAGCGCCCACGAGTGAAGATCTACCGTTCCGATGCGCTGTGTGCGGGCGCTTCAGATACAGCACCAAGACTTCGAGGAAATCATCCATCGAAGCCGCGAGACGCGGCCTCTATTTGAGCGGGCGCGAGCCTGTGATGAGGATGTCCACCAGTCTCCTGGCGCTTTGTTGCCAGCCTGGACCGGAGGCTACATGGGAAACGCCGATCAGGGCCCGAAGCAAGTCGAAGGGGTCGAGATCTCTTCGTATATCGCCGCTCTTGATTGCGCGCTTTACCAGCGCATCAATCGCCCCCTGGATCAGGGCGCGGGACCCCTCATAAAGCTTCGAAGGGCCTCCCACAACACTATTCAATGCGGGAGCAATAATCTGCTTCGCGGCGATGTGATCGACGAACAATAGCATCCAGGCTCGCAAAGCCTCAACCGGCGACAGGGTTTCGGCAAATCTACCCTCTGCGGCGGCCAGCTTTTCGACTTCACTCCGGTAGACGGCTTCAATCAGGGCGTCGCGGGTGGGAAAGTGACGATACAGCGTTCCGGCTCCCACGCCTGCCTGTTTGCCAATGTCGTCCAGGCTGGCGTCGGCGCCGAAACGAGTAAACGCATCTTTCGCCACACCTAAAATACGCCCACGGTTCCGCTGCGCATCCATGCGCGGCTTCCGTGGTGCGGGTTGTGAACGTCTGTTCGCCATCGGGAAAATATTTGCAACCGGAGACAGTCTCCTGTTATCTACTGATTCGGAGACACTCTCCGTTTTATTTGATGCGACAGGGATTCGTCAACGACCGAATACAAGCGAAGAGCCCAGTTCAAGACAAGGAGTAATCATATGCGTGTTTTCGTGACAGGTGCGACCGGGTTTATTGGCTCGACTGTGGTTCGAGAGTTAATCGACGCAGGCCATCAAGTACTCGGCCTTGCGCGCAGCGATGCGGGTGCTCGATCCCTCGCCGCCGCCGGCGCTCAGGTGCATCGCGGCGACCTGGAAGAGGTGGAAAGCCTACGCAGCGGAGCGGCCGCGTGTGATGCCGTCATCCACACCGCCTTCCGGCATGACTGGTCGAGGTTTGCGGAAAGCTGCGAACTGGACCAGCGTGCTATCGAGACCATCGGCGCTGTGCTTGGCGGTTCCAGCCGTCCGTTCATCGTCAGCTCCGGAGTCGGGGTGGCTCAGGGCCGCGCCGCGACCGAGGACGATCCACCGTTGTCTCCTTCCCCATCTCTTCCCCGTGTATCAGAAGCGACGGCTGTCGCACTCGTGGAGCGCGGAGTGCGCGCCTCTGTGATGCGCTTGCCGCAGGTCCACGACACGGTAAAACAGGGGCTCGTAACCCCCCTGATCGCGATAGCGCGCGAGAAGGGCGTCTCTGCATATGTCGGCGATGGTCAGAACCGCTGGGCTGCCGCGCACCTGCTCGACGCCGCCCGTCTCTACCGGCTTGCCCTTGAAAAAGGCACCGCGGGGGCCCGGTATCACGCCGTCGCCGAAGAGGGTGTCCGGCTCAAAGACATCGCAGCCGCCATCGGCCGCGGCCTGAACGTGCCCGTCACGTCCATCTCAAAGGAACAGGCCCAAGAGCATTTCGGCTTTTTCGGGTTCTTCGCGGGGAGAGACAGCCCGGTCTCCAGCGCGCAGACTCGGCGCGAGTTGGGCTGGAACCCAACCGGGCCAACACTTCTCACCGATCTCGAGAACATGCGTTTTTCGTAACTTCAAAGTGAGCAACTGAAACGGCTCCGGACAAGAAAGCATCGGCAAACGAAGTAACCGCCAATCAAAGGGAGATCGAAATGAAAAAGACATGGTTCATCACGGGCGCCTCGCGCGGTTTCGGCCGCATCTGGGCGGAAGCCGCGCTCACACGGGGCGACCAGGTTACAGCTACCGCCCGGAATCTGGCAGACGTCGCCGATCTCGCGGAGCGCTTCGGCGATGCGGTGCTGCCACTCGCCCTCGACGTCACCGATCCTGAACAAGTGCGGCAGGCTGTTCCCCAGGCGTACGCGCGCTTCGGGAGGCTCGACGTTCTCGTTAACAATGCCGGTTTCAGCCTGCTCGCGGCCGTAGAGGAAGCAAGCGACGAGCAGATCCGCGACTTGTTCGACGCGAATTACCTCGGAATGGTCCGGGTCCTGAGATCCGCTCTGCCCCTGCTGCGGCAACAGGGCAGCGGACACATTCTCGGTGTTTCCAGCGGCCTCGGAATTGGGTCGATGCCGCTCATCGGCTTTTACTCCGCCACGAAATGGGCGGTCGAAGCGCTTCACGAATCGCTAGCGCAGGAGGTCAGGCCGTTCGGCCTCAGCGTAACGATCGTCGAGCCGGGCGCCTACGCCACCGACTTCGGTAAATCCGCAAAGGTCGCCGATGTTCTGGAACCATATGCGGACTTCCGAAATCGGTTCATGGCGAGATTGACCAGCGTGGAACGCGGCGATCCCCAAGCAACCGCAGAAGCCATCCTGAAGCTCGTGGACGCGAATGATCCGCCGCTGCGACTGGTGCTCGGCTCGACAGTTCTGCCGGGGGCTCGCGCCTTATATGCGGATCGCCTCGCCACCTGGGAGGCGTGGGAAGAGGTTTCGAACGCGGCGCAGGGCCAGCCCATGAAGACTTCAATCGCATCGTAATTGCTCAGGTAGTCGTAGCCGACCTATGGAACCTGGATCAAGCAAGCAGGCACAAATTACCGCAGCAAAGGAGCTGGACTTTATGACCGATAAAATTGCCATCATCACGGGCGGAAGCCGCGGCCTCGGCCGCAACACTGCTATCAATCTCGCGCGTCGCGGCGTCGACATCGTCTTCACCTATCGCGCCAATGAGAAGGAGGCCGAGAGCCTCATTCTCGAAGTTGAGGCTCTGGGCCGCAAAGCCGCAGCGTTTCGTCTCGACACCGGCGACACGCGTGCCTTTGACGCGTTCGTTGCCGAAGTCCGTAAGACGCTCGAAAGCTGGGAACGCAACCGCTTCGATTACCTCGTGAACAACGCCGGCAATTCGCAGCACATAAACTTCGATAAGGTGACGGAGGCAGACTTCGACGCGGTGGTCAATGTTCACTTCAAAGGCGTCTTTTTCCTGACGCAAAAACTGTTGCCGTTGATCAACGATGGCGGCCGCATCGTGAACATCTCCTCCGGCCTCGCGCGTGTCTCTTTGCCAGGCAGTTCCGTCTACGGAGCCGCCAAGGGAGCGGTCGAAATTCTCACCCGCTACCTGGCCAAGGAACTCGGTCCTCGCGGCATCACCGTTAATGTCGTCGCTCCAGGAGCGATTCAAACCGACTTTAGCGGCGGCATGGTGCGCGACAATCCCGAAGTCAAGAAGATGGTAGCGAATATGACGGCGCTGGGGCGCGCCGGCGTGCCCGACGATATCGGTCCCATGATTGCAGCGCTTCTCTCTGACGAGAATCGCTGGGTCAACGGTCAGCGAATTGAAGTGTCAGGCGGAATGGCGCTTTAGAGAATCCCACATACCAGGAGGAGTTTTAGTCCAATGACAACCGCTAAGAAGGTCGCACTGGTGACTGGAGGGAACAAAGGCATCGGCCTGGAGATTGTTCGCAATCTGGCCGGCGCTGGCTGCACAGTGTTGCTGGGCGCGCGCAACGCGGAGCGAGGGCAGGAGGCTGTGCGGCAACTGAAGCGGGCAGGACTCGACGATGTTCACTTTCTGGAGATCGACGTGACGAGCGAGGAAACCATCGCGGCGGCGGCGAAACAAATCGAGAGCGAATACGGGCGCCTCGATATCCTGGTGAACAATGCGGGCATCAATCTGCGCGGCGATGGACTGCCCGGTGCGGCGGATGTGGGTGCGGTGCAAAAGGTTTTCGATACGAACTTTTTCGGCGCGCTTCGTGTCGCCCAGACGATGTTGCCGCTGCTGCGCAAGTCGGCGTCAGGGCGCATCGTGAATATCTCAAGCGGGCTAGGTTCACTCACTTTGAACAGCGATCCTGGATGGATGGGCCGCGATGTGAAACTGATCGGCTACAACGCGTCGAAGGCTGCGTTGAACATGCTGACGGTCATCTTGCATACGAAGTGCGGGACACGAAGATCAAGGTGAACTCGGCAAATCCGGGATACACAAAGACGGACTTGAACGACAATCAGGGAATTCAGCCGGTGGAGGTTGGCGCCATCGAGGCGACGCGTCTGGCCCTGATAGATGACGATGGCCCCACGGGACAGTCGTTTTCAAAGGATGGTCCCAGTCCCTGGTAGACCGTGACCCTCTATTCCGGACAGATAACTTGCAGTCGGCATGGCATCACGCTATTTGGTAGTGATCGCCTCATCGTAGGCAGCTCGTGCAATGCGGGCTATAACGCCTTCACGGGTCGTTTCATTAGCACGGCTGTCTGTGACCAAAACGGCGATAGCGAGTTTACGTCCGTCGGGCAGCGTAATAAGGCCCATGTCGTTGGTGGCGGCAGTGATACCTCCATGAGTCCCAGAACTGCCAGTCTTGTGCGCGAGTGGGGTGCCTGGTGGAAGCCCGGCCCGTAGCCGGCTTGGGCCAGTAAGCGAGGCGGTGAGCGTCTGTACGAGAAAAGCGTTAGCTGCTGGCGAAATCGGAGGATCGTGAGTAAGGCGCTGGAGTAACTGTACTGCGGCGGCGGGCTCGATCCAGTCTCGATACTGGAGAGACTCGTCGCGATCCAGATCATGCTCACTATCGATTAGTTGGAACGCGGTTATTCCCAGTGAGCGGATATAGCTCTGGACGATCGCAGGTCCCCCAATGATACGAAGTAACGTTTCTTCTGCACCGTTGTCGCTTTGACCAGCAGCAAGCCGGATGAGTTCGCGCAATGGCACATCGACGTTCGCATTGGGATAGCGATCCTGGAGAGGACTGTAAGCATTTGGAATGCGATCCTCAGGAAGGAAACGAACCATTCGATCCAAGGTGACATTGACGGGCGCTCCAGGCCGTTGGTCGGGAAAAAGCTTGCCTGTATCGGCCAGGTGAAGAACTGTCAAGGCGAGCGGATACTTGAACATCGACTGCATAGGCGAATGGTTATGCGGATTCAGATCGCAGTTGAGCGTGGTACCCGGAAGAAGACAAGCGACCGAGACAGTTCCATGGGCATCTTTCGCGATCGCAGCGACTCTAGCTTGCAGCAAGGTTTGAGAAAATACAGTTGAGGGAGCCATAGCAAGAAGCAGAGCAAGCAAGCGCATTCCCTAATGATAGAGGGGGCGTCGAGAGCGTCAAGAACCGTTTACGCCGTTGATAGTAGCGAGCCGAGCACATGTTTCAAATCAGCCGTGGCGGCTAAATCCTCACAAGTCGCCTTGGCATCGCATTTTCTCGCAGCCACGGGATATGTGTACAGCTAAACTTGACAGTTTACCTGTATAGATGCGATATTGATCTCGTGAGCAGTCGCAAGTCTTCTACTCAAACCGGGCTCGCTCGGACGCTTGCTGCCGAGATCCGTGCGGTATACCGCAGGCTCAAGCTGCGTTACCGCGAGCATGGGGGCGGCAATGATCTGACGCTGTCACAGGCTTCCGTTCTTCTTCGACTCGAAAAGGATGGTGCGGCCACGGTTTCAAGTCTGGCCCGAGCGGAAGGCATGCGCCCGCAGTCCATGAGCGCTATAGTTGCGCCGTTGCAGGAGTCCGGCCTAATCAGTGGTGCACCTGACCCCAGCGACGGGCGGCAAACTCTGATGTCTCTCACGCCGAAATGCCTGAAGTGGATTCAGGAGGGCAGGGCCGCGAGACAGGACTGGCTTACCACAACCATCTCGCAGAAGCTCTCCGCGCGCGAGCAGGAGAAGCTTAAGGCTGCACTCGAACTGCTTGCGCGGCTGGTTGAGGATTGAAACCGCCGCGTCCTGCCTCTTACGCATGGAAACTTTGTATCCCGGGAGAAGGACTTGTGCCGCTTACTATTCTTGACCCCAACACCGCATTAATCGTCATTGACCTGCAGAACGGCATCACCAAAGGGAATTTCGTTCATCCCCTCGGCAACGTCGTCAGCCGGACGCGCGCGCTAATAGATCTCTTCCATGCGAAGAACCTCCCAGTCGCGCTGGTCAATGTGGCGGGACGGCCTCCGGGCCGGACCGAACAGGGTCCACGTAGCAATCCATCGTTTTCCGACGGATGGACCGAGCTTCTACCGGAGCTGAGTCAGCAACCGAGCGATATTGTCGTCACCAAGCGAAGCTGGGGCGCATTTGCAACAACGGATCTCGAACCCCAGCTCAAGGCCCGAGGCGTTACCCAGGTGGTTGTGACCGGTGTGGCGACATCCGTTGGCGTTGAGGCGACCGCCCGCCAAGCCTACGAGCACGGATTCAATGTGACCCTCGCACTCGATGCGATGACCGATCTCCGAGAAGAGGCTCACGAGTACAGCATCAGGAACGTTTTCCCTCGTCTTGGCGAGACCGGGTCTACACAGGAGATCATTTCACTGCTGAAAAGAGGGAGCGCAGCATCATGAATTGGCTTTGGCTTGCGTCGTACTTCTTTGGGGGCGTCTTTACGGCAAACGCCATCCCCCATTTTGTCGCTGGCACGATGGGACATCCCTTCCAGACTCCCTTCGCAAAACCGCCCGGCAAAGGGCTCTCCTCTGCGACGGTCAATGTTGTCTGGGGATTCTTCAACGTCTTGGTTGGGTATCTGATGGTCGCGCACGTCGGCGATTTCCGTCCGCGGGCGACCAGCCACATCCTTGCGTCCGGCCTGGGCGCACTACTCATCAGCATCTTTTCGGCGCGTCACTTCGGCCAGTTCCATGGGGGCAACAAGCCGTCGCGCCCATGAAGAACGTAGTGTCCGGCACCTTTCGGTCCCTAAGAAGCTTCAACTTCCGCTTGTGGACGGCAGGCGCTCTGGTGTCTAACGTCGGTACCTGGATGCAGCGCGTCGCACAAGACTGGCTTGTGCTGACGCAACTGACCCATCATGACGCATCCGCGCTGGGTATTGTGATGGGCCTGCAGTTCGCCCCGCAACTTCTGCTCCTGCCCTGGACGGGGTCGGCTGCGGACCGGCTCAATCAGCGCAAGCTCCTGATGCTGACCCAGGCAACGATGGGCGTGCTTGCGCTCATCCTCGGAGTCCTCACAATCGCAGGAGTCATTCGGCTCTGGCACGTGTATGTATTCGGCTTCCTGTCTGGCGCCGCCGCTGCGCTGGATGCTCCGGTGAGACAGACCTTCGTGGCAGAGATGGTCGGCGACGAGGACCTCTCCAATGCCGTGGCATTGAACTCAACCTCATTTAATGCTGCACAGATGATCGGTCCCGTCCTGGCCGGCTTGATGATCGCGAAGGTTGGTATCGGCTGGGCCTTTCTGCTAAACGGGCTCTCGTTCGCGGCGGTCCTCATCTCCATGTCTTTCTTTCGTCTCTCCGAACTGCGCGCAAGCATCAGGGCGCATGGCACTACCTCTGGATTTCTGGAAGGGTTCCGCTACGTGTGGAGAAGACCGGACTTGAGGGCGATCCTGATCATGTTGTTCCTGATCGGCACCTTTGCACTGAACTTTCCGATCTTCATCTCTACAATGGCCGTGAATGTCTTCCACTCCGACTCACGCGCTTTCGGCCTGCTCTCCTCCATCGTGGCAGTGGGCGCACTCTGCGGAGCGTTGTTCGCCGCTGGCCAAAAGAAACCGCGCTTAGCGTCTCTGTCAATAGCAGCCGGCGTCTGGGGACTGGGCTGTACTCTCGCCTCGCTCGCGCCGGGATACTGGTGGTTTGCAGCAGCGCTCGCGGTCTGCGGCGCGGCTGCCCTGACCTTGACCAACGGTACGAACAGCATCATGCAGCTCTCGACGGAACCATCCATGCGAGGCAGGGTGATGGCGCTTCGGGTCGGCATCGCACTCGGGGGAACAACGATTGGTGCTCCGATCGTAGGTTGGATTGCGAACCACTTCGGCCCGCGCTGGTCGCTCGTAGTGGGTGCCGGGGCGTGCTTCACCGCTGTACTGGTCGCAGTCTATGTTCTGGCCCGTCGAGAAGACCTACTGCTTGCCTAGTTTAGCCCTGTGAAGTCGGCTTCTCGAATCTGAATTCTCCAAACCGTTGGCGACTCTCGGGCAATCGGACAATCAGTGGAAGTCGTGAGAGCGAACATCCACTTCACCGATCTCCAGTGGACGAACTACATCCGCCTTTACCGAGATCACATTTTCCTGGTTTTGCAGCTTGCCCTCGATCAACAGGAACTTGCCGTAGGTGACCACTCGCCTGTACTGCTCATACACAATGGGAGTAATGATTGCGTTGGAAATCCCCGTTTCATCTTCCAGGCTTAAGAACACGAATCCCTTGGCCGTTCCCGGCCGCTGCCGAGCAATCACACATCCTGCAATCCGAGTCTCTCGTCCGTCTTGGAATTTCTCCAGATCACGCGCACAGACAATGCCCATGCGGGATAGAGCCTCCCGGTGATAGGCCATGGGATGCGGGCCGACGGTGACGCCCGTGCCGTGGAAGTCAGCGGCCAGCCGTTCATCCACGGTCATTTGCGCAAGTGGAGATTCTTCGTCCTGCTCTGGCAAGTCCCGCAACAGCGGCCCGGTGGGACGGCCCGCGTATTCCACCTGCCACAGCGCATCACGGCGAAGAGTTGCGGGTGGCGCTTGGGCAAATATCTCTCGCGTACGCCTTCCTCAACGCGCTTCTCCAGAAACGATTGCATGGAGCCGCCATCGGGCACGGGATAGCTTGGAAAGCGGTATCCGAGATCGCTCATCTTGTAGATCAGGCGAGCGGAAAGCTCAGTTGTGTTGGCGATTGCCTCCGGTAGATCACGGAACAGCTCTTGCATCTGACGGGGAGAACGCAGGTGGCGCTCATCATTCAGTGAGAGCAAGCGGCCTGCGGCGTCGAGCGTCGAGTGGTGGCGGATGCTCGTGAGTACATCCATGACTTCACGCTCATACGCCGTGGCATAGTTCACACCATTGGTGGCGACGAGTGGCAATTTCAAAGCACGGGCAATTCGAACGGCCGCTTGGTTGCGGTGTTCTTCGCTGCGGTCGAAGTGTCGTTGCAATTCGACGTAAACATTTCGAGAGCCCAACAGGCCCACGAGCCTCTCGACCTCGCGAAGTGCTTCGTCGAACCCGCCGCGTGAGACAGCTGCCGCTAGCGGTCCTTCGTCGCCACCGGTCAGGCAGATCAATCCCCCGGCATGTTCTTCGATGTCGGCGAGCGTTGCAGCCCCTTCGGCCTTTGTGTCTTCTCTTAACTTGTAGCGAGTGATCAAGCGGCAGAGATTCTGATATCCAATGGCGGACTCGACGAGCAGTGGAAAGCGCACGGGTTCAACCGGCACAAGATGGGGAACCCACTCCGGCGGCCGCACCCTCTCTCCGGCATCACGGACGGCGATCTCGGCTCCGATGTGTGTCTGTGTTCCAGCCTTTTCCGCCGTGATGTGAAAGCGCGGCGCGCCGTACATGCCATTGCGATCGAGCAACGCCCTCGCGGGCATCTGAAGCTCGGCGCAACGAGCCATCAGAGTCTCGGGCAGAGAAGCACCTTCGAGAAAACTGAACGCCGACCGGGCATGGAGTTCCACATACATCGCATGATCTCAGTCGTAGATCCCGATCAGATACCAACAGTTCGAGGCCGGGTCATGAGCTACGCGGCAGCATTTCTTATCCTGTCCGCCGAGTGCGACATCCCACTCTTCGCGAGACCAATCCGGATAGGTCCACCATGC
>Ga0265314_10006539_pt1 | contig 10286 bp, 7 predicted proteins | sample 4126metaG_FD_203106 | JGI IMG/M metagenome (GOLD analysis project Ga0265314, IMG submission 203106) | Rhizosphere microbial communities from Carex aquatilis grown in University of Washington, Seatle, WA, United States - 4-1-26 metaG | ecosystem: Host-associated > Plants > Roots > Rhizosphere >... | reverse complement strand
GAACCGGCTGGTGGATGCGGTGCGGGCGCTAGCGGGAAATCAGAGCGCGGTGATCACGGTGGTGGCGTTTGGGGCGGACAGCGAGGGGGCGAGTTTTGATCTGGCGCTGAATCGGCAGAGCCTGCCGGGGGTGATACGGCTGCAGCGGATCCATGCGACCGCGAATATGCCAGGGTCAGTGGCGAGTGCGTCATCGAATCCGACGTATTTCATCGGGGCGGGCGTGGTGGAGGCGGGGGACATTCCGGAACTGCTGGAGAAGATGAAATCGCCGGACGCGACGGTGCGGGCGGACGCGGTGGAGGATTTGCGGACGCTGGGGAACAAGGCAAAGAGCGCGATGCCGGTGCTGATGGCGCTGCTGAAGGATCCGTCGGCGCGGGTGCGTTTTGCGGCGGCGTCGGCGCTGGTGCGGATGGACGCGAAACAGGCGGGTGCGCTGGAGGTATTGAAGCAGGGACTGGCGGCGGGTGAGGCGCGCGAACGGCGCGATGCGGCGGGGGCGGCGGGGTTTACGGGAATGGGCGGCAGAGCGCTTGCGGAGAAGCTTACGGCACTATTGAAGGACCCGGATGAAGGGGTGCGGATGACGGCGCTCGAGTCGATCGCGGCGCTCGGGCCGGCGGCGGGGAAGGCGGCGCCGGCGCTCACGGCGATGCTGGATGATGTGGAATTGCGGGTGGATGCGGCCGATGCGCTGGGGCGGATAGGTGCGGAGGCGCGGCCGGCACTGCCGAAGCTCACGGTGATGCTTTCGTCGGATCAGACGGCGGTGCAGTGGGCGGCGGTTCGGGCGATGTCGCAGATCGGGGGACCAGAGGCGCATCCGGCGGTGGACTTCATGGTGAAGGCGATGCCGACGGCGACGGAGGTACAGGGATACGACATGATGATTTATCTTTCGCTGCTGGGGCCGGTGGCGCAGGATGCGGCCGGTGCGGTGCAGAATTTTCAGATCAAGAATCCAGTGCTGCCGGGCTCGACGTTGTGGGCGATGGCGCCGAACGTTTTGCCGTGGAATACGTCGGGAGGGATGGGAGATTTTGGCGGTGGGCGTGGCGGGCGTGGCGGCGGGCCAGGCGGGTTTGGGGGGCGCGGCGGCATGGGCGGTCCGGGTGGCGGTTTGAATGATCTGATGTACTCGGCGTATGTGCGGGAGCTTGGCCCGCGGTTGGCGCCGCTGGCGCCGGTGCTGGCGAACAAGATAATGGACAATTCGGCGGGGGATGTTCCGGAGTGGGGGTATGACCTGCTGAATGCGGCGCCGGCGGAGGCGTTACGGATTTTGTCACCGCACCTGGCAGACGGCGATGTGCTGCTTCGGGAACGGGCGGCGGTGGCGCTTGGGCACATGGGGGAGCAAGCTGAGCCGGTGCGGGCGCAGGTGGCGATGGCGCTTTCCAAGGCCCCCACCGAGCGCGAGAAGCGGGTAATGGCGTGGGCGCTGCGACAAATAGACAGCAGTGAATAAGAGGCTTGAGCGCGGTTTTTGGGCAACAAAGCGCGTGATTTTAGGCCCCTGGAGAAAATATACGCACATACGGATGGATTTATTCGGGCTATTTGAACAAATGGCTCAGATTCGATACAGTTTAGAGTGTGGCTGAAAGCCGTTTGCTGGATGGTGACGGATTTCAGAATTTGGCAGGGCGTAACGACCGCTGGGCATCAAAGTCCCCAGGAAGCCCGGACGGCCGCTACTAAGAAGGCGGCGGCATGACGACCTTTCACTCGGCACATCGGCATGTGTTCACTGCGGACGCATCGCTTCCTGTGTCAAAGTGTGCGGACTCAACGGTTCCGCCTTCCACACCCAGCTCATCCCCCCCCACTGCTTCAAGTTCCTTCTCCAATCAAAACACTGAAATTGCCGGCGACCCGGGACATTCTGACCCCAGGCATTCCGGGGAGATCGGGCCGGAGTTTTACCAGGCGGCGGTGGCGCATGCGGGGATTCCGATTATTCCGCTGGATGTTCAGGGGCGGATACTGGCGTGGAACAATGCGGCGCGGCAGCTTTTTGGGCGCAATGAAACGGAAGTGATCGGGAGGCCGCTGGAGGTTCTGATACCGCCGGAGTTTCGCGCGGTGGGAGCGGCGGCATTCGGGCGGACGATTCAGCAGCGGTCGGTGAATATTTATGAGATGTCGGTGCTACCGCAGGGGGGCAAGCATGCGATTCACGTGGGGGTGACGCTGAGCTGCGTGATTGATGGGGCGGGGGAGCTAAAGGGCGCGACGGCATGGATGCGGGACATTTCGAACCGCAAGGAACTCGAAGACCACCTGACGCGCACGCGGCACATGGCGAGCGTGGGGACGCTGGCGGCGGGCGTGGCGCATCACTTCAACAATATTGCGTGCGGGATGGGGACGATGGTGGAATTTGCGCTGGCCACGGAAGAGCCGATTGCGATGCTCAAGGCGCTCAAGATGAGCAAGGAAGCGTGTACGCGCATCCGGTACATCACGCAGAGCCTGCTGGCGTGTTCGGGCGATGCAACGGTGGGGGCGGCGGGCGGGGTGGGGCCGAATCCGGGGGAGATTGATCTTTCTGATCTGACGGAAGAAATTTTGGGGTTTGCGGATGCGGTGGAGCCGACGCTGGATACCAAGGGGATCGCGCTGGAGCTGGATTTGCGTGGTGGGCGGGTGACGGCGGTTCCGCGGGTGCGGTTCGGGCAACTGCTGCAGCACCTGTTGCACAATGCGGAGGATTCGATCGAGGAGCGTTCGGCGGCGACGATCGGGGCGGAGCGGCGGGTGACGCTGCGGACGCAGAGCCAGGGGGAGCAGTTTCTTTTCCAGTTTGTGGACACGGGGTGCGGGATAGAGGCGGATGACCTGAGGCATATTTTTGATCCGTTCTTCACCAAGAAAGGGGTCTGCGGCGGAGGGAATCGGAACAACCCCGGATTGGGGCTGACGATGGTGCAATCGGTGGTGCTGGAACTGGGCGGGGGCATCTGGGCGGATTCGACACCGGGGCAGGGGACGACGCTGAATATTCTGGTGCCGATACGAAGTGAATGAGGGTATCCGCGAGGGGCGGGAGCGGGCGGGGCGGATGTAGGGCATTTCGCCAACGTTTATATCCGGCAAGGTACGGGATGGGGCTGGAGGGGTTCATAATGCTTCGCATTGCAGCATTGGGGGATGATGCGGTGAGGCGAGCTCCGGAAATAGGCCTCGGCAAAAACCCCAAAGAGGGGTGCCAAGAGGGTTCAGTCCTTTCAATCGTGCACCGATGAACGCAGCGGACCCGAAGTCTTTTGAAGAGGCACTTTGTCATGTGCTGGCCGGTGCGGAAATCAAAGGGGAGAAGGCGAATACGGTACCTTGCCGCATGGGTTTGCGTTGCCACAGCAGGGGCGGCCGAGGCGCAAAGCACACCCGCCGCTGCGCCGTCGCCATCGACGGCTCCGACGGGCGGGACTTCCGGTGGGTCTTCGGGCGTGACGAAGGGCGCCGGCGGGCCCGCGGATAAGCGGGTGGAGGATTTTTCGAACATGTCCATCGAGGACCTGATGAACGTTGAGGTCATCGGTCTTTCAAAACCGGAACGCTCAGAGGCGCCGGCGAATTTAAATGGCGATGAGCGCGTGGGGCAGCGGCTCTGCATGGATGTCGAGGTTGTCGCGGAGCTGTGGAACGCTTCGGGCAACCGGCGTGGAGAAAACGACGGCGATTTATCGTGGAAATTCCGCAGCGCGATTCCGCGGACGCGTCTTGTGGAAGGTCAGACGACATTTTGAGCAAAGGAGCGGCGCCCGGGCCGCGATGGGAAACCAGTTTTCATGATGCACCAGTCGAACAGAACATTTGCTTTGCACCATTCGAGAGGATGGTGGCTGTGGCTTCTGGCTGCGGCGGCGATGTGCCTGGTCACCGCGCGGCGGGCGGCGGGGGATGATCGGGGGGTGGAGAATCAGGTGCGGTCGGCGTTCATCGTGAATTTTGTGCAGTTTATCGACTGGCCGGAGGGGACCTTTGCCAAGGCAGACGATCCGATGGTGGTGGGAATTGTAGACGGAGACGGGATGGCCCAGGCGCTGCAGGCGGCGATTGAAGGCAAGACGATCAAGGGTCACAAGCTGGTGTTCCGGCAAATGACGGCGGAGAACCCGAAGGGGTGCCAGGTGCTGTTTGTGGGGTCTGGCGCGGGGGATGTTTCGGCGATCATCAAGGCGGCGGGCGGCGGGCCGGTATTGACGATCGGGGAGGGAGACGGCTTCATCGATGCCGGGGGCGTGATCGGGTTTTATATTGAGGACCGCAAGGAGCGGTTTGAGATCAGCACGGCGGCGGCGGACCGGGCGAAGCTGCAGGTGAGCTCCAAGCTGCTGAAGCTGGCGAAAGTGGTGAACAAATGAGCGAAGCGACAAGCGCGGAGCATCCATGATTCTGCGTAAAAACTGGTCCATTCGGTGGAAGCTGACAATGGTGGCGATGGGCACCACGGCCATCGCGCTTTTGCTGACGGTGGCGGGGATGGCGACGTTTGAATTCATCATGCTGCGTCAGGACCTGCGCGAAGAGCAGAAAATGCTGGCGAAGATCATCGGAGAGAACTGCACGGCGGCGATCACCTTCAACCGGGCCGACGACGCGAGTTCGATTATTTCGAGCCTGGCCGCGGATCCGGATGTCCGGGCCACGGCGATTTATGACGGGGATGGGAATCTGCTGGCGAAATACCTGGCATTGGGCGAGGATCCGGCATCGCTGCCGAGGCGAGCAGGGAATCCCGGGTACACCGTCAGCACGCGGTTTCTGGAGAGCTTTCAATCGATCATGCTGGACGGAAAGCAGGTCGGGACGATGTTCATCCGGAACGACTGGAGCGACCTGCGGGGGCGGCTGATGCGTTTCGCGTGGGTGAGCCCGATCATGATACTGCTGGCGGGCGGGATGGGGTTTGTGCTGCTGCGGCGGCTGCAGCGGTGCATATCCGAACCGATTGAGTCGCTGGCGCGGACGGCGCAGCGGGTGGCGAAGGAGAACAATTACACCCTGCGCGCGGAGAAGTTCAGCGAGGACGAAGCGGGGGTTCTGACGGACGGGTTCAACGAAATGCTTGAGGGGATCCAGAAGCGCGACCTGCAGATTCACGAACACCTGGTGGAAGTGCAGTCGTCGCGCGACCTCCTGGAGGTGCGGGTGGCGGAGCGCACGGCGGATCTGCAAAAGCTGAATTCGGAACTGCAGGGCGAAATGGTGCGGCGGCGCGAAGCCGAAGCAAAACGGGAACAGATGCAGGCAAACCTTGTGGAGGCCTCGCGAAAGGCGGGGATGGCGGATGTGGCGACGGGGGTGCTGCACAACGTGGGCAACGTGCTTAACAGCGTGAACGTATCGGCGCAGATTCTTCATGATGTCACCAAGGCGAGCCGGGTGGGCACGCTGGCGAAGACGGCGGATCTGCTGGAACAGAACAAGGGGAACCTGGCGGCGTTTCTGACTTCCGACGAGCGCGGGAAATCATTCCCGCTGTTCTTGTCGATGCTGTCCAAGGCGATGTGCGAGGAGCGCGACCGGGTGCTCAAGGAACTTGAGGGCCTGGCGTCGAGCATCGGGCATATCCGGGAAATCGTGACGATGCAGCAGTCGCTGGCGCGGGTGGCGGGCGTGATGATGGAAGTGAGCGTCGGCGAACTGATCGAGGACGCGCTGAAGATCAATCAGGCGGGGCTGAACCGGCACCAGGTGAAGGTGATCCGCGATTATGACGCGGAGGCACGGTTCATCACCGACCGGCACAAGGTGCTGCAGATGCTTATCAATCTGATATCCAACGCGAAGTACGCGGTCGATCACCGGCCGGAGAATCGGGAAATCCGGATTGGACACCAGGCGGCGGCGGAGACCGTAAAGATATCGGTGTCGGACAATGGCGTCGGGATCGATGCGAAAGATCTGAATCGCATTTTCAGCTACGGATTCACCACGAAAAAGAATGGGCACGGTTTTGGACTTCATTCGGCGGCGCTGGCTGCAAAGGAAATGGGCGGGAGCATCGAAGTGCACAGCGAGGGGCTGGGCAAAGGGGCGACGTTCACAATAACCCTTCCGCTCAAGCAGGAGATGGCCCAACATGCCGCATAATTTTCAACGACGCATCATTGTGATCGATGACAATCCGTCGATCCATGGAGATTTTCAGAAGATCCTGAGTGCCGCGCGTTCGGGAGCGTCAGACGACCTGGAAGCGATGGCGACGTCGTTTTTCGGGAACTCGGAGGCGAAAGGAGCCGCGGCGCTGAGCTACGAGCTTAAGACGGCGAGCCAGGGGCAGGAGGGGCTGGGGATTGTGAAGGCGGCGTTTGAGGCCAACGAGCCGATCCACGTGGCGTTCGTGGACATCCGGATGCCGCCGGGGTGGGACGGCATCGAGACGATCGAGCAACTCTGGAAGGTGGATCCGGACCTGCAGACGGTGATCTGTTCGGCGTATTCGGATTATTCATGGGATTCGATTTATGCGCGACTGGGGGAATCGGACCGGCTGCTGATCCTGAAGAAGCCGTTTGACACGGCGGAGATTTCGCAGCTTGCGGCGGCGCTTTCGGAAAAATACCGGCTGGCGCAGGTGGCGCGGTTCCGGATGGAGGAACTGGACCGGCTCGTGGCGCAGCGCACGCGGGAGCTGGAGCGGGCCAACGAGCAACTGCTGCTGGAAGTTGACCAGCGGCGGAGCGTGGAGGAGCGGCTGCGGCACGATGTGCTGCACGACCGGCTGACGGGATTGCCCAACCGGCCGATGCTGATGGACCGGATCGAGCAGTGCATCCGGCGGCGGACGCGGGACCCGAATTACAAGTTCGCGCTGCTCTTCATGGACATGGATGATTTCAAGGTGGTCAACGACAGCCTCGGGCATGAAGCGGGGGACAAACTGCTGATCGGGATCGGGCAGCGGCTGACGGAGGCGGTGCGGTCGGTGGACGTGGCGGGGCGGCTGTGCGACGACGTGACCTCGCGGCTGGGCGGGGATGAATTTGTGATCCTGCTCGACGGCCTGGCGAAGGATGAAGATGCGATGGACGTTGCCCAGCGGATTGAAGCGCACATGGCCGAGCCGTTTGATATCGACGGGCACGAGGTGGTGGCGAGCCTGAGCGTGGGGGTGGCGCACAGCCGGCCGGATTACATTCGGGCGGCGGACATTCTGCGGGATGCGGATACGGCGGTGTACCGGGCGAAGAACCAGGGGAAGCGGCGGGTGGCGGTATTTGATGCGCAGATGCACTCGCAGGTGCGCGAGCGGCTGGAGCTGGAATCGGACCTTCGCCGGGCCATCGAAAACAAGCAGTTTTTCCTGCTGTACCAGCCGATCATTTCGCTGACCACGGGGGACATGGTGGGATTCGAGGCACTGGTGCGGTGGCATCATCCGGTGCACGGGCTGACCGAGCCGATGCGGTTTATTCCGATCGCCGAGACGACGGGCCTGATTGTGCCGCTGGGGATGGAAGTGGTGCGGCAGGTATGCGATCAGATCGGCGCATGGAGAACCAAATACCGCGATCATCCGATCTACAAGGATTTGTGGGTGGCGGTGAATCTTTCGGGAAGGCAGCTTCGCGCCCAGGGATTTGCCGAGGCGCTCACCAACATCGTGGAAGACCGTCAGGTGGAGCATTCGGCGATCAAGCTGGAAGTCACCGAGAGCGTGGTGATGGAGCAGGGGGATGCGGCGCTCGAGGCGCTCAAGCGGCTGCGGGACAAGAATTTCAAAATGGAACTGGACGATTTCGGCACGGGGTATTCGTCGCTCTCCTACCTGCATCGCATCCCGGTGGACGGAATCAAGATTGACCAGTCGTTTGTGCGGAAGCTGGATTCGCGCGGGCGGTCATTTTCGGCGACGGTGCAGGCGATCATCAACCTCGCGCATAACTGCGGGATGCGGGTGGTGGGCGAGGGGGTGGAGACGGTGGAGCAGATCGTGCAGCTGCAGGCGCTGGAATGTGATTTTGCCCAGGGGTTCTGGTTCTCACGACCGATCGCGCCGACCGACGCGGAGGTGCTGCTGGAACGGAACCTGGGGCGGACGCTGTGGCGCACGCGGATCCAGGAGATGGCCAAGTCGCTGCCGACGCCAAAAATGCTGACGACGTGATCAGGCGGAGACCGGGGGTTTGCGCGTTGCCCAGTCGTGGGCGCGTTCGTACTGGCGGGCGGTGCGGAGAAGCGTGTTTTCGCTGAACGTGGGACCGAGGAGTTGGATGCCGACGGGGAGGCCGGCGGTGGTGAGGCCGCAGGGGAGGGAGAGGCCGGCGATGCCGGCGATGTTGCAGGTGACGGTGAAGACATCGCAGAGATACATCTGGAGGGGGTTGTCGGTTTTGGAGCCGAACTCGAAGGCGGCGGTGGGGCTGGTGGGGCCGGCGATGACATCGCATTTTTCGAAGGCCTTGTCGAAATCCTCCTTGATTTTGGCGCGAACCTTGAGGGCCTGGAGGTAGAACTTGTCGGCGTAACCTGCGGAGAGGGCGTAGGTGCCGAGCATGATGCGGCGTTTTACTTCGGCGCCGAAACCCTCGCCGCGGCTGGCGGCGTAAAGGTCGATGAGGTCTTCGGGGGATTTGGTGCGGTGGCCGTAGTGGACGCCATCGTAGCGGGCGAGATTGCTGGAGGCTTCGGCGGGGGCAATGATGTAATAGGCGGCGATGCCATACTGGGTGTGCGGGAGAGAGACATCGACAAGGGTTGCGCCCTGGGTTTTGTACCACTGGATGGCGGCCTGGACAGAGGATTTGATTTCCGGGTCCATGCCTTCGACGTCGAAGAATTCCTTGGGGAGTCCGATGCGGAGGCCTTGCAGCGGGGTGTCGAGATCGGCGAGATAATCGGGGGCGGGTTCGGGCCAGCTGGTGGAATCGCGGGGATCGTGGCCGGCGATGACCTGAAGGAAGAGGGCGGCGTCTTCGACGGTGAGGGTCATGGGGCCGATCTGATCGAGGGAGGAGGCGAAGGCGACGAGGCCGTAACGGGAGACGAGGCCATACGTTGGCTTGAGGCCGACGATGCCGCAGAGGGAAGCGGGCTGGCGGATCGAGCCGCCGGTATCGGAACCCAGACCGCCGAAGCCGAGGCGAGCGGAACAGGCGGCTGCCGCGCCGCCGGAGGAACCGCCAGGGACACATTTGGTGTTCCATGGATTTTTGGAGGGGCCGAAGGCGGAGTTTTCGGTGGAGGAGCCCATGGCGAATTCATCGAGGTTGGTTTTTCCGAGGATGACGGCGCCGGCGGTTTCGAGTTTATCGACGACGGTGGCGTTGTAGGGGGCGTGGAAGTGTTCGAGCATTTTGGAGGAGCAGGTGGTTGTGCCGAAGGTGGTGCACATGTTGTCTTTGATGGAGATGGGGACGCCGGCGAGGAGGCCGAGGGGCTGGCCCTTGGCGCGGGCGGCATCGATGGCGGCGGCTTTTTCGAGGGCACGATCGGCGAAGATGCTATTGTATGCATGCAGATTGGGATTCAGGCGATCGATGGCGGCGAGGGCGAAGCGGGTGGCTTCGACGCTGGAGAGTTTTCCGGCGGCGATTTCGCGGGCGACCTGTCGGGCGGTCATGGAATCAAGGTTTGCCATTCTGAAGGATTCTCGCTGGAAATGAGTGGAAATGAGACAGCGGAAGCGATGCTTGCCGCGTTACTGGCTGGGTTGCCAGACGATGCTGCCAAGGATCCCGAGGGCGGTTTTCTGCTGGTCGGCGTTTTTGACGATGGCGATCGCGTGGCAGGTTTCACCCTGCTGGAGATCTTCGCCGGGGCGGCGAATGAGCAATTCGCTGAAGGCCGCGCCGGCGGCGGTCTGGCCGGTCCATTCGTGGACGACGTTGCCGTTCATGGCGTAGTCGCGCTGGCTGGTTACTTTGTAAGCGGCGGCATCGGATGCGGCGATCGGCTGCTGATTGCGGGCGACGGTGATGAGGACCAGGGGCGTATCGGCGGGAGCGGGGCGGCCGTCGTAGATGGAGAATTGATCGGTGTCGCCGAATCGGCGTTCGACACGGGTGGTGGTGGTCGGTGTGGTGAAGGTCCATGTGCCGGTGACTTCGACGGGGAGGACGAGGGGTTCGCCGGGGCCGGCGGGATTGGGATTGACGAGGGTGACATGGGGCGTCGGCGGGGGCACGGCAATCTGGCTGTCGGTAAGGGCGGCGCGTTCGGGGGTGGTCTGTTGCGTCAGGTAGCTCTCATGGGTGCAGCCGGACAGAAGCAATCCGCTGATGCCTGAAGCGAGGGAACCGATGCATGCGGCTCTGAAGATTAATTTGATC
>Ga0265314_10006538_pt1 | contig 10288 bp, 9 predicted proteins | sample 4126metaG_FD_203106 | JGI IMG/M metagenome (GOLD analysis project Ga0265314, IMG submission 203106) | Rhizosphere microbial communities from Carex aquatilis grown in University of Washington, Seatle, WA, United States - 4-1-26 metaG | ecosystem: Host-associated > Plants > Roots > Rhizosphere >... | reverse complement strand
CTGGGTCTCGCCTCGGGTGAACAGCGCCGAGCCGTGTACGCGCGGCAGCACGCCGATTTCGATCGAAATGGGCCGGATCTGGTCGAACGCCCGCCCGTCGGGCCGGCGCCGCGCATCCAGAATCTGGGTGCGGAAGATCCGCTCCTTCAGCGCCTCGAAGACCTTCTTGGCTTCCGGCTGTTGCTCTTCGGCGACACCTGCGAGGACCTTCTTCTTAAGCTCGGCAATCTTCTCGTAGCTCTGAAGCTTGGGGTACTTCTCGGTGTCGAGAGCGTCGGCCAACTCGTCCTTGTACTGGGCTGCGATCTGGTCGGTAAGCTCCTGGTTCAAGACGGCCGGAGTGTACACCATCTTGGGCTTGCCGGCCTGGGCAACCAACTCGCGAATGCCCGCGACAATCTTCTTGCAGCACTGGTGGCCGAAGTCGATCGCTTCCAGCACCTCGGCTTCCGAAGCGCCCAGCGAGCCGGCTTCCACCATCACGATGCCGCTGTCGGTACCGCAGACGGTAATGACCAGCGTGGCGGCGCGCTGCTCGTCGTAGGTCGGGTTCGCAATCATGGCGCCCTTGACCAGGGCGACGCGGATGGCGCCCAGCGTCTCGGGGAATGGGAGATCCGAAAGGGCCAGCGACGCGCCGGCGCCAATAATGGCCAGCGGGCCGGGATCCCGTATGGGATCGGCCGAAAGGACCATGGCGATCACCTGGGTCTCATGGCTGAAGCCTTCCGGGAACAGCGGGCGGATGGGACGATCGATCAACCGGCTGGTGAGGACTTCCTTTTCCGAGGGGCGCCCCTCGCGCTTGATGTATCCTCCCGGAATTCTGCCCGCGGAGTACGTGTATTCGCGGTAATCGACTGTGAGTGGGAAAAAGCTTGCGCCGACCTTCGGCTCTGGCGCCATGCAGGCGGTGACCAGCACCACCGAATCACCGGAGCGAACCACTACCGCTCCGTTAGCTTGTTTGGCCACCTTGCCTGTTTCGAGGGAAATCTTGCAGGTGCCCAGGTCAATCTCTGACGTGTATGTCATGAACTGCTCCAATCCCGGCCCCATCGGGGGTCCGGTGCGTGTTCGGGCCGGCAGCAACGCACGCGCCCGAGATGGAGATCGGATAGGGTGAAACGACCTGGCGGGTTCCTAATCAGGGCGGCAACAACCGCCCGCCGTGCCTTCGAGTCAACTCTAGCGGCGGATACCCAGCTCCTGGATGAGCTTCTGATAGCGTTCCGGCTTCTCGGCTTTGAGGTACTTGAGCAGCCGGCGCCGCTGGGCCACCAGGGTCAACAGACCCTTACGCGAATGGTGGTCCTTTTGGTGGGTTTTAAAATGTTCCGTAAGCTCGGCAATGCGCCGGCTCAGGAGCGCCACTTGCACTTCTGGCGAGCCCGTGTCCGTTTTGTGGACCCGATACTTGCTTACAATCTGCGTTTTAGCTTCAGTCGCCAGGGCCATGCTAGAGTAGATACTCCTTCTCTGTCCTTATCTCCGTCTTTGTACGCAATCAGGATAGCACAGCGTTGGGGTGGGGCGTTTGGGCATGGCGGCACAGAACCGCGACCGTCAGGGAGCGGACGTGATCTGGATGGCGGATTTCCGCTCACTCACGTTCGCGGTTCGGTGCTGGGCGCCCCGCCGGTCTCGTGGTACTCGGCGTCCTGGTTGACCTCCCACAAGTCGTAGATCTGCCTTCCGGCCGCGATGTTCCGTGCCGCCAGGATGCCGGTCATCATGGCGTGATCCTGGTTGTTGTAACGGTGCATGCCGTTGCGCCCCACGAGGTGGAGCTGCGGATACCGCCGTTCGATCTCGGCGCGAATCGTGCCGACGTGGGCGGTGTAGTCGCGGTCGTAGAACGGGTAGGCCTTGGCCTGCCGAACCACGCAGCCGTCGACCACGGTTTCCGGACGCGCCAGGCCGGTCCGCCCCAGTTCGCGGCGCGCCAGCGCGATCAGATCCGCGTCGGGCATGCTCCAGATCTCATCGCCCTCGAAGCAGAAGTACTCCAACCCGTAGCAGGAATGCGCGTCGGCGGGCACCATGTAGGGCGACCAGGACCGGAAGTTCTGGACCCGGCCGGCGCGGATATCGGGGTCGTGGATGTAGATCCAGTTATCGGCCAACTCGCTGCGGCCCCGCGCGATCAGCGCGACGGTCAGGAGGTCGCGGTACTTCAGGCTGGCGGCCGCGCGCAGGCCCTCCTCGGAAAATGGTGGCGTGATCGAGCGCACCAGCTCGGCCATGGGTGCCGAGGACACCACGTGGTCTACGGTCAGCGGCTGCGACCCGGGCTCGCACACCAGCGTCCACTGGCGCGTCCCCTCGTCCCAGTGGCAGGTGGAGACTCGCTGCCCCATCCGCACCTCGCCACCCAGTTCCTGCACCCTGGCGGCCGCCGCCGCCCACATCATCCCCGGTCCGTAGCGAGGGTAGCGGAACGCCCGGCCGCCACCTCCAGGCAGCGCAACCCCGATGGCGGACGCGGCCCAGTCGGCGGAAATGTCTTTGCAACTCACGCCCCACACTTTTTCGGCATAGGCTTTGAAGAACGTGCGGAACAGACGCTTGCCGAACCGGTTGCTGACCCAATCCTGGAGGCTCGTGGCGTCGGGGACGGGCCGGATGTGCGCCCGCAGGTACGAGAGCCCGCACAGGAAGGACTCGAACAAGCCCAGTCTCCACAGCGCTTCGGCCGCTTTGAGCGGATAGGAATAGAGCTGGCCGCGGTAGAGGATGCGCGACAGGCGCGTCCGGTCGAGCATGTCCTCCGGCAGGAGTGCGGTCCAGAGGTCCTCGATTTCCTTGGATTTCGAGAAGAAGCAGTGCCCGCCGATGTCGAAGTGGAAACCCTTGTACTCAACGGTGCGGGAGATCCCGCCGACGTACTCCGGGTCCGCTTCGAGGACCGTAACCGGAATGCCTTCCTGGGCCAGCGTGTATGCCGATGCCAGGCCTGCGGGCCCCGCACCAATCACTACAACGCGCGGCGCTCTGCCGCTCTCTGGCCACATGGCTGAACCGACCCGGCTATTCTAGCAGACGGCCGCTGCGGCGCCCTATTCCCCGCGGGAGCGCCCGCCGATACTTTGGCATGCGGCAACCATCGCGTCATGCGTGCGCCGCCCTTTTCCGCGTAGCGGAACGGGCCGGGGTCCACCTGACGCCGAGGCATTACTACACCCCGGTGCCGGATGTGCGCTGGCTGCGGCAGCACGCCGGGCTTTGGGAGGGCGCCTCGGCATTGGCAGGAGTCGCCTGGAATCTCGACGCCCAGTTGGAACGCCTCGCTCGGATCTCGGCACCGTACGTTCACGAGGTCGCGGGGCTGGAATTCTACAATCGGGTCACGGCGGACGAGTATGGCCCGGGGTACGGCCCCATCGAGTCCCAGGTGCTGCACTGCTTCCTACGGGCCCAGCGGCCGAAGCGCATCATCGAAATCGGCAGCGGCGTATCGACCGCCTGCATGCTTCACGGCCTGCCCCAGGTCCAACTCACCTGCATTGAGCCGTTCCCTTCGCCCGTTCTGCGTCGGACGTCGGGAGTGCGGCTGTTGGCCCTGCCCTGCCAGGAAGTCCGGCTCCCGGTCTTCGACGAGTTGCAGGATGGCGACCTGCTGTTCATCGATTCCAGCCACGCGGTGAAGGTCGGCTCGGAGGTGCCTCGTATCTACCTGGAGATCCTTCCCCGTCTGCGGCCCGGCGTCTTCGTCCACATTCACGACATCTTCCTGCCGTACCTGTACCCGCCGGACATTCTGAGCTGGCCCTTTTGGGCGTGGCAGGAAACGGTGCTGCTGGCGGCGTTGCTGACCAACAATCCCAAGCTCGAGGTGCTGTTCTGCCTGTCGGGCTTGCACCACGCGCGGCCTTCCGAGCTTTGCCGCCTGCTGCCCGACTACCGGCCCCGCGCCATGCACGGCGGCCTCTTCGCCGACGGCGGGCCGGGACATTTCCCGTCGAGCATCTGGCTGCGGGCCGGGGAGTAGAAGGAGTATACTTCTGAGCGCTGACTCTGCGACAGAACATGCTCAGGATCCTAGTGCTTGCCCTCATTGCCGTCAATTCACTCGTCGTGGCCGCGCCGCCGGAACCTCGACAGGCCCGGTTTTCAGCCGTGAAGGGAAGTCACCGGGTCACCCTCGACATTGCTACGCGCGCGTTTAGCGCTTCCGCACATCGCATCTCGTACGCCAGCCCGCAGTATCTTGCTAGCCACCATTACTATCCCCCTGACGTTCGAGTCGTCCTGCGCATTGATGGACGCACCCCCTTGGGTACGGATGGAGACCTTCCGAAGCGCGAGATTGTGCGCATGGCGGCTGTGCTCGATGGCGTTCCGATCGAGGTCCCGCGAAACCTCATCGCTGATTGCTACGAGCCCCACCTGGACAAGAGCCTCCTGGCGGTTCGGATCGGTGACGACAATCAAAGCGTGTTCGTGTTCATGAATGGCTCCGATGCGGCCGGGAGCTATCAAGTGGTTTGGGTGCTGAGCAAGACAGGTTTCGTCACGCGCTTCTCCGGTGCGTGTTCCGATTGCGGCTTTCTCGATTTCCAAAGTGGGTTCTTTGACTCCGCATCGCATAAGGCTGAGCCGGTTCCGCCGGAGACTAGCCCTTAGCCCGCCGCTTCCCGAAGCGCCGCAAGCGTTTTCGCCGCGGTCTTTTCCCACGTGAACTCCGCCGCACGGGGCGGGCCTGCGGCCGCCAGGCGGGCACGCAGAGACTCGTCCGAAGCCAGCCGCTCTAGGGCCCGGTAGAGCGCCTCTTCGCTAGCGGGCTCGAAGGTCAGCGCCGCGTTGCCCGCCAGACTCGCTAGCGGCTCGATGGACGAGCAGGCCGTCGGAATGCCCGCGGCCAGCGCCTCGATTACCGGCAAGCCGAAACCCTCGAAGGTCGACGGGTATACGAACGCGAACGCGTGCCGGAACAGCTTGTACAGTTCCTCGCGCTCAATCCAGCCGGTGAGGTCGACCGCGTCCGACGCTCCCACCGCGCTCTCGATCGCCTGGGCGTGGAAGCCGCGCACTCCGGTGATCACGAGCCGGAAGCCGGGCCGCTCGCGCCGGAAACGGGCAAACGCGCGCACCAGCGGGACCAGCCCTTTGTGCGGATGCGAAGTCGAGGCGCACAGGAAAAAGGGTTCGATGGCCGCGCTCGCCCGCTCCCGTGCGATCTCGAAGAACGCGGGATCCGCCCCCAGCGGCACCACGCGGATGCGATCCGGGGAGAGGCGATAGAAGTGCACCAGATCCGTCCGGGTTGCCTCGGAATCCGCCAGCAGCAGGCGGGACCGGTGCGCCGAAGCCCACAACAGCACGCGCCAGAACGGCAGGTCGAACCATCGGAAGTACTCCGGGTGTCGCTTGTGCTGCAAGTCGTGGAATACGGTGACCTGCGGGCATGGGCAGACGACGGGCGCGGTGAATCCGGGATTGAGCAGCACATCCAGGCGCCGCCGGGCCGTCGCAAGGGCGAGGCCGGTCTGCTCCCAGAGGATGCGCGCGGGCCGCAACGCCGCGCGCACCGGCTGCGGGACGGCGCGGAAGTTCGCCACGGCGGGCACCAGGCTCGCATCCGTCTCGCGGTTGGTGAAGACCAGATACTCGTTCTCTCGATCGACAGAGGCGAGCGCGGCCAGCAGGTGGCGCAGGTAAATCTCTGTCCCGCCGACGCCGCCGGGGATCAGGTACAGCGCGTTGACGCCGATCCGCAGGGGGCGCATGTCAGCGCGTGGCGCCCAGGCGGGCCAGACCAGCCTGCGCCACTTCGTTCGCCGGGTCCAGGCTCAGCGCGCGGCGGTATTCGCTCGCCGCGGCGGCCGAATCGTTCCGGGCAGCGAACAGGTCGCCGCGGTAGGCGTACGTCGCGGCGAAACTGGGATTGATCCGCTGTGCGGTGTCGAGAGCCTGGGCCGCCTCGTCGTTCCGTCCGGCTCTAAGATAGGCCCACGCGACCATCGACCAGGTTTCCGCGTCCCACCGTTGCAGGGTCGCCTGACGCAGCCTGTCAATCGCCTCGTCATGGCGGCCGAGACACTCGTAGGTCATGCCCCAGTCGGCCAGCAACGGGTAGGTGGGCTTGCCGTACTTGGCGGCCGCCTCGAACTCCGGCAGCGCCGCGGCGCAACGTTGCTGGGTGAAGTAGACGAAACCGAGCTGGAGGTGCGGCCGCGCCTTCTGGGGCGACTTCGCGACCGTATCTTTCCACAGCGTCTCCGGGTCACCCCAGACGGCGCTGCGGTTGTAGGTCAGGACCGCCATCAGCGCCAGCACCCCGGCCAGCGCCGTCGCCACCCGAGTCGGGGGCGCTTTCCAGCGCCGCGCGAACTCCACCACCATCAGCAGTAGCCCGATGAACGGCAGGTAAACCCTTCTCTCGGCCACCAGGTCGAGGATAGGCACAAAGGACGAGGTCGGCGCGAGCAGGAGGAGGAAGGTCAGGAAGCCGTAGGCGGCCAGCGGGAACCGGCGGCGGTAGTAGATGGCCGCGGCCACGGCCAGCAATAACGCGGCCAGACCGATCATCGCTCCGTGCTCGAGAGGAGTCCTCGAGACCGCGAAGTCGTGGTCGACGTTCTGGCCGTAGGGCAGGACGAACAAGCGGATGTACAGCCAGATGGCCCGGCATTGCGAATAGAAGTACTGAAGCCACGTGAAGCCCTGGACGGAGAAGCCGGCGGTGTCGCTCCCCCGCAGGACATGCCACACCATCCGCATGGCGGCTGCCGCGGCCGCCGCCAGTATGGCGTACAGACGCCAGTTCCGCCGGATGCCGCGCCAGGAGGACCAGAAGAAGTCCGTCAGCAGCAGCAGCGCCGGAAGCACAGCGGCGTGCTCCTTGGTTGAGGCGGCCGCCGCGAACAGCGCCACTACGCCTAGCGACTCCAGCCACCCGATCGCCTCCGAGCGCCGGTAAAGGAAGAGCGCGAACGCGGCGTAGAAGAACATCACGCTGAGCGTTTCGGAGCGGCTGGCCACGTAGGCCACCGACTCGGTTTGCAGCGGATGCAGCAGGAACAGCCCCGCGGCAAAGGCGGCCAGCCCGTCGCGCTTCCAGCCGCTCTCGCCGGCGCGGTCCAGGAACTTGCGCACGATGAGAAAAGCGAACGCGCCCGTCGCGAGGTGCAGCAGAAGGTTCAGGAAATGGTAGGAGAACGTCTGCATCCCGGAGATGGCGTGGTTGATCCAGAAGCTGAGCATGAGCAACGGCCGCAGGCCGCCCACCCACTGCGTCAGGGGCGCGTTGGCCATTTCCGGCGCGGTGAAGGGCAGGTAGAGGTCGTCGTAGACGAACGGCCCGTCCACCGCCGGCCAGTAGACGATCGCGACCGCGAGGAACGCCGCTCCCAGGGCCGCCCAGTAGTGCCAGGGTTTGAGAGCGGCCCCGGCGGAGACCACTGCAGGCCGGCCCTTGTCAGTTCTTGCTTTTGCCTTCTTCATGGACCGATTCGATTTGAAACTCCAGGATGGCGATACGTTGCGTCAGGGCGATGTTGGCGTCCTTCAGCGCCGAGATGATCGTCGAGAGCCGGAACAGTACCAGCAGGAACACGCAGCCGACCAGCGTCAGCAGCGCCATGGGCGGTGAGCCGATGCCCAGCGTCGAGGCCAGCCAGTCCAGCAGCCCGCGCCACCGCGCCAGCACCAGCAGCGCCAGCGCCGCCCCGAGCCAGCTCACCGAATGCTCGACGCGGGTGTGGGACCGCCGTACCGAGACCAGCACCATCACCATCAGCAGCACGCTCAGGCCGGTCAGGAAATTCAGGAGTCCTTGCATAATGTCACGCTCGTCGCTCGTCGCTCGTCGCCCGTCGGCCGGAACGCACTGGCCGTGAGCGGCCACCGACGAGCGACGAGCCACGAGCGACGAGCCTTCCTACTTCCGCTTCCGCCTCCCCTCGTATTTCAGCACGTTGACGAACACTCCCATCAGCACGTGAAAGATGTAGTAGAGCGACTTGACCGCGGTGATCGAGCTCCGGCCCCCCATCCTCTCGCGCATGAGGCAAGGAATCTCGACGAACCGGAAACGCTTGCGCTGCAGCACCACCAGGGCCTCGATCTCGGGGTATTCGAGCGGAAAACTGGTGCTGAAGACCTGGAGCGCCGCGCGGTTCACGCCCACGAATCCGGAAGTGGGATCGCGCACCGGCTTGCCCAGAATCGGCCGCAGCACCAGCCGGAAGAAGCGTATGCCCAGGCCCCGCAGGAAGCTGGAATGGCTCACCGCCCGGTCCTCGAAACGGGATCCGATCACCATCTCGCAGGGGTTGGTCCGCAGCGCTTCGTAGACCCTGGCGATATCGGCGGGGTCGTGCTGGCCATCGCCATCCACGCGGATCACGTACTGGAAACCCAGCTCGTAGGCCAGCCGGTAGCCCGCCTGCACCGCTCCTCCCAGGCCCAGGTGGAACGGCAGCCGAAGCACCCGCGCGCCTGCCGCACGGGCGATGCTGGCCGTGGCATCCTTCGAACAGTCGTCCACCACCACCACCGGAACGCCCGGCACCACGGTGTGGATCTCCCCGACCACACGGCCGATCGCCGCCGCTTCGTTGAACGCAGGCACCAGGATGAGCAGCGAGTCCATCACAGAGCCGCCACCTCGCGGGGACTGATGAAATGCCTGGCCACTAGCTGTTCGAAATCCCGTGAGCCGATACGCGCCTTGCGGCGAATCGCCCACCGTTGCCGCAGCAGGCGGGGGCCGTGCTTCAACATCACAAAATGGGCGCGGACCACGATATAGAACAGTTGCGCCGGGTTCGAGCTCTGCTCGCGGAATCGCGCCGCGCTGCCGCGGCCGCTGAGCGCCGATACCAGATGCCAGAAGTATCGGGAACAAGACGCTGCCGGCACGCGGGCCAGCAGCCGGATCGGGAAGTCCTTCAGCAGCACGAACAGGCGGTTCCGCTCGACGTAGTAGGCTTTGACCCACGAGTCCGCGCCCGCCGTCTGGGAGTAGCGGTGCTCGACGCCGGCATCGGGGGCGTACAGGCAGGTCCAGCCGGCCCAGCGCCCGCGCAGTCCCAGGTCGGTGTCCTCGCAGTAGAGGAAAAAGTCCTCGTCGAACATGCCGATCTGGTCGAGCATCTCGCGCCGGTAAAGCCCGGCACACCCGCTGGGGCAGAGAACCTCTTCGGGTTTGGCGAACGCCTCGGGCGGCTGTAGGTTTCCGCGCTGCTTGCTGGTGCCGTCTCCCGAGATGAGCATTCCCGCCGAGTCCAATTGCGTAGCGCCCGCGAGGCGGATCGCGGAAGCGCACATGCCGGCGTCCGGGCGGGATTCCATCGCGTGGAGCAAGGCCTCCAGCCAACCGGGGTCCGGAATGGCGTCGTCGTTCAGCGTGACGCAGTAGGCCGACTTCGATTTCCGAAACGCCTGGTTGACCGCCGTCCCAAAGCCTTTGTTCTGGTCGTTCTCGATCACGGTCACGCCGCTCCAGGTTGCAGCCATCTCCCGCACCAGCCCCTTGCCGCTATTGTCGATGATGACGGCCTCGAAATCGCGACAGGTCTGGCGTTCCAAAGCGAACAGGCACTCGCGGAGGACCGGGGATGCAGTCAGAGTCGGGATAGCGATAGTGACCAGCGGTTCGGGCAACTCCCGATTCTACAATTTGTTGGGACCGAGCCGCGACCGCCAGGGAGCGGTTGCCGCTACCCCAGCGCCTGCTCGAGGTCGGCCAGTATGTCCTCCGCCGCCTCGATGCCCACCGACAGTCGCACCAAATTGTCGCGGATTCCCACCCGGCGGCGCTCGGCGGGCGACACGTCGCGGTGGGAGCTCATCGAAGGATACAGCATGATGCTGTGCACGTCCCCGAGCGAGGTGCCGCGCACGATCAGCTTCAGGCGGTCCATGAAGCGGAAGATGTCGGGGCGTTCCGCACCCTTGATTTCGAAGCTCACCATGGCGCCGCGCAGATCGGGCGGGAAGAGGCGCGCGATGGTGGCCGCATCCGGGTGGTTCGGGTCCGCGGGGAAGTGGACCCGCTCGACCGCCGGATGCGCGGCCAGCGCGGTCGCGATCCGGCAGGCGTTGGAGCACTGCCGCTCCATCCGCAAGGGGAAGGTTTTGATCCCGCGCATGGCGAGGTAGCTCTCGAACGGGCCGAGCACGGGGCCGTAGGCGCGGGAGAGCGTGCGCAGGTTGTCGTAGTGTTCGCGGTCCGATGTGACCGTGCCGCCCAGAACGTCGCCGTGCCCGGCCAGAAACTTGGTGAGGCTGTGCACCACCAGGTTGGCGCCCAGCTCGAGCGGCCGCACCAGCAGGGGCGTCG
>Ga0265314_10006537_pt1 | contig 10288 bp, 3 predicted proteins | sample 4126metaG_FD_203106 | JGI IMG/M metagenome (GOLD analysis project Ga0265314, IMG submission 203106) | Rhizosphere microbial communities from Carex aquatilis grown in University of Washington, Seatle, WA, United States - 4-1-26 metaG | ecosystem: Host-associated > Plants > Roots > Rhizosphere >... | reverse complement strand
ATCGATGCTTCGGAAATTCTCATTCCGCAGCGCCTTATCGAAAAGCCCGATCTGTTTGAAACGCTCGGCCTCTGGCGCGACCAGCTTGCGCCGCAGCCCAACAGCCGCTTCGACAGCGAGAATGGGCGCCGCCGCATCGAAAGCCTTTATAATGTCGGCGATCTCGAAGCTTTCGGCGATTTCACACGCGCGGAGATCGCGGCGCTCGGCGCGCTGCTGGATTATGCGGCGCTCACTCAGAAAAGCGACCTGAAGCATCTTTCGCGGCCGCAGAAACTCGGGCAGGCCGCCGCCGTCATCGATCCCGCTACGCGGCGCAATCTCGAACTCACGCGCACGCTTTCCGGCGAACGCAACGGAAGCCTGCTCGATACCATCGACCGCACTATGACGGGCGCGGGCGCGCGTCTTCTCGCGGCGCGCCTCGTCGCGCCGCTGACGGATGTCGCGGCGATCCAAAAACGCCTCGATGCCGTGGACTTCATGGTGAAACAGCCGGAGCTTCGCGAAAAACTGCGCGCAGCCTTGCGGCAAGCACCCGATCTCGAGCGCGCATTGGCGCGGCTTGCGCTGGGCCGCGGCGGGCCGCGCGATCTCGCCTCCGTGCGCGATGCCATCCGGTACGCCGAGCAGATGTGCAGCCTCATGCTCGCGTTCAATCCGAAAAGCATGCCGGAGGATTTGCGCGAAAAATTGAAAGGCCTCGGCGAGCATCATGCGCTGAGCGATCGGCTCGACCGCGCGCTGGCGGCCGACCTGCCCATGCTCGCGCGCGACGGCAATTTCATCGCCCGCGGCTACGCGCCGCAGCTTGACGAGCTGGTGGCCTTGCGCGACGACAGCCGCCGCCTCATTGCGAACCTGCAACAAAAATATGCCGACGGCAGCGGCGTCGCCGGGCTCAAGATCAGGCATAACAATGTCATCGGTTATTATTTAGAAGTCACGCCAACGCATGCCGACAAGCTGCTGGCAAACAAGGATTTGTTCATCCACCGCCAGAGCCTTGCCAGCGCCGTGCGTTTCACTACGGTGGAACTTAGTGAGCTTGAACGCAAGATCACCGAAGCCGCCGACAAGGCGCTGGCGGTCGAGATACAACTCTTTGCCGATCTCGTCGGCGAAGTTTTGCAAAGGCTTACGGAACTCCGCGCCACCGCGGACGCGATGGCCGCGCTGGATGTTTCCGCCGCGCTGGCCGAACTCGCGGTCGAGCAGAATTACTGCCGCCCGATGGTGGACGATTCGCTCAGCTTCAACATCAAGGGCGGCCGCCATCCGGTTGTGGAGCAAGCCCTGAAGCGCTCGCACAACGCGACAGCCTTCATCGCCAATGACTGCGACCTCGCCAACGAGAATCGCCTCTGGCTTCTCACCGGCCCCAACATGGCGGGCAAATCGACCTTCCTCCGCCAGAACGCGCTGATCGCCCTGATGGCGCAGATGGGCAGTTTCGTGCCCGCAGCTTCGGCGCATATCGGCATCATCGACCGGCTTTTCAGCCGCGTCGGCGCGGCGGATGATCTTGCGCGCGGACGCTCCACCTTCATGGTGGAAATGGTGGAAACCGCCGCCATCCTCAACCAGTCGGGCGAGCGCGCGCTGGTTATCCTCGATGAAATCGGCCGCGGCACGGCCACATATGACGGGCTTTCGATCGCCTGGGCGACCATCGAGCATCTGCATGAGGTCAATCGCTGCCGCGCGCTGTTCGCCACGCATTACCACGAACTCACTTCGTTGACCGCGAAACTTCCGGCCCTGCGCTGCCACACCATGCGTATCAAGGAATGGGAAAAAGAAATTATCTTCCTGCACGAAGTCGCGGAAGGCGTGGCCGACCGTTCCTACGGCATCCATGTCGCGCAGATGGCGGGATTGCCGCCGTCCGTTATCGCGCGCGCCGAAGAAGTTCTCGCGACGCTGGAGGCCGATGGCGAGAAGAAGAAACCCGGCGAGCTTGCGAAAGGCCTTTCCGGTTTTTCCGCCGCAGCTTCGCCGCAAAAGAAAGCGGCGGCGATGGATCCCGAACTCGAAAAGCTCCTGAACGAGATCAAGCCGGACGAAATGACCCCGAAAGACGCGCTGGATGCGATTTACCGAATCAAAAAACTGAACAAAGTTTCGACAAAATAATTTTCGTGCCGCGCGAATCACTTTCCCGGATTCCGCCGCCGTCTTTTCCCGAATTACTTTCAGCGGAGAGCCGAAAACACCTCCCGCGCAAGATTAGAATCCGACCAAACATGGGTAAGAAACTGCAGTTTCTGAGAAGGCCGATTCCAAAATCTGGCGGAAAAGCTTGGGTTTCGCGGTGGGGCCGTTTCGGTTCCGCAATGCCCACAGGAACATCCGCTTTGTCCCCGGAAAAATGTTTTTACCTTCTGTTAACGCTTCCATTGGGACACCCGAAACTGCTAATGTCGGCAACCCATTAGGGAACGATAAGCACTCGCTCGTTCGTGTTTTTAAAGACCGAATTTGGTTCGTGCGTCACATTAGGCATAGGATTCTTGAGGCAACCATGGCTGAGAATAAAACCCCTCCCGCTTCCTCACCAGTTCGCACTTTGCCCCCTGTAGCCCAGAAACCGGCGATATCTCCGCCCGGCGCGAAAGCCCGACCGGTTACGAAACAATCAATCAACCTCTCTTCGCTGCCTTTCTGGGCCGGGCTTATCATTTCCCTCGCCTGGCTCGGCATCGTTCTCGTCGTTGTCGCGGGATCCGGCCCCGCTCACACTTTCGGCGGCGTTCAGCTGGTCAATTGGGCCATCGGCGTTTCCGCCGCCGTCTCGCCGATCGCCCTCATCTGGATGGTGACCGCCTATCTTCAACGCGCCGCCGATATTCAGGCCATTGCCGAACCGCTGCGCCGCCAGCTGACGATGATTACCGGAGAATCCGGCGCCGCCGAAGCGCGCATCAAGCGCTTTAACGTCGCCATCAAGGAACAGCTCGATCTTCTCCGCAGCGCGCAAAGCATGAGCCAGCAGGATCTGGCCGCCATCATGGAACGCGTGCGCCAGCACAAGGGCGATCTGGAGCGCTTCGAAAACGCGAGCGTTCATCAGGTGAAGGAAATCCAGGAAATCATCCGCCGCAACATGCAGCAGGTCGAACACCTGATGGACGACAAATTCACTATGCTGCGTGTTCTCGAAGACAAGCTTTTGCAAAGCGGTGACGGCGTCGCGCGTCAGACGGAATCCGTTCACGATCAGGTCGAGAAGCTTCTCGAGGAAATCGCCGCGCACAGCGACACCGTTTCAACCTCGCTCGAACGCGCCATGCAGGACAGCCGCAAGCTGGCCGATACCTCGCGCCTGCAGGAATCGAGCCTGCTCACCGCCGCCGAAACCGCCGCCGAAACACTCGGCACCGTTTCCAGCCAGATCGATCTCAGCGTCGCGCGCTTCCTTGAACGCGCCGGCATCGCCCGCGAAGAAGCCGAACGCCTCGCTGCAGCGCTCGATACGCAGACGCGCTCGCTCGACGAATTCAGCACCACCCTTCCCGCCCGCGTCAGCGAAGCCGAAGCCGTTCTGCGCGGCGTCGCCGATCGTCTGCACAGCAGCGAACAGATGGCCCGCGAACAGGCGGTGCAATTGAGCGAACGCCTCTCGCAGCAGGTCGACGGCCTGCAGCAGTTCCTCGACCGTTTCAACGCGCGCATGGCCAGCATCGACAGCACGCTCGACGAACGCCGCAACGATCTCGACGGCATCGCCGGCCGCATCGGCGACACGACAACCACTTTCGTCGACGCCTGGGAAAAATCGATCACCGACCTGAACGACCGCACCAACAACGCCGTCATGCGTTTCACGGTCGTCAACGACGAAACCCGCAAAGGCGCGGAATCCGTCACCACCCAGCTGCAGGAAACCACGCAGAAGTACGAGGAAGCCGCAGTGCGCGCGCATCAGCTTTCGACCGAGAGCGGCTCGCAACTCAAGGGCATGGCGATGGAAATCGTCAATTACCTGTCGCAATTCGAAGCCCTGCGCGAAGCCTCGCACAAGGCCGGCGAAGAGGTGCAGAGCCGCGCCGCCGCCGCGATGCAGAATCTCCAATACGTCCTCGAACGCCTGCTCACCGCGCGCGAAGCGACGCAGGGCGTCGGCGAAACGCTGGTCAAGGATCTCTATACCGCCGTCGACCAGAACGAGCAGCTTATCGGCCGCCTGAACGAAGCCGCGCAGATGAGCGTGCGCGCCCTCAGCATCGCCGCCGAAACGCTCGGCAAGCAGGAAGGCGAACTCGCCGGCCAGACGCGCGCGGCGGAAGCCATGCTGCAGGAAGCCACTGTGCAGTTGCAGCAGCAGGCGCAAGTCGCGGAAAAAGGCCTGCGCGATCAGGCGAACGGCCTGATGAGCCTTCTCGCCGAAACCCAGAACAAGCTGGCCGCCACCGACCAGAAGCTGCAGGTTTTCGCGCAAACCGCCATCGCGCCGATCCAGCAGGCGGTTCAGCATATCGACACCGCTTCCGAAACCGGCATGCAGGCGCTCGGCCGCTACGGCGAAGGCCTGCAGGAGCAGTTCAGCCGCCTGCAGCAGTTCAACGGCCGCGTCACCAATATGGGCGAGGATCTGAGCCGCGTCACGCAGGAGACGCTTTCAAACATCGAGCAGCTTAACAGCCGCTTCATCGCCGTCCGCACCGTTCAGGAAGAAACCGCGCGGCAGACGCTCACGCAATTCAGCGATCTGGCGGAACGCCTGCAGCGCGAAGTCGGGGGCCTCGATACGCAGACGGCACAGGCCGTCACGGTTCTTCAGCAGGCTGCTTCGCGCATCGGCGAGCAGTCCTACCAGATGCTGCAGGACGCCCAGAATTCCGGCATGCAGATGCAAACCGTCACCAGCGCCCTGCAGAACGAGGCGACGCAGACGCGCGCCATCCTGCAGAAGCAGGCCGACGACCTCGCCGCCGATCTCAGCCGCGCCGAGAAGCAGTTCGAAGTGCTCGGCGAAGGCCTCAAGCAGCGCACCGATTCCGCCTATGCCCTGCTCGACCGCATGGCGACGCATTACAATGAAGTCACCCGCGCGACCGCGCAGGATCTCGAAGAGCGCACCCAGCGCCTCGAGCAGGTCACCACGCAGGCGACCAGCAAGGTCGAAACGCTGAACACGACTCTGACGCAACAGTTGAGCCTCATCGGCAACGGCACCGCACAGCTTGAAGCGCAGGCCTCGCAGGTCTCGGCCTCGAGCAGCAAAACAGTTCAGCAGCTTTCTGCGCTCAACGAAAAATTCGCGATCACCCACGAAGCCGCGAACACCAACCTGCAGCAGACCATGTCGCGCCTCGAAGACTGCAACACCGGCTTCATGCGCCAGAGCAACAGCGTCGCCGAAGCGGCACAGACCTCCGTCACGCTGATCCAGAAAGCGGGCATGAGCTTTGGCGAACAGGCCGGGAAAATGCTCGATACCAGCAACCAGATGGATCAGAACCTGCGGCAGCTTACGGCCACGACCTCGGCCCTCGCCGACCAGTCGGCGCAGATCCGCGCCAATATGGAACAGCAGAACCAGCGCCTCGTCGCGCAGCTTACCGAAGCGGTCACGCAGCTTTCCGCCACCGAAAGCCGCATGGAACAGGCGGTCGCATCCGCTTCGACCGGCGCGGAGCAGACCTCGGCGCGCTTCAACGAAATGACGCAGACGGCCTCAAACCGCCTCAAGGACAGCCAGCAGGAAATGCGGAACGTCGCCAGCAAGGCGGAAACCACGCTGGCCGCGCTCGGCGCCAATGTTTCGCAGCAGGCTTCCACGCTTTCGGCCGTCAGCGAACAGCTTGGCGAGCAATACCGCACGCTGGCCGCCGCCAGCGAGAACCAGCGCACGCAGCTGGTCGATCTGTTCGACAAACTCGGCGCGGCCCACAGCCAGTCTTCGGAAGTCGCGGAGCGCACGATTGCGCGCCTCGGCGAATCCCTTGCGCAAATCCAGCGCAGCCTCGGCTCCCTCAGCGACCAGTCGCAGACCGCCATCGGCAATGTCCGCACCGCAAGTTCCGGCTTCGCCGACCAGTGCGCCACGCTTCTTCAGAACGCCCAGCAGGCCGAACAGCAGGCCCGCACGGTGCTTTCGGTCACCTCGGCGCTGCAGGATCAGGCGCGCCAGTTGCGCGAAAGCCTGCACGGCGAAGGCGAACGCAGCGGCGAGATCCTCACCTCCCTGCTCGGCAAGATCACGGGCGGCGGCACCGATTTGCGCGAATTCAGCTCGGCCACAGAAATGGCGCTCACGAGCCTGCAGAACAGCCTCACGCAGCAAAGCGCGACCCTCAACAATACGATGCAGCAGATCACCGACCGCCAGCGCTCGCTCACCGTCGCCCTCGACGCGCAGCGCGACGTCATCAACGGCCTGCTCAGCCGCTTGGCTCTCGCGCAGGACGAAACCGCGGCCAACGCCGAACGTACGGTCGCCCGCCTCACCGACGGCGCCCAGCAGATCACAAAGCAACTGGAAGTCATCGGCTCGCAGGCGCAAAACACGCTCGCAAACGTGCATGCCGCCGGCGCAGGTTTCGCCGACGAAGCCGGTTCGCTCGGCCTCCATGCCCAGCAGGCCGAACAGCAGATGCGCGCGGTTCTTTCGGTTACCGCCGGAATGCAGGAACAGGCGCGCCAGCTTCGCGAAGCCATGCAGGGCGAAACGGCGCGCGTGATCGAGCAGCTTAACGGCGTCATCGCCCAGCTCGACACCACCAACAGCCAGTTGAAGATCCAGAGCGGCGCCGCCCTCCACGCGATGGACCAGTCGGCCCTGCAATTCGCCGCCACCACGCGTTCCAGCAGCGAAGAGCTGCAGAAGCAGGCGGAAATCGTCGCCCAGACCGCAAGCGACGCGGAAAACCGCATGGCGAACGCCAGCGAGAAAATCCGCGGCCATATCAAGCTGGTCAGCGATATCGGCGATCAGACCGAGCAGAAGGCCAACCAGCTGGCCGATACGGCGGAATTCGCGGCCAAGCGCCTCGTCACGCTGCGCGACACGCTTTCGGAAGCCGACAAGGACGGCCAGAACCTGCTTTCGCAGGCCAGCTCCCGCATCGTCGAGGTCAAGGCCACCCTGCAAAACGAACTGCAGCGCCTTGCCGAGCTTTCGCAAACCGCCGTGCAGCAGGTTGCCGGCGCCACCGAAAGCCTCACGACGCAAAGCGACATCATGCGCGCCAATCTCGCCAGCTCGGAATCCGCGCTGGTGGAGGCCGCCAATACGGTGCGCGAGGAAAGCACGCAAATTCCGGCGATCATCGACCGCAACATGGCGAAGCTCGAATCCGCCTCGGCGGGCTTGCAGAGCCAGTCGGCGGAAACCGAAAAGGCGCTGGTGCAGACCACCGACCGCTTTATCTCGGTCACCACCACCGCGCGCGAAAGCATGGTTGGCGAAATGCGTCGCGTCGAGAATGTGGCGGAGGAAGCCGACAAGATCCTGCGCGAATTCAACAAGACCCTCGCCGAACAGGTTGCGGCCATGTCGCAAAGCTCTTCGTTGCTTTCAAGCGAACAGAAAACCCTGGTCGAGCAATCGACGGAAAGCATCACCCAGCTTTCAGCCGCCAGCGACCGCCTTGCGCAACTGCGCAACGACGCCGCGCAAACCGCCGAAAAGCTTTCGCGCGAATTCGAGCTTATGGACCAGCGCGCGACGGCAACCAGCCAGCGCGTCTCGCAGGCGGGCGAATCCATCACGAAGAATGTCGAAGCCCTTGCCCAGGCCGCGCAGCGCGCCGAAGGCCAGGTTCTCGGCGCTTCCAACAGCTTCCGCGAACAGCTGGAGCGCATCCGCACCGGCGTTCAGGGCCAGGTGGAAGACATCAACCGCGGCCTGATGCAGATCACCTCGCAGCTTGAGCGCACCGGCAACACCCTGCGTTCGACCACCGTTGGCACCGTCGCCGATGTCGAGCGCATCTCGCAGCGCTTCGAGCAATCGAGCAACGAAGCGGCAGGCCAGCTTGTCGACAAGACGGCCCGCATGCGCGGCATCACCGAAGAAGTGGCGAAACTCCTCTCCGGCTTCGGCGATCAGCTCGATACCCTGCTCGACCGTCTCTCGGTCGCCGGCGACGGCATCCGCCGCCACGAAGGCGATCTGGTCGGCCAGATGCAGAGCGCGCTCACGCATCTCAGCAGCGTCGTCGAGAAGCTGGACGAGGGCCGCGCCCTTACCAGCAATGTCAGCGAACAGGCGATCACGCGCCTCAACGAGGTCGCGGAATCGGTCCAGCAGCAGATGCAGGGCCTTGCCGCCGGTTCGCAGACGGCAGCGGGCGTCATGCGCGGCATCAGCCAGATCTACGGCGATCAGTCGCAGGCGCTGAACCGGAACGTTACCGACGCGCATAACCAGGTTCTGACCATGAACAAGGCGATCGACGACATGCAGCAGCGCACGGATCGCATCCGCGTTTCGCTGAAGCTGCAGAGCGACGAGCTGATGGGATCCCTGCAAAAGATCCTGACGCAGCTGAGCACGACCGGCGACTCGCTGAGCGAGACCGTCGATCAGGTGCTGCAGCAGCAGGCCCAGCAGAACCTGAAGAAGATCAGCTAAACCTGCTTTACCGGGCAGTAGAAGCTTGAGCGCCCGCCCTGTGGAATGCGGCGGATACCCTTCGTCTTTTTAATATCGCAGACGCAGCCGGGGCACGGTTTTCCGGTGCGGCCGTAGACGGCGAAATGATGCTGGAAATAGCCCAGCTCGCCGTCGCTCTGCACGTAATCGCGGAGGCTTGAGCCGCCCGCCTTGATCGCAGCGGTCAGCACTTTCCGGATGGCGGGCACCAGTCTTTCGAGTTCTTCCTTCTTGCACTTCCCTGCCATCCTTTTCGGGCTGATGCCCGCATAGAAAAGGGCCTCGCAGGCATAGATGTTGCCGACACCAACGACAATTTCCTGATCGAGCAGCGCGGCCTTGATGGAGGTTTTCTTGCCTTTGAATTTGGCCGCGAGAAATTCCGGTGTCAGCTCATCGCCGAGCGGCTCGATGCCGAGATGCCGAAGCAATTTGTAATTTTGCAATTCCTTCGTCGGCACCAGATCGCACATGCCGAAGCGGCGCGGGTCATTAAAGTGAACGACGGCCCCGTTGCTGAAACGGAACACCAGATGATCGTGTTTTCCCGGCGGCGCCGTTTTACGTGAAACCACCATGCGGCCCGACATGCCGAGGTGAAGAATGAGCGTTTCGCCTTTGTCGAGATCGATGAGGATATATTTGGCGCGGCGGCGAATTTTAAGAACCCGCCTTCCTTTCAGCCGCGCCGCCAGATCCTTCGGCAGGGGCATGCGTAGGTCGGCACGGTGCGCCCGGGCTTCGGTGATGCGTGCGCCTTCAAGCGCCTTGGCCAGCCCGCGGCATACGGTTTCGACTTCGGGGAGTTCGGGCATGGGGCTACCTTTCCAATCGCTGCCACGCTAGACTAAATGGCATGGCGCAGGCAAAACGCAAAATCCCCCCCGGCGAAAATCCGGAATCCGCCTGGTTCGGATTCCGCCCGGTCGATCCCGGGCAGAAAACCGGCCTCGTGCGCGAGGTGTTTTCCTCGGTCGCGGGCAATTACGACCTGATGAACGATCTGATGTCCGGCGGCCTGCACCGCCTGTGGAAAGACCGTTTCGTCGACCTGATGAACCCGAAGCCGGGGCAGGTTATCCTCGATGTCGCGGGCGGAACCGGCGATATCGCCATGCGCTGTTTGAAACGTATCGAAACCGCGCAGTCGCGGTTGCGACCGCGTGAGCGGGCGCAGAGCAGTCGCGCGCGTATAACGGTTTGTGACATCAATCCCGCGATGCTGAAGGAAGGCCGCCGGAAGATGCTCGATAAGGGTATTCTCTCGGGCATCGACTGGGTCACCGGCAACGCCGAGGAACTCCCCCTGCCCGCGCGCAGCGTCGACATCTATTCCATCGTGTTCGGCCTGCGCAACGTGACGCATATCGACAAGGCGCTCGCGGAAGCCGCGCGCGTGCTGAAACCCGGCGGGCGTTTTTTCTGCATGGAATTCAGCCCGGGCGTACGCAAGGAGCTGAAGCCGTTCTACGACCGCTATTGCCTCGAAATCCTGCCGCTCATCGGCCAGTTTGTGGCCAAGGACAGGGATGCCTACCAATATCTCGCCGAAAGCATCCAGCAGTTCCCCACCCAGCCCGCGCTTGCCAAACGCATGGAAAAAGCCGGTTTAAGCCGGGCCAAATGGTTAAACCTGACCGGCGGAATTGCCGTTATCCATGAAGGCTGGCGGCTTTAAGAAACCTT
>Ga0265314_10006536_pt1 | contig 10288 bp, 5 predicted proteins | sample 4126metaG_FD_203106 | JGI IMG/M metagenome (GOLD analysis project Ga0265314, IMG submission 203106) | Rhizosphere microbial communities from Carex aquatilis grown in University of Washington, Seatle, WA, United States - 4-1-26 metaG | ecosystem: Host-associated > Plants > Roots > Rhizosphere >... | reverse complement strand
CGACTTTCACAAGCGCCAGCGCCGCATGGTCCAGCCCGCGTTTCACGCCGAACGCGTACAGGCTTACGGTCCCGAGATGACCGAATACGCTCAGCGGGCGTCCGGGCGCTGGACCGATGGCGCGCAGGTCGATTGCATGGAAGAAATGATGCGCATCGCCGTCGCGATTGCAGGAAAGACGCTTTTCAACGCCGACGTGGAAGGCGACGCCGCCGAAATTTTCGAGTCGCTCGGCATTGTCATCTCGATGTTCACGCGCTTGACCAACCCGCTGGGCCCGCTGCTCGATAAATTGCCGCTGCCCAGCAACCGGCGTTTCTTGAAGGCCAAGAAAAACCTCGACGCGCTCATTTATAAGATGATCGAACAGCGCCGCCGCGACGGTGGCGATTGCGGCGATTTCCTCTCGATGCTTTTAAAAGGCCAAGACGGCGAAAACCTGAGCGACCAGCAGGTGCGCGACGAAGCGATCACGATTTTCCTCGCCGGACACGAAACCACTGCGGTGACCCTGACGTGGACATGGTATCTGCTCTCGCAGAATCCGCATGCCGAAGCGAAGTTGCACGCCGAATTGAAATCAGTCCTGAACGGCCGTGCGCCCACTGTCGCCGATCTGCCGCGCCTGCCTTACACGCGAATGGTCCTCGCGGAGGCCATGCGCATTTATCCGCCGGCGTACACGCTCGGCCGAAAAACGATGCAGGATTACGACATCGGGCCGTACCGGATTCCGAAGGGCGCGACGATTTTCATGAGCCAATACGTCGTCCATCGCGACCCGCAATTTTTCCCGGACCCTCTGAAATTCATCCCCGAACGCTTCACGCCCGAAGAATCCGAAAAGCGCCCTCGCTTCGCGTACTTCCCCTTCGGCGGCGGCCCGCGCGTCTGCATCGGCGAAGCGTTCGCCTGGATGGAAGCGAGTCTGCTGCTGGCGACGCTCGCGCAAAGTTGGACGATGCGCCACGTCGAAGGCCACCGCCTCGACCTTCAGCCCCTAATTACCCTGCGGCCGAAGCACGGGATGAAGATGGTGCTGAAGAAGCGATAACTATGGACCGCGGGCGTCCCGCGCCCGCCCTCCTTTTCTCCAGCCGCGCTTTCTTTACCACGAAGAACACGAAGATCACGAAGAACAGATTGCAGTAATCCTCTTCGTGTTCTTCGTGCCGTTCTTCGTGCCCTTCGTGGTGAAAAAATCCGCTTATGCTAAACTGCGCCCATGGCTTTCAAGTTTTTCATGTTGGCAGGCGAAGCGTCGGGCGACGCGCATGCGGCACGGTTGATCGAGGCGCTCAAGGCGGTCGAACCCACCGCGCGTTTTGTCGGCATGGGCGGCCCCAAAATGGCCGCTGCGGGCCTCGAAGTCGCCAAAGACCTCGAAGGCATGCAGGTCCTCGGCATCTGGGAAGTCGTCAAGAACTACGGTTTTTTCCGCGACGTTTTTTACAAACTGCTCGATCGCGTGAAGCAGGAAAAGCCCGACGCGCTGATCTGCGTCGACTACCCCGGCTTCAACCTCCGCTTCGCCAAAGAAGTGAAAAAACTCGGCATCCCCGTCCTCTATTACATCGTCCCGCAAGTCTGGGCGTGGAAAGCGATGCGTGCCAAATCCATGGCCGGATTTGTCGACCGCGCGTATTGCGTGTTCGAATTCGAGCGCGCGTTCTTTGAAAAATTTGGGTTGAAGACGGAGTTTGTTGGACATCCTCTCGTCGATCACGAAGCGGAGGCGGACTGCGGATTAAAGTTGCCGCCGGGACCGAAAACGGTGGCGTTTTTACCGGGGTCAAGGAAGGGCGAGGTCGCCGCGCATGTGTATCCGATGAGTCTTGCGTTCGGAAGCTCGAACGGCAATAGACGATCGCTCATGTCATTTCCAAGGGGCACTTCGCAGTATTTAGTGACTTCTGCGCATGTTGAAATGGCCGCTGGAAGAGCAACTCGTGAACATTTCAATTCGTCACGGGTTGATATTCGTGGCGTGCTTACGTCACCTTCCGTTTTGATAACAAGCCCCACAGACGAAGAGATGGACTTGCGAGTTTTGCAAAAGTCGCATTCGACCGCGCTTCCCGCCCTCGCCGATTTCTCCGTCGTCAAATCCGGCACCAGCACCCTCGAAGCCGGCCTCGCCGGGAACCCGATGTGTTCGGTCTACAAGGCCAACCGCTTCAATTTCGCGATTGCAAATCTTTTGGTCAACATTCCGGTCATGTCGTTGGTAAACATCGTGCTTGGCAGGTATGCGATTCCGGAATTGATCCAGGAAGATGTGACGCCGGCTCGCATTGCAGCGGAAATCGAGCGCGGACTGAACGACGAAAAATACCGCGAGCAGCAGAAAGCGGCGCTGGCGGAATTGCCTGGGAAACTCGGCGGGCCGGGATGCAGCGCGCGCGCGGCAAAGAGCATGATCGATTTTCTGAAAGGACGAAGTTGAACGATGAAAATCAGCCGGACGGTACGGACAAGTTTGTGGATGCTGCTGGCGATCTTCGCGGCGCGCGTCCAAGCCGAAGCCATCGACCTCATCATGGCTGACAAACCCGCCGGCGGCTGGCGCTTCAACAACGGCGCTGAATTTCCCGGCGCGACCGGAAATGTGTCGCTCGCGACCGACGGCGCGCGGCCGACGCTTGTTTTGCACGGCGATTTTACCAAAGGCGGCAATTACGTCGACTGCTCGCGCACGCCGCCGAAAGTGAATTTCGACCGCCTCACGTTCCGCATGAAAGCCCCTGGCAAAACGCACATCACCATGCGCCTGGTTGACATGAGCGACGAATGCCATCAGATCGATGTCAAAGTGGCCGGCGGCGACGATTGGCAGACTGTCGATTTCCCGGTGCTCGAATTCTTTAAGAACATGGGAACCTCGTCCTCGATTCCAAACATCGGCCGCTATGAAACCTGGGGCGGTCCGCACGACGGCAAGTGGCATGGACCCTGTAAGTCGATCATTTTTCTGCTCGGCAAATCCGAAAAATCCGCGGTCTGCGATCTGTCGCTCACCGATGTCAAAATCCATCCGAACGAAGGCGTGATGTTCAGCGAAGGCTTCGACGCGGGTTCGCCGCTGCCCAAAGACTGGACCGCGCAGGGCGACGTCAGCCTCGACGCCACCGCGCCGCATAAAGGAGAGAAGTCGCTCAAGCTTTCGCGCACCGTCGAAAAACTGCAGGACGAAACGGTCGCGACCGGTCCGGCGTTCAGCGCCGCGCCTGGCCCCTGGCGCTTTGGCGGCGCGGTCAAAGTCGATCTGAATTCGCCCGACAGTTCGTACAACGGAACCGTCAGCGTTCAGGCGCTGGCCGCCAGCGGCTCGGTGCTGGAAACGCAGCCGGCCGCCGAGATTTTCAAGAAGACCGAGTGGCTGCGCTTCGACAAGCGCATCGAATTGCCGAATGGAACGGCGCAGGTCCGCTTTGTCGCACGGATGAACAAAGCCGACGGAAGTTTCTGGGTCGACGATCTCAGCGCCACGCGTCTGATCGACAACACTGTGCGGCGCATCGAACGCATCGAGATTTCAACCGATCGTCTCGGCAACATGCTGTTGCCCGACGACAAGCAAGTCGCGCACGTCCGCGTTCAAGCCCTGCGCGCGCTGAAGGACAACGAACTGTCGCTGACCTGCTCGCTGCGCGATTACTGGGGCGCCGAACAGGCCGCTCCGCAAAAAGTAACGCTCGCGCCCGACGGCAAAAAGTTTTCGTACAAAGCCGATCTCGATCTCAGTGCAGCGAACATGGAAGTCGGAAAATACTACGAACTGCACGTCGATCTCTCTCTCGCCAGCGGCGAAAGCGAATTCGCAGGCATTGCGCGCCTGCCGGAAGCGCCCGCAAAAAAATGCGCGGCCGAAGACATTCCGTTCTCGATCCGCAACTGGGACAACCGCATTCCCGATTACATCCGTCTCGCCGACCGCATCGGCCACCGCAGCATAGGGCTCTGGGGCGGCTGGGACGCCAAGACGCCGGACAAACCCTACCTGCCCACGCTCGAAGTCATCAAGGAAGTTGGCGCAAAATGGGTGACCGGCACGCCGGCGGGACACGTTGAAGCGCAGGGCTTTAAAGACTACACGGAAGAAAGCCTGCGCACAGGCATGACGAACTTTTTGAAAAAGTTCGCCGATAAAGACCTGGCCTTCATCTGCATGGGCAACGAACCGCACGGAAAATTGCCGAAAGTGAAGGAGAACGTGAAGGCATACAAGGCGATTTACGAATCCGTGAAAGCCTTCGACCCGAAGATCGTCGTCGTCGGAACGTCGGTCGAGCCCAACGAAGATTATTTCAACGAAGGCTACTACAAGTATCTCGATATCTACGACTATCACGAATACGGCGCGTACACCGGCGTTCGCAAGACGCTGCAGGAATACAAAAAGCTGATGGAGAAATTCAACGCCGTCAAGCCCATCGTTTCGACCGAAGTGGGGCTGAACAGCCAGGGAATGACGCGCTACGCCGTCGCCACCGAAATGGTGAAAACCTTCAGCGTGTTCTTCGCCGAAGGCGGAGTGAACGTCTCGTGGTTCACGATTCAATATCCCGACCCGAAAGGCCAGGCGCGCGGCACCGGCGGCGATGCGCACTGCGTCTTCGACTGCAAATACAGCCTGTACAATCCGCGGCTCGACGCAATCTCGTACTATTACATGCTCAACGGCATCCTGGTGAAAAAGTTCGCCGCTGAAAAAGTTTATCCCGACGGCACGCAGGCCTATCTCTTCAAAGACAAAGACGGCAACTGCCTGCTGACAATCTGGAACGACACCGCGCGCAAAGATATCGCGTTGCCGCTCGCCGGCGTGAGCGCAGTCGATCTGATCCGCCTCGACGGCAGCCATCTGGCGCTGACGCCCGATGCTGGCGCAGTGACACTCGGTGTTTCGATCGAACCGCTTGTGCTGCAATTCTCGGCGAAGGACGCGAAGCTTCCGGATGCGCTCGGCGCGCCTGTGATGTCGCTCGCGTCCGAACTGAAGCCCATCGCGAAAGGCCAGGAAACGGTTTTGAAATTCAGCGGCGCCGGGTTGACGCCGCAGACGCTGAAGCTGACCGCGCCGCCGCTCTGGACTGCAACCACGCGCGCTGCCGGAGCCGACGTGGAATGTGTGCTGAAAGCACCGGACGTGAGCGCCGTGCGCGAAGCCCGCGTCAGCGTTCAGAAATTGACCGGCGACAAAGTCAGCGGCGAAGTGATGCTGACGCTGCCGATGAAGTAATTAAAAATGAAAAAAGCGGCTGAGCAGCAGTCGCTTCGTTTTCATTTTATCGTTTAATTTTTAACTATCTGTTGATCTCGCCCTTCGTCACATCGCCGGGCACATCCAGCAACATGATCTGGTTGATCGATTTGAAGTGCGCGTGGTCGGCGAACTGCCAGACGACCTTTTTGTCCGGAGTGAGCTCAAAAAAGAGCGGCTGCTGGCCGAGATGGCCGTGGCCAAGATAATTGCAGAAGATCGTGTTGCCGTTGGGCAGACGTTGGCATCCAGCCATCAGGCGCAAGGGATTGTCGGCGATGTCGTTCTCGTTCAACTCCCAAACAACCTTCTCGTCTTTGTCCAGCTCGACGACTTTGTGTCCGTCACCGCAGGTAATCAACAAATGTCCGTCGGCCAGTGGAACGACTTCGTGAACGTCGCCGGGAGCCTTAATATTGCGCAGCACCTTCCCGTCGCCGTCGAGTTCCACAACTTTGTGCTCGCCTTTGAAGCAGACGAGGTAGTGGCCGTCCTTGGTTTTTCGCGTGCCACGGTACTGTTCGTGAAGCGCGGCGGTGGTCGTAACGAGTTTGATTTCTTTGGCGATCTTGCCGTCTTTGTCGACTTCGATGATGCGGCTGGGACCGCATTCGGTGATCATCACGCTGCCATTGGGCAGCGGCTGACAGGCGTGGACTTCACATTTTTCCGGAGCTTTGTACTCCCAGACGATTTTTTTATCGGGAGTAACTTCGAGCGCTCCGGTCGCGAAACAGAAGAGATAATTTCCGCTCGGCATTTTCCAGCAGTCCTGCGGATTTTTGCAGGGATATTCCCATTCGATCGCTCCGGCTTCGGAGACCACGCAGACTTTGTTGCCGGGATAATCGCAGCACAGAAAGGCGTGAGCGGCGTGCAGGGCGGGGGAGAGGAGCGCAAAACCAACGACAAGGACTTGAAGAACGTAGTTCATGCTGGATTCCTGAAAACGTGGTTTACTGAAGCGGGCGGGACGCCCGCACCCCATAAACAGCTATTTGGCGCGGCCTGCGGGAATGCCATCGGGGAATTCGATCATGTTTTCGCGCGTCATTTCGCGCAACTTGTCCTGGTGTTCCATGTAATTCCGGAGGTCCTGTTCGAACTTCGCTGGGCGCACGTGCGTTTCGTTGGTGAGCCACTTTCGAACCTGCGCGTTGATCAATTCCACCATGCCCATGTTGTTTTCGATGTAGTCCTGGATGTTTTTGCGCGTCGCGGCGGGCCGGCGGCTGCTTTCATTCTGCCAGTAGCGCTTGAAATCGTCGTTCACCGTTTCAACCTGGCCGCGCTGGTAATCGGAATAATTCTGGATGTTCTGCGTGGTCTTCTTCGTGCGCATCGTCCATTCGTTTTTCAGGTAGCGGCGCACGTCGTCATTGAGGTACTCCACGATTTCGCGCTGGCCGTCGACATACCGATGTATATCGCCCAGCGATTTGTCGCCGTATTCTTTCTGGTCGCGAAGCCATTTGACGACTTCATCGCGCAATGTTGCGGGCAATTCGCGCTGGCTGTCGATGTAAGTCTGAATGTCGTCTTTCGATTTCTTCGCTCGTTCTTCCTGAACAATCTTGTAGCGGCGAATGTTATCGCGCGTCGATTCGACGTTGGCCTGGTTGCTGGCAACGTAATCGTTGAGGCGATCGTGAATGTTCTTCCAATGCTGGATCTGCGTGGCCTTGTACTGGCGGATGTCGTCGGTCATCGTGGCGAGCTGTTCGTTCTGGTATTTCCAATAGTCGTCGATGTTTTTGCGCGTTTTGTCCGGGCGCATGATGCTCTCGTTGCGCCACCACTTGGCTACATTGTCGCGCGTTTCCTGGGTCAGTGACTGCTGGTAGGCGATATAATTTTTGATGTCGCGTTCGGACGCGTACGCCAGGGCGATCTGCACGCGCTTGTAGGCAGCGATATCGGCCCGCAAGTCTTCCAGCTTCGATGCGTTGTAGGCGTAATAGTCATTGATGTCATGGATGGTTTCCTGCCATAGACGTTCCTGCAGGATGCGATAGGTTCGGACACTGGTATTGAGGCGGTCGACCTGCTCGTTGTTCTCGTTATAGTAGCGCTCGACATCGTCTTCGAGAACGTTCGCGCGGTCCTTGTTGGCGCCGATGCAGCCAAGGATTAAAGGCAGCGAGCACAATAAAATAGCGGTGCGAAATCTGCGCATGCAATGTCCTCTTCTCAAGGCCGGATGCCCGCCACGCCGTCCCGCCTGAGTGAAAGTCGATAATCCGTAAACTGTACAAAATGTGTTAGTAACTCATTTGACAGAAAAGGTCAACCACTAGAAAGCAGGTCATTTTCCGACGCAGGCGGGCTGGTCGGCATTAGCGATCCGCGGTAAACTTTTGCACATTGAGCAGTTTTGGACAGAAGTTTTTTGGTCTTGACGCTTTTCGTGAGAACTGATGTAATTTGCACAAGCGTGCAACATTCGAATTCATTTTTCCAAGCAACAGATCGAAGTCTGCATCGACAGTCTTCTTGAAACGGGCATCCTTTTCGGTTCGGAGCTAAGCGCACATGGCTGCAAACACAGTATGGGGTTTGGACATCGGGAATTCTGCGATCAAGGTCGTGAAGATGACCCGCGTCGGCCCCACCGAATGCATGATCGTGGAATTCGATATCGTCGATATTCCACTCGGTGAAGACGATAAAGACCGGGGCTCGCGACTTCAGCAGGCCATGAACACCCTGACCACAAACCATAAATTCGGCAATGACCAAGTTTATGTCTCAGTGGCCGGAAACGTCTGTCTGCACCGCGAATTCCAGCTTCCGCCGGGTTCCGAAGAAAAACTCGCCGACTTGGTGACCTACGAAGCCAAGCAGCAGATTCCCTTTCCGCTGGATCAGGTCGAGTGGGGTTTCGAACGCTACGAAGATCCCAACGGCGTCGGCGTAGCCCTCATCGCCGTGCGCAAAAATGACATTCAAGATTTGATGAACATGTGTAAGAACTGCAAATTGAACGTGCGCGGAATCACCGCGGCGCCGATGTCGCTCTTCAATTTCATTCATTTCGAGTTCCGGCCGGAAAACACCACGCTGATTCTCGACGCCGGTGCGAAGGGCACCGACTTCGTTGTCATGAATAAGCGCCAGGTTTATTTCCGCACGATCCAGATCGCGGGCCGCGAAATCACCCGCGTGCTCGAAAACAAGTTCAAAGTGTCGTACGACAAGGCTGAAGATCTCAAGAAAAACATTTCCAAGTCGCCGCAACTCGCGAAGATCCTCGCCGTGATTGAGCCGACGCTCCGCCAGCTCGGCGCTGAAGTGCAGCGCACGATTGGCTTTTACAAATCGAAAGCGCGCGGCCAGCGCATCGGCCAGTGCTACCTGCTCGGACATACTTTCCGCCTGCCAAAGATGGCCGAATATCTTCAGACACAGGTTCGCGAAGCGCCGTTCGCACTGGTCGAAGGCCTGCAGCGCGTCAAGCTGGCCGAGAGCATTAACGCCGATGTCTGGAACAGTGAATTCCCCACGATGGCCGTCGCAATCGGCCTGGGCCTGCAGGGGCTGGGGCTCAGTGAACTGACGCTGAATCTGATTCCGCAGGAAGTTCGCGATACCGAAGCGACCAACAAATGGAAGCCGTGGGCGGCGGCCTCCGCGGCGCTGATCGGCCTGACGCTCTTCTATTCGCTTTCGCAGGCCCAAAGCGCCAACGCGGCCTACGAGAAGAAAGTCAAGGAGCTCAGCGAAGTCGAAGCGCTCGCCAAGAAATACGAGAAGGAAGAGAAGGACGCGATTGCCGGACTCCCCGAGCGCAAAATTGTGGCCACGCGCTGGTCGCGCATTGCTCACGACCGCGGCAAGCTGAATCAGGTCTTCAACACGCTGGCTGCGCTGCGCTCGTCGGATGGAAAGGCTTTCTTCGGCCAGGAAAATAAAATATTCCTGACGGGTCTGCGCCTTTCCCGCATGCCGCTCGGCGCTCCGGGTGAATTGCAATTTGGCCAGGAACGCGAAGCGCTCAAGCAGGCCGATGCTTTGAACGGGCCGCGCAGCCTTTACGCCGTTCTGAACAAACCCAACACAGAAGACCCGTTGTTGCAGCCGATCGAACAGCGCCCCGACGTCCCGCTCGTTGCCATTCTTACCGGCGAAGTGGAAAGCGGTCCGAACGCGATCAAGACCGTCTCTGCGCTCGAAGAACTGCTGAAGAAAATGCCCGAGATCAAGGAAGTGCGAATCGATCGCGCCGAAAGCGGACCGGTCTATATCGAGCACCCGGCTGAATACGACTGGGACGGCAAGATGAAGACCTCCGACAAAGCGGCGACAACTATCGCAACGCCGGATACGACTGGAAAGAAACTTCAGTACTCGACCTTCAGCGCCGTCCTGCGCTGGAACGATCCCAATGATCCCGATGCCGAACCGTCCGAGAAGTCGGCGGTGGCCGCGCCGGCCAAGGGGCCGTCGAAGACTCCGGCCAAGCACTAAAGACCACGTCGAATTGAACGGAATGGTTCGGGATTGAAATACAATAAGGAGAGCTGAGAGTGGACTTTAAGCGCAATATCTTCTGGATCGTCCTCGGCGTGGTGGTGCTCGGAATCATCGGCGGCTACGTCGTCATGTTGTCGGGCGTGAAATCGTCGGACGGCAAGGACACTTCGGCCTTGAGGGACGAGACGGAGAACAGGAAGAAATCCATCGAGTCCCTGGCCAAACAGTCAGAAGACAAATCGGCCGTTGACCCGATCAAAAACGCCGAACACGTCAAATACGCCAGCGACTTCAAAATGCGTCTTGAGAACCAGCTCAAGTCCATGCAGGATTCGTGGAAGTCGCGCAAGCTCGATGTGCGCTTCAATGACGCTCCTGCGGACAGCTCGACCAAGTTCGATACCTGGCTGGGCGAACTGCGCACCAAGCTCACCGATCAGTCCACCAAGGCCGGCCTGGCCCTTCCCGCCGATGCCGACAAATTGATGTTCAAAGAGCCGACGACGGATGAGAACTCCCCCGACGTCACGCGCCACCGCGATTTCCGACTGC
>Ga0265314_10006533_pt1 | contig 10291 bp, 11 predicted proteins | sample 4126metaG_FD_203106 | JGI IMG/M metagenome (GOLD analysis project Ga0265314, IMG submission 203106) | Rhizosphere microbial communities from Carex aquatilis grown in University of Washington, Seatle, WA, United States - 4-1-26 metaG | ecosystem: Host-associated > Plants > Roots > Rhizosphere >... | reverse complement strand
CAAGAATGCTCCGCCTACGGAGTGTTGAATCGGGCGAGTCCCGGGACCCCATCACTGCCGTGTACCACTACATCTGGGGATCAACGAATCGTTGACATTCTATATGGAGTGTGAGAACAAAGGATGATACTGAGTCGGTTAGCGATTCGTCCCTGATTCGTGCCGGGGGCGTTCACGTGCGTTAACCCCCTATCCACAGAACGGTTCACAGTGACCATTTCGCCGCCTTGTAGAGGGTGCCGGAAGGCCCAATGTTGCGTCGATGATCCCAAAACAGATGCGTGGCAGTGAGCGGGCGAGCGTGGGTCGCGTCACCGCCATTCTTGGCCCCACCAACACCGGCAAAACCCATTACGCCATCGAGCGGATGCTGGCCCACAAGTCCGGCATGATCGGCCTGCCGCTGCGCCTGCTGGCGCGCGAGGTCTACGACAAGATCGTCACTCTCAAAGGCGCGAATGTCTGCGCGCTCATCACCGGCGAAGAGAAGATCGTTCCGCCGGAGGCCCGATTTTTCGTCTGCACCGTGGAAGCGATGCCGGTGGATCTGGGTGTCGCGTTTCTCGCCGTCGATGAAATCCAGCTCTGCGCCGATCCCGAACGCGGCCATGTCTTCACCGACCGGCTGCTGAACGCGCGCGGCGAGGAAGAAACGCTGTTCATGGGCGCGGAGACGATGCGCGGCGCCATCCAGCGCTTCGTGCCGCACGCCTATTTCATCACGCGCCCGCGCTTCTCCGATCTGGCTTACACCGGCCACAAGAAACTCACCCGCCTGCCCCGCCGCTCCGCCATCGTCGCCTTCTCGGCGGACGATGTGTACGGTATCGCCGATCTGGTCCGCCGCCAGCGCGGCGGCGCCGCCGTCGTGCTCGGCGCGTTGTCGCCACGCACGCGCAACGCGCAGGTCGCGCTCTATCAATCCGGCGATGCGGAGTTCCTGGTGGCGACCGACGCCATCGGCATGGGCATCAACATGGATGTCGACCACGTCGCCTTCTCCGCGATGGAGAAGTTCGACGGCTTCACAAATCGCCCGCTCCGCCCCGAAGAGATCGGACAGATCGCGGGCCGCGCCGGCCGCCACATGAACGACGGCACCTTCGGCACCACCGGCGAAGCCGAAGGGCTGGACGAGGAGACCGTGTCCCGCGTGGAAGGCCATCGTTATGAGCCGGTGCGCGTGCTGCAATATCGCAACTCCGCGCTGTCATTCCATTCGCTGGAAGCCTTGCTCGGCACGCTGGACGAACCGCCGCCGGCGCGCGGTCTGGTGAAAGCGCGGCCCGCGATGGACTTCGCCAGCCTGCGCACCCTCGCCGGCAATGAAGAGATCGCCACGATGGCGCGCGCGCCGGCCGCGGTGAAACGCTTGTGGGATGCCTGCCAGCTTCCCGATTTCCGCAAGCTCAGCGTCGAGGAGCATGTGAAGCTCGTCGCGCAGATCTATCGCTTCCTGATGAGCGACGACGGTACGATCGAGGAAGACTGGCTGGCGCGGCAGGTCGACCGTCTCGATGTCATCGAAGGCGATGTCGCCACGCTCTCCGGCCGTCTCGCACAGATCCGCACCTGGACCTATGCCGCCAATCGCCCCGGCTGGGTTAAGGATGCCGGTCATTGGCAGGAACAGACGCGCAAGATCGAAGACCGTCTCTCCGACGCGCTGCACGAAACGCTGACGCAACGCTTCATCGACCGGCGCACCGGCGTGCTGATGCGCTCGCTGCGCGATGACGATGCGCTAAATCTCAAGCTCCACGATTCCGGCGCGGTGTCGATCAGCGGCGAGATGGTGGGCCAGCTGGACGGCTTCCGTTTCACGCCGGACGCGCGCGCCGAGGGCATTCACGGGCGCACCTTGCGCACCGCGGCCATGCGCGCGCTGGAAGGCGAATTTCATGCGCGCACCCAGCGCCTCGCCGCGGCGGAGAACGCCGCCATTACGCTCAGCGAGCACGGCAAGTTGTGGTGGGATGGCGCCGTCGTCGGCAATCTCGAAGCCGGCACGAGCGCTCTCACGCCGCGCGTTGCCGTTCACGTTGACGAACAACTCAAGTCCGATCTGCGCGCGCAGGTTCAAACCAGACTCGACCAATGGCTGGAACAGCGCATCGCGACACGCCTTGAACCCCTCATCGCGCTGCGCAATGCCGCCGATGCCAAGCCGGGAACGCCGCAAGCCCTTCCCGCCGAAGCGCGCGGTCTTGCCCATCAGCTTTGCGAAAGTCTCGGCTCGCTGGATCGCAAGGAAGCGACCTTGCCGCCGGACGAACGCGCCGCGTTCCGTTCGCTGCGGGCGTTCGGCGTGCGCTTCGCACGGCGTTCGATCTACATGCCCAAACTCATCCGTCCCGACGCCGCATCGCTGCTCGCCTTGCTGTGGGCGGTGAAGAACAGGCTCACGCAGATTCCGCCGCCGCCGCCCGCCGGTCTCACTTCCTTCGAGCATGAGCGCGAAACGCCGCGCGGTTTCATCGCCGCCGCCGGTTTCCGCATCACCGGCCCGCGCGCCATCCGCATCGACATGCTGGATCGTCTCGAAGAGGAGTTGGAGACGGCGGGCACGGCCGGCGTGGCGGCTGATACGGTCACCACCAAGCTCGTCTCGCTGCTCGGCACCGACCGCGCCACGCTCGACGCGGTGCTCGAAGCCCTCAACTGGAAGCGCGTCGAAGTCGCCGGCGCCGAAACGCCGACGGTCGTCTTGCGTCAGGCAAGGCCGCGCAGCGAACAGCGCAAGCCACATCCCAAACAGAAGCACAACAAACCGCAGCGCCGGGAACAACCGGTGAAGATCGATCCCAATTCACCTTTCGCGGGTCTCGCAGTTCTGGTGGGCCGCAAGCCTTGAGCGAAGACCGCATCCGCATCGACAAATGGCTCTGGCATGCGCGCTTCCACAAGACGCGCAGTCTGGCGCAGGCGGCGGCGGTCAAAGGTCACATCCGGCTCAACGGACGGCGCATCGAGAAGGCCAGCGCGGAGGTGCGGATCGGCGACACGCTCACCGTGCCGCGCGGTAAGGAGGTCGTCGTTGTGCGCGTTCTGGGCTGTGGAATCCGCCGCGGTCCCGCGACGGAAGCGCAGGCGCTCTACGAAATCCTCAGGGACGATGTGCTTGATCCCAGGGCATCAGCGCCGTAAGTGACATCCAGCTTTTTGTGAGAGTGCCATGACCTACGTCGTCACCGACGCCTGCATCAAATGCAAGTATATGGACTGCATTGAGGTCTGCCCCGTGGACTGTTTCTACGAGGGCGAGAACATGGTCGTGATCGACCCCGATGTGTGCATCGACTGCGGCGTCTGCGAGCCGGAATGCCCGCCCGAGGCCATCAAGGCCGATACGGAGAGCGGGCTCGAGCGCTGGCTGACCCTCAATGCCGACTACGCCAAGAAATGGCCCAATATCACGCAGAAGGGCACCCCGCCCGCCGACGCCAAGGAGCATGACGGCGAGGAGGGGAAGTTCGAGAAGTACTTCTCCGACAAGCCCGGAACGGGGGATTGAACACGCACTCCGCCGGGTTCCGCATGAACCACCTGTAACCCTCGTGAAAATAGGGGGTTAGCGGGGCGCTATGCGTTTTGCGGAGGTGACCCGCAATCCCTTGAATCCATGACAGTTTCTAACAAAATTCGAAATAAATTCCGTGAAAACAATAGCTTGACTAAAGTTTTTCTTCCTTTTTCGCAGACTCTGTGATACCTTCCAAATCCTCAGAAATATGCGAAAGGCACGCCCCCACCGGATTGACCCTTTAATCCGGCCGCCTCGCTCCGTTTCTGTTGCAGTGCAATGTGGTAGCGGCAGATTTGTCTGCGGCTTGGGTGCGCGCGGATTGGAATTGGAAGAGATATGACCACGGCAAAGACACAGACCCCTCCCGCCCCGGTTGTAAAGAAGACACCGGCCAACTCGAACAGGAAACTCGATTTCAAGGCAAACGACCACGTCGTCTATCCGACGCATGGCGTTGGCCGGATCACGAAGGTCGAGGAACAGGAAGTCGCCGGCCTCAAGCTGGAACTGTTCGTCATCACCTTCGACAAGGACAAGATGACCCTGCGCGTCCCGACCGCGAAGGCCAAGGCCGTGGGCATGCGCAAGCTGTCCTCGCCGGACGTCGTGGCCAATGCGCTCAACACGCTCAAGGGCCGCGCCCGTGTGAAGCGCACCATGTGGTCGCGCCGCGCGCAGGAATACGAAGCGAAGATCAACTCGGGCGACCTGGTCTCCATCGCGGAGGTCGTGCGCGACCTGCACCGCGCCGGCGGCCAGCCGGAGCAGTCCTACTCCGAGCGTCAGCTTTATGAAGCCGCCCTCGCCCGCATGGCGCGCGAAGTCGCCGCCGTCGAAAAGACCGACGAGCCGACGGCCGTGAAGCGCGTCGAAGGCATGCTGCTCAAGAAGGCCGCGTAAGCTTTCTTCGGATATCAATGACGAAGGCCCGGTGGCAACACCGGGCCTTTTGTTTTGAACATCACCTCCCCCTTGTTGGGGGGGGGCGGAGAGCGAAGCGATCCGGGTGGGGGGCGGCGCGCGCACTCTCCCACCCGAAAAATTCTTCGTATCCGCTCGCTACCGCTCACGGACCTCAGAATTTTGTCGACCTCTCCACAAGGGGGAGGCGATTGTTCGCGAACTACTTCTGCGCCGGCCTTAGATCCGGCAGCACCTCAATATCGTCCGGCGAGCCGAGTTCGATCTGCGGGCCGTTGTGCCATTCGACGATGCCGCGCACACGAACGAGCTTTCCGGCATAGCTCGCCGGATCGATATTGGCGGCACGGAAGGTCTTCAGATCCTCCGGCGCGACGGTGGCGGTGAAGTCCCGTTTCCAGTCGGCGCCGAAATTCAGATAGCCGCGCGATTTCACCGACACATTCGCCACCCGGCCCTCGACGATCTGGAAAGTGCCCAGATCGCTCGCGGAAACATCTTTCGCCTGGCGGATGGCATAGGCCGGCAAGGCCCAAAGTCCCGCACGGCGCGCGCGCGCATCGGCCTCCGCCGCATAAAGCTCCTTCACGCATTCGCGCCGGTCCGGCGAGATGGCCACCCGCGCGAGGCCTTTGCGCAGCATCTCGGTCTGCAACCACACCGCGCCGTCATCCACCATGAAGATCTGCCCGCGCACGCGGCTGTAGCGGTCCTGTTTCGGCGGCTGCGCCGTCACCGTCACCAGATGGCCGGCTGCCAGGTCGCTGAGCGCCGAGACAGCCTCTTCGGCAAGATCGTTGGGGGCATGATCGCGGACGCCGCCGGGCAGGAGCACGCCTTCCAGCTTCACGGCACGGCCATCGGTGGCGACCAGCACGCCGTTCCGCTCCACGCGCGTAACCGCGAGGTCCGCGATCTCGACCGGCGGCGCACAAGGCGGCAGGGCGAACGCCTGAGTCGGGCCCAGCAGCAAGACGGCTGCGGTTGGTAAAAAACGTTTCATCATGCAGGCACTCTGTCTCGCAAATTTTCGCACGGAAAGCTGAACCTGCCCAAATGGTTGCTGCAGCGAACCCGCCGCTTTCCGGCTCACGCGGAGCCAGACGATAAACGCATGGCTGGTCATGCGCATCGCAAATTCGCTTCGCCCACACTTGGCCGCAATCGGCGAACAAGTCTATGACACCGGCGATGACGGAGGGCGTCATGGATCGTCAGTTCTATTTTCTCAAGGCGGGCGTGTTGGTGCTGGCGATCATCGCCACCGGCGTCACGACCGGCTTTCAGATGGACTTGCTGACATCGCGGTTCGACAGCGTCCACTACAGCGCCTCGATCTATGCGGATGCCGCGACGCATCGCGCCACGCACGCCGTGACCCACGCGATGGGCACCCTGTTCGATCATCTGCGCGGACGTTGAGACTCCACTTTCCCTCAAAGGGAGGGTCGAACGGCCTTCAAACTCACGCCCGCGGGCGGCGGCACCGAATCCGGGACGAAGAAATCCGGCATCAGATCCTTCGTAGGATCGACACGGTATTTGTCGAAATCGGTCACGCCATTCGCGGCCAGGAACGTGTCGTCGATCAGGAAATTCCCGGTGAAGTCTTTCGCCTTCTTGTTGAAGACGATGTAGGCGGCGTCCGCCAGGATATCGACCGTCCGGCAATGCTTCATGCCCTCGTCGCCCGCCAGCGCGTTGCGGATGGCGGCGGTGGCGATGCCGGTGCGCGGCCATAGCGCGTTGAAGGCGATGCCCTCGTCCGCAAACTCCGCCGCCATGCCCAGCACGCACATGCTCATGCCGTATTTCGCCATGGAATAGGCGGTGTGGCCAGCGAACCATTTGGGATTCATGTCCAGCGGCGGCGACAGATTGAGCACATGCGGATTGGCCGCTTTCTTCAGATACGGAATGCAGGTGCGCGAGACCAGATAGGTGCCGCGCGCATTGATCCCGTTCATCAGGTCGTAGCGCTTCATGTCGGTTTGCAGCGTGCCGGTGAGCGAGATCGCGCTGGCATTGTTCACGCAGATGTCGATGCCGCCGAATTTTGCCGCCGTCTGGTCGACGGCCGCCTGCACCTGCTCCTCGAAACGGATGTCGCAGACGACGGGAAGCGCCTTGCCGCCGGCATCTTCGATCTCTTTCGCCGCTGTGTAGATCGTGCCCGGCAATTTGGGATTGGGCTCCGCCGTCTTGGCGGCGATGGCGACATTGGCGCCGTCGCGCGCGGCCCGCACGGCGATCGCAAGCCCGATGCCGCGCGATGCGCCCGAGATGAAAAGCGTTTTGCCCTTGAGGGACATTGTCGTCTCCCTGTTATGTGCCGAACCGGAGCCGCCGCCGCGAACGCACGGGTTTGGACCCCGCAATCAGTTCGGCGAACCATTCCAGTCCTTCCAGATGGCGGCAGATGATGGCGAGTGCGCCCGTCAGCGGCACAGCGAGAAACAGTCCGCCGACGCCCCACACCAGCCCCCAGAATGTCAGCGAGAGAATGATCGCGAAGGGGCTGAGGTCGAGCGTGCGGCCCAGCAGCACTGTTTCGATCACGCTCGTCAGCAGGAAATGCACCGCGAACAGGACCACCGCGATCGCAAGCGCCGGACCGAAGGTGCCGAACTGCGCCAGCGCCATCGCCGCCGGCAGCACGACACCGACCGCGCCCACCGTCGGAATATAGGTGAGGACGAACATCGCCAGCGCCCAGAAGCCGGCGAAATCCACGCCCATCGCCTTGAGAAGCACATAAGTGAAGACCGCCATCAGCGCGCTCGCCAGCGTGCAGACGCCCAGATAGGTCTGCACCTGATGGCCGATGGCGCGGACCACCGCCTCGCCTTCCGCTTCGGTATTGTTTTTCTGAAGGCGCGCGATTTTTTCGGGAATGTGTCCCTGCTCTGCCAGCAGGAAGCCGACATAAATCAGGACCAGGGTCAGATCGATCAACATGTTGCCGATCGAGGCGGCGGCCACGCCGAGGAAACTGCGCACGCTTTCGTTTTTCGCCAGCGACGCCGCATCCAGCGCGGGGATCGGAACGTGAAACGGCATGGTTCTCTGGATCAGGGCCGCCACCTTCTGCGCCAGCTTCGGCAGATCGGTCGCCACCGCCGACGCCTGGTCCGCCAGTATCAGCGCGACGAACCACAGCGACAGGACGATCGCCGCGAACGCCGCCGACCACGCCATGAACGGCGGGATATTCTGCCGCTCCAGGAAGCCCACCATCGCGTTGATGACGGCCCACAGCAGCAGCGCGAAGACCAGCGGCACGAAGAAATCGCGCCCCACGACCAGCAGCGCGAGCAGAACCCCGCCGCTGACGAGCCAGTTGCTGAGACTTTGATGGTCGACTTTCACGGACATGACAACGTTCCCCCGAACGCGAACATCAGATCGTTTGATACCAGTCGACGCCGTTTTTGTCCGGCGTGCGCGCGATCAGGCCGCGCTTCATCAGGCAGTTCAGATGCGCGATGCTTTCCCCCGTCGCCATGCCGTAATTGCCCGACGTGATCTTGGCGCGGAACAGCGCGGGAAACACGTCCACCGCGCGCTTGGGTTCGGCACAGAGCGCCAGCAGCTTGCGCATGCCGTCTTCGTGACCGTCGATCAGCTCCTGCAGCCGCTCCTGCGCGCCGCGGAAGGGACGGTTATGGGCGGGCAGGACGAAGATGTCGGCCGGCAGCAGCGACTTCAGCTTGGCGCAGCTGTCCAGCCAGTCCTGCAGCGGATTGCCGTCCGGCTCCGTGGGAAACACGCTGACGTTCGATGAAATGCGCGGCAGCAACTGGTCGCCGGAGATCAGGATCTTGTCTTCGCGCGACCACAGGCAGGCATGTTCCGGCGCGTGCCCGCGGCCGATGACGATTTCCCAAACGCGGTCGCCGATGGGAATGCGCTGGCCTTCCTCGATGCGGCGATAGGCATTGGGCAAGCGATAGACACCCTTGCCGAAGCCGCCGAAGCGCGTGCGGTAGAGTTCGAGCTGTTCTTCCGGAAAGCCCGCCGCGCGATAGAAGCGCAGGCCTTCTTCCGGCGCCTCCTGCCCCGTGTCGGCGCACAGATTGCGGCACATCAGATAGTCGGTGCGCGTCATCCAGAGCTCGACATTGAAGCGCCGCACCAGCCACCCGGCGAGTCCCACATGATCCGGATGCAGATGGGTGACGATCACACGCTTGACCGGCTTGCCGGCCATCGGCCCGTCGAACAATTCCTTCCAGGCGTTCGCCGTGGTCTCGTCGCGGATGCCGGTGTCGACGATGGTCCAGCCGTCGCCGTCTTCCAGCAGCCACAGATTGATGTGGTTGAGCTGCATCGGCAGGCGCATGCGGATCCAGTGGATGCCCGGCGCGATCTCGATGGTCTTGCCGAGCTCCGGGCGCGTGTCGCCCAACGGATAATCGAGATATGTGTCCGGCCGGGTTCTGACCTGCACCTCGCTCAACACAAGTTCCTTTGTAAAACCGCTCTTCGTTCGACTATGAACGGCCCCCAGAAGGGGTCAACCCCAACATTGTATATACCCAATCTGGGTCGCGAAGCCCTTTCCGCCGCGTTATAAGGCGAAGCACCGCTTTCGCGGGGCAGTCCCGCTTTCAAGCCCGGAGAAACTCTGACGATGGCCATCGCCGCAAACAACCGCACCCGCTACGGCACCGTGGCCATGACGCTGCACTGGGTCATCGCGGCCTTCGTGCTCACCAATCTCTATCTGGGCCTGACCTTCGATTCCTATCCAAAAGGCGATCCTGCCCTGCTTCAGGTGCTGCAGATCCACAAATCGATCGGGCTGACGGTTCTGGTGCTGAGCATCCTGCGGCTGGTCTGGCGGTTGGTGAATCCGGTGCCGCCGCTGCCGGCCGGCATGAATCCGCTGCTCAAATTCGCGGCGCACGCAACGCATTTTCTTCTCTACTTCCTCATCGTCACGATCCCGCTGTCCGGCTGGGCGATGGTGTCGGCCTCGCGGCTGGCTGTGCCGACCCGGTATTTCGGGCTGTTCGACTGGCCCAATATCGGCTTCATCGCGAACATGCCGCTCGAACAGAAAAATCCGCTGCGCCATGATTTCGGCGCGGTCCATTCGTTCCTCGCATGGTCGGCGATCGTGCTGATCGTGCTCCATGTCGCCGCCGCGCTCTATCATCAGTTCTACCGGGGCGACGACGTCTTCAAACGCATGATCCCGGGAGCAAAGGTCGCGGATCAGACATGAAACACGCACTCGCCTGGATCGGCGCGCTGGCGCTCTTCACGTCGTCGGCGCAGGCCGCGCATTGGAACGTCGATACTGCGCACAGCAAGCTCGGCTTCACCGTAAGCTGGGCCAAGCAGCCCTATGCCGCGACCTTCCAGACCTGGAAGGCCAACGTCGCTTTCGATCCGGCGAATCTTGCGGCGTCGAAAGCCGACGTCGCCATCGCCATCGCCAGCGAGACATCGGGCGACGAGGATACCGACGGCAATGTGAAAGGCGGCATTGGCTTCGACGCCGCGAAATTTCCCACCGCGCATTTCGTCACCACCGGATTCACGCACAAGTCGGGCAATGATTATGTCGCGCAGGGAATGCTGACCCTCAAAGGCGTGACCAAGCCCATCACGTTGCCCTTCACCCTCACCATCGACGGCAAGAAGGCTCATATGGTTGGAAGCGCCGTCGTCATGCGCAACCAGTTCGGCGTCGGCAGCGGCGAATGGGCGGTGCCCGACACCGTCGCCTGGGATGTAAAAGTAAATATCGACATCACCGCGACGCAGAACTAGCTCTTCTCCCTCTCCTCCCGAAGGGGGAGAGGGTTGGGGTGAGGGGGGACGCTCGTCTACCAC
>Ga0265314_10006532_pt1 | contig 10293 bp, 7 predicted proteins | sample 4126metaG_FD_203106 | JGI IMG/M metagenome (GOLD analysis project Ga0265314, IMG submission 203106) | Rhizosphere microbial communities from Carex aquatilis grown in University of Washington, Seatle, WA, United States - 4-1-26 metaG | ecosystem: Host-associated > Plants > Roots > Rhizosphere >... | reverse complement strand
CGACGCTCCCAGGATTTTCATCCTCAGCAGTTTTCCGAGCAAGGATTCAGTAGCCATTGCGCTCCCCAGCGTACCCGAGTTGCCCTCCCTCAAGCGGAACCGATACCATGGACGGATCGGAATCCGACTTGACCTTGGGCAATGATTGATCGGGACACGGGGCGAGTTTCCGACGGCACCCGCGTCCCCGACACACCTCCGGTCAGGCCCGCGCCTTCCTCCTGTCCGCTTGCGCGGACGCCCTCCGGACGGCACGCGCGGGCTCCGGAATGTGACGGACTGTAATCATCACGCCCGGCAATAGACGTGATCTTGATCAATTTACCAGGGTTTTGCTTGAGCCAAAACATTAGACTTATGTCAATTAAAGCCGCCATTGTGCGCTGCAAGGTTCCGCCCCCACCCCTACCCCCTTAACCAAGATCAAGTCGCCCCGGTCTTTTTAGAGAGATGATAATGAATGTTCGGGGGCACCATCGTCTTGAGCCCCCGAAGGCGGGAGGGACGATGGATTCCGACACCCTGTGCGCGATGAGGCGAAGCCGGCTGTTTTCGGCGATTCCCGCCACGGACGCTGCCGCCCTTCTGGAGGGTCACCGCACACTGACGCTGCCTGACGGCGCCCTGGTGTTCGCCGAGGGCGCCGCCGCCGACAGCCTGTTCCTGGTCCTGTCCGGTGAAATTCTGATCGACCCGTCCGCCGCATCGCCCCAGCTTCGCCTGTCCGTCGGCGACACGGCCGGCGAGGAGGCGGTGCTGACCGGCGCGCCCCATGCCGCGACGGCGCGCGCCGCCGGCCCGGTCTCGCTGCTGGCCATTCCGGCCAGCCTGCTGACGACCTATCTGGAAGCCCATTTCGAGGTGGCCATCGCCATGATCTCGGCCATGGCCGGGCATCTGCGCGAGCAGGTGCGCGAAATCACCGAATTGAAGATGCAGTCCACCGCCGAGCGTCTGGCCAGCTACCTGCTGGCGCTGGCCGGCGAGGTCACGGGCCGGGCGGTGGTGCGACTGCCCTACGAGAAGCGGCATCTGGCCGATCACCTGGGCATGGACCCGGCGACTCTGTCGCGGGCTTTTGCTAAACTCCGCGACAAGGGTGTGGTGGCCAGCCGCACCGACAAGGTAGAGATCGCCGATGTGGCGAAGCTGAGGACCTATGGCGACAGCGCTGCGTTCACCGCCTAGCGGACCGATGGTATCAAGGGAGTCGGGCGGCCCGGCATCGTGCCCCTGCCGCCCGTCCTGCGAAGGCCCCACCGCCGATTGCGACCGGACCCTGACGACGCCGCAACGCGTCTTCAAGGGTCTGCGCAGCGCCCAGGAGGTGGTGGCCGCCCTGCCGCTGTTCGACGGCATCCTTCCCGATGTGCTGAACCGGCTGCTGGCGGATTCGGCCACCATCACCCGACGGCGCAGCACCTTGCTGTTCGGTGCCGGCGACGAGGCGGACTGCTTCTACATCGTGCTCGACGGAGCGGTGAAGCTGTTCGCCCTGGCCCAGGACGGACGGGAAAGCATCGTCGAGATCTTCGGTCCCGGCACCTCGTTCGCCGAGGCCGCCATGCTGTCCACCGGACGCTTCCCCCTGCATTCCGAGGTGATCGAGGACGCCACCCTGATCCGGGTCGGGCGCCGCGCCTTCCTTTACACCCTTCATTCGGACCACGCCCTGGCCTATCGCATGCTGGCCGCCCTGGTGAAGTGGAACCGCCGGCTGGCGGGCGAGATTTCCGACCTCAAGGAACTGACCCCCTGGCAGCGCGTGGCCGAGTTCCTGCTGGCCCAGACCCCGGCCACCGAGGGCCGGGTCGAGGTGCTGCTGCCCTTCAACAAGGAGGTCCTGGCCAGCCGGGTGGGCATCCGCCGCGAAAGCCTGTCCAGGGTGCTGGGACGGCTGCGTGTCCTGGGGGTCCATACTTCCGGCAACGCCGTCCGGATAGACGATGTAGACCTATTGCGCCGGGCCTGCTTCGAAGCCGGCAGCGGCCGCAACTGAGATGTGCTGAAGGCCTGCTTTCAAGAGTTTCCTCGACGGAATTTGACGATAGTCACATTCACAACGTCCCTGGAAGCCCATTGTGCCCGGACCTTTAGTGCTTTGGCCGGCGGTTCCTTCTGGGTCTCCCGGCTACGGTGTAGTTTGACGTATTTAGGGAGGGTTGCCGTATGTGGAAGGGTGTTCGGAACGCATTGTTGCTGACGGCGCTGCCGTTCGCGATGGGTGGGGCTGCGTTCGCCCAGGAAGCGCCGACGCTGAGCAAGGAAGCCAAGGAAGCCGCCTCGAAGACTTATTTCGAGCGTTGCGCCGGCTGCCACGGCGTGCTGCGCAAGGGCGCTACCGGTAAGAACCTCGAGCCGGCCAATACGACCAAGTTGGGCCAGGCCCGCCTCGAGAAGATTCTGACCAATGGCACCGACGGTGGCATGGTGAACTTCGATGACATCCTGACCAAGGATGAAATCAAGAACATGGCCACCTACATCCAGATGACCCCCGACATTCCGCCGGAATGGGGCATCAAGGAGATGACTGCGTCCTGGAAGGTCACGGTGAAGCCGGAAGACCGTCCGAAGAAGCAGCTCAACAAGGTCAACCTGAAGAACGTCTTCTCGGTGACGCTGCGCGACTCCGGCGAGATCGCCCTGATCGACGGCGATACCAAGAAGATCTGGACCATCATCAAGACCGGCTATGCCGTGCACATCTCGCGCCTGTCCGCTTCGGGCCGCTTCGTGTACGTCATCGGCCGCGACGGCAAGCTGGACATGATCGATCTGTGGATGGAGACCCCGGCTGTGGTCGCCACCATCAAGATCGGCATGGACGCCCGTTCGGTGGAAACCTCCAAGTTCAAGGGCTTCGAGGACAAGTATGCCGTGGCCGGCTCCTACTGGCCGCCGCAGTACGTGATCATGGACGGCGCCGACCTGAAGCCGCTCAAGATCGTCTCGACCCGTTCCATCACCGTGGACGGCGAGTATCACCCCGAGCCCCGCGTGGCCTCGATCGTCGCTTCGATGATCAAGCCCGAGTGGGTGATCAACATCAAGGAAACCGGCCTGATCAAGCTGGTGGACTACTCGGACATCAAGAACCTCAAGGAAACCACCATCGAGTCGGCTAAGTTCCTGCACGACGGTGGTTGGGACGCCTCCAAGCGCTACTTCCTGGTCGCCGCCAACGCCTCCAACAAGGTGGCCGTGGTCGACACCAAGGAAGGCAAGCTGGCCGCCCTGGTCGAAACCAAGTCCAAGCCCCATCCGGGCCGTGGCGCCAACTTCGTCCATCCCAAGTTCGGTCCGGTGTGGGCCACCTCGCACCTGGGTGCGGACGTGATCACCCTGATCGGTACCGATCCGGCCAAGCACAAGGATCAGGCCTGGAAGGTCGTCGCCGAGCTGAAGAACCATGGTGCCGGTTCGCTGTTCGTCAAGACCCACCCCAAGTCGAACAACCTGTGGGCCGATGCCCCGCTGTTCCCCGAAGCGGCCGCGGCCGAGTCGGTGACCGTGTACGACATCAAGAACCTGGACAAGGGTCCTGAGGTCATCAACATCGCCAAGCTCGCCGATCTGCCGGAGACCAAGGCGGTGAAGCGCGCGGTGCAGGCCGAGTACAACGAGAAGGGCGATGAAGTCTGGTTCTCGATCTGGGCCGGTAAGACCGATCCGTCGGCGATCGTCGTGATGGACGACAAGACCCGTAAGGTGAAGGCCGTGATCAAGGATCCCAAGCTGATCACCCCGACCGGCAAGTTCAACGTGTACAACACGCAGCACGATATCTACTAAGACACTTTAGAACTCCACCCTACGCCCCCGGGGATCCCATGATCCCCGGGGATTTTTTTGCCCGTGCTCCGGGGGCGGTCCCGCTTCCGTCCGGGCACGATGGGCAAGGAGCCGCCCCCAAGGCCTGAACACGAAAAAGCCCCGGCCTTGCGGTCGGGGCTTTCGCCGTCGGTAACGGTGAAGCGAGGGGCTCAGCCGCCCTGCTTGGGCGCCGAGCGACGCGCCGCATCCATCAACTGCTTCAGGGTCTGCTGGTCGAGAGCGCTGGAAATGACGCGGTCGCCGACGATGAAGGTGGGCGTGCCGCCGATGTCCAGGGAACGGGCCAGATCGAAATTCTTCTTCAGCTGCTTCTCGATTTCGGCGCCGCCGATATCCTTCTTCAACTGCTCGATATTGAAGCCCTGCTCGCCGGCGATCTTGTAGATGGCCTTCTCGTCGAGGCGGCCGCGGAACTTCATGAAGGCGCGGTGGATGTCGTCGTACTTGGCCTGGCTCTGGGCCTTGGCCACCAGGGCGACACGCGACGCCAGCACCGAATCCGGCCCGAGGATCGGGTATTCCTTGACCACCACGCGGACCTTGCCGTCGGCCTTGACCGCCTCCCACAGGGGATCGAAGGCCTGCTTGCAGAAGCCGCAATTGTAATCCATGAACTCGACCAGGGTGAGGTCGCCCTTGAGATTGCCCCCCTGGGGGTCCTCCGGCGCCTTGAAGATCTCGTCCTTGCGGGCCTCCAGCATCTTGTGGGCGTCGGCTTCGGCCTGGGCGCGCATCTTCTCGCGCAGCGCCTCCAGGGCCTCGCCCAGCACCTCGGGGTGCTCCATGAGGTAGTCGCGCACCACCTTCTTGACCGCCTCGGCCTGCTTGGGAGTCAGCGGAACCTCCTGGGCGGTGGCCGGCAGGGAAGCAAGGGCAAGGCCGGACACCATCAGGGCGGCGGCGAAAGTCTTGGCGATCATTGGCAAAGGACCCTCAAGAGGCGGAATGATGGCGGGCATATTGGCCGAAGCGGCACCGGGGGGCAAGGGCTACCACCACTTGCGGGACCGGTCGCGGTCGGCCTTGACCTGGGAGGCGCGCTCCTTGATGTCCTGGATGCGCAGCCACACCGATCCCTGCTTGCCCAGCAACTGCTCCGCCTTGTTGGCGTGGAACAGCGCCTCGGACAGCTTGCCGGCCAGCATGTAGTGCTCGGCCAGGGCGTAGGCGGCCATGCCTTCCTTGCCGTCGCGGCCGAAGGCGATGGCCAGTTGCTGCCAGGCGAACAGGTCCTCGGGCTCGCGGTTGACGGCGGCGGTGAGATGGGTCTCCGCCTCGACCAGTTTCGAGGCATCCTCCGACTCGATCAGAATTTGGCCCAGGGCGATGCGCAGCAGGGCGTTGTCGGGCAGCAGGCCGACCGCCTTGCGGTAGGGCTCGATGGCCTCGGCGCCCCGGGCGTTCTCGAACAGCATCTGGCCCTTCAGCTCCCAGAAATATGGATCGTTGGGCCGCTCCTTGATCAGCCCGTCGATCAGCCCCAGCGCCATGGTCAGGTCGGGCTTGCGATAGGCGGCGACGGCGCGGGCATAGCGCGCCTCGATGCTGGTGTCCGTCTCCTTGTAGCGCTGGAAGGTGCGGATGGGCGGCTCGATGAAGGCGAACAGCTTGGCCTTCATGCGCCGGTGCATCTCGATCCATTCCGGCGGCCAGGGGGTCTTGGCATAGGGGGAAAGATCCACGGCGTTCCGCACGAAGGCAACGCGGTCACGGGTCAGCGGATGGGTTCGCACATAGGGGTCCTGGCGCGTCGAGACCAGGGCCTCCTGGTCGCCCAGGATCTCGAAGAACTCCACCAGCCCCCGGCCCGACTGATGGGTATCGTCGAGGAAACGCATGGCCATCTGGTCGGCCTGTTGCTCCTGACTGCGCGAGAAGGCCAGCAGATTGCGCATGGCCAGCTCGTTGCCACCCAGGGCCATGGCCATGGCCGCGTCGCCGCGTCCCGAGGCGGCACCGGCCGCTGCGGCCAGGAGGGTGGCGAGAATGGCCTCGGTCGAGGCATTGGCCATGGCATCGGTGCTGCGGATCAGGTGACCGCCGGCGATGTGGCCGGTTTCGTGGGCCATCACGCCGATCAGCTGGCCGGGATTCTCGGAGCGGATCAGCAGGCCGGTGTGGAAGAAGATGTTCTGGCCGCCGGCCACATAGGCATTCAGCGTCGGGTCGATGATCAGATTGATGCGAATCGCCGCCGGGTCCAATCCCGCCGCCTGAAAAATTGGCGTCCCGAAAGTTCGGATGGTATTTTCCACCTCCGCATCACGGATGAACTGCCGCCTGGGCTGGGATTGGGCCAAGGTGGGCGGCGTCGAAGCGACCAACAGGAACGTCACCAGAAGGATTATGCGCGTGAGCAAGGAAGTCTCCTCATCGGTCAATTCGTCGCGCGGCCCCCGCTCCATCCACTCCAGAGCCGCCATCGCCCTGGCCGCCCTGGCGATTCCGGCGCTCACCGCCTGCGGCGATCCTTCGCGCCCCGTCGGCCAGGTGGGCCATGTCACGGGCTTCGGCGGCATGGTCGCCGTGGATGAGCCCAGGGCCGCCATACTGGGCCGCGACGTGCTGTCGGCGGGCGGCACCGCCGCCGATGCCGCCACCGCCATCTACTTCACCCTGGCGGTTACCTATCCGTCCACCGCCAGCCTGGGGGGCGGCGGTACCTGCATAGTACATGATAGCGGCAAAAAGAAGACGGAAGTCATCGATTTCCCCGCCATCGCCTCGACCTTGTCCGGCCCCCTTCCCTCGGCGGTGCCGGCCAATCCCCGCGGCTTCTTCGCCCTGCACGCCAAATACGGCAGGTTGCGCTGGGAAAGCCTGCTGACCGAACCCGAGCGGCTGGCGCGCAGCGGTGTCCCCGTGTCGCGCGCCCTGGCCAACGATCTGGCGCGCGGCCTGCCCGTCATCGGCCGCGATCCGGTCGCCCGCGCCGTCTTCATGCGCGCCGACGGCTCGGTGCTGCGCGAGGGCGACGTGATGCAGCAGCCCCAGTTGGCCGGCATGATCTCGACGCTTCGCCACAACACCGGCAATTTCTATGTGGGCCCCCAGGCCCGCGAGCTGATCAAGGCGGTGCAGGCGGCGGGCGGCACCTTGTCGCTGGATGACCTGCGCGATATCCGCCCCACCTGGCGCGACGCCGTCCCGGTCAAGGTGGACAGCGACACCGCCTGGTTCGCCCCGCCGCCGTCGGCGGGCAGCACCATGGCGGCCCAGCTGGTGGCGGCCCTGTGGCCGCGCTGGAGCGATGCCGACGCGGCCGAGCGGCCCCATCTGCTGGCCGAGACCTCGGCGCGGGCCTTCGGCGAGCGGGCCCGCTGGATGCGTCCCACCGGCTGGAGCGACGAGGCTCCGGCCTCCCTGGTGGCGGATTCGCGCATCGCGGCCATGATGAGCGGCTATGCCGCCGACCGCCATCAGCCGGTGACCAATGTCCCCACGCCGCCCACCGACAGCCAGTCGGGCACCGCCTTCGCCGTGCTGGATGCCGACGGAACGGCGGTGGCGTGCAGCGTCACCAGCCACGGCCTGTTCGGCAACGGCCGCATGGCGCCCGGCACCGGCATCATGCTGTCGGGAGTTCCCGGCCTCAACGGGCCGCCGGCCACCGCCGTGATGCTGAGCACTAACACCTACAACGGAGCCATCCACTTTATCGGCGCCGCCTCGGGCGGCGGCACCTCCGCCCTGGCCCTGACCCAGAGTTTCCTGGGGGTCGCCAAGGATAACAAGCCGCTGTCCGACGCCCTGGCCCAGCCGCGCCTGGTCCATGCCGGCAATCCCGACGCCGTCTTCGTCGAGACCGGTTCCATCACCCTGGACCCGGCCCCGCTGCAGAGTCGCGGCCACCAGATCAGCGCCACCCCCATGCCCAGCCGCGTGGAGGCCATCTATTGCCCTCTGGGTTTCAAGAACTCCGAGGGCTGCGACATGGCCACCGACCCGCGCGGCTTCGGTCTGGCCACCGTGGCGGGCAAGAAGGAATGAGCTTCAAGGCCGCCCAGCGCGGCGCCATCGCCCCCTTCATCGTCATGGACGTGATGCGGGCGGCCGCCGCGCGCGAGGCCGGGGGAACCGACGTGATCCACCTGGAAGTGGGCCAGCCCTCGGGCCAGGCGCCGCCCAAGGTGCTGGAGGCGGCGGCCCGCGCCGTCAGGGCCGAGCCCCTGGGCTATACCCTGGCGCTGGGCCGCGATTCCCTGCGCGAGCGGATCGCCCGCCACTATCGCCAGACCTACGGCGTCTCGGTGCCGCCCGAGCGCATCTGCGTCACCACCGGATCGTCGGCCGGCTTCCTGCTGGCCTTCCTGGCCGCCTTCGATCCCGGCGACCGGGTGGCGGTAGCCGCGCCGGGCTATCCCGCCTATCGCAACATCCTGCAGGCCCTGGGGGTGGAATGCGTGCTGGTGCCGGTGGGACCCGGCAGCCGCTGGCAGATCACCGCCGGGGTTCTGGCCGGCGTCGAAGGCAAGCTGGATGGCGTGGTGGTGGCCAGCCCCTCCAACCCCACCGGCTCCATGCTGTCGGCGCACGAGGTGGCGGAGCTGGCCGGCTGGTGCGAGTTGCACGGAGTCAGGCTGATCTCGGACGAGATCTATCACGGCATCACCTATGGCCGCCCCGCCGCCACCGTGGCCGGCATGACCGCCGCCCCCCACGCCCTGGTCATCAACAGTTTCTCGAAATACTACGCCATGACCGGCTGGCGCCTGGGCTGGATGGTGCTGCCCGAGGACCTGACCCGCTCGGTGGAGTGCCTGACCCAGAACCTCTACATCTCGCCGCCCACCCTGTCCCAGGTGGCGGCCGAGACGGTGTTCGACTGCATCGATGAGCTGGAGGCCCGCGTCGCCGCCTACCGCGCCAACCGCGATATCCTGCTGGCCGAGTTGCCGGGAGCGGGCTTTGACCGCCTGGCGCCGTCGGACGGGGCCTTCTATCTTTATGCCGACGTGTCGGAACTGACCAATGACAGCGCGGAATTCTGCGCCCGCATGCTGGCCGAGACCGGCGTGGCCTGCACGCCCGGCATCGATTTCGATCCGTTGGAGGGCACCCGGACCCTACGCTTTTCCTATGCCGGCTCGGCCGCCCACATGGCCGAGGCGGCAAAGCGGCTGAAGGCGTGGCGGCGATAGCGCCGCCTCAGGTGATCAGGTCGCGCACCGTCTGGCTCATCTCGTCGGCGGTCTTGAAGACGTTCGAATTCACCGAATAGGCCTTCTGCGTGACGATCATCCGGGAAAACTGATCCTCGAGATTGACGTTGGAGGTCTCGATGGCCGAGGCCACGATACTGGCGCCGCTGCCCTGGTCGGTGATGGCGGCCACGGTCATGTCGCCCGCCTGCTCGGTGGCGCGGAACAGCGTGCCGGAAACGGGGTCGAGCTGGTCGGCGGACACGAAGCTCGCCACCGGAATCTGGAAAATCCGTCTGGTCTGCCCATTGTCGTAGTGGGCGACCACGCTGCCGTCGGTGCTGATTTCCACCGAATCCATGGTGCCGCTGGCAAAGCCATCCGGATCGATGGTCTTTACCTCCAGCTTGTTGGCGGGCTCGCTGGAAAACTGGGTCAGCTTGCGCAAATCCAGGGTGACGGTATTGGAGCCGGCCCCCGTTGCCGTCCAATCGACGGTAAACGTCGCGCTGGCGGGTGTGAGGAGGTTTCCAGAACCATCGAAGGTGATGGGGATGGAGGAGCCGCAGGCGGCCCCGTCGGCGGTAAGGTTGGAGATCGAACCTTCGGCGGCCACCGGTTGGAGGCGCAAGTACCACTGGCCATTGGCCGAATGCTCGAAGGCCATGCCCAGGTTATGGGAATTGAACGCGTTGTCGTAGATGGCGGTGGTCTCGACGACCGAGGCGAACGCGGGCTTGTTGGAATTGAGATCGAGACTGGCCGTGCTCTGCAAAGTGGGACCCGCCGACCAGTCGATGGTCAAATCGGCGAATCCCGTGCCCGAGGCCGAGGTGGTCGGCGAGGTGATGACGCCGTTGGAATCCATGGTCACCGTGACCGGCGAGCCGGTAATGGTGCCGACGCTGCCACTGGCGGGATTGGCCGGCAGCGAGAAATCCACCGTCCATGTGTCACCGTCCACCCGATTCCAGGTCATGGTCATGTCCTGGGCGGTGCCGAAACCGTCGGTGATGCTGGTGCTGTCGGTGAAGGTCTTGGTCGAACCGGTCAGGGTGGCGTTGGAAGGCGCATTGGCCACCACCTGAATGGACGTGGTGGCCTGACCATCGGCCTTCTGCCCGAGATTGGCGTAAACCGGGCTCAGAGCCGAGTTGGCGGTGATGTTTCCCAGGTTGTCGGCCTGCCACCCCATCAGGAAATTGCCGTCGGGAGTGGTGAAGTAGTTATTACCGTTGACCGCCTTCTGGGTGAAGTTGCCCGCCCTCGTATAGAGGGTGCTGGACGACGTCAGGCTGGTCTGGGGAGCGCCGGT
>Ga0265314_10006531_pt1 | contig 10293 bp, 9 predicted proteins | sample 4126metaG_FD_203106 | JGI IMG/M metagenome (GOLD analysis project Ga0265314, IMG submission 203106) | Rhizosphere microbial communities from Carex aquatilis grown in University of Washington, Seatle, WA, United States - 4-1-26 metaG | ecosystem: Host-associated > Plants > Roots > Rhizosphere >... | reverse complement strand
ATCCAGATCGATCCCGAGAAGATCGGCCTGCTCATTGGGCCCGGCGGCAAGACGATCCGCCGCATCACCGAGACCACCGGCGCGCAGATCGACATCGCGGACGACGATTCCGGCAAGGTCTTCATCTACTCGAACAACGCCGACGCCATGAACCGCGCCGTGCAGGAAATCGACGCCCTCTGCGGCGGCGGCTCCCAGATCGAGATGGGCAAGATCTACACCGGCCGCGTCACCGGCACCAAGGAGTTCGGCGCGTTCGTCGAGTGCATGCCGGGCAAGGAAGGCCTCGTGCATATCTCCGAGCTGGCCGACTTCCGCGTGCGCCGCACCGAGGACGTCGTCAAGGTCGGCGACTCCATCACCGTCAAGTGCGTCGGCATCGACGAGCGCTCCGGCAAGGTCCGCCTCAGCCGCAAGGCCGCGATGGCCGAGCTCGAGGCCCAGAAGCAGGCCGGCGGCGCCGAACCGGCCCCCGCCGAGGCCGCCCCGGTCCAGTCATAACCCGGCCCGCGAGTCCTCCGGCCGGGCCGGATCCCCCCCCACGCCGCGACGAAAGTCGCGGCTTTTTTCTTTCCGTCATGCCAAAGGCCTCTACGTTTGACGTTTCGTGAAATCCGTCACCCACCAGGCCCTGCGCCCCATCGCTGTCTTTGAAGCGTTCAAGGGGGCCATCGTGCTCATCGCCGGTTTCGGACTCCTCAGCTTCCTCGACCGCGACAACGAGGTCTATGCCGAACAGATCATCCGCCACCTCCACCTGAACCCGGCCAGCCGCTACCCGCAGATCTTCATCACGGCCATGGCGCGGCTGGAGGATTCCCACCTCTGGGCGCTGGCGGGGTTTGCGGCCCTCTACGCCGTCGTGCGCTTCGTCGAGGCCTTCGGCCTGTGGTACGAGCGGCGCTGGGCCGAATGGCTCGCCGCCCTGAGCGGCGCCGTCTATGTCCCCGTCGAAATCTACGAACTGGCCCACCGGGTCACCTGGCTGCGGATCGGCGCGCTGGTCGTGAACCTCGCCGTCGTCGCCTACATGGCCTGGCTCCTCACCGAGAACCGCCGCCGCGCCGCCGCGCTGGCCAAGGCGGCCGAGGTCGAGGGCCCCTGACCGCGCCCCGGCCGGGATCATTTCCGGCCTTTTCCTGCGGCGCCGGGTGTGTCTGGATGAACCCCAAATGAATCTTCTCGTCACCAACGACGACGGCATCGACTCACTCTTCCTGCACGAGCTCGTCGCCGCGCTGCACGCCGCCGGCCATGCGCTGTCCGTCGTCGCCCCGGTGACGGAGCAAAGCTGGAGCGGCGCCTCCAAGACCCGGAACCGTCCCGTCAAATCCGCCGCCGTCGACCGCGGCTTCGGCTGCCCGACCTGGACGGTGGCAGGCACGCCTTCCGATTGCGTCAACATCGCCCTGGCCCACCTGCTGCCCGGCCGCGTCGAGGGCGTCGTCAGCGGCATCAACGTCGGCTTCAACTGTTCACTCGGCTTCATCCTCGCCAGCGGCACTGTCGCCGGCGCCTGGGAAGGGGCGCTCCATGGGCTGCCCGCCCTGGCCGTGTCCCAGGATGTTTCGGAGGAAACCTACAACCGCCTCAAGGAACACGGCGGCGCCCCCGACGGCGAATTGCTGCCCACGCTGAAATGTTCCGCCGCCCATGCGGCCCGGATGGTCGCGCCGCTGCTGGCCGGCACCCCGGCGAACAGCTTCACGGTGCACAATGTCAATTTTCCCCAGCGGTGCCGCGCCGACACCGCCGTGCAGCCGACCGTGCCCGCCCAGGTGCAGGTGCCCGGCCTGTTCAGCCCCCAGGCGGACGACGGTTCCCACCGGCTGATCTGGCGCAACATCGTTGATGTCTCGCCCCTGTCGCCCCTGACCGACATGCGGTGCCTGGAACAGGGCCACATCAGCCACACCGTCCTCGATTATCGCCGACTGGGCCATCCATGAATCTCGTCATGTTTGACATGGACGGCACGCTGACCGACGGCTTTGCCCTCGAGGAAAACTGCTACGTGCGCGCCATCGAGCAGGCACTGGACCTGCCCGGCGTCCGCACCGATTGGGAAAGCTACCCGCACACGACCGCGACCTACTGCCTCGACACCATCGTGCGCGAGGCCCGCGGCCATCCGCCCACGCCGGCGGAATCCCGGGCCGTGCAGCAAAGGATGATCGGCCTCATGGACGACGTCACCCATCGCACCGGCCGGCGGACGCGCGAGATTCCCGGCGCCGCCGCGGCCCTGCGGAAGCTGCAGGAGCGGGGGCTGGCCGTCGCCATCGCCTCCGGCGACTGGGAATCGACCGCCCGCCACAAGCTCGCCGCCGCCGGCATCCCGATCGAAGGTCTGCCGTCCGCCTTCAGCGACGTGGCCCATGCGCGGACGGAAATCATGCGCACCGCCCTCGCCCGGGCCGCCGCGCACCACGGCGGCGCCGCCTTCGAGCGCATCGTCTACCTCGGCGACGCCAGCTGGGATGTCCGGGCCTGCCGCGAACTCGCCTGGCCGCTGGTCTGCATCGGCGACGGCGTCGCCGCCCGCCAGTTGCAGGCGCTCGGAGCGACCCGGGTCATTCCCGACTACCGCGATTTCGACGCCGTGCTGGCCGCCATCGAGCAGGCCTCGGCCCCGCGGGCGGCCAATTCCTGACCGGTAAGCCGGCCGCCGGCTCACGCCGGCCGGCCGGCCAGCAGCGCGGCCTTGTCCGCGGCCGGCAAAAAAGCGATCTCGACGGCGTTGCGCTGCGCCTGCCGGATTTCCGCCGGCCCCAGCCCGGCGGCGGGGGCGGCGACCTCGAATTCGTGCCGCAGGTCGATGCCGCTGATCACCGGGTCGTCCGTGTTGATCGTCGCCAGCAGACCCCGGCCGAGAAACGCCTTCATCGGGTGGGCGGCGAAGCCCGGCACCGTGTTGGTCTGCACGTTGCTCGTGAGATTGACCTCGAGGCCGATCCGGTGCGCCGCGAGGTGGTCGAGCAGGGCCGGATCGTCGATGGCCCGGATGCCGTGCCCGATGCGGGTGGCGCCGAGCGCACGCAGCGCCGCCCACACGCTCGGCGCGCCGCCGGCCTCGCCGGCGTGCACCGTGACCGCCCAGCCGGCGTCGCGCCCGCGCGCGAAATGTTTGACGAACAGCTCCGCCGGCCAGTTCTTCTCGTCGCCCGCCAGGTCGAGCGCGGTGATGGCCGCCCGCCGGGTCAGCAGCGCCTCGAGCTCGATCTGGCAGGCCTCCGGTCCGAACGTCCGGCTGAGGATGCCGATCAGGTTCACCTTCAGCCCGGTCTTCGCCCTGCCCTCCGCCACGCCCGCCACCACCGCCTCGACCACCCGGGCCGGATCCAGCTTGTTCGGCCCGGCCATGAAATACGGGCTGAAGCGCAGCTCGAGGTAGTCGATGCCCTCGGCCTGCGCATCCTCGACGTTCTCCCGGGCGATGCGCCGGCACGCGTCGTAGTCGCCGAGCACGGCGATCATCCAGTGGAGCTTGTTCAGCCAGGTGACGAGGTCCGGCAGCACGCCGTCCACCTGCACGTGCGGCCGCAGGGCCTCGATGGTGTCCCCGGGGAGCCTGATGTTATGCTGCCGGCCGAGTTCGAGGATGGTCTGCAGCCGGACATTGCCGTCGAGGTGCCGGTGCAGGTCGATGAAGGGCAGCGCCGGATCAACGGCGGTTGATACGGGAGTCGCGGGCCGGGTCATGGGGAGATTCTGGCCGCAAAAGGCGCAGGAGGCGCAAAAGCCATGTCGGCTGTTTTTGCGCTTTTTGTGCTTCTTGTGGCCAATGCATCGGGGGTCTGCATCAGGCGACTTCATCCTCCGCCCGCGGGACCGCGATGAAATTCGTCAGGAGGAAGACCAGGCCCGCCAGCGCGTAGCCCAGGGCCGCGCCGCCGGCGGGAAAGAGCGACCGGCCGGGCGTCCATTGCCCGCTCAGCCAGGCCAGCAGCGGCAGGTCGATGACCGTGTCGCGCCCGGTGAGCGCGTAGGAATGCATCAGCCCCGACAGCGCCAGCACGGCGCCGACCCCGCTCCAGACCGCCGCGCGGCGCCAGTGCCGGTCGACGATGCAGACGACGATGGCCGACCAGATCATCGCGGAGTAGAGGAAACCCTGCTCGAGCGCGAAACCGCCGCCGATGTACGCCCCCGCCGCGTGCGCCGCCGCCAGCAGCGGCGCGCCCAGCACCGCGCCGCCCGCCCCGAGCGACGTCTTGACCACCAGCATCGTCCAGGCCGCCAGCGCGGGCAGCAGGCCCACCACGACCGCCGGGTAGTATTTCTTTTCCGTCACCTCAAAGGCCTGCGCGGCGATGATGATCCCGATCCAGAGGATGATGGCGATGCCCGCCTCGGCGGGGATGAGCCACGTGAGCAGCGCCATGCTGCCTGTCAGGCACACCAGGGTGATGCCGACCCCGTTCAGGACCGAGTAGCCCGCGCGGGCCCCGAGCTTCTTCCACGCCGGATGGCCGATGTAGATGGACGAGGGAAACGGGGAGCCGAAGCAGGCCGCGGCGATGGTGCCCAGCCCGTTGATGATGAGGCTGGGCCGCACCGGGTAGTTGTCGCCCGCGGCCGCAGCCGACTCGATGTTCTGCAACGACGCCAGCACCCCGAGCAGCCCGATGGGGATGATCACGGAAAGGTAGGCGATGATGTGGCCCCCGAAGAATGCCGCCCAGAGTTCGCCCGGCACCGGCACCGGGAAATAAATCCGGAAATGCGCCAGCGGTTGCGCGCCCGGCCCGCCGACCGGGGCCAGCCCGGTGGCCCAGGCCAGCGCCGTGCCCGCGGCGAGGATGACGACCGTCGCCGGCACCCCGCCGCGGAATTTCATCCGGCCAAAGAAAACCACGAACACCAGCACCATCATCACCAGCCCGATGACGGGCGCGGCGAAGGCCTGGAAGAAAAACGCCAGGCCGAGGAACCCCAGCCCGACACCCGCGAGCGTGGCCAGCATCGCGGCCGGGGGCGTGTGCCGGCGGATCCGATCGGCGATGAAGGCGCAGCCGAACTCCAGCACCCCGCCCAGCAGGCACGCCACGAGGCCCGCGTGCCACGCGAAGCGCTCCGGATCGGCCAGGCCGCGCGCGAGCGCCAGCTGCTTCGCCGGCAGCATCACGAGAAAGACATGGGCAAAGAGCCCCGGCGTGCTGATGCCGTACGGCAGCGCCGTGACATCCGTGCGGCCCTCGCGCCGCGCGAGCTGCAGGGCCTGCCAGGCGTAGAAAAGGTTGCCCACGAGGAACGAGATCGCGACCCCGGGCAGGATGCGGCCGTAGATCAGCGCCGGCGAGAACCCGAGCACGCCGGTGCACAGGGGCGCGAGGATGAGCAGCTGTACCAGGTTGTTCACGAAGGCCACCACGAAGCCCTCGCTGTCGCCGCGGGAGAAGAGCTTCATGGCTGCGGCTCCTTATTTGAACCCGACACACCCCGTCGCTTCGCGCCACCCCTCTCCCGAGGGGAACCGGGAAACGCCTGGCTTGATTCCCCTCTCGAGAGGGGTGCCCGCAGGGCGGGGTGTGTTAGCTCCGCACGGAGGGAACTCATGTCATTTGCCTCCAGCCTTGGCCAGACAGCCGGTAAAATAGACCGTCCAGCGCGCGGCGGCGGCGGCCGCCGTCTGACCGAGCCGGCGGTAGTCGCTGCCGGGATCGGACTGCGTGCGGTTGCTGCCGGCGCGGAAGACGATGTGCGGCACGCCGAGCTGGGTGCAGACCTGCGCGATGGCGGCGCTCTCCATCTCCATGATGTCCGGATCCAGCTTGGCCTTCATGTCGGCGATCTTCGCGGCCGACACCCCGAAGAGATCGCTGGCCGTCACCACGCCGGTCAGCACCTTCGGCCGGTAGGTCTCGCCCGCCACTGTCACCGGCACGGCGGTGTAGCCGGCGATGGCGGCCCGGGCCAGACGCAGCAGGCGCGCATCCGGCCGGTAATACCAGTGCGTCATCGCCCCGGGCAGCGGTCCGCGCACCTGGCGGTAGACCATGCCCGCGTCGGTCAGGCTCCCGGCGGCATGGTGGATCGTCTTGGTGGAAATCACGGTGTCACCCGTGCGGATCCGCGGGTTGAACCGCGAGCCGGTGCCGGAGACGAGGACCTCGGCGGGCTTGAACTCCCGGATGAAGAGCGCCGTGACCATGGCGGCGTTGGTCACGCCGACCCCGGTGACCGCCGTCACCACGCGCCGGCCGCCGAGCCGGCCCGCGACCCACGGGAAGCAGGCCAGCCACCCGGTCCGGCGGCCCGTGAGCCGGGCCTGGATCAGCCGGGCCTCGGAGGGCATGGCGCTCAAGATCAGGGTGGTCGGGGTCATGCAGCCTGCTGGAGCAATTCGCTTACCAAGCGGACCGGGATTGCTGCAAGACGCGGTTGCCTTCAACCCCGAATCATGTTCATTCGCCGGTCCGCCCATGATCGATGTTGAAAACCTTACCCGCGTCTTCCGCACCTACAAGAAGCAGCCCGGCTTCTGGGGCGGGGTGAAGGGCCTCTTCCACCGCGAATTTGAGGAGACCCGCGCGGCGGACAACGTCAGCTTCAGCATCCGCGAGGGCGAGCTCGTCGGCTTCCTCGGCCCCAACGGCGCGGGCAAGACCACGACGCTCAAGATGCTGTCGGGCCTCATCTACCCGACCTCCGGCAAGGCCCGCGTCGCGGGCTTCGACCCGACCAGGCGCGAGAACGAGTACCGCCGGATCTTCGCCCTCGTCCTCGGCCAGAAGAACCAGCTCTGGTGGGACCTGCCGGCCATCGAGTCCTTCCACCTCCTGCGCGCCATCTACGGCCTGCCCCCGGACCAGTTCCAGTCCGCGCTCGACGAGCTGGTGACCCTGCTCGATGTCGGCAGGAAGCTGGACGTCATGGTCCGCGAACTCTCCCTCGGCGAACGCATGAAGATGGAGCTCATCGCCGCCCTGCTCCACCGCCCGCGCGTCCTCTTCCTCGACGAGCCGACCATCGGCCTCGACGTCGTGTCGCAGAAGAACGTCCGCGAGTTCCTGCGCGACTACAACCGCCGGCACAAGACCACCATCCTCCTCACGAGCCACTACATGGCCGACATTTCCTCGCTGTGCGAGCGTGTGATCGTCATCGACCACGGCAAGAAGATCTACGACGGCGGCCTCGACCGCATCGCGGGCGCGGGCGCGCGGCAGCGCATCATCAAGTTCAAGCCCCGCGACGGCGCCTTCCCCGCCGGCTGGAAACCCGCGCACGGCGCGGCCAAGGTCTGTGACGACGGCGAGATCCTCCTGCACGTGCCGAGCGAGCAGGTGACCGCGGTCTGCCAGCAGATCCTCACCCAGGGTGCCGTGGACGACATCACCATCCAGGACGTGCCCCTGGAGGATGTCATCACCGAGCTGTTCTCGCGCGGCGTGGCGGCGAATTGAGCGGCCGGCCGGGCCTGGCGCCGGGACCGGGATTTCCGGCCCCGCAAACCTTCGGATTGCCAAACGGGCGCCAACTGGCACAAGGGGGGCCACAACACCCATCCCTCACCCCCCATGTTAGAAACACCCGAGCTAGCAGTCGTACCCGGCACCTCCCGACCCAAGGTGCTTATCATCGACGATGAACTGGGCCCGCGCGAAAGCATGAGCTATCTGCTGCAGGATGAGTTCGACGTGCAGACCGTCGACCGCGTCGACCGCGGGCTCGAGCTCGTCAAGCACAACGCCTTTGCCGTGGTGGTCATGGACATCCGGATGCCGCAGAAGAACGGCATCCAGGGCCTGGAGGAACTGCGCAAGCTCGATGCCGACGCGGCGGTCATTATGATGACCGGCTACGGCGCCCTCGCCTCCGCCCAGGCGGCGATGAGCCTCGGCGCCAATGAATATCTGAAAAAGCCGTTCGATGTCGACGTGCTGCAGCAGACCGTGCGCCGCCATGCCGGCGAGGCCCTGGAACGCCGCAAGCGCTCCACCCTCCTCGAGCACCTCCAGGGCATGTATGAGTCGGTGAAGCTCGAGCAGAAGAAGCACCAGATGCACGTCGGCTACGGCCAGGCCGCCGCCGAGATGGTGCACGACATCTGCAACCCGCTCGTCGTCACGATCGGCTACTCGAACATGCTGCTCGACGAGGCGCGCCACCTGGTCGACGGCTCGCCCTCCATGGCGCGCATCATGCACTATGCCGAGCGCCTGGAAAACTGCTCCTCCTTCTGCCTCCATCTCGCGGAATCCTGGCGCCAGAGCACCCGCCACATCAGCAAGAGCGAGACCTTCGACCTGCGCGCCGCCGCCGCGGAGACCCGCGCGGTGCTCTTTTTCGACTCCCCGCGCATCGAGGTCGAGGGCGACGAGGGCGCGCTCATCGTCGGCGTCCGCTTCGAGATCATGCGGGTGCTGCAGAATCTCCTGAAGAATTCACTGGAGGCCGGCGCCACCCGGGTCGTCATCTCCGTCCGGAAAAAACCGGGCCTCGTGGTCATGACGGTGACGGACAACGGGGCCGGCCTGCCCCCGGAAACGATGGCGGTGATCCTGAAGAAGCCGGTGGCCTCGACCAAGGCGCACGGCACCGGGCTGGGCCTGACCATCTGCCGGCACATCGCGGCCGCCCACCACGCCGAGATGAAGGTGGACGCCCGCCCCGGCGGCGGCACGGTCTTCATCTTCGAGTTTCCCCCCGCGGCCACCTGAGCCCGGCAGGGTTTCAACCGGCCACGGCCGCCAGCTCGGCGCGCAGCCACGCCTCGACCGCGCCGTAATCCGGCCGGGCAAAGCCGCGTTGGTCCGCCACATTCCGGCAGACTTCCCCGCACAGGGTCAGCTCCGCGAGGAGCGCGCGTGCCAGCGCGGCCTGATCCGGGCCGGTCACGGCCGCCGTCTGCCGCAGGCGCCGCTCGTCCAGCCACCGCTCCGCCTGGCGGGCCTCGGGCCGCGGCCGGCGGCCGGCGAGCCGGGCCTCCTCCTCCAGCAGCGCCAGGAGGTGCTCGTGCAGCGCGACGTGCTGCCAGCGCACCGCCGCGCGCAGCTCGCCGCGCCGGATCTTTTTCGCCACCCACACGGCGTGCCGCCAGAAGGCGGCGGCGTGTTGTTCGAAATCCGCGGCGGCCAAGGCCGGCTCCGGCCAGGCGACCGCCAGCCCGGCATACCGCCGCTCCCACGCCGGTCCGCCGAGGATCACCCGGTGGCCCGGCCCGGCCACCAACCGCAGGTTGTGCACCCCCCGCCGCAGCGCCGCCGGAAACCAGCCCTGCGCGCCCGGATGCCGCAGGGCCCAGCACGCCACCTTCATCTGCCAGGCGGGCAGCAGCACAAAGTCCGCCTCCCAGCCGCCGGCAAAGACCGCGCTGAGCTTCACCACCGCGCGCTCCGTGCGCTCGAAATGGGCCGACCAGCACGGGGCGATCTGGGCCGGCCACTCGCGGTTGAAATACCGGGCGGGCGAGCGGACGATCATCTGGTAGTCCCAGTCCGACCATGCATCGACCACCGCCCCCGGCTGCACGCGCGAGCCGATCTGCACGAGGGCCTCGAGGCCGGGCTGCGCGCGGGCCCAGGCGACGAGGCGGGCTTCGAATTCCGGGGCGGTCATGCGGCGTTGTTGTGGGTTCGCCCCCGCCGCAGGGCAAATCTCTTTTGCGATCCCGGGGCTTGCCGTCGCCGCGATTGTCCGCCATGAATGGGAGCTGATGGCTCGTGGTTGGCGGCTGGCGCAGCCCCTCCGGTTGCGTTTCCCGGCCGCCCCGGCGCCGCCCACACCCTCCACCCCCCCTTGAAATCCATCCCGGTGCTCCACCGCCTTGTCCCCCACGCCCCGCGTCCCGACCATGCGTCGTCGCGTTAAGATCACCGGCATCGGCCCGGTCACCCCGGCGGGCATCGGCCGCGAGGAGTTTTTCCGCGGCATCAATGAGCCGGTGAGCCGCGTGCGGGCCATCACCCGTTTCGACCCCGACGCCGGGGCTTTTCTCGGCGCCGAAATCGCCAATTTCAACCTCAGGCAGTACGCCGCGGAAGAAAATCCCCGGCGGCTCTCTCGCCACACCCAGTTCGGCTTGGTCGGGGCCATGCTCGCACTCAAGGACGCCGGCCTGGCCACCGAGGAACTCGGGGCGCTGAATCCGATCATCGTCACGGGCACGTCCATCATGGACATCGATAAGATCAGCCACGGCGTCCAGGTTGTCGCGAAAAAAGGGGCGCGCTATTCCCTCGCCAGCACGATTTTTGAGACTTCCGTGGTAAACGTCCCCGGCAAAATCGCCGCGCACCTCGGCGTGGCAGTGCGCATGTTCGCTTTGCAGAGTTCCTGCTGCTCCGG
>Ga0265314_10006530_pt1 | contig 10293 bp, 7 predicted proteins | sample 4126metaG_FD_203106 | JGI IMG/M metagenome (GOLD analysis project Ga0265314, IMG submission 203106) | Rhizosphere microbial communities from Carex aquatilis grown in University of Washington, Seatle, WA, United States - 4-1-26 metaG | ecosystem: Host-associated > Plants > Roots > Rhizosphere >... | reverse complement strand
TGGGTAGAAATTGAGCCAGGTCAAAAGCTCTACGTATTGGAAAAGGGATCGGGCGGACCGGCAGTGCTCTTCGAGGCCGGCATTGCGGCCACCAACCTGAACTGGCATCACATCCAGGAGAAGGTTTCTTGTTTTACCGCCACTGCGTCGTACGATCGCAGCGGCCTTGGCTGGAGCAGTCCATGCCGGAGTCAGCGCACGCCCGGAAACATCTCAACTGAACTGCATACGATGCTGGAAATGGCGGGAATCAAGCCGCCCTACATCCTTGTGGGCCATTCCTTTGGCGGATTGGTCATGCGCCGCTACGCGGCCAAGTTTCCCGAAGACGTTGCCGGCGTTGTACTGGTGGACCCGATGCGGTGCGAGGAATGGCCCCCCCTCAATCCTGAAAAGCAAAGCATGATCGAGCGTGGCAAGAGGCTTTCCGCCTACGCGATTCCGATTGCGCGTTTTGGATTGGCCCGGCTGGCCGTAACTTCTCTGTTATGCCGTTCGGGGAGGCTCTCAGGACATCTGGCGGGAGCCGGAGGCCTGGGTGGCCGCCATGTTCTGAAACGGGTCACAGAAGAAGTGAGCAAGATGCCCAGAGAAGTATGGCCGATTATCGCCGCTCATTGGTCTCGGCCGGGCTACTACGCGGGGATGCAACGCCATGTAGAGGCAGTCCCGGAGACGGTGAGCGAGATGCGGGACGCCGATCCCATTCGCGATATCCCGGTGCTGGTGCTGACACCGGGGAAGTCGACCCCGCTCTCCGGCCACTGCCTTGACAGGATCGGGAACAACGTGCGGCAGGTGATTGCGACCGAAAGCGCGCATTGGATCCATCTCGATGAGCCTGAACTGGTGGTCGATTCGATTCGCGAGATGGTGACTGCGGCAAGCAATGCCGCAATCCCGGCAATGGCCTGATTCCGCAGTTTGCAAGAAGACATACGAGCACGCGATGCCGCCGGCAACCGCGGTTTCAGTCCGTCATCGATGCGAATCGCTCCTGGAGAACTCGCCGCAGGAACTTGCCGGCGTGATTCTGCGGCAGGCCGCCCTCATCGAGAATCCAGATGCGCCGCGGCGCCTTAAACGGCGCCAGATTGCTGCGGCACCAATTCAGCAGCTCGCTTTCTGTAGCAGAGGAATCTGCGTGCAATTCAACCGCGGCCACGGGAATCTCGCCCTTCTCGCGGTGCGGTAAGCTGAAAGCGACGGCGCGGGCTACCGCAGGATGGGCCAGCATGGTCTCTTCCAACTCGCGCACGTAAACCGAATAGCCGCCCGACTTGATCACGTCCTTTGTGCGCCCCACCAGCCGAATGAATCCAAGACGGTTGCGCGTGGCCAGATCGCCTGTACGCAACCAGCCGTCAGCGGTAAGAAGCCCCTTGGTATCGCCTTTGTCTTTCCAATAGTGCGGGGCAAGGCCGCGACGATGGATCTGGCACTCGCCTGCCACACCCGCGGGCACGGTGCGGCCGTTCCCATCCACCACACGAATGCGAAATGGCGGCACTGGAACGCAAAGGTCTCCACTCCCAGGCAGCAGCGGCAGCTCAATACCCATCATGGCGAGACCGCCCAGTTCCACCATGCCGTAGCCATTGAGAAGGACCGGTGGAATACGCCCGCCGCCCGGCAAACGGAACAGGGCTCCGAACTGCCTCAGACGCTGTCGCACTTCGGTGGGAAGATAATCGCTGGCGGAGAGCCAGACGCGCACGCTCGCCAGCCGTGCAGGGTCCGGATTGGCGTTGACGAGGCGGGCGAGCATGGCCGGCACGCCGACAAATGCGGTGATGCGAAAGCGCTCAACACGATCAAGCGCGGCATCTACGTCGAAGCGATCGAGAAAACATCCGCGAATACCCGCCATCAGGCCATAGAGAGCAATGCTCACAGCCATAATGTGCGACCACGGCAAGGCGACAAGCGCAAGGTCCAGCGGTCCCAGGAAGATTCCAGCGAGGACCGTAGACGCGCGCGCCCCAAGCAACGCGTTGCTGGACAAGGCTGCGCCTTTGGGAAATCCGCTGGTGCCGGAGGTGTGAAAGATGGCAACCGTCGCGGTTGGATCGATGGTTGTCGGAGAGAACGGCGCATTTAACCAAGAGGCACGCAGGAATCCGTCCAGCGTCTCTTCGTCGTCATCGGCTTGTATCCAGGTCCGCAGGTTCAAGGCTTTCCGGTCGCCAATGTTGCGCTCGAATACTTCTCGATCGGTAACCAGAATCTCCGTTCCGCTATCGGAGAGGATGCGGCGCACCTCGGCCAGTGAGAGAAGCGGATTGAGCGGGACCGCGATGCCTCCGGCGCGAATGATGGCGAGAAACCAATGGAAGCATCTGCGATCGTTCGTACGATAAACAGCAACCGGCTGGCCTGGACGAAGCGAGACCGATCGGCGGAGAAAGGCATCAATGGAGCAGATCTCGGCATGCAGATCGGCAAGATGAAAGGGCCCGGCGTCGTCCACCGCGACTTCGCAATTTCCCTTGCGCCGAACCAATTCATCCACGAGGTTGGCCACGGTGACGCCGCGGTCGCGCGCGATTTGATAACGAAGGAGAATACTCATCACGCAGAAACCGGCTTGCGGCCCCAATCGCTAGTCACGCAATAGTCAAAGAGCCGGTCAAGATAATCGAGCACAGGCGGGGGACTTACCCCGACGGGATGCAAAAGACGCTCAGCGTTGCTGGTGTCGAATTGCATGCGCATGGTGAAGTAGTCGCGATAGGCACGCCCATCGCGCAGGACGCGACGCTTACGCCCCCACAAAGAGGCAAACAGCAGGGGACGCACCAGAGCGAAGAAGAGCTTCGGATCGACATAACGCGGCTCAGGGCCGTTGAAATACTGCATGGCGCGATGCGCGACCTGATCGATGGTTGCGCTGCCGCGGGGTCCGGCGCAAAGGTGCACGGTCGACCCCAGAGCCCCCTCGTTGAATAGAAGTCCGGCAACTGCCTTGGCAACAAAATCAACGGGGACAATGTCCAAAACTGCATCCGGATAGCCGGGCACCGTGCGCCAAAGCCCTCGCGAATAGATCTTCAGCGGCCAGTACATCATCTTGAAGCTGGAGGTAACGCCAGTGCGGGAATCCCCGACGATGATGCTGGGCCGCAGGATTACGCCAGGGAGCGAACCGAGGCGCGATCGTACCAAGGCCTCCGCCTCGGCCTTGGTCTGCTCGTAGGTATTGCGATAGCCCTGGCCGACAGCAAGTTCGTTTTCGCGCACCAAGCCGGTGCGCTCACCAGCCACATAAGCTGTCCCGACGTAGGCGAAACTTCGAAGTCGGCGCGCGCCCGCCGCAAAATCGAGAATATGACGTGTCCCCTCGACGTTGATGCGGCGCGCGTCATCAAGGGTATGATCGAAACGCACCGTGGCGGCAGAGTGAATCACTCGGGTTGTATCCGCCAGCAGGCGCCGATAGACCTCCGCATCCAGCCCGCATTGCGAATGGCTGACATCACCGGAAAAAACTTCCACGCGCGACCGATCCGCCGTTGGGATAAAGGAATCAACGCGCTGTTGGCCGGACTGCCCTGCCCGATCGCGGATGAGAAGCGCCAGCCTGGTGTTGGGTTGTTGCTCCAACAGCTCGCGCACCAGTTGCACTCCGAGGAATCCGGTGGCGCCCGTGACCAGGATGAATTCTTCGTTTTTCATTTCGAGAATGGCCTCAGCCGGTGAACAAATTTGAGAATAGCGAAAGGCTCTGTGGAAGCGGCTGTCGCGGGCCGGACCACCGGTCATTATAGCCCGCGGGCCCAATTGAGCTGTTTCCTGGAGTGGAGCGCTGCGTGGCCAGATTGTCTTGATGACGCATGGCCGCCTTATCGAAGTACCGAAGACTCCGGAAGCCGGGAACAAATTACCGCGCAAAAGCATTTGGGTGACAATCCGCTCAATGACGAGATGATATTTCGAAAGGTAACGCCTCGAGAGGCAAGTTAACAGGCCTTTCGTGATCCAGCAATCCGTTCCCCGGCCGAAAAGATGTGGCAACCCTAATGACCGAGACACCTATTGAGGAGCAGCCCTCCCCCAATGCACCCGCGCTCAAGCCAAGGCCCCAGGATGCTCTCCTCTCCGGAATGAAACTGCCGCTCCGAGGCGTGTTCTATCCACTGGGTTATCCCGTCGCGATCCGAACCAACGATCCCGCCGTTCTCAGGGCCGCGCGAGAAAGCTTTGGCCACAATCGGCTCTCGCGAAGCGCGGCGATGCTGGAATTGCCCGTCGGCGTGGTTTTCCGGGAGGGCGCGTCCTGCCCACCTGAACCCGTGCGGCGCCAGACGAACCATTTGTTCCTGCTGGTGGCGGACGCGGACAATCAGGCGGTCCTTGACTTAAAGAGCCGCACAAGCTTTACCTGGATAACCCAGGCGGCCGCGCACAACGCGAGTTACCTCCGCCATAACTTCCTGGAGAAGGCGGTCTATCTTCTGCTGGGCGCCTCGGTAGTAACGGATCTACACGCGGCCTGTGTGAGCAAGCATGACAAAGGGGTCCTTCTATTTGGCGATTCGGGCGCGGGAAAGACCACACTTTCCTACGCTTGTGCCCGAGCGGGCTGGACTTACACTTCAGACGATACAAGTTATCTGATAAACGATTCCTTTCCTCCACGAGTAATCGGCCACTCGCACCGGGCGCGCTTTCGCCCTTCCGCCAGGAATCTGTTCCCGGAGTTGGAGGGGCAAGAAGTAACTCCCAGGATCGATGGCAAGCCCTCCATTGAAGTTCCGACCGCGGATCTTCCCGTCGTCCGCACGGCCGCGGAAACAAGCGTGGATTTCATCGTATACCTGCGCCGCTTTGACGCGGGTTGCGGGGAACTGGTTAGGCTGCCTGAGGGTACTGCAACCCGGCGCGCGATCGAGGAATTGTATTCGGCGGGCGACATTCGCGCCCGGCACGAGGAGATCCTGACGGTCTTTGCATCGGTGCCTACTTTCGAACTGAGATATCGGGATCTTAGGGATGCGATAGAATCACTCGACCGGCTGACCCGGGGAACGTGACGGGCTGAGTTTTAGGCGCGATGGCAGGTCAAAGTGCGTGTGTCGATTCGTCCGCCGCGGGCGAGGCTGCGCCAGGGAGAAACCGGTTCAGTGCCTCCTCCATCAGATCGGCCGCGCGCTCCGATCCGCGAAGTGACAAGAGTATCTTCTGCAACTCTTCAGCGGCCTGGCGATAGCTTAGATCGGCCGATACCTCTGCCACAGCGCGGCGAATCATCGGTGGCGATAACTGCACAACGGGAAGCACGCGGGCGACTTTCAAGCGATCCAGTCGCGCGGCGATCGCGGGCTGATCGTGCGCGAGGGGAATGGCCACCATTGGTTTGCCGGCTAACAATGATTCAAACGCTGTATTGGGACCGGCGTGAGTGATAACGAGTGCCGCAGATTGCAGGAGGGCGAGTTGAGGCGCGTAACGCACAATGACGGGATGCCCCGGCAACCTGGCCAGGGATTCTGCATCAAATCTGCCGCCAAGCGAGATCACCAACTGAACGTCAAGATCCTTGCAGGCATGCGCAATCATGCGGTAAATGGTGGATTGCGCATTGCGCGTTGTTCCCAAGGTCGCGTAGATGATGGGTCTGCCATCGAGGAGATGCCAGGGAAACTCAACGTGCGGCCGGGCACACTTACTGAGGAAGGGCCCTGTATAGAAGAAATTCTTTGGAAGACGGGCGCGCGGCAGATCCATGCAGGCAGGGAACTGGGTGATGTGCGCGAGCGGGGGAAACATTGCGCTCATGCGCCGCAAGGGGCCGAGGTGAAGCCGTCTGCGGTGGGAATCAATCACGCCGCGAATTGGACCCCGCATGCGCAGGGCGGAAACCTGGAGTAGCGCGGTTTCCAAATGGCTGATCCACGACGTTGAAGCCCTGTAGCCCGCGTACCAGGGATAAGAATTCCATCCGAAGTTGTGGGGTACTGAAGTGGAAATGACAAAGTAAGGGAGGCCGAGGGATTCAGCGATTGTGGGGCCGGCAAGGGCAATCTCATTGACGATCAGCGCGTCGACTTTCGTGCGGCAAAGTGCTGGAGGCGTTTCTTCGAGGTAAAGACGCACATCGCTTGTGACCCGCGCGATGTTAAGACGCAGGGTAGAGAGTTCATGCCAAGACGGTGGAAACTTCGGTGGTGGGGTAGTTGGCGCTGTGGAGCGGCGGCCGTTTCCAATTGCGACGAACTCCAATCCGCTTTCGCGAATCCGCGCTTCAATCTTCGGCTTTTCGAAGAACGTGATCCTGTGCCCTCTGGTCTTGAGTTCCTGACAAAGAGCAATCATGGGATTCAGATGTCCTGTGCCCGTAAATGAGAGAACGCCGAAGTGCCATCGCTTCCGCTCACCGCTCATCGCGCACCTCAGCGGAGTCCGGAATGCGAATCGACCTGGAGCCAAGATGAAGGTTGCCCGCGCCCAGCACTTTCTCAGCGGCAGTGACCAGATCACGGACTGGGGCGCGCACCCAGCGGATGACTCGGCCGACTTCAACCGGTTCCAGTCCCCGCCTGGCGGCCGGTGGAATCCGTTCGAGAACGCGCTTTGAAGCAAGGTTGATTTTGCCGCCGACCATGACCATCTCGATCGCTTTTGCAGACAGGGTCTCGAGCCGCGCAGAGGCGGACAATCCTGTGTCTTCCACTGCGACGATGTCGGCATTGTGACTCTCGCTGATGGAGCCTTCCCCATTTTCCAGCCGGAGGATTCTAGCCGGAGCCGATGTGACCATCTCATAGGCGCGCGCGGCGGAAACGCCAAGGCGCGCGATGGCGAAACGCACTTCATCCAGCAGATCGCCCTCCGCCGTCAGGGGCGAGTCATTTCCCAGGGCGAGGTTTTCCATCGGGGCAAACTGGTCGAACTGAGGAAGGCGACCGAAGAGAAATGCGTTGGACGACGGACAGAGGATCAGAGAAGTTCCTCGATGCCGCAACAGGGCAACGTCTTCCGGTTCCATGGCCATGCCGTGGACCAGCACAGTGGTAGCATCCAGAATACCCAGGGCGTCGATCGAGGCCAATTCGCGGCGCATCGGCTCGCCGATGCCTTCACACGCGTGCAGGATGAAGGGGTATCCGTCTGGAGTTTGCGCGCGCGATTGCAGGAGGTTACCGCCAAGCGCAAGCGAATGCGCCCACCCGTAGTTGCGCAGCACCCGGACTGGAAAATCCTTCCGTTCAAGTTCCGGCCAGAGAGGGTCATGGTGGCAAACCGTGGCGACTCCGCACAGCAGGTTGCGGATGCCGCCCCACCACAGGCGCACCGATTTGGGAACCGCTTTCAATTTCGCAATTACCGCGGGGAATTTTGCATGAATATCCTGGCCCCACTCGATGTAATTGCGATACGAATGGTCAGCCAGTCTGGGGTGAAGCGCGAACTGAAGATGGTCGTGGGCATTGACGAATGCGGGCAGCAGGAAGAAGCCATGCAGATCGACAACTGTGGCACTGGACCGCGCAAGAGGGATTTCGGTAGAAGACTGCGCGACGCGATGGATGCGTTTCCCCATGATGAAAATATCGGCTTGCCGGCGCTCCTGCGGTCCAAGCGCGACATGGGCGCCGCAGAGCGCGATCTGCGACTCCACTTTTCCCCGCGAACCGACCCGCCGATGGACCCTCATGCTCAATCCTTGCGCGCGATGTATAAGCGAAAGACGGCCGGTTCCCGCCGGCCGCGCAGATTCGCCAGCAGGGGGCGCAGAGCCCACATCGGTCCGTACCATGGGGCATGAATCTCCCAGCGAATCCCGCAATACTGTTCCAACAGCCGCAAGCGCTCGCTGGTTAGAAAATCGATGCCCTGGATGGAATTGGACGCTGTTCCGTAAAGCGCGAGGAACATGGTGCGTCGCTCGGTCACCATCTTTTGGCCGTTCTCTTCGCTGCTGTACCACGGTGTGTCGCTGACTACGACGATTCCGCCGCTCCTGAGAGAGCGGAGCGCTTCCTGGAGCGCCAACCGGGGATCTTCTGCATAATGAAAGGAGGAATTGAAGATGACAGCGTCAAATTGCCCGCTTGAAAACGGGAGACGACTAAACTCCGCCCGAAATCGCGGGAAGAGGCCGGGTACGCTCGATCGATAGCATGCAGCAACGCCGAGGCCATCCCGATTATTTACGAGCAGGTCAACCGCGACCGGATGAAATCCGGCGAGCGCCAGGCGATAACTCATCCAGCAGTTGCCCGCCCCAAGGTCCATGATCGCTGCGCCGTCAGGGAATCGATTCGGGCACAGGATGTGGTCCAGCATGTAATCGAAGCTGCGGGCGCGGATCTTCCACTGTCCCGCGTGTTTGCCGGATGAATCCTTGTAGGGCAGTCCGAGATACTCCGCCGCGCTTTCACCGCCGCGCCCCTCCGCGGTTCGAATGCATTCGTAATCCTCAATGAACCGCGCAAAATGAGCGACCCTCTCCGGAGGCAATGCGTGAACGATGCCGTTGGATGTGCGCAACGAACAGCCGCAGCTTGGGCAATGGTTGCAGGTTAGTGCGGTGGCGCAACGCGGACAGCGCAATGCGAGACCCTGATCGGCAGCGCTCTGCCCGGCTGTCTGTTCCAGAGTCATGGTCATTTCACGCTCTCCCGATGCACTGTCGTGTGCTGCGACTTCCCGGCAGCGATTAATTGATCGAGAGGCACAATGGCCGGCGATGAGATGAATGCAGCTGCTTCATGAGTGCACGAGGCATTCGCATTCCGGCTGGAAGGCTCCAATTCCTGGACCGTTCGCCAGAGAGCATCCAACTGCAGCGAGGATTCGGACGAGCACTCCGGTTCTTTCCACGAATCGACTTCGGCATGAAGGGCGTCGCGGACCGCGCGATAGAAGTCAGTCTTGTATGCGGCCTGAAACATGATGCAAAGATCGTCGCTGTCCACCCAGTTCCGCTTATCTCCGAGCTGCGCCTGCACCCGCTCATAGAACGCGGTGCCCGGAAGCGGATACGAGAACGAGACGCCAATGTCATCCGGCCGCGTGGCACGCACCAGTGCGATGGTTTCCTGTAGTTCGTTCCAGCCCTCACCGGGATAGCCAAGCTGGAGAAAATAGCACGCGCGGATGCCGGCCTTTGCCAATCGCTCACGCGCGGCGACGACGGACGCGAGCTTCAGGCCCTTGTCCATCGCGTCCAACACGGCCTGGGAACCGGACTCTACACCCATCCATACCTCAGCGCATCCTGCTGTCCTGAGGTCGCGAACCGCGGGTTCAGTCATCAAGTTGGCGCGGGACTGAATCTTGAAGGGTATAGCCGCGTCTTGCCAGGAGACGGCCAGTGCGAATTGGCGCACCCACCACTGATCGAGAGCGAAAACATCGTCGCCGAACCAGATATGATCCACGCCGAGATGGTCCTTCAGGTGCTTCATTTCGGCGGCCACACTATCTGGGGAGCGCAACTGGAAGCGGTTGCCTGAGATCGGCTTGGCGCACCAGTTGCATCGATAGGGGCAGCCGCGGCTCGATACGATGCTGGTTGAGAAATACCCGTGCGCGTCGCGCCACGCTGCGCGATACGGTTCAAGGTCGATGAGGTCGCGCGCGGGCGCGGGTATCTCAGCCCACAAGGCGTTAATAGCCCGCCGCTGCGAGTTGTGAATTGCGGTTCCGTTGCGGTCCAGCCGTACCAGACCGCTGAGGTCGGGAACCTGCTCGCGACTCAGCAGGGCAATGCAGAGTTGGGTTAGCGTGCCTTCCGCTTCGCCGCAGAGAACGTAATCAAAACCATTGTTCAAGAACAGTGCGGGATGATCGGTTGAATCGGACCCGTGGACGATAGTTGTTGCGCCGCTTTCCTTTGCGGCTCGTGCAATTTCCCAAGCCACCTCCCTCATGCGCGTCAGGCACATTTTCGAGAGGAAATTGAAGTCGTCCTCGTAGACGGCGACGATTCGGGGCCGGTGTTGAGCGACCGCCGAGGAAAGGCCACCTGGGTCCCGGAGCATCACATCGAACGCGGCCACGGAGATACCTGCCGTCCGGAGGCTTGAGGCCGCGTAGAGCATCCCCAGCGGCGGATACGGCTGCATCTTGCGCGCTTGCTTGGAATCGTAAGCAAGGTGATACGAGTGAGTAATCAGCACATCCGTCACGGACCACCTCGGAGGAAGGCGCGGTGCCGGCGCGGGCGGCAGCTTTTGGTGATGCGACCCTCTATGACGCGCCGAAGCCCATCGCACTTCAGCCTATGGCTGAGAGCTGGAGCGGTTGTCCGACAATTGTCAATTCCGTGTCATCCCCTGGCCGTGC
>Ga0265314_10006529_pt1 | contig 10296 bp, 3 predicted proteins | sample 4126metaG_FD_203106 | JGI IMG/M metagenome (GOLD analysis project Ga0265314, IMG submission 203106) | Rhizosphere microbial communities from Carex aquatilis grown in University of Washington, Seatle, WA, United States - 4-1-26 metaG | ecosystem: Host-associated > Plants > Roots > Rhizosphere >... | reverse complement strand
CAGGAGTTTTACGCTAACCGCACAATTAGTCTCCGCGTGGTGCCTTTCGCCGACGCAGTGGGCATTCTCGACGGCCTGGTGGACGAGCGGCCTGAGGGTTACGCCGTCGATCGCCGCTTCCCCGACATCTACTACCTGCCCGAAGACGCCGAATTTCGCGTGCAGCAGGGGACCATCAGTTGGCCGCACGGCGGCGGCACCGCCACCATCCCCCTCCGCGCCCGGGAACTCTACTTTCTGCCCAACGGCTATCGCGTCCGCCTCGACAAGCAGCAGGGCGGCAACCAGTGGCGTCTGGTGGGCGCCCGCCCGCGCGGCACCCTCTGCCACAAGCCCTGTACCGTGTCCGGCGGCGGTAAGTCTGAAATCTCCAAGTCCATCGCCGGCGCCATTCTGAAAGGCCCGGTCTTCGTCAAGGACTACCACCACGACATGGACCAGGTGGCTGCGATCCTCGACATGGATTTCTCCGCGATTTACCGCAACCGACCGCCCGACGAACGCACTAGCCGCCCTATCCTCAGCTTCGACCGTTCCCTCGGGTCCGTCATCCAGTTGCTGAGTCCCTCACCCGAATACACCCCTCAGCACAATGAGTTCGTTCGCAGCCTGCCGCAAACCCTCCGCCAAATCTTATTCACCGTCAAACGGTACTACCAGCCCGAATGGGGCGATAAGTGGCGCGAGCATTTCACGGTCGACAGCATCAACGGTTTTCTGGGCCACGAACTCAAGTACAACAATCAGAAATTAGTCAGTAACTACCTCCGCGTGGGGTACGAACCCGACGGCACCTGGCGCATTTACAAGCTCAGACCTGATTTCTACCCCGCCGAGAAGGTGCAGGTGGAGGACGACATCACGGCTTCGGTGGTGCTACCGCGCACCAGCCTCGAATATCTCGACCCCGCGTATTCCAACCCCAGCGTCAAGCTGGTGGCCAACTGCGAGCGTCTACTCTTCCAGCGCCCCGACGATGCCATCCAACGCGGTGTGGACAAGCAGGCCGAATCAGACATTGCCGGCCCCGGCGTCTTCCTCTCCAACTTCGAGCCCATCACGCTCCAGCGCGCCCAGGAGATGGTCGACCACATGGCCGAGTTCGACGAATACTCCGAGCCCATGAAGCGCTGCCTCCAGCAGTTCGTGGACCACCCTGACACGCAATACGTCGTTTCCAGCGCCTGCCCGCGAATCGTCAACGGCAAGCGCTCCACCAACCCGCGCTACTTGCAGCCGCGGCCCGACGTGGTCAATCCTCGCGATCCCTACGTCGCCGAAATCTCCGCCCGCCTGGCGCGCGATATTCCCGCCAACAAGCCCGCCTGGCTGCCCGTCAACGCCGTCATGGCTGGCCGCCGCAACAATCCCGCCGACCCCGCCATCCAGCTGCCGCCGCTCGCCGTCTACAACCCCATCCACTATCAGGAGCTCCCCGAGCTCTTCATGGATTTCGTGTGCAGCATCACCGGCAAATCGCCTTCCACCATCGGCTTCGGCAGCGAGGGCGCGCTCACCAAGGGCCCCTTCAACGCCCTCCCACCGGTGGTCGATCTCAACAACGCCCTCGTCTCTTCCATCCTCACGGGCTACGCCGGCTTCACCACTTCCGCCGGTTATGTCGGCCCCAACTATCGCGTCGATCACGACATCAGCATGCTGCTGCCGGAGATCTGGTGCCGCATGCAGGTCAAAGAGCGCGATCCCGAATTCCTCGTCTCCCACGGCTATCTCGAAAAGGTCTGCGACTTCTGTTACGAGGGCCGCACTGTGCTCGCCAGCCGCCTGGGTTTCCGCATCACCAGCGCCTTCGCCGACCATTTCCTCGGCCGCATCTTCGAACTCCCGGGCGCCGTCTTCAGCGAAGAAATCCTCCGCCCCGAAAAGCAGAGCCTGGCGCAATTCGCCGAAGGTGTGGACGCCATCGTGGCCGCGCAGGCTCGCGTCGCCCGCCAGTACTTCGAGGATGGCAGCGTGGCCGCCGCCTGTCCGCCGCTCGAAGCGCTGCTCCACATCATGGCGCACGGCCACTACAACGGCATGACCGCCGAAGACGAGGGCGTTCGCAATTTGTTCCGCCGCGATGCCATGCTCGCCAGCGATTGGTACCGCCGACGTCTGCGCGCCAAGCAGTCGCGTGACATCGCCCTGTGGACCCGCCACATCGACGCCCTCACCGATATCCCCGATCTCGCCGATCGCTTCCAGCAAGCCCGCTACCAGCTCGCCCGTGTCTCCAGTCGCGCATACCTCGACGAGCTCGAAGGCACCATCGGCGCTGACCCGTCCTTGCACCATCCCTGGCTCACCGTGCCACTGCGCGACTACGAAGCGCATATGAACTCCGAGCCCGTGGCGCAACTCGGCCCGCTCGCCGAGATGTTCGCCGAGGCGCTGCACAGCTTCCGGCCCCAGTCAGTCGCCATCCTCGGAGTAGCCGGCGGCAACGGTCTCGAACGCATCGACACCGAAATCACCCGCCGCATCTGCGGCATCGATGTCAACCCGGAGTACCTCTACGCCGCTCGCCAGCGCCACGCCGCCCTGACGGGCCTCGAGCTTCACTGCATAGATCTCGCCGGGCAGCAAGTCGAACTTCCGCCCGTCGACCTCGTGCACGCCGCCCTGATCTTCGAGCACGCCGGCCTCGAGCTCTGCCTCGACAACGCCATCGACATGGTCGCTCCCGGCGGCATTCTCTCGGTGGTGCTCCAGCTACCCAGCGCCACCGAGCCGGCAGTGGGCAGTTCGCCCATCGCTTCGGTACAGGCCCACCGCAATAGCTTCCAATTCGTCGAGGTCGACGCTCTCACTCAGGAACTGGAGCGCGCCGGATTCACTTTCATCCGCTCCGTGGGCCGCCCCCTCCCCAGCGGCAAAGCCTTCTGGATGGGCTTCTTCAAGCGCCCCGCCTGATCGCCCGTCCTTTCTTGCAGAGCGGCGCGCCACGCCACCAAAGGTGAAGATCGCCGATGTGGGGCAGGCAATCTTGCCTGCAGGCGGGCTTTCCAGCCGGCCGGGCGGCCTGAAAGGCCGCCTTTGGGCGGCCTGAAAGGCCGCCTGCAGGCTTTGGCGCTTTCGTGGGTCATGCAATCCTGCCTGCAGGCCTGAGTTCATGCGGCCCTTCGATATACGGCGAATTTCTCAGACCTCGCTGTACAATGCCCGCAGCGCACGAAGCCGGAGAAACCGCCGTTGCGGGCGAGCTGCGCTCGCTTGGACAAGCTGAAGCATGTCCTACCAAGGCGCGGCAAACAGCCAAAGCCGAGGGGCGGCCTGAAAGGCCGCCTGCAGCCAGGATTGGCTGCCACACGAATCCGAGTCCGCTTGCTGACGCGCGCGGCTCCGTAACGCAGGTCTTACCGCGCCGCGACCGCCAGGGAGCGCGCCGCATCCCGCTCCCCCATCTCAATCCAGCGCCGCGCATTCTCTTCCTGCCAGAACAGCGCGTCGCGAACCCGCCCCAGCGGCGACGACGGACGAATCCAAGTCACCTCGAGATTCGCCAGGCTCACCTTCGGCGCCGCCACCGCTCGCAGGGCAGCCACCGGAACGCGCAGCAATATCGACGGCATGAATTGCAGGACATCGATCACTACCGCCGACGTGGCCCCCATCTGCATTGCCGCCCACAGCGGCACGACTGACAGCAGTCCGCCATCCACGTAATACTTGCCGTCGATGCGTACCGGCGGAAAGCCGAACGGAATGGCGCACGACGCGCGTAGATGCGCCGGTGTCATACGATCGCCGGAAACGCAGATCTGCCGGAGCCGCGGTACTTCCACGATGGTCGTAGCGTACGGCACCAGCGGATGGAAACGCTCAAAGAACTCGTCCACCTTCTTATAGAGCGGCGCCGGATCGAAAACTCCGCGCCACGGCAGCACGGGACCGCGAAAATGCATCAGGTCGGCGGACGCGCGCTCGGTCCAGGTGGCGCACAGCTCAGCGGGAGAGCACCCGCCGGCAATCGCCCACGCATTCAGCGCGCCTACGGAAGCGCCCACCACCAGGTCCGGCTGGAAGCTCTCAGCCAGTGCCTTCCAGGCGCCTGCCTGATAGGCTCCGAACATGCCGCCCGCCGAAAGCACCAGTGCGCAGGGCATAATTGAAGTGTACATCGCTCAAAAGGTCACTACATGGAAACGCCAACCGTGCGCCCGGCCCGCAGGGGCACCGACTTCAGCGAGGAACTCCAGACCAAAGGCTGGTATCACAGCTTCGACCTGCCGGACGGCACGCACATCGAGGGAATCATTCCGCTGCACGCCCTGCGGTGGCGCTGGAGCCAGTATCCAATCCCCGCCGACCTCACAGGCAAACGCCTCCTCGATACCGGCGCGTGGGACGGCTGGCTCAGCTTCGAGGCTGAGCGGCGAGGCGCCGAAGTGCTGGCCATCGACTGCGTCGAAATCCCAACCTTCCTCGAGATTCACCGCAAGCTGGCCTCGCGCGTCGACTACCGCGTCCTCGATTTCTACGAGCTGACCGAAGCGGGCATCGGGACCTTCGATTACGTCCTTTTCCTGGGCATCCTCTATCACCTCAAGCACCCGTTGCTGGCCCTCGAAATGGTGTGCGCGCTCACCACCGACACCGCCATCGTGGAGTCGTTCGTCACGGACGGAGACACCTGGCGGCAGCGCACCGGCGACGTGCCCACCATGGAATTCTATGAGACCGACGAGTTAGGCAACCAGTTAGATAACTGGATCGGCCCCAGCGTCGGCTGCTTACTCGCGTTATGCCGCGCCGCCGGCTTCGCGCGAGTGGAGTTACTCTTCGCGGGTGGCAACCAGGGCGCCGCCGCGTGCTACCGCAAATGGGAGCCGGTGGAGAATCGCCTCCAGGATCCGCCGGAATTAATCGCCGTCGCCAACACCCGCACTACCGGCATCAACTTCTCCACCCGCAAAGAGCACTACATTAGCTGCTGGTTCCGCACCAAGCAGGAGAACGTGACTCGAGAGCAACTGCGCTTCGAAGTGGGCGGCTTCGGCGTGCCCGCGCTCTTCGTACGGCACGAGCCGGACGGCGCATGGCTCGGCAACTTCCGCCTGCCCCCGGGCCTTCGCAGCGGATGGAACGACGTCCGCCTGCGCTTCGCCGATAGCGATTTCGGCCAGACGCTTCGCATCGCCGTCGATATGCCGGTGCAGCCCGGCGCGGTCAAACTGGGGGGCGCCTGCGACGGGAACAACTTCGTCAAGAACACCGTGACGCTCCACGAGCGCGGCTGGATCAGCGCCTGGGTGCAAGGCCTGCCCGAGAACTGCGATCGCGACAACATCCGGGTCCTGCTCGATTCAACGCGGCTGGCAATCGAATTTGTGGGCGATGAGGACGCCGACGGCAATCGCCAGATCAACGCCATCGTGCCAGGGAATACGGAGAAGGGCGAGCACTTACTGACTGTTGAATGCGCGGGAGTAAGATCGGAAGCTCTGGGGATTCAGGTGACCGCGCCCTAACGGTCGCGGCTCTCTAATAAGGCGGCGCCGACATGAGTGTCGGCGCTGCAGGCACGAGTGCCTGCGCCACCTCGGAACTCCGTAACGGATGCGGCTCCGTGACCCACCCCGCCTATCTGTAAATCGACTAGCAGGTTCGGTTGGCGGGGCGTGGCCAGTTCCACCTTGAGATAATTCCCGCTGAGCGCCGTCCCCGTTTCATGCAGCGTCACCGCCGAGAGCGTTCGCCCCACCATGCTCTCGCGGAAGGCCAGATTCTTCGCCGCCGCCAGTTCACGCAGCACCCGATTGCGCTCCTTGCGAACCTTTATCGGTACCTGCGCCGCCACCTCAGCGGCCGGCGTACCCGGACGCTCCGAGTAAGTGAACACGTGCAGGTAAGTGAACGGCATGTTGTCGATGAATTGGCGGCTGTCCTCGAACTCTGCGTCCGTCTCGCCGGGGAACCCCACCATGACATCCGCGCCGATCGCGGCGTCAGGCATCCACGCCCGCGCCTTCAGGACGCGGTCGGCATAATGCCTCGGTCGATACTTGCGATGCATCCGACGCAGCACCTTGTCGGACCCGCTCTGCAGGGGCGCGTGGACGTGCCTGGCGATCCGCGGGGATTCCGTCATCAAGCCCAGCAGGTCGTCGGAGAAATCCATTGGCTCGACGGAGCTCAATCGCAGCCGCTCGATATCAGTCTCGGCGAGCAGGCGCCGCACCAGCCCCACCAGCCGCATCGAACTGCCCGGTTCCCTGCCCCAACGTCCCAGGTTGATGCCGCTCAGCACCACCTCGCGATAGCGCGCCGCCAGTCCGCGCACCTGCGCCACCACCTGGTCGGCCGGCAAACTGCGACTGCGCCCGCGCACGAACGGGATGATGCAGAACGAGCAGCGATTGTTGCATCCGTCCTGGATCTTGAGGTTGGGCCTCGTACGATCGCCCGCGGCGTCTTCTACCGGCGCCGAAAGGAAATCGTGCTGCGCGAAGATATCGCCCACGTGAATGTTGCCGTGATACGGTGTGCTCTCCGGTGCGAGTGTCACCAGGTCGGCGATCTGCGTCTTGTGCGAATTGCCCACCACCCACTCGACGCCCGGCAGGATCGCCAATTCCTGTGGCGCGCGCTGCGCGTAGCATCCCGTCACCAGGATCCGAGCGGTGGGATTCTCGCGATGCACGCGGCGGATGGTTTGCCGCACATCGTCATCGGCAGTCGAGGTAACGGTGCACGTGTTGAGCACGACTAGCTCCGCGTCCATGCGCTCCGCCGCTACTTCCAGCCCCTTGGCCGCAAGCTGCGATTCCAGCGCGGCGCCATCGGCCTGCGTCGCCCTGCATCCGAAATTTTGAACGAAGTATTTCCCCACCCAGCTTCTATTGTAGGGGAGTTCACGCCGGCACCGGATGCGCATCGTCCGCCGGCAATTCGATATGCTCCAGGTCGGCGAGGGAGCCCGCGGGCACGCGCTCGTGCAGCAGGAGTTCCGTCGCCAACACCTGCGGCTCGGCGTGGAAGTACTGCCGCAGCGGATTGTCGAAGAGGAGGTTCACTATAGCTAGGAGGCTCATCCCCTGGTGATGCGCCATCCACATGCAAACTTCTTCGGCACCGGCGCGCGTGTAACTGACCGCTTCATAGAATCCGTACCGGCCGAGCCACCCGAATTCCTGCATCTGCCGCAGATTCGCCACCGCCGCCGCGGGATCCACGGCGGCCGCCAGGAACGTGGAGTACGGCGAGATCACTAGATGACGCGAGTCCTTCCTCCGTAGCGCTAGCTCGGGAATGCCGAACGCCCGGTAGCCATACGCCCCGTTCGGGCCGGTGCACGCCGATTCCGAAATGCCCCATGGCACGCCGTGCCGCCGACCATACTCGCGCTGCGTATACACCGCCGTCTTCATGCTGCGGTCCACGATGGTGTCCGGGTAGTGCCGCATCCACAGCGCGGGCATCAGGTATTCGAACATAGTGCCGCTCCATGAAAGCAGCACCGGTTCGCCGCGGAACAGCGTGTGCGTTCGCCCCAGCCGGAACCACGACTCCTGCGGGATGTCGCCCTTGGCGATCGCCACGAAGCTAGCCATACGCGCCTCCGAGGCCAGCAGGTTATAACTCGCCGCCTCCAGTTTGTCAGCCGTCACATCGAACCCCACGGAGAGCGCCTTCTTGCGCGGCTGGTACAGGAAGCGGAAGTCCATCTCGCGGACCAGCCGGTCGCACATCTCGGCAATCTCCCGCAGCCCCGACGCCAGTTCTTTCGTCATGCCGCGCTTCACCGGCAGTTCCGCGCACAGCGCAAGCGCCGCCTGCTTCAAGGTCCACAGGCTGGCTGCCAGATTCCCGCTATCCACCGTCGAGACGAAGAACGGCGCCAGGGGCTGCAACGACTGTATGTCGGTCCAGTTGAATAGATGGCCGCGGTGCTTGGGTATCCGAACTACCTGGTCCAACGTGCATCGCGTGTCGAAAACGAACTCCGCCAACGAAGTCACGCCCAGGTGCAGGGCGGCGATGCGGGCATTGAGGAGCATCCCGAGGTTGGTGGGCGAGAGGCGCAGTTCCACGGCGCCGTCGTCGCGCACCGAATCGGGGATCAGCCAGTTGGTGGAAGCCGAGCTCCAATCGTGGAAGAAGCGCCAGATGCGGTCGGCCGATTCGCGCATCAACTGCACGTCGCTAACGGTGAGGTGGCTGTGGCCGGCGCGCGGACGGCGATCCAACCACTTCGAAAACACGCGCGAAATCACCCACAAGCCCAGCAGCGGGACGGCGGCTGGCAACGCCTGTGGCCGCACCAGCCAGACCACCGCCGCCAGGCCGACGGCGATCCACGGCGTCCATTCCATGTAGAGATCCACCGTCGACTTGGGGCGCGACGCGGCCTCGGCCTGGGCCGCGGTCTCCCACTCCAGCATCTTCTTCCGCGTGACCAGCACACGCAACACAGCGCGCGCGATGGCGTCCATCGACACCAGCGCCTGGTGCAACAGGAAGATCAGGCCGCACACCGTGATGAGAGCGTTGTCGCGGATGCCGCGGGCGGATTCGCCCGCCCACCCTGGCAGCGCGCGCCATCGGCGCGGCACGCGCAGGAGCGCGAAGAAGAGTCCCGAGAATACCGGCACACACCACATAAGAACTGTGGCGGCGGTCCAATATTCCGGCCGTCCCGGCAGCCACAGCCACCCGCTCAACAGCAGCAGGACGAGCGCCGGTTCCAGCAGACTGCGCCGCAGATTATCGAGGATCTTCCACTGCGAGATCAGCGTGATCGGGTTGGGAATGAGGCGCGCGTAATAGTCGGGCACGCGGGCGCGCGTCCACCGCATGATCTGCCAATCGCCGCGCACCCATCGATGTTTGCGGCGGCTGTAGGCGCTGACGTGCGAAGGGTAATCGTCGATCAGTTCGATATCACTGACCAGAGCCGCCCGCGCGTAGGCACCCTCGATCAGATCGTGACTGAGCAGCGCATTGTCGGGGAAGCGGCGCTCCAGCACCTCGCGCAGCGCATCCACTTCGTAGATGCCTTTGCCTGTGAAGATACCCTCACCGAACAGGTCCTGGTAGACGTCTGAGATTGCGCGCGTGTAGATGTCGAATCCCGTTTGGCCCGAGTAGAGCGCTGCCAGCCGGCTGCGTCCCGCCGACTGCACGCTGATGCCGATGCGTGGCTGCAGGATGCCGTAACCTTCCACCACCATGCGGCGCGCGGGGTCCACCACGGCGCGATTGAGCGGGTGGGCGATGGTTCCCACCAGCCTGGCGGCGGCGTCCCGCGGAAGCTGGGTATCGGTATCGAGCGTGATGATGTAGCGCACACCGGGCAGCACGCCCAGATCGCCGACTTTCACGGGGAACGCGTCGAAACCGCCGCGCAGGAGTTGATTGAGATCGAGGAGCTTGCCGCGTTTGCGCTCCCAACCCATCCAGCGGCCCTCCGAGGCATTGTAGGTCCGGTGGCGGTGCAACAGAAAGAAGAGCGAAGGACCGTCCGCGCGATAGCGGGTGTTCAGACCTTCGATGAGGCGGCCGCATAAGCCAACCAGCGCATCATGTTCGTCCTTGGGAGTGTCGGAATCGGGCGGGTCGGTCAGCAGGGCGAAATAGAGGTTCGGATCGCGATTGGCGAGGAAGCGGATTTCCACATCGAGCGCCAGATCGCGCACCTGAGCTTCATTCAGCAGCAGCGTGGGAACGGCGACCATAGTGGCGCAGTCTGGCGGGATGCCTTCCGAGAAATCCAGCTTCGGCAGAACACGCGGAGGTACCAGAAAGGTGGCCAGGTTGTTCATGAAGTCGGCCGCGGCCTGAGTGGCCGGCAGCGCGAGGAACAACAGAGCGGCATACGCGGGGGTCAGCGATCCCGAGCGGGATAGGATCAGGCACACGATGAAAATGGTCAGCAGCTCGATGCCGGTCAGGTAGAAAACCGTGGGATAGCGCAGGAGAAGCCTTTGCGTGCGCACCGCAAACGGCGGCCGGCAACCGACGGCGGCTTCCAGCAGCGGCCGTCCGCGATCCACCAGATAGAAGCCGACATGCGCGCGACGATCCCGGGGCTCCGCGTTCTGGCAAAGCTCCACGGCGACTTCGGCGGCCTCCAATTCGGTACAGGCGCTATTCCGGGCAATCTCCGCCAGTGCCCCGCGATAGCGTTCGCGGCTCTCATAGTCCATCCGTGAAAACACGCCGGAGGGATCGCGCATCAATACGCGATTCACCGCACTGGCCATTTCGAACAGCTCTTTCCAGAGGGTGTCGCCGATCCTCCGCAGGCTGGTGAGCAAGCCGGGCCATTCTCGCGGTTCGGATTCGGTAAGC
>Ga0265314_10006527_pt1 | contig 10298 bp, 13 predicted proteins | sample 4126metaG_FD_203106 | JGI IMG/M metagenome (GOLD analysis project Ga0265314, IMG submission 203106) | Rhizosphere microbial communities from Carex aquatilis grown in University of Washington, Seatle, WA, United States - 4-1-26 metaG | ecosystem: Host-associated > Plants > Roots > Rhizosphere >... | reverse complement strand
AAGGTCATCAGGTACGTCGGCGTAGTCGGCTTGCATGGACAAGTAGACACCACGACCGCGTCTCGACCGCAAATTATCGACAAGTCATGACGGCTCGCTCTAAGCCCCTGTTCACGACTGTCTCAAGCTCTTGGGTGAAATAGTCTTGCAGCATCTTGCTCAACTCTTCCCCCCTTTTCTCGGCGAAGTACTGAATGAGTTGCACAATCTGGGTCGCCGCCGTGGCGACCGCAAGCATGGTTAGGGCAAATGCGACAGCAGCGTCGAGAATTGGCATGATGCTCTCCGTCCTCCTCTTACTTCGGGCTGGAAATGCACAGTATGCCCTGTCGCTTCAAGGCGCGCCAGGGCACCAACAGCCTCCTTCCCAACCCAGAGACTGGTTACCCGTTGAGCTCCACGCTTTTCCTTAGCTATCGGCGGTCACTCGACGGTCAGTACGTGGTCAACCCTGCCTACAACAAAGACCGCGCGCCAGCGAAGCTCGTCGGGGTCCGGTTCCATGTTGAGCTCTGAGTGGCGTTTGCCTGGTTCGCCGCTACGGTTTATCCTGGTGCAGCCGGCGGCCAACGCGCCTGGCAATATGACGAGGACTAGAAGAGTGAGATCTTATGCTGTGATTCGAGAAGCCTCAGACGCGCTGGCAGGCGCGCGCAACGCCATCCCGCTTTCCATGCTGACACTGATAGTGGCTGTTGCTGCCTGCGGCGGAAAGACCACCAAGCTCGCCGACGGCGGGGCGAAGGATGCGGCCGCCCAGCCGGCTGACGGTGTCGACGATGCTCCGACTCCCTTCGACGGTCCACGCGGCGCCTTGGACAGCGCAAGCTACGACCGCGGTGGTGGCTCGGGTGGCTCGGGCGTGCTCGACGGGGCCGGCTGCGGTGGAATGGATGGCGCTGGCGTGGGCGGTGCGACCGCTACGGGGGCACGCTCGACACTGCTGGCGCGATAGACAGCGCCTACGCGTCGGACGTTGTCGACGCGCCTGGCTTTGGCGGCGCGGTCGGATCGGGGGGCGTGATGGGCGCCGGCGGTTCGAACCCTATCGGTGGCATGTTGGGTGCCGGCGGATCGAGCGGTATTGGCGGCGGTTTTGGCGCCGGAGGCGCGACCCAATCTGGCGGCGTGATCGACGCAGCCGCCACGATGGAGGTTGGGCGGCCGATCGATGCAAGCGGGGCAGCGGATGCCGGCGGTGCAATCGATGTGGCTGGCACAGGTGGTGTGCCCGGCAGCGGCGGAACGACCGATCCAGATGGTCCTATCGACGCAGCCGGCGCGGGAGGTTTGCCCGGCGCCAGCGGGGCAACCGGCACGGCCGACGCGGCCAGCGCAGGCGGTACGGGCGGCGTGAGCGATACCGGCGGCGCGGGCGGTACCGGTGGTGTGGGCGGTATGACCGGCACCGGCGGCACGGGCGGCGGTGGCACCTCAGCAGCGATAGTCATTCCCGCGTTGGCGTGGAGCCGCGATGTCGCCGCCTCCGGCTATAAGGATGGCGTGCCCATGGGAGGGCTCGGGGCCGGTATCGTGACCTGGGGGTACGACGGCCACTTCACTAGTGAGCTCAACATCGGCCAGGGCTCCGCGGCGAGCAACGCGGGATTCTTCATGTATCAGCAGCCCGCGGACCAGAGCGCCAGCGTGGCGCGCCTGGATGCAACCGGAATCACGAGCGTCGGGCAAGCCACCTACTACGCGCTGTTGCCTCGGGCGTGGGTCGAGTACACCGGCGACCAGTTCCCGTGCAAGGCGGTGGTCGAGCAATCAAGCCCAATCATCCCCGGTGACTATCAACTGACAAGCTATCCCGTGGGCACCTTCCAGTGGCAGGTAAGTAACCCCACGCAAGCGGCGTGCGACGTCGCCATAATGTTTACCTGGCGGAACGACCTCGGCGGCGCTGCGGCCGAGCCGGTTTCGTCAGGCGACATGGTCGGCATCAAGCTGAAGCGTTCCGGCACCGGGGACGCCGCCACCGAAGCCGACGCGGAATTCACCCTCGCCACCCTACAGTCGCCGAAGCTGACTGTTTCTTATCAGTCCGACTCGACGCTCGCCGCTTTGCAGACCGCCTTTGCCGATGACGGCGTGCTGTCCAACACCACCGGATCTCATGCCCTGGGAGCCATCGCGGTCAAGGTGACGCTTGCCCCCGGCGAGACGGCGTCTTTTCCCATCGTGCTGGCGTGGGACATTCCCATCACCCAGACCAATGGATACTACTCGAGTACGTATGGGTTGAAATGGTATCGCGAGTACACGCGATATTTCGGTCGCAGCGGCCTTCACTCGTCGGACATCGCCAGCGAGGCGCTTGGCGATGGGGCGAGCTGGCGAAGCGCGATCGCGGCGTGGCAGGATTCGGTGCTCCAGAACCCGACCTACCCGGACTGGCTCAAACAGATGCTGTTCAATGAGCTCTATTACTATCTGGTCGGAGGAACCTATTGGGAAGCGGGCGCCGCCTCTGGACAGGCGGACAATCCCGACGAAGACATGTTCAGCAGCCTCGAATGCTTCTCGTACGCGTACTACGGCACCTCCGACGTGCGCTTCTACGGCTCGTGGGCGCTCGCCCTCCTGTGGCCCGAGATCGACAAGCAGGAGGTGAAACAGTTCTGTGACAGCGTGACGACGACCCGAACCGACCGACCCGCCCCCTTGGGCACGACGGCGCACGACTTCGGCAGCGATGTTAGCGTCTTCACTCAATGGAACGCCTACAGCTATCGCGATTCCACGACTTGGAAGGACCTCAATTCCAAGCTGGTGCTGATGGTCTACCGCGATTGGGCACTGACCGGCAAGACCGACAACACGTTCCTACAGTACTGCCGCGGTGAAGGTGGCAATGGCCAAGGTGGGCACCCAGGACGGTGACAATGACGGCCTTCCCAACAGCACCGGCATCGACCAGACCTACGACGACATGTCACTGATGGGCAACACCGCCTACTGTGGCAGTCTGCTATTGGCCGCGTTGGAAGCCGCAGACGAAATGGCGCAAGCCATGGGCGAATCCGTGCTCGCTGAATCGTATGCAACGTGGCTGACCAAGGCCAAGACAAGCTTCGAGTCGAAGCTGTGGAACGGAAGCTACTACAACATCGATACCGGCAGCACAGCAGTAGACCGTATCATGGCCGATCAGCTCGCGGGGGAATGGTACGCAAAGGCGTGCGGGCTTCCACCCATCGTTCCCGAGGCACACGCGCAGTCTGCTTTCCAGACCATCTACGACAACAACTTCAAGAAGTTCGACAGCGGCACGCATGGCGTGGTCAACGTGATGACCGCGAGCGGAGCGACTGACACAACATCGCCTCAGACTGAGGAGGTTTGGGTTGGGACCAGTTGGGCCGTGGCCGCGGGAATGATCCAGGAGGGGCTCGCGAGCCAGGCCAGCGAGATCGGCGACAGTCTCCATTCCACCATCTGGCAGAACAACCAGCTGTGGTTCCGCACGCCCGAGGCGTGGATGGCCGGGGTCACCTACGTACGAGCCTACTATTACATGCGCGCGAACGCGATTTGGGCGGTCAAGCGGGCCTTCGATCTGTCGCAGACCCACTGATGCGGCACGACCTGGCGCACGTGTAGACACAGTAACCGACGTCACGGGGTTGTTACACGTCTCGGCCCAAGCGTAGGCGACGGAGAAGCGGCATCGCCGACGGAAAAGATGGCGCGATGTAATGGCCAACTGACAACGCGGTCAGACGCCAACGCGAGCTGAGCTTGGCTAAGTTGTAGGCCGATCATACACTTTGCGGATGCCCTCACAATACGACGCCATAGTTGTTGGCTCGGGGCCGAACGGTCTTTCGGCGGCAGTGACGCTCGCCGAACGCGGCCTTTCGGTGCTAGTTGTCGAGGCATACGACCGGATTGGGGGCGGCACGCGCAGCGCCGAATTGACCTTGCCCGGCTTCTTGCACGACGTGTGCTCCGCGATCCACCCTATGGCGGCGTTGTCTCCCGCGTTTCAGCATTTCGGCCTGGAACGCCGGGGCGTCACCTGGGTCCACGCGCCGGTGGCTCTGTCGCATCCCTTAGACGACGGTCGCGTGGCGCTCTTGAGGAGCTCCCTCGAGGAAACCGCAGAAGGCCTGGAGGCTGACGCCAAAGCCTACCGGACCCTGGTCGGTACCTTTGTCGAGCGAGCGCCTTTGCTCTTTGCAGAATTGCTCAAACCCTTGCGTTTCCCGACTCATCCCTTCCTCTTGGCTCGCTTTGGCTGGCGGGCCTTAAGATCCGCCAGGTACATCGCTCGCCATTACTTTACGACTGCCACTGCGCGAGCATTACTCGCCGGCTGTGCGGCCCATTCATTTCTGCCGCTCGATGCGGCGGGCAGCTCAGCCATTGGACTGACCCTGCTGGTTGCCGCGCACGTCAAGGGTTGGCCGTGCGCCAAGGGCGGCTCCGCCTCAATCAGTCTCGCGCTTGCCAACTATCTGTCGAGCCTGGGCGGGACCGTCGAAACCAATCATCTGGTGTCCGATTGGCGCGAGCTTCCGAAGTCCCGGGCGCTGCTATTCGATACCAGCCCCAGGACGATGGCACGAATTTGTCGAGACCGCCTGCCCACAGGCTATGTGGAGCAGCTTGAGCGGTTTCGCTCTGCCCCGGGAGTATTCAAGCTAGATTGGGCTCTCTCCCGACCGATTCCATGGAGAAATAGGGAATGCGGCGAATCCGGTACTGTCCACCTGGGCGGCACCCTGGAGGAGATTGCTCAGTCGGAGCTTGAGGTCAGCCAAGGCGTTCATCCGACGCGGCCCTATGTTCTTGTTGCACAACAGAGTCTCCTCGATCCTTCCCGAGTGCCGCCGGGCAAACATACAGGCTGGGCCTATTGTCACGTACCCAATGGCTCCACGGTCGACATGACCAGTGCCATCGAACGGCAAGTCGAGCGTTTCGCACCCGGTTTTCGCGACTGCATTTTGGCCCGTCACACTATGACGACTGCCGATCTGTTCCGATACAACCCAAACTATCGTGGCGGAGATATCACTGGGGGAGCCAGCGACATTGGCCAGATCTTGATGAGACCGACTCTTCGCTGGTCTCCCTATGCGACGCCGACCCCCGGAATCTATTTGTGCTCCAGCTCAACGCCGCCGGGAGGCGGCGTGCACGGTATGTGTGGATACCATGCGGCAGCGTTGGCACTGCGCCGGACCTTCGGACTCACCGTTGCGATTTGAGCGCTCGCCTTGTCTTCCTCTGCCACTCAAGTCAAAGTAGAGGCTATTGCTCGAATCCTTTCCCCGCGCGAGCCGCGCGGGGCATGCTCTTGGGAGATTCACCATGCAAGACATCATTGGCCGTCGTTGCTTCCTAATCGCTTCGGGCGTGGCCAGCACGAGCCTCGTGGCCAGGCCTGGTGTGGCCAACGCGGCACGCGCAAGACAAGGCTCGGCCAAGTCCGGCGACGCTGGCAAAGAGCCCGAGGTCACCGCGGTCGAGGACCTGATGCGAGAGCATGGCGTAATTCGCCGTGCGCTTGCAGTGTACCGCGAAGCTGGAGCCCGCTTGCGAAACGGATCCGGCGCCGTACCTCCGGACGCGCTTGCCAAGACGGCAAAACTGCTCCGCAGGTTTGCCGAGGATTACCACGAGAAGAAACTGGAAGAGGCGCACATTTTTCCGGCCGTCAAGCGGGCCTCCGGCGCCGCTGGGCAAGATATCGAGCACGATATCGACACGCTCATCGCCCAACACCAGCGCGGACGGGAGATCACCGACTTCGTCGTCTCGATGAGCAACGGAACCATCGCGGCATCCCGGTCCGCTCAGCTCGCGAGCGCCATGGAGACATTCGCGCGCATGTACGAGGAGCACGCCGCTCGCGAGGACACGGTCATCTTTCCCGCCTGGAAGAGAGCGGTGTCGGCGAAACAGCTCGATGAGATGGGGGAGCTTTTCGAAGACATCGAGCACAAGACCTTCGGCAAGGACGGCTTCGACGATGCCGTCGAGCAAATCGCAGCGGTTGAACGGAGCTTCGGCCTCGACTTGGCGCAGTTCACTGCACCCAAACCGCCCAACCCATGACCTGAGCACGGCTTTCCCGACTTTGCGGTACCAGCGGCAGCGGCAACCTCTTCGACATTTCCAAACACCTCTTGACCCTCGGCCGCCATCGTCGATGATGTCCGCCATTATGGCACGGATCATCAAGCGCTACGCGAACAGGAAGCTCTACGATACGCAGGAGTCGCACTACGTTGCCTTGGCAAGGGTGGCTGAGCTGGTTCGAGCTGGCGTAGAGCTGCAAGTCATCCAGAATGGCACCCAGCGAGACATCACGGCTGCTACCATGGCCCAAATCATCTTCGAGGAAGAAAGACGCGGCCCAAGGTTGCCTGTAGACGCTCTCCGCCGCATTATCCGCAACGGCTTACCCGTGGAGCCGTAGTAGTATCTTTTCACGCGACAGCAACACCCAAACCAAAGGAATCAAAATGCCCAAAGGCCCCATCTCCAAGTCCGACTTGATCCAGAAGATTGCCGACCAGTTCGATGAAAAGCTTACCCGCAAGGACGTGAAGGGAATCATCGAGTCCGTGGCCACCATCGGTCACGCGGAGTTGAAGAAGAATGGCGTCTTCATCATTCCAGGCCTGGTCCGCATGGTCGTGGTGAAGAAGCCCGCCACCAAGGAGCGCAAGGGCATCAACCCGTTCACCAAGGAACCGACGGTCTTCAAGGCCAAGCCCGCTCGCAAGGTCATCAAGGGCCGCCCGGTCAAGGCCGCCAAGGACGCCGTCGCGTAGGACACGCGGGAAAACGTTCAGGGCCGCGCTTCTGACGTTCGCGGTCCTGGGCGTTGGCCATGCGCCTGCGGTGGTTGGGACAGCGGAGCGCCACCTGTTTGCGGTTCGTCCGCCGGGGCGCCTTGGAGTTCACCGTGCGTTCGAACAGTGCGCCCTTGAGCTGGCGTTCCAGCTCGCGGCTGCTCCAGCGCTTGCGAATCGCAAGCTGGAGGTAGAACTCCCGCTCTTCCGGGCGCTTGCACTGGCCGAGGATGATGAGGTGATGGGTCCAGGGCAATTGTGTCAGCGGTGCCGGCACAATTGGGCCGGTAGCGTCTTCGGCCGTCCTGGCCACCTTGGCTTCGCCCTGGTCCCGGTAGGCCTCGTAGAACTGCCGCATGCGGAAAAGCTTGAGCGCCGAGGGGAGGTCCGGATCGGTGCGCGTGGAGGCGTACTTGGTCCAGCACTCGGAAGCGCCGGAGTTACCATGGTAGCCTCAGAATTCTGAAGATCCTGGCTCGACGGCGCTGCGAGCGGGCCAGGAATCTTGAGGTGTTTGACAAGGCCGGGCCTTGGCGTGACCGTTGCATCCCTGCCAGGCAGGAGAGGAATCTTCGATGGGCAACCCACAGCATACTCTCGTCGTATCGACCTTGGTCGCGTTGGTCGCGGGCGGCTGCAGCCGCAGCGGCATCGGAGTCAATCCTGGTGGGACTGAAGGTGGGAGCGGCGGAAGCCGCAGTGGTGGCGTGCAGTCTGGCGGGGTGGGTGTTTCCAGTAGCGGCGGCCAGGTGTTTGGAGGAGTGACCGGCTCAGGCGGAAGCGAAACGCCGTGTGGCTGTGAGTGTCCCGTCATCGGCCCATGTTCGTGTTCGGTCTGCGACGGAAAGGGATCTGGCACCGGCGGTATCAATGCGTTCGGTGGTGTCTCCGGGGTATTCGGCAGCGGCGGGGCCACCTCGTCCAGCGGTGGCGTTGTCTCCTTTGGCGGCATCTCCGCTTCATCTGGCAGGAGCGGTGCTGGTGGTGCCTCCGGCTCCGGGGGAAGCAGCACGACATGCATTCCACCACCTTGTGCTCCGCCGGTCTGTCCCGCCGGCTACGTCGTCGCCCCCTCCAATGACTGCGACTGCAGCGGGCCGTGTGGCTGCCCGTGCGGGTGCTACACATGTGCGTCGGCGGAAACTCCAGATGCCTCGATCCGCCTGGACGCCCCGGTTTCCGACGGACCCGGCACGGCGGGCAATGCAAAGGTTCCCCTGCAACACCGGAGCACGTCTGCGTCCTGCCCCGCGCAGCGCGGTCCTGCGCCTCCGTTCTGCGCCGGCGACACTTGTACAAGCCAACCCTACCCGTCGCCCTATGCAACAGCGTGCTCATCCGACTCCCAGTGCACAGTCGGAACGAACGGCCGCTGCTTCCCGTGGGAAGGCCTGGTCACGGGCGGCGGATGCTCGTACGATGAGTGTGCCAGCGACGCGAATTGTGGAGTGAAGACGCCGTGCCTCTGTCGTGAGTCATCCACCGACAACGGCGCGAACGTCTGTGACGTTGGAGGCAATTGCGCCGTGGACTCGGACTGCGGCCCAGGGGGATTTTGCTCTCCCTCGATGGAGGTTTGTTACTCAACCAATACCGAAGCCGAGGTCGAAGGCAGGAATTACGGCTGGCCTAACCCCTACTATTGCCATACGCCATCGGACCTCTGCATCAACGATTCGGACTGCGCGGCGCCCGACGCAGGCACGGCCTCGAATCCCATGACATACACGCCCTGTGCGTACAACGTACAAGACAGTCGCTGGGAGTGCACCCAGTTCACTTGCGGTCTTCCTTGACTCCCTTTTCGTTTGACCGCGGCACGCCAGCAACCGAGAGGACGGCTTCCTTACCCGCCAAGCTGGACGGCCTGGCGCAACCAGGTGTCGACGGTGGCGGCTTCGACCAGGAAGTCGGCCACGTCCGCGCGCGAGATTGCGCTTGGCACTTTCTGGAGGTGCGAGGTCTTCGTAAATTGTTTGCGAGCGGGGCCATTGGTCAAGCGGGTGGGACGGGCGATGACCCAATCGAGGCCGCTTTCCATGACCAGCTTTTCTTGGCGTTCATGGTCAAGGAAGGGTGCCTTCAGCAGAAATCCGATGACCAGCTTGTCGAGGAAGAAATTGGCAAGCTTGCGGCTTTCGCCCACGCCCATGGCGCTCAAGATGACCAGGCGTTTGACGGCGTTGGCCTTCATGGCCGCGATAGCGTGGGCTGTGCCTTGGGAGAAGTAGGTCGGGTTGTCGCGGAAGCCTTTCAGGGTAGTTGACGAAGCGGTGACGATAACGGCTTCGTGCCCGGGCACGACCTCGGCGACGGATGCCTGGTTGTGGAAATCACCGCTGACCCGTACCAAATCGGCATGCTCCAGGACTAGCTTGTCGGGGTGGCGTGCAAATGCCGTGACTCTGTGGCCCTGATCAAGTGCCGCCTTGACCGTCAGGGCACCCGTACCTTGTGAAGCGCCGAGCACCAGGATTTTCATCGTCGTTCCCTCCTTCCAGCCGTGGGCACGAGGAAGTCTGGGTCTGCCACCGCGGACACGCCAGCGCATTCGTCCGGCGGACCTGCGTGATGGACCTATGCAACCTGGCGCTGGAGAACCTCGGTTGGGGCTTTGCTGGCCACATGTGCCAGAATAAGAGGATGCATACAACGGAACGCGCTTTGACTCCGAGTGCGAGACGCGGGCGCATTCTGCTACTTGGCTGCTTCGTGCTCGTAGCAGGCTGCGCGCAAGGGTCGTCGGGAAGCCCTGCTGGCGGCGCAGGCGGCAAGACCCAGACTGGCGTGGAGGGGGGCGCGAACGGAACGGGCGGTTCCACTGCTACGGCCGCAAGCGGTGGCTCGATCCCCAGCGCAGGCGCGGGCGGGAGCGCGGGCTCGACGGGTGAAGGCGGGGGCGGTGCAGGTGGCGCCCCTGGCGCTGGCTGTGGGGGTGCCTGTGGCGGAAGCGGCGCAGCCGTGGACGCGCCGGTTGCTTGCATCGGTCCCACGGTTTCCGAGGACCCAACTCTGCGCAACCCCGCTCCCCGTCCAGATGCTGCCGCCAGTTCATGCGGAGCGTGGGCCCTGACCGACGGCGTGTGCTGTGCCCAGTACTGCAGCAACGATGACAAGTCCGAAGACTGTAGCTCGTGCGGGGGACCTGGCTCGCCTCAATGCACGGTGGTCAATAGCAGGGCCTGTACCTCGGGCCGCTGGCCGGAAGTCCATTGCGTCTCCGACAACGAACCCTGGCACTATTCCCGGTCGACACACTTCGGACTGACTTCCGGCGGGGCTTGTGCATTCGGCCTGTACGGACTCTGCACGACAAGCTTCAATTTCACTGACCCAACCCTAGGAAAACTGTGCACAACCTGGAGTTGATCCGATTCACCGGACACTTGACGAAGGCACTACACTCAAGGAGTCCGGAACATGGCAAAGCGAAAACAGTACACCGACGAATTCAAGCGAGATGCAGTACGGCTGATGCGCAACCGT
>Ga0265314_10006525_pt1 | contig 10301 bp, 7 predicted proteins | sample 4126metaG_FD_203106 | JGI IMG/M metagenome (GOLD analysis project Ga0265314, IMG submission 203106) | Rhizosphere microbial communities from Carex aquatilis grown in University of Washington, Seatle, WA, United States - 4-1-26 metaG | ecosystem: Host-associated > Plants > Roots > Rhizosphere >... | reverse complement strand
TCTACCGCGTGCTCTCCGGATGAACGCCGAGCTGCGCGAGTCGCACCTGGCCGCCATCGCCCCGCGCCGCGTCCATGAGCGCAGCACGGAGCACCAGGCGGGGGTCGGCCTCCGCTGGCTGGTGCTGGAGAACCGGCGCGTGGTGGTGGAGGTCATCCCCGGCAGCCCGGCGGCCGCGGCCGGCGTGCAGACCGGCTGGATCATCGTCTCGCGCGATGGCCGGCCGATCCCGGAGGGCGACCCCTACCGGCCCCGGCTCGGGCAGCCGGTCACCTACGGCCTGGTCGACGGCCGCGACCAGCCGCACACCGTGACCCTCGGGCCGGAGCTGGTCAGCTTCATCCGGCGCGAGAACCGCCTCCTGCCGGGCGGCTGGCTTTATCTGCGGTTCGACGAATTCGACCACGCGGCGCTCAGCTGGCTGAGCGACCAGCTCAAGGCCGCCCCCGCCGCCCCCGGGGTCGTGGTCGACCTGCGCGCCAATCCCGGCGGCAGCACCCTCGCGCTCAACCTGGCGATCGCGGAATTTTTCCCCGGCCGCGTCGACGAGGGCCGGCTGGTCCGGCGCAGCGGCGCGGCCCGCGAGACCCACAGCCTCGCCTGGCTCTCCGCCCACTACCCGGGAAAGGTCGTGGTGCTCACCGGCGGGCTGACGGGCAGCGCCGCCGAGATTTTCGCCCATGTCCTCCAGTATCACCATCGCGCCCGGGTCATCGGCCAGCTCACCGCCGGGGCGGTGATCTACTCCCGCACCTGGTCGCTCCCCGGCGGCGGCGAGGTGCAGATCCCGATCATGGACTACGTCGGCCTCGACGGCCGCCGGCTCGAGGGCCGCGGGGTCACCCCGGACGTGGCCGTGCCGCCGCCCACGCTTACCGACTGGCGCGCCGGCCGCGACCCGGCCCTGTCCGCCGCCCTCACCGACCTGGCCCGGCCCTGAGCCGCGCCTACCTGTGGGCCAGCGAGCTTGCTCGCGCCCCGGGCACCCCGCCCACATCAAAATAGAGCAGCGGCCCTGATCCGCAGGAAGCCCGCATCCCGCAACATGATCCGGCCGGGCCCGGTTTCCGCCCCGGCCGCCCGGGGAAGTATCGCTTCATCCCCGGTCGGTTGTGCCGATAGCGTTTGACCATGAAAATCGAGCAGTTGATCTGCAGCCCGGCCGCGGGCTGGATCCCACGCCAGAACGACCTCGCCGGACTCGCCCCCCAATTCGTCCTCGCCTTTGGGGGCCGCCGCCTGCTGGAGGACCCGGCCTATTATCGGCAGCTGCGCGCCCGCTATCCGCTGGCGCGGCTCGTCCTCTCCTCCACCTCCGGAGAAATCACCGGCACCGAAATCACCGATGACCAGCTCTCCGTCACGGCGGTCGCCCTCGAGCACTCCCGCATCGCCTGCGCCTCCCGGACCATCAGCCGGCCGCAGGACAGCCATGCGCTCGGCTGCGCCCTGGCGGGGGAGCTCTCCGGGCCCGAACTGGTCCACGTCTTCATCGTCGCGGACGGCCAGCTGACCAACGGCGCCGAGCTCGCCCGCGGCCTGGGCGAGCACCTGCCCGCGGGCGTCATGCTTACCGGCGGGCTCGCCGGCGACGGCACCCGGTTCGAGAAGACAGTCGTCGGCCTCGACGAGGCCCCCGTCAGCGGCCGGGTCGTCGCCCTCGCCTTCTACGGCTCCCGTTTCAAGTCCGCCTGCGGCTCCGCCGGCGGCTGGGCGCCGTTCGGCCCCGAACGCGTCGTCACGCGCGCCGAGTCCAACCGCCTCTACGAGCTCGACGGCCGCTCCGCCCTCGCCCTCTACAAGCAGTACCTCGGCGACCAGGCCGCCGCGCTGCCCAGCTCCGCCTTGCGCTTCCCGCTCTGCGTCAGCCCCGCGGACGGCAGCCCGAACGTCGTGCGCACCATCCTCTCCATCGACGAGGCTGCGCAGAGCATGACCTTCGCCGGCGACATTCCCCGGGGCGCGCGCGGCCGCTTCATGCGCGCCTCCTACGAGGACCTGCTGGACGGCGCCGCCCAGGCCTCCGAGCAGGCGCGCGGCCTCGAACCGGGGCTCATCCTCTGCGTGAGCTGCGTCGGCCGCCGCCTCGTGCTCGGCCAGCGCACCGAGGAGGAGACCGAGGTCGTCCGCGAGATCCTCGGCCCCGGCGCCGCGCTCACGGGCTTCTATTCCTACGGCGAACTCGCCCCGGCCAGCCGCGACAGCGCGTGCCAGCTGCACAACCAGACCATGACGGTGACGACCTTCAGTGAGACATGACCTGCCACCACCGGCTTCTTTTGCGCCAGCTCCGCAAGCACGGGGGGCTGGACTCCCGGCTGGTCGCGGAGTGGCCGGAGTTTCTCGCGTCGGTCGAGGCCGCCTATGACCAGTTCGACGCGGACCGGCACCTGCTGGACCGCGCGATGAAGCTCAGTTCGGTGGAGCTCAGCGAGGCCATCGAGAAACTCCAGCGGCAGAACGCCCGCAACGGGGCCGTGCTGGAAAAACTGCAGGCCTCCGTCCGCGCCCTGCACCTCGCCAGCGGACCGGCCACGGACGAGACCGACGACGTGCTGGCCCTGACCGGCCTGCTGGAGGACCTGATCCGCCAGCGCAATACCGCCGAGGCCACCCTGCGCGCCGCCGTCGACGCCGCGGAGTCCGCCAACCAGGCCAAGAGCGACTTCCTGGCCAACATGAGCCACGAGATCCGCACGCCGATGAACGCCATCATCGGCATGAGCAGCCTCCTGCTCGACCTCCCGCTCTCGGGCGAGCAGCGCGAATACATCGAGACCATCCGCAGCAGCGGCGACGCCCTGCTCGACATTATCAACGACATCCTCGACTTCTCCAAGATCGAGAGCGGCCGCATCGAGCTCGAGTCCCACCCGTTCGACCTGCGGCTGTGCGTCGAGCAGGTGCTCGACCTCTTCGCCGCGCGCGCCGCCGAGAAGGGCATCGAGCTCGGCCTGTATTGCGAGGCCACCGTGCCCGCCCTGGTCACCTGCGACAGCACGCGGCTGCGCCAGGTGCTCGTCAACCTCGTCGGCAACGCCGTGAAATTCACCGAGCACGGCGGCATCACCGTCGCCGTCTCCGCCGCGCCCGTCGCCACCGGCTGGCGGCTCGGCTTTGTCGTCGAGGACAGCGGCATGGGCATCCCGGCCGACCGCATGGACCGGCTCTTCCGCTCCTTTTCCCAGGTGGATTCCTCGACGACCCGCCGGTTCGGCGGCACCGGCCTCGGGCTGGCCATCAGCTGGCGGCTGGTCGAGCTCCTCGGCGGCCGCATCGAGGTGGCCAGCAAGGAGGGCCGCGGCAGCACCTTCAGCTTCGCGATCGACGCCGGCACGCCGCCGCCGGAGGTGCCCGCGCCCGCCGGGGCCGCGCCGCTGAGCCTGGACGCCTGCCGCCTGCTCGTGGTGGACGACAACGCCGTCAACCGCCGCATCCTCGAGCGGCAGCTGGCCCACTGGGGCATCCGCGTCACGTGCGCCGCCGACGGGCCCGCCGCCCTCGCGGCGTTCGACCGCGGCGAGACCTTCGATCTCATCCTGCTCGACTTCAACATGCCGGGCATGAACGGCCTCGAGGTGGCCGCGGCCCTGCGCGCCCGGCCCGGACTGACCGTGCCGCCCATCATCCTGCTGACCTCCCGCAGCGGCCTCGGCGAATCCGCCGGCGTCCTGGTGGCGGCGCAGATGACCAAGCCGGTGAAACCCCGCGAACTGCACAACGCCATCCTGCAGGTGTTGAAATTCCGTTTCACCGCCCCGGCCGCACCCGCCCCGCTGGTGCCCGTCTTCGACCGCGAGTTCGCCTCGCGGCACCCGCTGCGGATCCTCATCGCCGAGGACAATTTGGTCAACCGCAAGGTCATCCTGCTCATGCTGGAAAAGCTCGGCTACCGCGCCGACTGGGCCGCCAACGGCCTGGAAGCCCTGCAGGGCATCGCCCGCCAGCCCTACGATCTTGTGCTGATGGACATGCAGATGCCGGAGGTCGACGGCCTCGAGGCGACCCGGCGGTTCCGCGCCGTGGCGCCCGGCGAGGCTGCGCCCTACATCCTCGCCCTCACGGCCAACGCCCGGAAAGAGGACTACCACGCCTGCATCGAGGCGGGCATGCAGGATTTCCTGAGCAAGCCCGTGCGGATCGACGACCTCATGGTCGCCCTCGCCCGCGCCCACGCCTGGAATCACGCCGGCCACCACGCCGCCGCCCGCGCCTGGCCCGAACTTGCCCCGTAGGGCGCGACCTTGGCCGCGCCGCGACTGCCCCGCGTAACCTGATTTTCACCGGGCCGTAACAATCCGGCCCCCTTTGCCGTGGCTTGCGAAGATGAAGCGGATTTTCTCGGGGCGATGTCACACCACGCCCTTACCCGTCCCGCGACCGCGCTCTGCCGCTTGGTCGTTCTTTCCGCCCTCGTCGTCCTCACCGCCCTGCCGGCCGGCGCCGCCGGCTTCAGCATCGGGGCCGGCACCACCGACACCGCCGCCAAGACCCTCGGCTCCGGCGCGGGCCAGACCGGCAGCATCGCCGCCACCGGCGCCCTGCAGGTGAGCGGGAGCACGGTGGCCGTCACCATCACCGGCAACAACGCCACCCTCACGAACCTGGGCACGATCAAGCAGACCGGCACCGGCCGCGCGATCCGCGACAACACCGGCGTCACGGGCCTCGTGATCAACAACGGCAGCGCCACCAATTCGACCGCGCTGATGCAGACCGCCGACGCCGACGTCATCCAGATGAACAAGTCGCCCGCCAGCGTCACCCTGAACAACTACGGCACCATGCTTTCGCTCAACGCCTCGGCGGGCGGCTCGCAGGCCGTGGACTTCAACGCCATCCTGGCGGGGACCAACACCGTCAACAACTACGCGGGCGGCCTGCTCAAGGCCATCGAGGCCGACGCCGTCCGCCCGGGCGTCAACGGCACCGTCTACAACGCGGGCACCATCCTCTCCATCACCACCACCGGCAGCAGCAGCGATGGCATCGACGGGCAGACGAACTCCGGCATCCAGATCACCAACGACACCGGCGGCCTGATCGAGGGCGGACGCCACGCGATCACCGGCGGCAACACTGACATCACGGTTAACAACGGCGCCTATGCCATGAGCGTCACCAACAACCTCGGCGGCACCATCCAGGGCGACAACGGCTCCGGCCTGAACATCGACGGGCTCAACGGCAACGAACTCGTCACCATCGTCAACCACGGCATCATCACCGGTCATGGCGTCACCGGTGATGGCGATGGCGTCGATGTCGACGGCCTCGTCAGCCTGACGAACACCGGCACGATCAAGTCGCTGAATTCGCTCAACGACACCAGCGAGGGCGTCACCGTCGGCGGCGGCACGATCGTCAACTCCGGCACCATCCAGGGTTCCATCGATTCCGCGGGCGGCAACACCGGCATTGGGCGCGGCATCACGATCGCCGGCGTGGACAAGGATGCGAACGACAAGCCCATCCCGATCCAGGCCCCCTACGGTCCGACCGCGATCACCAACAGCGGCCTGATCAAGGGCGACTCCGACTCCGGCATCGCCTTCACCTCCGCCCTCGCGAGCGGCTTCACCACCACGATCACGAACCAGGCCGGCGGCGTCATCGAGGGCGCCGGCGCCACGGCCGCGACCATCCAGACCGGGGCGGACCAGGACACCGTCATCAACGCCGGCTCGATCATCAACGACGGCGGCGGCAGCCACGTCGCCGTCGCGCTCGGCGCGGGGGACGACACCTTGAAGATCACCGGCGGCAGCGCCGTCGTCACCGGCGGCATGGACGGCGGCAGCGGCGGCGAGACCGCGGGCGACAAGCTCGTCTTCGACCTCGGCGCGCCCGACCGGCGGTTCACACAGAACGGCGCCATCACGAATTTCGAGCACGTCGACGTGCTCTCCGGCGAGGTGCAGCTCAACGGCTCGCTGGCGCTGGGCAGCGACACCAACGCGCTGACCGTGGCCAATGGCGCCCTCCTCGGCCTGGACGGCCAGTCATTGACCCTGGACCAGGGCTCGATGCTCGTCGACGGCACCCTCAAATTCTACCTGGACGGCGGCACGGCCAACGGCCAGCTGCGGTTCGGGGCCGGCAACGGCGGCAGCCTCACGCTCGGCGCGGACAGTCTGCTGGACCTGGAATTCGGCTTCATGCCCACCGCGGGCGAGCAGTTTGTCCTGGTGGATTTCCTGGCCGACGGCCCGTTCCTCTCCGGCACTTTCTCCGGCCTCGCGGAAGGCGCGACCTTCATGGATGACGGCTATAAATTCCAGATCACCTACCAGGGCGGCAACGGCCATGACATAGAGATCACCCGGTCCGTGCCCGAATCCGCCCCGACCGCCGCGCTGTTGTTCGGCGCGGTCGGTCTCATGGCCTTGTCCCGCCGCCGCCGCGCCTGACCGGCCGCGGCTCGCCAGGTGAGACCCCGTAGGGCGCGACCTTGGTCGCGCCGCGGCTGCACCCAGGTGCAGTCCTGCAAATTTGCGGGATTTCCCTGGAGCCACGGCGACCCCGCCTTGGTCCGTGCGATTACCGCAGCGGAGGCGCCGCGGCTCCAGCTTTTGAGCCCGCCTTGACATCAACATGAAGTTGGACATCAACTTCATCCCATGAGAACAATCTCCGCCGTCGACCTCCGCAACGACCTGGAGGGCATCGTGAAGGCCCTCCGGAAGGGGGAATCGATGGAACTGACTTATCGGGGCGAAACGGTCGGGCGATTGTTGCCATCCGCCAAGGATGCAAAGTCCGCAGCCGCGGCCGCCCTGGACCGGTTGTCGCAGCGCCACGCCAACGATCCCGGGTACGCCCAAAAAGTGGAGAAGTACATCCAGGAAGTCTACGACGACCGGCGCTCCTACGGCAGCCGCCAGCCGCCGGAATGATTCTCCTCGACGCCAATTACCTGATCGCGGCCCCGCAGCCCGGCAGCCCGGAGTTTGCCGCTATCGCGCACTGGCAGCGGTCCGGGGAACTCCTGTCCACCGCCGCCGTCGCCTGGACGGAATTTCTCAGCGGGCCCATCCATCCGGACGATGAAGCCGACGTTCGCGCCCTGCTGCGCGCCGGCATCTTCGATTTCAATGTCGCCTGCGCCACCACCGCCGCGCAGCTCTTCAATGCCACCGGCCGCAAACGCAGCCTGCGCGTGGACGCGATGATCGCCGCCACCGCCATCGAGCACCAGGCCCGCCTGGCCTCCCGCAACCTGGAAGATTTCCGCCTGTTCGTCCCCCACGGATTGATGCTCGCCACCGCCGGCTGATTGACAAAAACCTCCGGGAGCCCCTGGTCCGCGTTTTACTCCTTGCCCCCCGCCCCGCGTTCCTCGCTCCTCCTGCCCCTCTGCCCAATCTTGTCACTTTCCACCTGTCACTCGTCACCTCCCCAATTCTAGATGGCCAAGAAAAAAACTCCCAGGAACAACGACCAGCCCGAGCTGCCGCTCGACGCCGCCCCGGCGGCGCCGGAGGACAGAGGACAGAAGTCAGAGGTCGGCTCTGCCAAGGCTTCGGAACTCTCAACCCTCAACCCTCAACCTTCAACTGCGGTAGCTTCCGACGCCCCCCCGCCGAAGCGCAAGAAGGGCCAGAAGATCCAGGACGACCCCGCGCCGCTCGCGTCCGCCTACCGGGGCTGGTTCCTCGACTACGCCAGCTACGTCATCCTCGACCGCGCCGTCCCGCACATCGACGACGGCCTCAAGCCCGTCCAGCGCCGGATCCTCCACACGCTTTGGGACATGGACGACGGCCGCTTCCACAAGGTCGCCAACATCGTCGGCCGCACCATGGCCCTCCACCCGCACGGCGACGCCTCCATCGGCGCCGCCCTCGTCGGCATCGGCCAGCGCGCCTTCCTGATCGAGCCGCAGGGCAACTTCGGCAACACCATGACGGGCGACGAGGCCGCCGCACCGCGCTACATCGAGGCGCGCCTGACGCCCTTCGCCAAGGACGTCCTCTTCAACCCGAAGACCACCGCCTGGCAGCTCAGCTACGACGGCCGCGCCCGGGAGCCCGTCACCCTCCCCGCCAAGTTCCCCATCGTCCTCCTCGAGGGCGCCGAGGGCATCGCGGTCGGCCTCTCGACCCGGATTCTCCCGCACAATTTCAACGACCTCTGCCGCGCGGCCATCAACCACCTCCAGGGAAAAACCTTCCGCATCCTCCCCGACTTCGCCACCGGCGGCACCGCCGACTTCACCGAATACAACGACGGCGAGCGCGGCGGCAAGGTGAAGGTCCGCGCCAGGATCGAGGTCCGCAGCAAATACCTCCTCGCCATCACGGAGCTGCCCTTCGGCGCCACGACCGAGACCCTGATCGAGTCCATCCTCGCCGCCAACGCCAAGGGCAAGATCAAGGTCAAGCACGTCGACGACAACACCGCCGACTCCGTCGAGATCCTCGTCCACCTCCCGCCGGGCAGCGAGCCGGAGAAGATCATCCAGCAGCTCTTCGTCTTCACCAGCTGCCAGCTGCAGCTCAACCCCGCCGCCTGCGTCATCGAGGACAACAAGCCGCAGTTCCTCGGCGTCCGCGAGATCCTCAAGCGCAGCGCCGAGAAGACCCGGGCCCTCCTCAAGCAGGAGCTCGAGATCAGGCTCGCCGAGCTGGAGCAGCAGTGGCACTGGGATTCCCTCGAGCGCATCTTCATCGAGGAGCGCGTCTACCGGCTCATCGAGAAATCCAAGACCTGGGAGAGCGTGCTCGCCGAGATCCGCGGCGGCCTGAAGCCCTTCCTCAAGCAGCTCCGCCGGCCGGTGACGGACGACGACCTCACGCGCCTGACCGAGATCCGGATCAAGCGCATCTCCGCCTACAACCGCTTCCAGGCCGACGAGGCCATCCAGAAGATCGAGGAGGCCATGAAGGAGACGAAGGCCAACCTCAGGAACCTGACCGGCTACGCCGTCGCCTGGTTCGAGATGCTGCAGGAGAAATACGGCAAGGGCCTCAAGCGCCGCACCAGCTACGACGAGATCGAGCAGATCGACGCCTCGGAGGTGGTCTCGGCCAACCAGCGCCTCTACGTCAACCGCGAGGACGGCTTCATCGGCCTCAACTGGCGCCAGCACGAGTTCGTCACCGAGTGCACGATCCTCGACAGCGTCCTCACCATCATGGGCGACGCCTCGCTCAAGGTGTCCAAGGTGGCGGACAAGACTTTCATGGGCCGTGAGATTCGCCACGTCTCGGTCTGGCCGAAGGACGGCGACACCAGGTTCTACACGATGGTGTATCGCGACGGCCCGGAGGGAAAGACCTACGCGAAGAAGTTCCAGATCGGCGGGCTGTCGCGCGACAAGCTCTATCCCCTGGCCAAGTCCGAGGGCTCGAAGCTGGTCTGGCTCCACGTGGCCGAGAAGGAAAAGGAAATGCCGAAATCAATCCACGTCTCCCTGGACGGGCGCAGCGGCGCCCGGGTGCGGGAGCTTGATTTCGACCTGACGCCCGTCCCCGTTTCGACGCGCACGTCCAAAGGACTCATCGTGACGAAGTGGGCCGTGAAGGAAGTCCAGGTCAACGACCTCGCCCTGAAATAGCGCCCATCCCGTCCATCAGGTCCGGCGCGTCCATTCAGTCCATTCTTCTCCGGCTCCTGATCCGATAGAGCCGTTCGGTGAACCCGCCCTCCCGCTCGAAGTCGGCCGCCAGCCGTTCGATTTGGCGGTCGAGCAGCCCACAGGCCACCCCCACCAGCACATGCGCCGCATTCGCGGCGACCTCGGCATAGCTCATGGACCCCATGGACGGCATGGGCACCGGGACCTGTCCATATCTGTTCCTCTGTCCATTCCGTCCCTCTCGTCCATATCGTCCATTTCTGGTCTCCCCCACCCACCCCGCCACCTCCTCCGCCGTCCGGCACCGCCGCGCCACGAGCGCCTTGCGGCGCGGATCCTCCTCCAGCCAGAGCGGCAGCCCGCGCTGCCGCAGGAAATCCTCATAATCGAGCATCAACTCCTCCAGGCTGGCCCGGGCCACATTGGTCAGCTTCAACTCCATCTTCTTTGAGGTGCCGCCCGCCTTGCTGCCTTCGGCGATATTTTGCACCCCGCTCCGCGCCGCCTGCACCATCTGGTCATGCGTCCGGCTGCACCGGCTGATGTAGCGGTCGCACGTAGCGCGCCAGCGCGAAGATGGTCGTGCAGAGACACGGCCCTGAAGTGCAACGAAAGGGAGCTTGGCGTGGGTGCCACCTGGGCTGCACCGAGCTCAAAACCGCACCGTCACATCGAATGCCAGTTGCGCAATCTGAAAGCTCTTCAGGTGCCGGTGGCCGCC
>Ga0265314_10006524_pt1 | contig 10302 bp, 7 predicted proteins | sample 4126metaG_FD_203106 | JGI IMG/M metagenome (GOLD analysis project Ga0265314, IMG submission 203106) | Rhizosphere microbial communities from Carex aquatilis grown in University of Washington, Seatle, WA, United States - 4-1-26 metaG | ecosystem: Host-associated > Plants > Roots > Rhizosphere >... | reverse complement strand
GGCCAGACCCTGTTCGTCGAGCCGCTCGTGGCGGTGGAGCTGGGCAACGCCTGGCGGGAGGCGCAGGTTGCAGAGCGGACCGAGGTGGAGCGGATCCTCGACGAGCTCTCGGCGCTGGTCGGGGCCCAGGCCGGCGAGCTGCGCGAGACGCTCGACGCCCTGGCCCGCTTCGACCTGTGGTCGGCCAAGGCGGCCCTGGCCGCCGAGATGGACGCCGTCCGGCCGGAGACCGTCGAGCGTGCCGACGTGGTCCTCCTCGGCGCCCGCCATCCGGGCCTGACCGGACGGGTGATCCCGATCGACATCCGGCTCGGCGACGGCTACGTCGCGCTGGTCGTGACCGGCCCGAACACGGGCGGCAAGACGGTCACCCTGCGAACCCTCGGGCTGCTGGCCCTGATGCACCAGGCCGGCCTGCACCTGCCGATCGACGCAGGCGGGCGGTTGCCGGTGTTCCGCGACATCTTCGCCGACATCGGCGATGAGCAGTCCGTCGCCCAGAGCCTGTCGACCTTCTCAGGCCATCTCCGCTCGATCATCCGGATCGCGGCCGAAGCCGGACCGGGGACGCTGGTCCTGCTCGACGAGCTCGGCGCGGGCACCGACCCAACCGAGGGCTCGGCCCTCGCCCAGTCCCTTCTCGACTGGTTCATCCGGGCCGGCGCCCTGGTCGCGGCGACGACCCACTACGCCGAGCTCAAGGCGTACGCCCACACGACGCCCGCCGCGCGCAACGCATCGGTCGAGTTCGACCTGGAGACGCTCAGCCCCACCTACCGCCTGACGATCGGCCTGCCCGGCGGCAGCCAGGCGTTCGAGATTGCCGAGCGGCTGGGCCTCTCGGCGGCGATCGTCGCCGACGCCCGCTCGCGCCTCTCGGAGTCACAGCGCTCGTTCGAGGCGACCCTGGCCTCGATCCGGGCCGCCGAGGGCGAGACGAGCGACCGCCTCGAACAGGCCCGCCTCGCCGAGCAACGTGCCACGGACGCCCTGCGGGCCGCCCAGGAGGAGCGCCGGGCAGCACGGCGCGAGCGCGAGGAGCTGCTGACCACCACCCGGAGCGAGGCCGAACGGCTCGTGGCCGGGCTCCACGAAGAGGTCCAGGCGACCCGCCGGACCCTGGAACGCGAGACCGTTACCGAGCGCGTCCTCGATGCGGCGATCGCCCGGGCCGATGCCGAGCTCGCCCGGGTCCCCGTGCCCGAGCCGGAGGTGGCCGAGGCGCCGGTCGTCGCAGCCCGGGCGTGGCAGCTCGGTGACGAAGCCCGCAGCCGGACGGGGGAGTGGCAGGGCCGGATCACGGTCCTCGACCGGGGCGGCAAGCGGGCGACCCTCGAGTCGGGCGCGATGCGCGTCGTCGTCGACACCGCCGATCTCGAGTACGTCGAACCCGTGCAGGGCGTCACGCCACCGGACGAGACGCTCGCCGCCGTCTGGCCGGCCGGTCCGTCGCGGACGAACCCGGTCGAGCGCAGCCGGACCCGGCGGCCGAAGCAAGCGGAGGCCCCGCGGCCGGACCCCGGCGCTCCGGGTGGGCCCACCAGCGCGCTGCGGCTCGACCGGATCCGGACCGTGGCCTCGTCACTCGACCTGCGTGGCGCCCGGGTCGAGGAGGCGCTCGACCTGCTCGGGCGCTACCTCGACGACGCGTCGCTGGCCAACCTGGACCGGGTCACGATCATCCACGGCGTGGGCACGGGCGCCCTGCGCGACGCGGTGCGCAGCGCCGCGGCCAGTCATCCACTCGTGGTCTCGGCCCGGCCCGGCGACCGGGGTGAGGGCGGCGACGGGGCGACCCTGATCAGCCTCTGACCGAGATCAGCCTCATGGCCGGCCCTATGGCGACGGGCTGGGCTCCAGCGACGGCGGCGGCGACCCGCTCGGCGTGGGACTTGGCGGTGGGCCACCGATCGGGCACTTCTTGGTCGGCGGGAACGGCGCGCCCCAGGTGGCACCGAACGGATACACGTGACCGAAATGGAAGTAGTCGGTCGGGGTGTCCTTCGGTCCGCCCCGGACGCCGGGTCCGCGCATGGCCCGGGCGACCCAGCCCTGGGTGTACTTCACCCAGGTCGGATGACCGGGCTCGACGTTCGAGAAGTCGAGGAAGCCCTTGGTGACCTCCGGCCCGAGACAGCCGTCCTGCCACAACAGGCCGGTCGCCGAATCGATCGACACGCCCACCTTGGTGTCGTCGACCTGGGTCGGCACGGTGCCGTCGATGAACCACTCCTTGATCGTGCGCCTGGTGTACGGCCCGGGCAGCATCCCGCTGTTCGCGTCGACCGTGGCCTGGACGACGCCCGCCGGGGGCTTGGCGAAGGTCGCCACCGGGGTGCCCTTGACGGCGTCCTCGAGGAATGACTGCCACAGGCTGGCAGCGGTCTCGAGGGCGACCGAGCCGTGAGGCGGAATGCTGTTGTCGGAGTTGCCCATCCAGGCGCCGACCGCGAGCGCTTCAGCCTTGGGATCCTTGGGCGGCGGCAGGAAGCCCATCGCCGCGAGGTCGATCTCATTGGTCGAGGTGCCCGTCTTGAGCGCAGCCGGCCGGCGGACCTTGCCGCTGTAGATCGCCCGAATCGACCAGAACGGGTTCGCCTTGGGATCGGTGTTCGAGGCCAGGATGTCCTGCATGATGAAAGCGGCCTGGGGGCTGACCGCCTGGCGGCCGGGTGGCAGTCCGGTGGCCGGCGGCCAGTCGACCTTGCCGTTCGGCTCGGTGACCGACAACAGCGTCGTGCGCGGCATCAGCTTGCCCGAGTTGGCGATCGCACCGTACGCCCCGATGAGGTCGATAAAGTGGACTTCGACGGTGCCGATGGCGATCGAAGCGCCGCCCGGGTTGGTCTTGTTCTGCCAGACGATGCCCATCTGCTTGGCGAAATTGAAGACCTTGTCCGGTCCCTCGATGATCGCGGCCTTGATCGCCGGGATGTTGAGCGACAGCTGGATCGCCTCGCGCAACCGGACCGGGCCGCGCTCAGTCAAGTCGGCATCGCCCGGCGCGTAACTGCCCCCGAAGTTGGTCACCACGTCCATGAACATCGTGGCTGCGGTCGTGACGTGATCCTCGATCCCGGCCAGGTAGCCGATACCCTTGAACGACGATCCGGGCTGTCTCCAGCCATTGGCCAGGACGTCGAACTGGGGTTGGAACTTGGCCCCCCGGGGCGCGGCATAGTAGTCCGCCGAGCCCACGTAGGCGACGACCTGCCCGGTTCGGTAGTCGATCGCGCCGAGGGCGGCGTTGTAGATCCCGCGGCCCACGTCGTTCCTGATCCACTGCTCGTAGGGCACGTTGATCGACTTGAGGTAGGCCGCCGGGTTCTTGGTGTTGGGGGCAATGGCCGCCGCCTTGGTCCACTTCTCGGCGAGCGCCTGGAGGTGGTAGTCGAGGGTCGTGATCACCTTGTAGCCGCCGGTGTCGACCTGCTCGCAGCTATCGGGCGTGGTCGGGCACAGGATCGTGCCCAGCTGGTGACGGACCTGCCACACGAACTGGGGCGCCAGCCAGCGCTGGGATGCCGGCGGGGTGAGGATGACCGGTTCGGCCTTGGCCGCCTGGAACTGGGCGTCGGTGAAGTGGGTCAGGAGCGTTTCAGTCGAGCTTTCCATCAGGTCCAGGATGTGATTGCGGCGCTGGACGATCGCGGCGCTCGAGGGCACCTCGAGGACGGTCTTGCCGGCCGGACAGGCCGCGCCGTTGGCGGTCGTCACGCTGCACGTCTCGACGGCGTTCTGGACCAGGTCGTAGGTCGAGGGTGACTGGGGGATGCCGGCCAGGATCGCCGCCTGGGCCAGGTCCAGCTTGGTCAGGTCGGTGATCCCGAAATAGCTTTCGGCGGCCGCCGCGATGCCGTAGCTCTGGTTGCCGTAGAAGTTCTGGTTGAGGTACGCCGCCATGATCTCCTGCTTGCCGGCGTCGCCCGGCGGCAGCTCCTGGGTCAGGCGGATCGACTGAATGATCTCCCGGATCTTGCGCTCGTAGGTCGAGCCGGCAAAGGCGCTGTCCGGCAGCAACCGGCCACGAACGAGCTGCTGGGTGATCGTCGACGCGCCGCGAGCGTTGCCGGTGACCGTGTCGAGGGCCGCCGACAGGATCCCGATCGGGTCAAACCCGGCGTTCTGCCAGAACGTCTTGTCCTCGATGCTGGTGGTCGCGTCGACCAGCGCGGGCGGGATCGCCGAGTAGGGGATCACCGTCCGCTTGATCGCGCCGAAGCGGGCCAGCTCGATCGTGCCCGTCCGGTCGTAGACGACCGTTTCCTGGCTGAAGGTGATGTTGTTGAGCTGGGGCAGCGGGTCGGGCAGGCCCTGGCTGTAGTAGGAGTACGCCGCGACGACCGAGCCGAAGCCCACGATCGCCAGGAGGGCGAGGGTGCCGAACAGGAAGAGCGGCAACGCGATGGCAGCCCCCGAGGCTGCACCGCCGCCACCGGAGCCGCGACTACTGCCGTTACGGCGGTGTCGCTGACGCCGGGCGAGGCTGGTCTGCATACGGTCGGTCACGATAGCATAGGGCCGGTGATGGACAGGTTTTTCCCTACCCGCTGCTCGTGACGGCCGGGCGCCGCCGGCTGTGACGCCGCCCACACCGATCGCCGAATCCGGGGCGGCGCCCGAGGGCCTCCTCGAGGAGCTGGCCTGGCGCGGCCTGCTCCAGCAGGCCACCCCCGGGCTCGCGGCCCGGCTGCGCGATCCGCGTCCGGTGGCCGGCTACATCGGCTTCGATCCAACCGGCCCTTCGCTCCACGTCGGCCACCTCGTCCCGATCTTCGGGCTGCTCCACCTCCAGCGCCACGGCGGCCGGCCGGTGGCCCTGATGGGCGGCGGGACCGGGATGATCGGCGATCCGTCGGGCACCTCGGCCGAGCGCAACCTGCTGACCCGCGAGATGGTCGTGGCCAATACCGCCGGGATCCGGGCCCAGCTGGAGCGCTTCCTCGACTTCGACGGGGCGACCGGCGCCCGGATCGCCGACAACCACGCCTGGCTCGGTTCGCTCAAGCTGCTCGACTTCCTGCGCACGGTCGGCAAGCACTTCACGATCCCGTACATGCTGGCCAAGGATTCGGTCGCCAACCGGCTCGAGGCCGGCTTGAGCTACACCGAGTTCAGCTACATGCTCCTGCAGGCCAAGGATTTCCTGGAGCTGCACCGGACGCTCGATGTTGAGCTCCAGATGGGTGGCGCGGACCAGTGGGGCAACATCACGGCCGGCCTGGAGCTGATCCGGCGAATCGAGGGCGAGTCGCCCGACGGCGATCGGGCCCACGGCCTGAGCTATCCGCTGCTGCTCGACGCCAGCGGCGCGAAATTCGGCAAGACCGCCGCCGGGACGTCCATCTGGCTCGATCCCCAGCGGACCTCGCCCTACGCCTTCTACCAGTTCTGGCTCGATCGTGAGGACGCCGAGAGCGGCCGCCTGTTGCGGATGTTCACCCTGCGCAGCCAGGCCGAGATCGAGGCGATCGCGACCGAGGCGGCCGCCCATCCGGAGGCACGCACGGGCCAGCGGATGCTGGCCGCCGACCTGACCACCCGGGTCCACGGCTCGGACGTGCTGGGCCGCGTCCAGAAGGTCAGCGCGGCGGTCTTCAGCCGGACGCTGCCGGCCCTGGGCGAGGAGATGCTGGGCTTCGCGTACGAACAGCTGCCCCACGCGGTCGTGCCACCCGAGATCGTGGCCAACGGGGTCGTTGCCCTGTGCGTGGCGGCCGGCCTGTACGGCTCGAACGGCGAGGCGCGGCGGGCGATCAGCCAGGGTGGACTGTCGATCAACGAGGTCCGGGTCGCCTCGGCCGACGAGCCCCTGCCGGCGCCGCTGCCCGGCGGCTACCTCGTCCTGCGCAGTGGCAAGAAGGACTACCGGATCGCCTGGATCAAGCCCGACTAGGAAGCGGCTCGGGCCTGTTGGCCGTGTCGCCCGCGGAGCACCTCGATCACCACTGCGGGCTCGACGCCGCGCTCCGCCAGCAGGACCAGGGTGTGGAACAGGAGGTCGGCGGCCTCGCCATGGAGCGCGGTCCGTGCGTCGGCCCGTGGCCAGCCGGCCGCCTCGGCGAAGGCATCGTCCTTGGCGGCGAGGAGGACCTCGGTCGCCTCTTCGGTCACCTTGCGGCCGGCCGCATCGACCCCGCCTTCGATCAGGCTCGTCGTGTACGAGCCCGCCGGCCGTTCCGACGCCCGGCTGGCGATCGTTGCCCACAGGGTCTCGAGCCAGGCAAAGCCCTGGCTGGGCGACTGAAGCGTGCCTTCAGCCTCGTCACGGGAGAAGCAGCTGCGGGTGCCGCGATGGCAGGTCGGGCCGGCCGGATCGACGCCCAGGAGCAGCGCATCGCCGTCGCAGTCGAGCTCGATCGAGACCAGGCGCAAGACGTTGCCACTCGTCTCGCCCTTGCGCCACAGCCGGTCCCGCGAGCGCGAGTGGAAGTGGACCTCGCCGGTGGCCAGGGTCGCGGCCAGCGCCTCGCGATCGACCCAGGCGAGCATCAGCACCCGGCCGTCGGCCCGATCCTGGACGATCGCCGGCACGAGCCCGGTGTCGGGCGCCCAGGCGACGCTCGCGGCATCAAGGCTCAGCTCCGAGCGGGTTGGCGGGGCGCTCACGCCGCGCGCTCCGCCATCATCCGGACCGGGAGACCGGCCTCGGCCATCGCGGCCTTGATCGCGCCGATCGAGTAGATCCGGCGGTGGAAGATCGACGCAGCAAGGACGGCGTCGGCGCCTCCGTCGCGGATCGCCCGGACGAAGTCGTCCGGGCCGGCCGCGCCACCCGACGCGATCACCGGGACCGGGACGCCCTGGCTGATCGCGCGCAAGAGCTCGGTGTCGTAGCCCGATCCGGTGCCGTCGCGGTCGATCGAGGTGACGAGCAGCTCGCCCGCGCCGAGCTCGACGGCGCGCTGCGCCCAGGCGACGGCATCCAGCCCGGTCCGGTCACGCCCGCCACGGGCATAGGCGATCCAGCGCCCCGCCGCACCTGGATCCCCCGGCACGTCCTCGCGGGCGGCATCGATCGCCACGACCACCGCCTGGCGGCCGAACCGGGCGGCGCAACGATTGATCAGGGTCGGGTCGCCCAGGGCCGCGCTGTTGAGCGACACCTTGTCGGCCCCGGCCCGGAGCACGTCGCGCATCTCGCGCACCGAGCGCACGCCGCCACCGACGGTCAGCGGGATGAACACGGTCCGGGCCGTCCGCTGGACCAGCTCGAGGAGCGTGCCCCGGCCCTCCGGCGCTGCCGTGATGTCGAGGTAGACGATCTCGTCGGCGCCCTCGGCCGCGTAGCGTGAGGCGAGCTCGACCGGGTCGCCTTCGTCGGTCAGGTCGACGAAGCGGGTGCCCTTGACCACCCGCCCAGCGGCGACGTCGAGGCACGGGATCACTCGCCGGCTGAGCATCAGGCCGGCACCGCTTCGGCGGGGCGCGACGTCCCGGCGGCGATCGCGCTGAAGTTGGCCAGGAGGCGCAGGCCGTCGCTGCCGCTGCGTTCGGGATGGAACTGGACGCCGAGCAGGTTGCCCCGGGCGATCGCCGCGGGGAAACGGTTGCCGTGCTCGGCCTCGGCGATCACGACGCCCTCGTCGTCGGGTGCCGCGACGTACGAATGGACGAAGTAGAAGGCCGTACCCGGCGCGATCCCATCGAACAACGGCTGCGCGCCCCGAGGCTCGACCGTGTTCCAGCCGATGTGGGGCAGGGTCGGGGCGCCGGCGAGCTTGATCGTCCGGCCGCCGAGGATGCCCAGGGTCGCCGCGCCGTCCTCGTCCGAGGCGTCGAACAGGAGCTGGAGCCCGAGGCAGATCCCGAGATACGGCCGGCCGGCCGCGATCCAGGCGCGAATCGGCTCGACCAGGGCGCGCCGCCGCAGGCGGTCCATCGCCGGACCGGCCGCCCCCACGCCGGGCACGATCAGGGCGTCCGCTCCGCGCAACGCCTCGGCGTCGCGAACGAGGACCGGCTCGGCGCCGACCACCTCGAGCGCCCGGGCGATGCTCACGAGATTGCCCGCGCCGTAATCGGCCACGGCGACCCGGATCACGCCAGGACGCCCTTCAACGAGGCGATCCCGGTCCGCCGCGGGTCGAGCTCGCTCGCCTGGCGCAGTGCGCGGCCGAGCGCCTTGAACGCCGCCTCGGCCAGGTGATGGTCGTTGCGGCCCGTGCCGTTGAGGTGGATCGTCGCGCCGGCTGTCCGGGCCAGGGCCTCGACGGCGTGCTCGACAAGCTGGGTCGGGAGCTGGCCGATCCGCTCGGCCCGGAACGGCAGGTCGACGACCGCGTAGGGCCGTCCGCCGAGGTCGAGGACGGCGCTCGCCAGCGATTCATCCATCGGCACCCGGGCGTCGCCGAAGCGGGCGATCCCGGCCCGGTCGCCCAGCGCCGCACTGAACGCGCTGCCCAGGACGAGGGCGACGTCCTCCACGGTGTGATGCTCATCGACGGCCAGGTCGCCGTCGGCCGAGACCTCGAGGTCGAACAGGCCGTGGTGGGCGAGCGAGCCGAGGAGGTGGTCCCAGAAGCCGATGCCTGTCGCGAGCTTGACGAAGCCGCTGCCGTCGAGGTCGAGGATCAGGGTCACCGTCGTCTCGCGCGTCTTGCGGCCGACCGTCGCGCGCCGGCCGGTGACCTCGACGGTCTGGCCCGGCTCGTTGTTCGGGGAGGTCATCGAGTCGACTCCATCTGCTGCACTGCCGCCAGGAGGCGGTCGTCCTGGGCCTCGTCGCGGACCGTCAGCCGGAGGCTGTTGGCGAGGGGGTGGTCGCCCGGGAATGTTCGGGGCACCAGGCCGGCCCGGAGCAGGCCCTCGGCTGCCACGGCGGCTGCCTCGGCGCTCGCGAACGGGACCAGCAGGAAGTTCGTGACGCTGGGCTCGGGCCGCCAGCCGGCCGCCGCGAGCCCGGCCGCCAGGCGTGCCCGCTCGAGCTCGACCCGGCGCAGGTTGCTCGCCAGGGCGTCGCGGTCGGCGAGGATCGCCGTGGCGATCGAGACCGAGACCGTCGAGACCGATCCGGGCGGCCGGTATGGCTCGATTCGGGCCAGCGTCTCGCGCGGCGCGATCGCGAACCCGACCCGCAACCCGGCCAGGGCATAGGCCTTGCTGACCGTCCGGACGACGACCAGGCGGGGGTAGCCGGCGCGCAACGTGAGCAGGCTGCGGCCGACGAACTCGCTGTACGCCTCGTCGAGGACGACGACCGGCGCCCGAGCGCCGCCGGTCCGGGCATCCGCCGCCAGGTCGTCAAGGAGGCTCTCGATCAGGTCGTCGGGTTCGAGCCGGCCGGTCGGATTGTTCGGGTTGCACAGCCAGACGACGGCGGCTCCGCGGGCGGCCGCCCGAACCGCCTCCCGATCGATCGCCCGGCCCGCGCCGGGCCCGAGCCGTGGCACGCCCACGACGCTCGCCCGACGCTGCTCGGTCAGGACCCGGTACATCGCATAGCTGGGGGTCGGGATGACTGCCCGATCGCCGGGCCCGAGGAACGCCTTGGCGACCAGGTCGAGGATCTCGTCGGCACCGGCCCCGACCAGGATCTCCTCGGCCGGGACGCCATAGACTGCCGAGGCCGCCGCGGTCAGCCGGCGATAGTCGGACGGCGGGTACTCGGACAGGCTCGTCTCGAAGCGGCCGGCGGCCAGCAGCTCTGCCACCGCCGCCGGGGCGGCGGGCGAGGTGTTCAGGTCGAAGCGGACGATCGACTCGAGCGGCAGCCCGTAGCGCCGGGCGACCTCCTCGTCGGTTGCCTCCCAGCTGTACGAGGCGGGTGCGGTCGGATCGCTCATCGAGGTCGGCGTCGGGCTCATGCCACGATCTTCTCGATCGGCAGGACGAGGATCCCCGACGCGCCGGCCGCCTTGAGGCGGGGGAGCAGGCCCCACACGGCGTCAGCCTCGACCACCGCGTGGATCGCGATCATCCCGTCGTGGGCGAGGGGGATCACGGAGGGCGAGTTCAGGCCAGGCAGGATGCCGGTCAGCTCGGCCAGCTTCGCCCCAGGGGCGTTCATCATCACGTACTTCTGGCCGCGGGCGGCGATCACCGACGAGAGCATCGTGTCGATCGCCTTGAGCTCGAGGGCCCGCTCGCTGAGGGCGGCGGGGTTGGCGACGAGGATCGCCTCCGAGGCGAGGACGTCGCCCACCTGGCGCAGGCCGTTCATCACCAGGGTCGAGCCGGTCGAGACAAGATCGACAATCGCCTCGGCCAGGCCGAGCCTCGGGGCGACCTCCACCGCGCCCGAGATCGGGATCACCTCGACCTCGATCCACTGCTCGGCGAAGAAGCGCCGGGCGGTATTCG
>Ga0265314_10006523_pt1 | contig 10303 bp, 9 predicted proteins | sample 4126metaG_FD_203106 | JGI IMG/M metagenome (GOLD analysis project Ga0265314, IMG submission 203106) | Rhizosphere microbial communities from Carex aquatilis grown in University of Washington, Seatle, WA, United States - 4-1-26 metaG | ecosystem: Host-associated > Plants > Roots > Rhizosphere >... | reverse complement strand
CGCGCGCTGCGCGAAGGTCTTGAAGGTTATATCGACTACGTATCGCAGGTGCGCTATCGCCTGCTTCCCGGCGTTTGGTAGCCATAGCGGAGTCTGCGAATGCCCGACAGCAAGACCTACACCGGCGGTTGCCATTGCGGCATGGTGCGGTTCGAATGCACCACCGACCTTGCCATGGTGACTGCCTGCAACTGCTCGATCTGCACCAAGAAGGGACTGCATTTCGCGTTCCTCGCGCCGAAGAGCTTTCAGCTCCGTGCCGGCGTCGAGAACTTGAAAGAGTATCTCTTCAACAAGCAGGCGATCCGGCATCAGCTCTGCATCGACTGCGGCGTCGACGTGTTCGCGCGCGGCAGCAAGCCCGACGGCACCGAAGTGGTGGCGCTCAACGTCAGCTGCATCGACGGCGTCGAGCTGGCAAAACTGACGATGACGCCGATCGACGGACGGCACAGGTAGCCCCGTCATTCCGGGGCGCGCTCTTGCGCGAGCCCGGAATCCATAACCCCCGTGCTCGTGTTCAGCAGTGGTGCCGTTGCGCCAAGACACAGCCACGGGGGTTATGGATTCTCAGGTGCGCAACTGCGCACCATAGCTCACTCGCTCCGCTCGCGCCCCGGAATGACAATTCTTTTCGTCCTTCAGGCGAACTCATTGATTTCGCAGTATTTCCGATTTACCGAAGACAACTTGACTCCACCCCAAATCACCGGCATAATGCGCGCATCCCGTTCCACCAAAAGGGGCGGCTCGCGATCGTCACGAAACGCGGAGCGGGATGCGGTGGACGCAGGCGGCACAGTTGACGAGTTGTGCCGACGCGTACGGCGAAGTCGTGTGGTCCTGACGCCCGGATTGCTGGCGTCAAGTCCTTGAGAGGCTAACGCCTCTCGGGGGCGATGGTGGCAAGAAGCTCCGATTCACCAGGGAGAGCACGATATAGGCCGTAAAGCCATTGCGCAGGGAAGGCCGGAGTGTTTCCGCTGAACCTGTATGCTCGTGTGCGCATTTCTTGTGATGCACAATTGCACACGAGACCGCGGGTGCAGCGCGCACCCGGTCTTCCCTGCGCCCTCTTACTTCTGGGGGCGGAGCTACTTTGCAAGACTCGGACAAAACCATGTCGCGAGAACGAGAAGTCATATTCAGTCGTCATCGCCCGGCTCCGACCGGGCGACCCAGTATTCCAGAGCGCCGGTGATGAACACGAATGCTCTGGAATACTGGATCACCCGCTTTCGCGGGTGATGACGACCTAAAGCGGAGCAGATGCCTTACGCTGCAATCAAAGCCAGGGATTATGGGTCCCGGCTCAAGGCCGGGACGACGAAGGAAAACCTATGCGCCCGGAGGCGGCGGCAGGAAATGAATGTTGTGTTCGGCGGCGAGCGCCACCACGTCCTCGGGCTTCTGCTCCTTCATGTTGTGCAGGCCCCAGAACAGATCGTAGAGTTTTCTGGTCGGCGACACCCAGAACAGCACTTTTGCAGTCTGGTCGGATTTGTTGAAGATGCCGTGCGGCACGCCCATGCCAAGGCGGATCAAATCGCCGGCGGTGGCTTGCGCGTCGGAGCCGGCCAGCATGAAATCGAGCTTGCCCTCCAGCATGTAGAGATATTCGTCCTGGTCGGGATGGATGTGCGGCGGCACGAAGGTGCCGGGCGGCAGGGTCGCGTGCCAGGAAAAGGAATTTTCGGTGCAGCTCTTCGGCACGTAGGTTTGTCCCAGGATATTCCAGGAAATGCCCTGCATGCCCTCATTGGCGCGGGTGATGCCGGTGATCTCGCTTTTCATCGCTGTTTCCTTTCCAGTTGGGCGGACCGTCGCGGCCTAGTTGGCCACGCAATCCTTGGCGTAGCGGTCGCCGTAATTCTCGAACACTTTTTGCACGATCTCGGTCTGGAATTTGCCGTCCGGGCGCTTTGCCACTTTGGTCAGATAAAAGTCCTCGATCGGATAACCATTGGTGTTGAACTTGAACGGGCCGCGCAGCGAAACGAAATCGGCCTTCTTCAGCGCGGCCGACACCGCCTCCTTGTTGGTGAGGTCGCCCTTGACCGCCTTCACCGCGCTGTCGATCAGCATCGCGGCGTCGTAGGCCTGGAAGGCATAGGTGGCGGGCACGCTGTTGTAAGCGGCCTCATAGGCCGCGACGAACTTCTTGTTTTGTGGATTGTCGAGATTGGGCGCCCAGTCGGCGCCGCCGAACATGCCGACCGCGGCGTCCTGCTGCGCCGGCAGCGTCGATTCATCGACGGTGAAGGCCGACAAAAACGGGATCTGGTCGGCAAGGCCGGCCTGCTTGTACTGCTTCACCAGGCTGACGCCCATGCCGCCGGGCATGAAGGTGAAGACCGCATCGGGTTTTACCGAAGCGATCTTGGAGAGTTCGACCTGGAAGTCCAGCGTGCCGAGCGGCACGTAGGTTTCCTCGACGATCTCGCCCTTGTAGGCGAGCTTGAAGCCGGCGGCGGAATCCTTGCCGGCCTGATAGTTCGGCTCGATGATATAAACGCGCTTGTAGCCGCGGTCCTGCGCGACCTTGCCCAGCACCTCATGGACCTGGTCGTTCTGGTAGGAGGTCACATAGAAGAACGGGCTGCAGTCCTTGCCCGCGAAATTCGAAGATCCGGCATTCGGGCTGATCAGGAAGGTCTTGTTGTCGACGATCGGCTTGTGGATGGCCTGCAGGATGTTGGAGAAGATCGGCCCGACCACGAAATCGACCTTGTCGCGCTCCAGCAGGCCCCGCGCCTTGGTCACCGCCGCGTCCGGCTTGAGTTCGTCGTCGACCACCACGACCTCGACGTCGCGGCCGGCCATCTTGCCGCCGAGATCCTTGATGGCGAGCGCGAACCCGTCGCGCGCCTGCTGGCCGAGCACCGCCGCGGGACCGGACAGGGTCACGAGCACGCCGATCTTGACCTTGTTCTCGGCGATCGCGGGATTGGCGGCGGCGCCCAGCACAATGGCCAGCGCGGCCAGTTTCAACGGCTGCTTCATGGTCGCTCCCCCTCGCGCAAGGCTGAAATCTGCCTGGCTGAACTGTTCTGCGGCCAGCTTATGCCGACGACGGCAGTTGCCGCAAGCGACGCAACCCGCGCGGTTGCGCCGAACAAGACGGTATGCAAGCCGCGCGCCAACTGTTTGAACCCTAAAGAAATCGCAAAACTGTCGCCATTTGCGCCGCCGGATGCTTTGACTTACAGGAGCCATCGGCCATTATTCCCGCCCGGTCCGCCGAAAACTTCATGCAGAACTGATCGCATCATGAATCTCGATTCCGAAACCAAGGCTGTCGAACTCCCCAACGAACACGCCGACGAGCTCAGGCTGTGGCTGCGGCTGTTGACCTGCACCACCCTGATCGAGGGCGAAGTGCGTAGCCGGTTGCGCGAGCGGTTCGACGTCACGCTGCCGCGGTTCGACCTGATGGCGCAGCTCGACAAGGCGCCGGAAGGCATGACGCTGTCGGATGTGTCGAAGCGGATGATGGTCTCGAACGGCAACGTCACCGGACTGGTCGAGCGGCTGGTCGAATCCGGCCATCTCGATCGGCGCACCTCGGACTCGGACCGGCGGGTGCAGGTGATACGGCTGACCAAGGCCGGCCGCGCCGAGTTTCGCAAGATGGCCGCCGAACACGAGACCTGGATATCGGACATTTTCGGGGATCTTGCGCCGAAAGATGTTCGGGATCTGATGCGGCTGCTCGCCAAGACCAAAGCCTCCGCCCAAAAGTCCGCGCAGGCGAGGGCGTAACAGATCTTGGGCGCTCCGGTCGATTACGAAGTCGAATACAACAACCGGGCGCGGGTTCCGGAAAACCCGGCGCTGATATCAGGCTGGGCCAGCGATGCCGCCGCCTATCGCGCGCAGCACGCGCCGCGCGCGATATCGTATGGTCCGGGCGCGCGTCACAGCATCGATCTGTTCGCGGGCAACGGCGAGGGGCCGATCGTCGTGTTCATTCATGGCGGTTACTGGCAGGCGCTCGACGGTTCTTTTTTCAGCCATTGCGCGCGCGGTCTGAACGGGCACGGCGTCACGGTTGCGGTCCCAACTTACGATCTTTGCCCTGCAGTGACGGTTGGCGAGATCGTCCAGCAGATGCAAACAGCGGCGCGCGAACTCGCAAAACTCGGGCGACCGCTGGTGGTCAGCGGCCATTCCGCCGGCGGGCAACTCGCGGCCTGCCTGCTTGCGACCGATTGGCGGGCGCTGGATGCGTCGCTGCCGACGGATTTCATTCTGGCGGCCTACGCGATTTCCGGCCTGTTCGATTTGGTGCCGCTGGTCGGGACCTCGATCAACAATGCGCTGCACCTCGATATCGAGTCGGCGCGCGCCGCGAGCCCGTTGTGCTGGAACGTGCCGGCGCACGGCAGCCTCGATGCGGTGGTCGGGGAAAAAGAAAGCGCGGAATATTTCAGGCAAAGCCATACCGTGGTCGAGCGCTGGGGGGCGGCCGGGCTTGCGACGCAATTCGGTGTGATCACCGGCGCCAACCATTTTACGGCGATCGCGCCGCTAGCCGATCCGGGCTCGGCCATGGTCGGCCGGCTCAAGCAACTGGCGCTGCGCTAAGGTCCCGACGGTGCACAAAAAGACCCAGGACGATATGGAATCCACACTTGCGGGAAATTACTTTAAGCCTAAAATGATTGCCGGACGGCATCGCCGGGCGTCCCCGATCGCGAGGTCGGGCCTTTCATCTGCGAATGCGAGGAGCGATGGAAATGTCAGGTGAATTTCCAAATCCAAGTCCTTCAAGTCTTGGCCCGTCCGGTCACGTCGACGATTTCGCGCGGCGCAACCTGCCGCCGTCAGGGCAGTGGCCGGAATTGCTGCTCGACCGACCGGAGTTTCAATACCCTGAATATCTCAATGCCGCCGTCGAGCTGACCGATCGCATCGTCGAAAAGGGGCTCGGCGACAACATCGCGCTGATCGGCAACGGCCGCCAGCGCACCTACAAGGAACTGGCGGACTGGTCCAACCGGCTGGCGCATGCGCTGGTGGAGAATTACGGCGTCAAGCCCGGCAACCGCGTGCTGATCCGCTCCGGCAACAATCCGGCGCTGGTCGCTTGTTGGCTCGGCGCCACCAAAGCCGGCGCCGTCGTCGTCAACACCATGCCGATGCTGCGCGCCGGCGAATTGACAAAAATCGTCGACAAGGCGGAGATCGCGCTGGCGCTGACCGACAGCCGGATCGCCGACGAAATCGTGGCCTGCGCCAAGACCAGCAAATTCCTCAACCAGGTGGTGAACTTTGATGGCACCTCCAACCACGATGCAGAACTCGACCGGGTCGCGTTGAACAAGCCGGTCAAATTCAATGCGGTGAAAACCGGACGCGACGACGTGGCGCTGCTCGGATTCACCTCGGGCACGACAGGCGAGCCGAAGGCGACCATGCATTTCCACCGCGATCTCATGATCGTCGCAGATGGCTATGCCAAGGAAGTGCTCAAGGTCACGCCGGACGATGTGTTTGTCGGCTCGCCGCCGCTCGCGTTTACGTTCGGGCTGGGTGGGCTTGCGGTGTTTCCGCTGCGGTTCGGCGCCACCGCCACGCTGTTGGAAAACGCCGCGCCGCCCGAGATGGTCAGGATCATCGAGACCTACAAGGCCACGATCTGCTTTACCTCGCCGACCGCGTACCGGGCGATGATGGCGGCGATGGACAAGGGCGCGGATCTGTCGTCGCTGCGGATCGCGGTGTCGGCCGGCGAAACGCTGCCGTCGCCGGTGTTCGAGGCCTGGACCCGCAAGACCGGCAAGACCATTCTGGATGGCATCGGCTCGACCGAACTGCTGCACATCTTCATCACCAACCGGGTCGACGACGCCGTCGCCGGCAAGACTGGAAAACCGGTTGCCGGCTATGAGGCCAAGATCGTCGATGACGAGATGAACGACGTGCCCGATGGCACGGTGGGAAAACTCGCGGTGCGCGGCCCGACCGGCTGCCGCTATCTCGCCGACTTGAGGCAGTCGAACTACGTGCGCGACGGCTGGAATCTGACTGGCGATTCATTCGTGCGCGATGCGCAGGGCCGGTTCGCTTTCGTCGCCCGCTCCGACGACATGATTGTTTCGTCCGGCTACAACATCGCAGGCCCCGAGGTCGAAGCGGCATTGCTGTCGCATCCCGCGGTCGCGGAATGCGGCGTGGTCGCGGCGCCGGACGAGGCGCGCGGCATGATCGTCAAGGCCTATGTGATCGTGGCTTCAGGCGTTGTGGCGGACGCGGAACTCGCAGCGGCATTGCAGGATCACGTCAAGCGCGAGATCGCGCCCTACAAATATCCCCGCGCAATCGAGTTTGTCGAACAATTGCCCAAGACCGGGACCGGCAAGCTGCAGCGATTTGCCTTGCGGCAGATCGCGAGCGGGGCGTCGTCGGCCGGCATGGCCGCGGAATGAACGAAATGGAGAATAGCTGGTGAGCACGACCAAGGCACATGGCAGTGCATCCGGCCTCGCGGTGGCGGAAGAAGAAGTGTTGGGAAGCGTGCAGGTGCTCCAGCCGAGCGGTTGGCCGACGCCGAAGGGCTACGCCAACGGCATGGCCGCCGATGGCCTGTTGGTGGTGACAGGCGGCGTGATCGGCTGGGATACGGCCGGTCATCTCGCCGATGGCTTCGTCGCGCAGGTTCAGCAAACCCTGAGCAATATCGCGGCGATCCTCGCCGAAGGCGGCGCGCGGCCGGAACATCTGGTGCGGCTAACCTGGTACGTTGTCGATATCGAGGAGTATCTTGCCAACCTGAAGGCGCTCGGAAAAATCTATCGCGAGATCTTTGGCGCGCATTATCCGGCGATGGCCCTGGTCCAGGTCGTGCGTCTGGTCGAGAAGGCGGCGCGGGTCGAGATCGAGGCGACCGCGGTGGTGCCGCGCTGAATGCAGAAAAGAAAAAGGCCCCGGCATGCAGCCGGAGCCTTCGATGAGTTTGGAAGCATTGCTTAGTTTTTATAGGACGGATCGACGCGATCGAGCTTGCGCATCAGCGCCGGCCAGGCGAGGTCGCCATTGCGGTTCGGCATGTTCGGGCGCGGCTTGACCTTGTCGAAGGTCGCTTCCAGCACGTCCTGCGGCGGATACACCAGCTTGGTGTTGCAGGACAGCGCCATCACCTGGACCTCGCAGGCGCGCTCCATCCGGTACAGCAGGTTGAAGGTGGCGGGGACGGTGCGGCCGACCACCAAGAGGCCGTGGTTGCGCAGGATCATCGCCTCGTGATTGCCGAGGTCGGCGACCAGCCGTTCGCGCTCGCCGACGTCGTCGGCGATGCCTTCGAAATCGTGATAACCGATGTGCAGGAAGCGCATCGAGGTCTGCGCCAGCGGCAGCAGGCCGCATTCCATCGCGGAGACCGCCATGCCGGCGGGGGTGTGGGTGTGCGCGACGCAATCCATGTCCTTCCGCGCCATGTGGATGGCGCTGTGAATGACAAAACCGGCGGCGTTGACGCCGTAGTCGGAGGCGTTGAACAGCGTGTTGCCGTCGACGTCGATCTTGATCAGGCAGGAGGCGTCGATTTCCTCGTACAGCATGCCGTAGGGGTTGATCAGGAAGTGGTCATGGCTGCCCGGCACACGGCACGAGATGTGGTTGGCGATCATCTCGGTATAGCCGTACATCGCAACCAGGCGATAGCAGGCGGCGAGGTCGACGCGGGTTTGCCATTCCTCCGGGCTGACCTGTTCGCGGACCGATTTGACGACTTTGATGGCGGGAGAGCTGACGGGAGGGGTCATCGCATGGCTCCGTTGGAACGGCTGGTTTTTTGCAAATGGGGCGGTTTGACGGACCCCCACGATACCGGCAACATCCGCTGCGCCGCAAGACAGGCCGGACCGCTATCGCTGCAACGCAGCCATCGCCGGTGCGCTGCGGCAAAGGCCGCCGGAGGGTTAAAATCGAGGCAAATGGCGGGCAGGCGCGTTCGCTCAGGGCCGCTCGCGGTGTCAGCGCGCGACCGCCAGCCGCAAAAAGCTCATGATGCTGCCGAGCCCGGCAAATCCAGCGCCGAGTGCCAGCGCCAGCACCGCGCCATTGCGATCGGCGAGCGCAAAACACAAGGCGGCAAGGGCAGCTCCCGTGGTCTGCCCGGTCAGCCGCGCGGTGCCGACGATGCCGCTGGCGCTGCCGCTGCGGTGGGGCGGCGCGCTCAGCATCAGGGCGCGCATGTTGGGGGTCTGGAAGAAGCCGAAACCGATGCCGCAGATCACCATGCGCCAGACGATATTGGCGACGCCGGGCTCGGCGGGAAGCGTCGCCAGCAATGTCATTCCGATGCACAGCACGACGAGGCCAATGCCGCCGAGCAGGCCGGCGGGATAGCGGTCGGACAGCCGTCCGCCGATCGGCGCCATGACGGCGACCACCAGCGGCCACGGCGTCAGGAACAGGCCGGTTTCCACCTGCGAGCGCATCAGCACGTCCTCGAAATAGAACGGCAGCGCGACGAAGGTCAGTCCCTGCACCGCGAACGAGCACACCGCGGTGAGGGCCGACAGCGCGAAGACCGGGATGCGGAACAGGTCGATCGGCAGCATCGGCGCGGGATGGCCCGCCTGTCGGCGGGTCACCCACCAGCCGAGCGCCAGCGCGGCAATAAGCGCTGTGACCACCAGCGGCGGCGAGGCCTGGTGGGCGGCGCCCCCGATCGAGATGATGAACAGGCCGAGCGCGCCCGCGGCCAGGATCGCACCGGGAAAGTCGAAGGCGTGTGCGGCCCGCGGCGTCGACGGCAATGTCCGCAACCCGATCGCCATCGCGGTCAGGCCGAACGGAAGATTGATGGCGAACAGCCACGGCCAATGGCCGACGGACAATATGCCGGAGGCGATGGTTGGACCGAAGGTGAAGGCGGTGGCAACGACCAGCGCGTTGTGCCCAAAACCGCGGCCCAATATCCGGCTTGGATAGATGTAACGCAGCAGCGCGGTATTGACGCTCATGACGCCGCTGGCGCCGAGGCCCTGCAGCGTGCGGGCGACCAGCAGGCTGTCCAGCGACCAGGCGCAGGCACAGCCGACCGATGCCAGTGTGAACAGCGCCAGGCCGCAGAGATAAATGCGCTGGTGACCGACGATCTCGCCGAGCGCGCCCAGCGGCAACAGGGTCGCGACCAGCGCGATCTGATAGACATTGACAACCCAGACCACGTCGGCCGGGCTGACATGAAGGTCGGTGGCGATGGCGGGCAGCGCGATGTTGGCGATCGCGGTATCCAGCGAGGCCATCGCCAGCGCGGTAAACATCGCCGCGACAGCCCAGCGCCTCCGATCGGGGGGCAGGCCGTCCATGGCCGGCGCAGCGGGCGCCTTCGCGGCTACCTCGATCGACATATCCTGACGTTCCCCGGAACCGGCGGCGATGCTGCCATAAGCCGCAGGTACACCAGAAAACCGCCATGCCACAGCCGTTCCGCTGCATGATGCGTATGCGGCGCGCTGGCTGCCCGCCGGCTGTCTGCGCCGCCGACTTTCTGCTAGCTTTCCGCTCGCCGTGCGATCGACTAGCTTTCGGCGACTGCGACCGCGAACTGCCAAAAAGACGGTTGACGGCGAGGGGAAACGCTTTGAACGGACAGGAGGTCCTGCGCAGCGCGGTCACGCGTGCCGAGGTCACGCGCAGCGGCAATGAGGGCCGGCGCGGACGCGGATGGAGTAGTCTTTGGGTTGCGGTCTTGCTGGCGATCCTCGGCTTCCTGGTGATCTATCCGGTGCTGACCCTGCTGCTGGGCGCGCTGACCGACACCAATCCGGTGGTCGACGGTTTTAGCCTGCGCCATCTCTCCGTCGCCAATTTCCTTGCCGTGCTGGTCAACCCGAACGTGGCCGAAGCGCTGTTCAACACGCTTCTGGTGTGCGGCGGGGGCACCCTGATCGCGGTGGTGATCGGGCTGGCGTTTTCCTGGATCGTGGTGCGTACCAACACCCCGTTCAAGGGTTTTATCGCGGCGAGCAGCATGCTGCCGCTGTTCGCGCCGCCGCTGGTCGCCGGCGTGGCCTGGACGATTTTGGGATCGCCGAAGACCGGGCTGATCAACACCATGTTCAAGTGGATGCATCTCGACATCCACGTGAACTTCTATTCGCTGTGGGGCCTGGTATTCGTGTTCGGCATCTACTACGCGCCGTATGTCTACATGTTCACGTCCTCGGCGTTGCGCAACATGGATCCAAGCCTGGAGGAGGCCGCTGAAATCTCCGGCGCCAGCGCGTTCGCGACCCTGTTCTCGGTGACGTTCCCGCTGATCATGCCGGCGATCGTGTCGGGCATGCTG
>Ga0265314_10006520_pt1 | contig 10308 bp, 8 predicted proteins | sample 4126metaG_FD_203106 | JGI IMG/M metagenome (GOLD analysis project Ga0265314, IMG submission 203106) | Rhizosphere microbial communities from Carex aquatilis grown in University of Washington, Seatle, WA, United States - 4-1-26 metaG | ecosystem: Host-associated > Plants > Roots > Rhizosphere >... | reverse complement strand
TGACGGAGCTGCCCTCCACACCGGCGGGCGAACGCGTCGAAGACCTCACCGGTCTTCTGGGCGTAGCCGTGGATTATGAGCGGCGGCGCGGGCGCGGCGCGCAGTCGAACGCCGCCGGACGTTACGAGCCTTTGGCGCGCATCGCGTTCGACGACGGCTGGCGCTCGCTGGACGAATTGCCGCCGTTCAAAACCACGGTGCAGACCGACGCCACGCGCAAGATCATCACGCGCAATCAGTCGCCCGACATCGGCTTCGACCGTTCGATCAATCCCTATCGGGGTTGCGAGCATGGCTGCATCTATTGCTTCGCGCGGCCGACCCACGCTTATCTCGGCATGTCGCCGGGGCTGGATTTCGAATCCAAATTGTTCGTCAAGCCGGAAGCGGCCGAACTGCTGGAAAAGGAACTGGCGTCGCCGAGTTATTCGCCCAAGGTGATCGCCATCGGCACCAATACCGACCCGTATCAGCCGATAGAGCGCAAGTACCAAGTCATGCGCCGCATTCTCGAGGTGCTCGACCGCGCTGGCCATCCGGTCGGCATCGTCACCAAGTCGGCGCTGGTGCTGCGCGATCTCGACATTCTGGCGCGCATGGCTGAGCGCAATCTCGCCAAGGTCGCGCTGTCGGTGACGACGCTCGATCCGGAACTGGCGCGCAAGATGGAGCCGCGCGCGGCAACGCCGATGCGGCGGCTGGAAACGCTACGCCGGCTGGCCCAGGCCGGCGTGCCGACCACGGTGATGGTGGCGCCGGTGATCCCGGCGCTCAACGACAGCGAGATCGAGCGCATTCTCGACGCCGCGCAAGCGGCCGGCGTCAAGGAGGCGGGCTATGTGCTGCTGCGCCTGCCGCTCGAAGTGCGCGACCTGTTCAATGAGTGGCTCAAGGCGAATTACCCAGACCGCGCCGCGCACGTCTTCAAGCTGATCCGCGACATGCGCGGCGGCAAGGATTACGATAGCGAATGGGGCACGCGCATGAAGGGTACCGGGCCTTACGCCTGGATGCTCGGCCGCCGCTTCGAGATCGCCTGCGAGAAACTCGGCCTCAATGTGGCGAAGCGCCAGCTCACCACCGAGCATTTCCGGCATCCCAAGCCGAACGACGCGCAGATGAGTTTGTTCTAGGCCATCCCCGCATTTCACCGCCGCGCGTTTCGGCAATTGACAAGCCTTGAGTCGCGGGCGTTCATCGCGGCATGGCCGCCAAGACCAAAGCCCCAGCCAAGCCGGCGCAGCGCCTGCCGCTGAAGGAACCCGCGTTGCGCCCGACGTTCCGGCGCGAGCGGCGCGCGCTCAATAGCGGCACGTTTCCGGTCGCCGGCTGTGACGAGGCGGGCAGGGGACCTTTGGCCGGGCCGGTGGTTGCCGCCGCGGTGGTGCTCGATCCGGCGCGCATTCCGCGCGGCCTCAACGATTCCAAGAAACTCGACGCCGAAGAGCGCGAGGCGCTCTACGAGAAAATCTGCGCCACCGCCCATGTCTCGGTCTGCATCGGCTCGACCGCGCGCATCGACCGCGACAACATTTTGCGCGCCTCGCTCTGGGCCTTGGCCCGCGCCGTCCGCACGCTGCCGGTCAGCCCCAAGCTTGTCTTCGTCGACGGCAACATGAAGATCGATTGCGGCTGCGATTGCGAGGCGGTGGTGTCCGGCGACGCCTTGGTCAATTCCATCGCCGCCGCTTCCATCGTCGCCAAGGTGACGCGCGACCGCCTGATGAAGCGGCTCGGGCTTGTGCATCCGGGCTACGGCTTCGAGCGCCATATGGGCTATTCAGTGCCGGAGCATTTCGCCGCCTTGGCGAAACTAGGGCCGACCATCCATCACCGCCGCTCTTTCGCGCCCGTGGCGGCTAAATTGGCCGCGCTGGGCGCCGTTTCCGACGAGATCATCGCCGAGCCCCTGGGCGAGTTGTTGCCTCTTTAGCGTCAGTTCTCTATCTCTGGCCCTCCATTTCCACCCCGCGCGGGCCAATGCATTACGTATCCCTGATTATCGAATTTCTGCGCGGACGCCCGAGGGTGGTGTTCTGGACCGTGGCGCTGGCGCAAGCTGCGCTTTGGACCCTGATCCCGTCGCTGTTCTACAGCGCGCCGCCCGGCGAGGTGCCAATGGTGCTCGCCATCGGCCACGAATTCGTGCTCGGCAGTTATATGGGACCGCCGCTGGCGTTCTGGCTCGGCGAGATCGCGTTTCGCCTGCTTGGCATTTTCGGACTCTATTTGCTGGCGCAAGCCTGCATCGTCACCGCCTATTGGGCGGTGTTCAAACTGGGCTCGGCCATTGTCGGCATGCGCCACGCCGTGCTCGGCGTTCTGCTGATGATCGGCATCGCCGCCTTCACGGTGCCGTCGCCGGATTTCGGCCCCGCCATTCTCGCGGCGCCGCTATGGGCGCTGGCGCTGCTGCATTACTGGCGCGCGCTCGGCGAGGGCAAGCGCGGCTCGTGGTTCATCCTGGCATTGTTTCTCGGGCTGTTGCTGCTCACGAGTTATGTCGGCGTGATCCTGCTGGCGCTGATCATCGTCTTCACCGTCGCCACACAGCGCGGACGCGGCGCACTGCGCGAGCCGGAGCCGTGGCTGGCGGTGCTGCTCTTCGTCATCGTCGTGTTCCCGCATGCAGCGTGGCTGCAAACGGGATACGACTTGATCCTGTCCGCCATCAATGAAAACGCCGCGTTGGTCGGCGGCATGAAGCCCGTGGCCTGGCTCATCGCAGCGCTGGTGTTCAGCCATCTCGGTTTGTTTTTGCTGGTGGTGCTGGCGAGCGGCTGGCCGCGCCACCGGCGGCGCTGGCGCGACGCAGCGCCGGAAATCGTCCGCACGCCGGTCGAACAATTGGCGCGCGGCTATGTCTATTTCTTCGCGGTGACGCCGGCGTTATGCGCAGTCGCATTTGTCTTCGCCAGCGCTCGGCTCGGCCCGCTGGATCGCGTCGCGCCTTTGCTCGTTCTGTCGGGATTGGCGATCGTCGTCATGGCCGGCGACCGCGTGCTGCTCTATCGCGAGCGAATGGTGTCGTCGGCCTGGGCCGGCCTCCTGCTCCTGCCGCCGGCGCTGGTGGTTCTGAGCCTGTCGGTGCTGCCGTGGATTGTCACCGCCGATCTCACCATCGCGCAGCCCGCCAATACGGAAGCGCGTTTTTTCGCCGACACCTTCCAGCGCCGCACCGGCAAGCCGTTGAGTTACGTGACCGGCGACATCCGCCTGGCACCGCTGGTGGCGCTGGCCTCGCCGAGCCGCCCGCACGTTTATTTCGATTGGGCGCCGCAGCGCAGCCCTTGGGTCACGACCGCCGAGATCTACAAGAACGGCGGGCTGCTGGTGTGGCCCGCGGCCGACGCCGCCGGCACGCCGCCGTCGGTGCTCAAGCTGCAGTTTCCCGCCATGGTGCCGGAAGTGCCGCGCTCGTTTTCGCGCACGGTGCAGGGCGTGCTGCCGCTGATCCGCGTCGGCTGGGCGGTCATCCGGCCGCAATAAATTCTAGTGGTAACTTTCCCCGGCGCGCACCTTGCCGCGGAACAGCCAGTAGATGAACACCACGTAGCCGAGCACGAAGGGCAACAGCAGCAGCGTGCCGAACAGCATGAAGATCTGGCTCGCCGGCGCCGCCGCGGTGTCCCAGACGGTGAGCGAGGGCGGCACCAGATACGGGAAGTCGGAGATCACCAGTCCGAGATAGCCGAGCATGAACAGCCCGATTGCCGCCAGGAACGGCGGAATGTCGCGGCCGTTTTCCAGCCAGCGCCACGCCGCAAAGGCGACCAGCGCGGTCGCCACCGGCACCGGCCACAGGAAGTAGAAATTCGGCAGCGAGAACCAGCGCGCCGCGATGCGCGGCTCGGCGAGCGGCGTCCACAGGCTGACCACAGCCATGAAGCCGAGCACGACGGGCAGCAGCAGCTTGGCATGCGACCGGGCGCGCTCCGCCACCACGCCTTCGCACTTCATCACCAGCCACGTCGCGCCGAGCAGCGCGTAGCCCGCGACCAGCGCCAGCCCGCACACCAGCCCGAAGGGCGTCGCCCAATCGAACGAGCCGCCGGCATAAGCGCCGTTCTGGACGTTGATCCCCTCCACCAGTCCGCCGAGGATGACGCCCTGTGCGAAGGCCGCCAGCGTCGAGCCCACGATGAAAGCGAAATTCCACCAAGTCTTGCTGCGCGACACGGTGCGGAATTCGAAGGCGATGCCGCGGAACACCAGCGCCAGCAGCATGACGATCACCGGCAGATAGAAGGCCGGCATCAGTACGGCGTAAGCGCGCGGGAAGGCGACGAACAGACCGGCGCCGCCGAGCACAAGCCAGGTCTCGTTGCCGTCCCAAAACGGCGCGATCGAGCGCATCATCTGGTCGCGTTCGCCTTCGTCCTTGGCGAAGGGAAACAGAATGCCGATGCCGAGATCGAAACCGTCAAGGACGACATACATCGCCACCGCGGTGCCGATCACGGCGGCCCAGAGGAGCGGGAGATACCATTCCATCAGGTTCCTCCCTTGCTTAAGGCTTCACGCCCGTCGTCGCGCGCGGCGGCGATCGGGCTGGCGGAGAAACTCTCTTCGCTCGACGGCCCGCGCGGGCCCTGTGCGATCAGTCGGTTGATGTAATAAATACCGAACCAGAACACGATGCCGTAGGCGATCACGAACAGCGCCAGCGTGCCGGCGATGGTCGCGGCCGGTATGGGTGACGTCGCGTCGGCGGTACGCAGAATGTGATGCACGATCCAGGGCTGGCGTCCGCTTTCCGTCACCACCCAGCCGGAAATCACGGCGACGAAGCCGATCCACCAGCATTGCGCCATGACGAAAAGATACCAGCGCGTTTCGAACAGCGAGCCGCGCCACCATAAAAACGCGCCAAGCAGCGCCGTAGCGATCATGAAAAAGCCTAAGCCCAGCATGATGCGGAAGGCGAAGAACACCGTCTTGACCGGCGGTCTTTCGTTCTCCGGCACGCTGAGGAGACCCGGGAACAAGCCGTTCATCTTGTGCGTCAGGATCAGCGAGGCGCCTTTCGGAATCGACAATTCGAAACGATTGACGCCGGCCTTTTCATCCGGCCAGGCGAAGATGTGGAAGTCGCCCGGCTTGCTGCCGTCCCAATGCGCTTCCATGGCCGCGATCTTGATCGGCTGATGCGCCAGTGTGTTGAGGCCGTGCTGATCGCCGATGATGAGCTGCAGCGGCGCCAGAATGGCGGTGAGCCCGATCGCCATACGCAGCATAATGCGGCCTTCCTCGACATATTTGCCGCCAAGCACGTAGCGCGCGCCGACCGCCAGCACGACAAAGCCGGTTGTCAGGTAAGCCGCGTTGAGCATGTGCGCGAAGCGGTAAGGGAAGCTCGGATTGAAGACGACATGCAGCCAGTCGGTCGGGAAGGCGACGCCGTCTTTCATCTCGAAGCCGGCCGGCGTCTGCATCCAGCTATTGGCGGCCAATATCCAGAAGGCCGATATCGCGGTGCCGATCGCGACCACCACCGCCGACAGTACGTAGAGCCAGGGCGGCACCTTCTTGAAGCCGAACAGCAGCACGCCGAGGAACGTCGCCTCAAGGAAAAATGCCGCGAGCACTTCGTAGCCGAGCAGGGGACCGAGCACGTTTCCGGTTAAAACCGAGAAGCGGCTCCAATTGGTGCCGATCTGGTAGGACAGGACCAGCCCCGACACCACGCCCATGGCAAACGACACCGCGAAGATCTTGGTCCAGAAATGCATCAGCAGCTGGAAGCGGTCGTTGCCCGTCTTGAGCCAGACCGCGCCGAGCGTGGCGATATAGGCCGACAGCCCGATGGTGAAGCTCGGAAAAATGATGTGGAAGATGATGGTGAAGGCGAATTGCAGCCGGGCCAGCAGCACAGGATCGAATTCCATCGCTTCACTCCGGGCGGGCAGCGTCTGGCGTCATCTTAGACCCAAAGCGCAAACTCTGGGGCAACCGATCGAGTTCCGGCGACTGCGCTAAATCGTAGCGGGCGACGGCGTATTCACAGCATAAACAATCCGCAGCGGGCGCGCCGGAGAAGCGGTAAGGTCGCGATAACGCAACAAAAGCAAACGGGAAACGCCGATGACATGCCGGATTAAGGCTTCTGCTCTGTTGTTGGCGGCAGCCACACTGATGACTGCGACCGGCGGCGCATCGTCGCCCGAGCTCAGGATACTCGGCTCCCGTGTCACCAAGGTGATCGTGGCCGAACTCGGCCCGCAATTCGAGAAAGACACCGGATTTACGCCCATCGTCGATGCCAGCGTGGCGCAGGTCAGCAAGCGCAAGGTCGAAGCGGGCGAGTCTTTCGACATCGCGGTGCTGGTGGATTTCCAGATCGACGATCTGATCAAGCAGGGCAAGCTCATCGCCGACAGCCGCACCGATTTGATGAAGTCCGGCATCGGCGTGGCGGTGAAGCGCGGCGCGCCGAAGCCCGACATCGGCACCGTCGAGGCTTTCAAGCGCACGCTGCTCGCCGCCAAATCGATCACGTATTTGAAGGAGGGCGCCAGCACCATCCATCTGCGCAAGGTGTTCGCGCAACTCGGCATTGCCGACGCGCTGTTGCCGAAGACGGTGCAGACCATGACCGAATCGGTGTCCGAACTGGTGGCCGACGGTCAGGTCGAACTGGGCCTCATCGTCATCCCGAACATCATGTCGGTGGCGGGCGCCGAACTCGTCGGGCCACTGCCGGACGAGATCAACTCATATGTCATGTTCACCGCCGCTGTTTCTCCACACTCGCAGCACATCCAGGCGGCGCGCGATATGATCAAGATGCTCAAGAGCCCGGAAGCCGCGGGCGTGATAAAGTCCAAAGGCAACGAGCCGGCAGGGTGAGCAAGGGTGCAGACGTTGTGACCGTTTATTCGTCTTGGCAATTCTGGGCGGTGCTGTCGGCGATATTCGCCGCGCTGACGGCGATATTCGCAAAAATCGGCATCGAGAACATCAATTCCGACTTCGCCACCTTCATCCGTACCATCGTCATTTTGGTGACGCTGGCTTTTATTTTGCTGGCGACCGGCCAGTTTCAGGCGCCCGGCTCGGTGTCGCCGCGCACGTATTTATTTTTGCTGTTGTCGGGGCTCGCCACCGGCGCGTCGTGGATCTGCTATTTCCGCGCGCTCAAGATCGGCGAAGCCGCCAAAGTGGCGCCGATCGACAAATTGTCGGTAGTGCTGGTGGCGCTGTTCGGCGTGATGTTTCTCGGCGAGCGGCTCAGCGCGCCGAACTGGCTCGGCATCGCCTTGATCGCGGCCGGTGCAGTGCTGGTGGCGTATCGCTAAAAATATTCAGTGCGTCGGCGTGCTGAGCGTCAGCCCGAAATAGCGCGGCGTCGAACGCTTCTTGCCGGGCCGCGCCGGCACGATGACGTCGGTCAGGTCCGGCGTATCCGGCCGGGTGACGACACCATCGATCACGTCGACCTTCAGAACCGATTTACCGAGATCGACAGTGTCGATTGAGGGCGTCGGCGGCGCCTTATGGAACTTTTCGACGCCGACTTTGTCGAGGTCGTAGGCCGGTGCGGTGAAAGGCAGCGCGAAGATATTCGGATCGGCGAGCGCAGGGGTCGCGACAGACGCGAGCTTGCCCGACGTGGTCGTCGTCTCGCCATAGGCACGGAACGGCGTAACCGCCACGAACGTCAGAATCGCTACTGCAATGCCACGGAAATAACCAACGCCGCCCATACGCATAAAATATCAGTAAACGGCGCAAACGCCAAGACAAACGATTGCGCAAGTCAGCCGTTCAGTGCTTTTTTTATTGCCAACATGTCGCGCCAGGCAAAACGCTTCTGCAGCGGGCTGCGCAGCAGGAACGCCGGATGGAATGTTGCGATCGCGCGTATTTCCCGTTTGCCGCTGTTGAATGTGAACCAGCGTCCTCGCGTCTTGGTTATTCCTTCCTTAATGCCGAGCAGGGTCTGCGCAGAAGGGCCGCCGAGGCAGACGAGGATGTCGGGATCGACAAGTTCAATCTGGCGTAGCGTGAAGGGCAGGCAGATCTGCGATTCCTGTGGCGTCGGCGTGCGGTTGCCCGGCGGACGCCACGGCACGATGTTGGCGATATAGACCGAGCTGCGGTCGAGCCCGATGGCGGCCAGCATGCGGTCGAGCAGTTTTCCCGAGCGGCCGACGAAGGGCAGGCCTTCGATATCCTCATCGCGGCCGGGCGCTTCGCCGACGAACATGACGCGCGCCTTCGGATTGCCGTCGGCAAACACGAGTTGCGTAGCGGTAGCTTTGAGCGCGCAGCCGTCGAATTTTTCCAGCATGGCGCGCAGGTCGTCGAGCGACGCGGCGTTTTTGGCCGCTTCGCGCGCCGCTATGGCGGCGGCCTCGGGGGCTTGCGGGGTCGCGGGCTTCGCCGGTGGGCTCGCAAAAGCGGCCCGGGCTTTGATTTCACCTTCCGGCGGCCGTGACGCGCGAGGCGCAGGGGCTGGCTCTGGCGCGGCAAAACGATCCACCGGCGTTTCGCCCACGGCGGCGTCGGCGCCGGCTTCCAGATAAAAGTCGAGCAATTGGCGGGGCGACAGGTCGTTCGCAGGCATCATATTTGCACCCTATCACGGGGCGGCGCGGGGCGCGTCCAATTGCCGGCCAATTGCCGACCTTGTGCAAAAGTGGTGAAAAGGACGGCAGAATCAGGAGGCGACGATGGCTGACTTATCCGCACAAGATTTGCCCGCCCGTGAGGCGATGGAATTCGATGTGGTGATCGTCGGCGCAGGGCCGGCCGGGCTTTCAGCCGCCATCCGCCTCAAACAGCTCAGTCCGGACATCAATGTCGTCATCGTCGAGAAGGGTTCCGAGGTCGGCGCCCACATCCTGTCCGGCGCGGTGATCGATCCGGTCGGTCTCGACAAGTTGCTGCCGGAGTGGCGCAACGAGGACACGCCGATCAAGACCGCGGTGAAGGAAGACCGCTTCTATTTCCTCGGCGGTCACAGCGGCCTGCGGCTGCCGAATTTCACCATGCCGCCGCTGATGAACAATCACGGCAATTACATCGTCTCGCTCGGCAGCGTCTGCCGCTGGCTCGGCACCAAGGCCGAGGCGCTCGGTGTTGAAATCTACCCGGGCTTTGCCGCGGCCGAAGTGCTGTACGACGACAATGGTGCGGTCGTCGGCGTCGCCACCGGCGACATGGGCATCGGCAAGAACAAGCAGCCGAACGCCAGTTTCACGCGCGGCATGGAGCTGCGCGCCAAATACACGCTGTTCGCCGAGGGCGCGCGCGGCAATCTCGGCAAGCAACTTTTGGCCAAGTTCAATCTGGCTAATGAAAAGGAGCCGCAGAAATTCGGCCTCGGGCTGAAAGAACTGTGGCAGGTCGCGCCGGACAAATTTCACAAGGGTCTGGTGCAGCACTCCTTCGGCTGGCCGCTCGACGGCACCACCGGCGGCGGCTCGTTCCTTTATCACTTCGACGACAATTTGGTGTCGGTCGGCTTCGTGCTGCATCTCAACTACAGCAATCCTTATCTGTCGCCATTTGAAGAATTCCAGCGCTTCAAGACCCATCCGCTGGTGCGCGACACCTTCGAAGGCGGCAAACGTCTGGCCTATGGCGCCCGCGCTTTGACCGAAGGCGGCTACCAGTCGGTGCCGAAGCTGACGTTCCCCGGTGGCGCGCTGATCGGCTGCGATGCCGGCTTCATGAACGTGCCGCGCATCAAGGGCACGCACAACGCCATGCTGTCGGGCATGTACGCCGCCGAGGCCGCCGCCGCGGCACTCACCGCCGGGCGCAGCTACGACGAACTCGCCGATTACGAAGCCGCCTGGCGCTCGTCGCCGATTGGGAAGGATTTGTGGCGCGTGCGCAATGCCAAGCCGCTGTGGTCGAAGCTCGGCACCATGCTCGGCATCGCGCTCGGCGGCTTCGACATGTGGTGCAACACGCTCGGCTTCTCGCTATTCGGCACGCTCAAGCACGGCAAGCCGGATTACGCCGCGCTCAAGCCCGCGGCGGAATGCCAGCCGATCGCCTATCCGCGGCCGGACGGCAAATTGACCTTCGACCGGCTGTCGTCGGTGTTTTTATCCAACACCAACCACGAGGAAGACCAGCCGCCGCATCTGGTGGTGAAGGACATGGCCTTGCAAAAGACCTCAGAGCACGACGTCTATGCCGGCCCGTCGGGGCGCTACTGCCCCGCCGGGGTCTATGAATGGGTGGAGGAAGCGGGCAACCCTAAATTCGTCATCAACGCGCAGAACTGTGTCCACTGCAAAACCTGCGACATCAAGGACCCGAATCAGAACATCACCTGGGTTCCACCCGAAG
>Ga0265314_10006519_pt1 | contig 10309 bp, 4 predicted proteins | sample 4126metaG_FD_203106 | JGI IMG/M metagenome (GOLD analysis project Ga0265314, IMG submission 203106) | Rhizosphere microbial communities from Carex aquatilis grown in University of Washington, Seatle, WA, United States - 4-1-26 metaG | ecosystem: Host-associated > Plants > Roots > Rhizosphere >... | reverse complement strand
TCTCCCTTATACGAGCACGGCAGGCACGGTGAATCCGACTAATGTGGCGCTGAGCTTTGCACCGGAACCGGGCGGGGGAACGTTCTCGACGGGTTATGTGGGGTGGGGGTTGACGAGTCCGGTGCCGCGATTCGGAGTGCTGCGGCCGCAGGGTGGTCCTTGGGGGACGATCAGCGCGTGCGGGCTGCAGACGAGCGGCGGGACTGGGACGTGCACTGTGGGGCCGGTCAGTGTGACCGATGTGAAGGTAGTGATCGACCAGGTGCTGGGCAAATCTGCGCCGGTCTACGATCTGAATGGCGATGGGGCGGTGAATGTGGCGGACATCGAGATTGCGATCGGGGGCGCGCTGACTACGAGAAGTTGCGGCCAGTAGCTTGACGGCGACTAGGCCGGCGCAAACCCGCCGCAGCTTTCCAATCTCCCCTCGATGCTAGAATGAGCGGCGCGTGGCGAGCTGTTTTCGTGCCTGCTATGTTACGGCGGCTGTCATTGCCCCTTCCACAGGTCATCTGAGTACTCAGGCTGGCGTTCCCTGGTCGGACGGCCATCTTGCAAAACGCCATTCTTGATCTGCGTCAGGAGACGGACTGCCGTCCCTTTGCCTCATCCTCCCAATCCGCAATGGAAAGATCAATCCCAGTGTTTTACCTTGGGCCAGACTTCGCTGACTGGCCACTTCAGATTCTCGCAATAGAAGACGTCGAAGTGCTCATAAGGCATTGAGTAGGGGTGCTCGACTCGGGCGACTTTGCTGACGGCGGCGTACTGGCTTTCGAGATCCTTCTGGTGGCCCGCCATGACGATCACACTTTCACCGGTACAGCCCATGGGACCCCACAAGAAGTGGGACTGGTGTCCACTGATGGCTTGCGGGAGGCCGTATTTCTCGCCGAATAAATCGATGGCGCCGGCCTGTCCATAGTTTTGCGCGTAGATGCACGTCTTAGCTCGGACGTCGGGCGGCAGGGCGTTGAAGGCCCCGGCGACGGTGGCCGCCATTTCGGGCCAGCCGAACTGGTCGGCGAAGAGTTGGGGGAGCGGGCCGAGGTCGTGGTTCTCGATGCGGGGTTGCTGGAGGTGGGTGAACTCGGCGTACCGGATGTAGGTCTCAGGCGGCAGCAGCGGCAGCAGCGTGGGCGCAAGCAGGGCGGCCATCACGATCATGAGAGCTGCGTAGACGGGCTTGAGCCATTGCCATCGCGGTGCAGGGAGGCAGCGCTCCCAGGCCACACCGCCGGCGGCGAAGAGCAGAGGGTACGCGGGGAACAGATAGTAAATGCGCGGGCTGAGAGCGACGATGATGGCGGCGGCGATGGCCCACGCCCAGGCGACGGCGCGGTAGGTTTTGCCTTCGCGATGGAAGAAGAGATACCACAAGCCGCCGAGCCAGATGGGCAGAGAGAGGGGCAGCATGGCCAGGGTCTCCTGGCTGAAGAAGGCGAGCGGCGTGAGCGGGACATCGCGGCCGCTGCGGCGGATGTTGGTCTGCAGTTCGAGGAACGGAAAGTGGTGCTGGATGTTCCAGAGGAGATTGGGCAGGAAGATGACGAACGCAACGGCGCCGCCGATCCAGAGCCAGCGGGTGGCAAGAGTTCGGCGCTGACTGGTAAGCAGGAGGCCGGCAACGAGGGCGAAGCCGAAGATCAGCATGGAGTGCTTGTTCTCGAGGCCGATGCCGGCGAGGACACCGAACCAGAGCCAGAGGCGCGAATCGCCGGTGCGGATGATGCGGATGACGAGGAGTGCGCAGCCCATCCAGAGGAGCGGTTCGAAGGCGTTCATGGAAAGGATGTGGTCGAGCGCGAGGATGCCGGGGGCGAGGAGGAAAGAGAGGGCGGCGATGCCTTGGGCGAAGCGTTGGCCGCCGAGTTCGCGGGCGAGGAGTCCGGTAAGGATGGCGGTAGCGGCGCCGGCTAGGGCGGCGGGGAGGCGGATGCCGGAGAGCCAATCGCCGAAGAGGGCGCGGGCGATCTTAGCGATGAGGGCGATGAGCGGGGGCTGGTCCACGTAGCCCCAGGCGAGGTGGCGGGCGCAATCGAGGTAGTAGAGCTCATCGATGAAGAAGCCGTAGTTTCGGCCGGCGTAGAGATGGAGGAGAAGTTTCGCGGCGGCGGCGATGGCGACTAGCAGGCCAGTGCCGAGGAGCCAGGGTTTCTTGTTCAAGAAAACATTTTACGCTCACGCGCGCTCGCTTGGCTTTTGGCGGTTGGCTTTTGGCTTTTGGCGCGGAGACGGGGCGAGTGTGGCCACCCGCCCCTTTTCGCGGGTCAGACGATTGTTTTTTGGCTGACCATCAGGAGTCCGGGGGAGCCCAAGCGGTAGGGGCCTTCGGCACCCCAGGGACTGAGCTCGATTGTTTCGAGGCCGGCGGCGGCGTGCATGCGGCGCAATTCGGCGACCGTGAAGCAGTAGCTCGAGGTCGGGCGCGTTTCGATTTCGCCGTTACGGATGAAAGTGTAGTCGACATCCAGGCGGCCCTCAGCGGGGTCGTAGCGAGCCTCGCTCAGGGTGAGGATATCGCTGGTGCGGTGCCATCGCTTGGGTTGAAGCGTGGGCAGGATCGACTCCGCCGCCATGCCGGTGGCCATGGCGAATCGGCCGCCCGGTTTGAGGCATCGGCCGATTGTCTGAAGGAACTTCGGCGCTGCCTCCCGGTCGAGATAGGGGAAGCTGTTGCCCATGCAACAGGCGCCGTCGAAGGTATCCGACCAGGGGAGGTCGCACATGTCGCCGAGGATCCATTCGACGTCGACGGGAGCCTGACGAGCTTGCTCGATGTACTCGGCGGCGAGGTCGATGCCGGTGACGCGGCAGCCTCGTTTGGCGAGCTCGATAGAGTGGCGGCCGTTGCCGCAAGGGACGTCGAGGATGCGGGCTCCGGGGGCGATGACGAGGGCGCGGTCGAGGAAATCGACCTCGGTCTTAGTGATTTCGGGAGTCATGGCGAGGCTCCAGAAATCGAGCGCGACGCCGCGGAAAAAGTTGGACTGCCAAGTTGGCATTTTTGAGCTTCCTGTTTGAAGACACACTTAGGCTGCTGGGTGCGGGCCGCGTCGGAAAGTTATCGGACGGCGTTGTGTGTCAGAAGCGCTCTGCGTGAGTATAGCAGAACAAGGCTGTCAGCAGTCAGCTTTCAGCTCTCAGCTAAAAGCAAGCACCGCTCGGTTGAAGACGCCTGGTGTGGCAGCCAATCCTGGCTGCAGGCGGCCTTTCAGGCCGCCCGGCGGGCTGGAAAGCCCGCCTGCAGGCAAGATTGCCTGCCCCACATCTATGAGTTCGCGATTTATTGCTTTTCGAGGATTACTGCCGTGCTGTCGAAGTCGCCTCTTAGGGTGACGTTTACTCCCGCTTGCATCAGGTAGGCGCCGCTGAATTGGGGTTGGCGTTCGACCAATTTGTTGTCGGCGGATTCCAGCTTGTAGAGGGCTTTCGGGTCGAGGCCCTGGAGGTGAATCGTCGGCGGGGCGGTGTTGTATTCCTGCGAGTGGCGGAAGACAAATAAGACGGACTGCTTGCCGTCGGCGGCGACGTATTGGTTGGCAGTGACGTCTCCGGCGCGGGGGGACATCAGGCGATAGAGGTCGCCGAGTTGAACGGTGTCGCGGATGCGCTTGTACGTGGCCACCATCTTAGTTGCTACGGCTGTGTCGTCGGTGGAGAACTTGTTGAGGTTGGAGCCGATGCCGAGGGCGCCCTGCATCGCCACCAGAAATCGGTACTGCAGCGGCGTGGAGCGGCGATTCATGTTGGGGACGTCGGTGACCCAGGCGGACATGAACTTGGGGGCGTATGCCTGGGTGAAACCTTCCTGGATGCGGAGACGGTCGAAGGCCTCGGTGTTGTCGGAGGCCCAGACTTCCTCGACGCGGTGCAGGATGCCGAGGTCGATGCGGCCTCCGCCGCCGGAGCAGGATTCGATTTCGAGCTTGGGGTGCCTGGCGCGAAGGCGGTCGAGAATGTCGTAGAGATTGCGAACGTAGTCGACCCAGAGCTTGCGCTGATCGGCGACGGGCTGGTCTTCCCAGCCGGGCTCGGAGAGCGGGCGGTTCATGTCCCACTTGAAATACTTGACGTTGTTTTCGGTGGCTAGCTTGTCGAGGAAGCCGAAGATGTACTCCTTCACGTCGGGGCGCGCGAGGTTGAGAACCATCTGGTTGCGCAGCTCGGAGCGCGGACGGTCCGGGAAGTGGATGACCCAGTCGGGATGGGCACGGTAGAGGTCGCTATCGGGGTTGACCATTTCAGGCTCGACCCAGAGTCCGAAATCCATGCCGAGGGAGTTGACGTGATCGATGAGGCCCTTGAGTCCTTGCGGAAATTTTTGCGGGTTGACGGTCCAGTCGCCGAGACCGGCGCGGTCGTTGTTGCGCTTGCCGAACCAGCCGTCGTCCATCACGAATAGTTCCACGCCGAGCTTGGCGGCTGTGTCGGCGAGCTGCTTCTGGCCAGCTTCGTTGACGTTGAAGGTGGTAGCCTCCCAGGAATTGTAGAGCACCGGGCGGACACGCGAGGTGAGGCCGCCAGGCGCGATCTGCTCGCGCTCGAACCGATGGAGCAGGCGCGAGGCGGCGCCGAATCCGTCGGCCGAATAGCCGGCGTAGAAGGCGGGCGTGTCGAGGGATTCTCCGGGTTTGAGGGGATACGCGAAGTCGAAAGTGTTCAGCCCACCGGTGACGCGGACCTGCTGGTAAGGCGTCTGCTCCACGGTGATGCGCCAGTTCCCGCTCCAGCCGAGGGCGCCGAACCAGACGCTGCCGTGATCTTCGGATGCGCCCGCGTCGACGGCGAACCACGGGTTGATGTTGTGGCTGGTGTGGCCCTTGCGGCTTTCGAGCACTTTCATGCCCTGATGGATCGCCTCGTGGTTGACCTGTGTCTCGGCGGCCCACCGGCCGGTGAGGTAGGTGAGCTGGTAGCCCTCGCCGGCGGGAAGATTGAAGGTGGCGGACTGCGCGGACTCGATGTTCAGAGGCTTGGCGGTCTTATTGACGATGGTGGCGCTGCGCTCGATGATGCCGTGATCGGCGAAGACGCGGTAGTGGAGGACCACCTCAATGTCGTCGCGGATATCTTTCAGTGTGACGTCGAGGGCGTTGTCGTGCAGGGCGTGCGAGGCGTAACGCAGGACGACGTCGCGGTTGCCGTCGGCGCGCGTGAGCTTGAGGGCAGGCTCGTAGTAGCGCGTACCGCCCCAGGCGGGGAATTCTTCGCGCTCGAGCATGGCGGGCGGGTCGAAGGACGACATTTCGCGGCGAGGCGCGGCCGCGGGAACGTCGTCGGCCCGCCAGAGGGGAGCGCCCCAATAAAGGTGCTGGAGCTCGCCGTTGGAATCGACTCCCATGGCGTAGGAGCTATCTCGGGTGGTGAGGAGGAATAGCTTGCGACCTTCTACATACTGTATGGGCTGGGCGGAGAGGCTCGCGGCGGTGAGCGCGGCGAGCATGAGAGATGAGGCGACATTACGCATAGGTTATGGACACGCTAAAGCATGTCCTACCAAGACAGGCCGTAGCCGTAGGGGAACAGCGGGGTGGTGTCTTTGGCGTGGGGATATTGATCCATGAAGCGCGGCCACGCGAACGACAGCTTACCGGTCGGTTTGTAGTCGCCGAAGAGCACGTCGGCGATGCCGTCGCCTTCGGTGCCGGGCAGCCAGGCGGCGATAAAGGCGTTGGCCTTATCGAGCGAGTCGCCGAGAATCATGGGCCGGCCGGAGAAAAGAATCACCACGAACGGGATGCCGGCGGCCTTCATGTTGTCGATGGCGGCGACGTCTTCGGGGGCGAGGCTCAGGTCCTGGCGATCGCCCATACCTTCGGCGTAGGGTTTCTCGCCGATGACGACGACGCCAACGGTAGCTCCGGCGGCTCCGGTTCCGTTGGCGGAGAAGGTCACCTGCGCCTTGGGCGCGGCCTTCTTGATGGAGGCCAGCACGGTGGTGCCGCCGGTGGTGACGTTGTCGCTGTGGCCCTGCCAGTCGATGGTCCAACCGCCGCACTGGTTGCCGATGTCGTCGGCGCTTTTTCCTGCCACGTGGATTCGGGCGGCAGTCTTGGCGAGCGGCAGAACGTGATTATCATTCTTCAGCACGACCAGCGATTGGCGAACGGCGTCGCGGCCGACGGCGCGATGTTCCGGCGATCCGAAATTCTTGGCGAGGCTGCGGTCGGCCAGCGGCGAGCGGTTGGGGTCCATCATGCCCATGGCGAATTTCACACGCAGAATACGGGTCACGGCATCGTCGATGCGCGACATGGGAACGACGCCTTCTTCCACCAGTTCTTTGAGGTCCTTGATAAAGAGCTTGTATTTGTCGGGCTCCATCACCATGTCCATGCCGGCGTTGATGGAGATGCCGACGGCTTTCTTGAAATCCTTGTCGATCTGGTCGACAGCGTTGTAGTCGGAAATCAGGAAGCCTTCAAAGCCGAGCTCGGTCTTGAGGACGTCGGTGAGCAGGTACTTGTTGGCCGACATCTTCACGCCATTCCAACTGCTGTAGGACGGCATGATGCTGCCGACGCCGGCCTTCACCGTGGAGATGTAGCCCGGGAGGTGGATGCGGCGGAGGGTAGCTTCGTCGACCTCGGTATTGCCCTGGTCATTGCCGGGGAGGCCCCTGCCATTCTTGACGGAGCCGAAGGTGGTGCCGCCATCGCCGATGTAGTGCTTGGCGCAGGCGAGTACCGCAAGGGGGTTGGCGAGGTCAGTGCCCTGCAGTCCGCGAACGGCCGCTTCGCCGAGTTGCTGAACCAGTTGCGGGTCTTCGGAGAAACCTTCGTAGGTACGGCCCCAGCGGGCGTCCTGCGGGACGGTCACGCAGGGCGCGAAGGCCCATTGGATTCCGGTGGTGCGGGTTTCCTCGCCGGCGATGCGCTCCACCTTTTCGATGAGGGAGGGATTGCGGGTGCAGCCCAGTCCGATGTTATGCGGGAAGATGACGGCGCCGAGCAGGTTGCTGTTGCCGTGTACGGAGTCGATGCCGTAGAGCAGGGGAATCTTGAGGCGCGATTTCTGGGTGTGGGCCTGGAGGCGGTCGTAGAGGTCGGTCCAGGCTTTGAGGCTGTTGCCCTCCTTGGGGTCGGAACTGCCGCCGCTGAGGATGGAGCCGAGGGACAGGGTCTCGATGTCGGTGAGGTCTTTGATGTACGTCTGGTCGGGCTGCGTCATCTGCCCGATCTTTTCGTCGAGCGTCATGCGCGCGAGGATGGGCTTGATCTGAGGATCGTAGGATGAGAACTTGCGTGGGGCGTCGGCCGGCGGCGCCGCGAGGAAGACAGGCACGGTCAGGGCGGCAACGAGGCACAAGAGAGCAACGGATCTGGTCTTCATATTTCGTTTCTATTAAATCACGCTTCCACCGGTTGGGGTTTCGCCCCCCTGGATACCGGCCGGATCTCGAGGTGTGCACCACCGTCTTAGCTTGTCCACTCCCTGATGGTCTCTGTAAGCTCGCGAACGACCTCAGTGACAGTGAGCGTGATCGCCGACACTCCAGGGCTACGGAAAAGTGGTCGGCTGATTTCGGGATGCCCGGGTCACCGTTCGGAGAGCCGCTGCATCGGCGAGGGGGATGGAGCGGCCGATCGTAGGGTCGCCGGGAGGCATGGCGGGTAACCGTCACACGGCATTCACCAACTTGGCGGAAAGATCGCTGAACCCGCCACCGCCCACCGATTCGAGCACCAAGGCCAGATCCCGGAGCATGCTATTGCCGGCGTTGAACTCCGTGCCTTCCTCAACCATCTTATTCCGAACCTTGGTGATGGCCTTCTGAACGCTTGCCGGATCCGCCAGGGCAGTGTTGGCGGCCCGCTCTAACTCCTCCGGGGTACCTTTCGCCGGCAACGCCAGTTCGAGCAATAACCGGTCCATGAACGTCTTCATCAACTTAGCCTGGCGCTTGCCGTCGTCATACACACCCTTGATCTTTGTAAGTTCATCCCGGGTTTCGCCATCCAGCTCCGGGTGCCCGTCGAGATATTGCTGAACTTTTTCGCCCTGGTTGCTATCGAGTTGTAGCGGTCCTTCGGTCTGGGGTTCTTTTCCACGCCAGCCAACCAGCCTTGTGAGCATCTGTTTTTGCATCTCTTTGCGCTTGGCGGGGTCGACGGCCTCACTCATCACTTCGCCGAGATTATCGAATGGCTTCGTGCCATCGGATTTCCGCTTCTTGCCCTCGAGGTTCCACGGTAATTGGCTTTCATCAAGGAGCGTCTTGACCATTACGGTCATGTTCCCGTAGCCCATATAGCTTTTCAGAAAGGCTGACGGAGCGGCCTGCCGGTCGCCCGAAAGGTGGGACGACTGCCCGAAGTGGTCCACCATAAACGTCGAGTTCTCGCATTGCTTTTCCTCCGCACCTGTGGGGAGATCGAGGCAGAACCGCGGCTCCCCGAACGTACACCCCATGCCCGGCACGGTATTCTTCGTATTCCATTTGTTGGAAGAAAACAGATGCGCCGTGAAAGCTTCCAGGCCGCCGGCCTCGAGCCTGTCCACGGCCACGTTCGCATACATGGAACCTACGCCCTGCGTGTCGCGCCCGAAACGGTTGGTTGCGATGAGGGAGTATTCGTCTCCATGTTCGTCCGAACCTGCCAGCGCGGCTTTGGATGCAACACCTCCGGGCGCCACATAGTCCGTATCGTCACCCATAAAGAGTTTAGGAGCGTTGTTGAGCGCCGTGTCCTTGATTCTCTTGGCCAGCGTGTCGGGCGCGATGGCGCCCGGATCTTCCCCCTTGCGCACCGCATCCTGAATCACCGGTCCGAGGAAAAACGCCATGTTCCGGCATCCACCATAGCCGGCGTTGCCTTCGCCGGTGGTATCGAACATCTTCTCCACTCCGGAATCCTTGATCATTCCATTGATATTGGCCATGGAGATGTGCTTGATGGTCAATCCCACATCCCTGTGGTCGGCCTCCAGTTTCTTAAGAAAGGTGTCGTTATCTTTCCAGAGCTTTGTCTTGGCGGGGTCTTTGCCGTTGCCGTCGCTCTGATCGAGAACGATGATGGGGTACTTCACGAGCGTAAAATCTCCCTCCACCTTGCGTATCTCGGTCGCAATCCGCACCAGGTCCTCCGATGTGGTCTGCAGCCAGGGGCAATTGTTCAAGGGCTTGCCCGCGGTGGGCAGAACGTAACTGCTCTTGTTCAACCCCTTCTTGAGGATGGTGGGGTCCTCGATCGCGGCAACCTGGATCTGCACCTGCCGGAGCCCCTGCGCGTAAGCTTTGGGATCGCCCGTGTTTTCCATGACCTTAGTGAACGGGTAGCGGCCGAACCGCTGCATCAGTTTCAATGCCTGCTCCTTGGAAGGCGGTTTGACCTTGTCCATGATGGCGATGGCCTCATTCAGGTTCCGGAGTTCGTTACTGAGCCGCTTCTCCGGCTCCTTCCCGCCTTCCCGAATTTTGCGGATCTGCTCCTCCAACTCCAGTTTGCGGGCACGGCCGCGTTTCAGGCGATCGGCGATTTTGTCTGTCACCTGGGTGGCGGCCTTGCCGGCGTCCTCCGCAGCCTCTGCTTCCAGCGTTTCCAGTATTTCCTTCACTGGCTTGCCTTCCTGCGCCAGGGCCAGCATGCGCCGGCGATTCAGGTAGTTGCTCTCCAGCCCTTCCAGGAGCGCATGCAGATCTTTGTCGCCCTTCTTCGCCGCTTGGGCCCGCGCTACGCGCGCCAGCCGCATGTCGCCCTCGCGCCGTTCCTGGTCGGGATTATTGCGGACATCCTCGTCTATAGGCCCGATGTACACATTGCCGAGCACTTTGACGAGGTCAGCCTCCGGTATTTCGAGCGCCTTCTCTATGCTCTCGTCCGAGACCGATGGAGTCTCCGCCACCAGGCTCAGGGTGCGGGCGGTGAACTTCTCGCGCCAGCCAGGTTGGCTGGTGTCGGGTAGCGGGATATCGGGATGCCCACCCTGCGGGCCGCGAATTGTCATCTTAAAGTTAAGCTTGTCGACGAACGCATTCTGTTCCTGGTCGGAAAGCCCCGCTTGATCCAGGTGCCGCATCACGCCATTCACCAGCGCGTTGGTTTCACCCGAAGGATCGTGTTTGTCGAGCTGCGATCCGATGCGGGCCAGTTGGGCCGCCCCTTTGACCTGCGCGAAGCTGTCCTTCAACTCCGGGTCTTCCGTGCTCGCCTGGTACAGGGCCGAGTACAGCCTGCGTCCGGTCGCCTGGTCCGCGCGCAGCAGGTCCTTCTGCTGCTCGGGCGGGAGCGCGTCGATGGCCCGCAGCAGCACCTTGCGGTCCGCGGGCGCGGAGAAATCCTTGCCGGCCGCCAGCAGCGCCTCG
>Ga0265314_10006518_pt1 | contig 10309 bp, 8 predicted proteins | sample 4126metaG_FD_203106 | JGI IMG/M metagenome (GOLD analysis project Ga0265314, IMG submission 203106) | Rhizosphere microbial communities from Carex aquatilis grown in University of Washington, Seatle, WA, United States - 4-1-26 metaG | ecosystem: Host-associated > Plants > Roots > Rhizosphere >... | reverse complement strand
TGCGCGAGACGCCGCAGGCGGTCACGATGCTCGCGCGGCTGTGAGACGGGGCTGGACCATTACCATCGTTCCAGAGATTTCGAGCGTGCTTTCGAGAGTGAGGGAGAATCCAGATGGACGTTGACGTCGCAGTCCTCGGTGGCGGCCCGGGCGGGTACACCGCCGCGATCCGCGCCGCACAACTCGGTGCGAAGGTCGCTTGCGTCGAAAAGGAGCCGGAGCTCGGAGGCACGTGCTTGCGCGTCGGCTGCATCCCCACGAAGGCGTGGGTGCAGACCGCGTTCGCGCTGCGTGAGGCCGAAGAGAGCTACGCGAAGTTCGGGGTCATGGTCGGCACGGCGACGCTCGACTTCGGGGCGTCCAACGCCTGGAAGGCCGGCGTCGTCAAGCAGATGACGCAGGGCGTCGCGGGGCTCTTCAAGGCGAACGGCGTCGAGTGGGTCAAGGGCACCGGGCGCTTCAAGGATGCGCACACGATCGCCGTCGAGGGTGGGGAGGACGTCTCGTTCAGGTCGGCAATCGTCGCGACCGGCTCGTTTCCCCTCCGGCCGCCGATCGAGGGGCTCGATTCGCCGCGCTGCCTCGACTCGACCGGCCTGCTGGCGCTGACGGAAGTGCCCAAGCGGCTCGTCGTGCTGGGCGGCGGCATCATCGGCAGCGAGTTCGCGTCGATCTTCAACCGCTTCGGCACCGAGGTGACGATCGTCGAGATGCTCGACACGCTGATCCCGCAGGAGGACGCCGACGCGGCCAAGGAGCTCGCAAAGCAGTTCGGCAAACGTGGGATCGCGCTGCAGTTGGGGAAACAGTGCACGAAGGTCGAGGACGACGGCTCGAAGCTGACCGCGCACTACGGCGACGGAGAGACCGTCGAGGCCGACCTGATGCTCGTCTCCGTCGGACGCGGCCCGCTCGTCGAAGGGCTCGGGCTCGAGGAGATCGGCGTCCAGCTCGACAAGCGCAAGGGCATCGCAGCCGACGAGCACCGCCGCACCAGCGTCTCCCATATCTATGCGGTGGGCGACTGCGCCGGCTACTGGCAGCTCGCGCACACGGCCTTTCGCGAGGGCGAGGTGGCCGCCGAGAACGCCTGCGGCCACGACGCGATCGTCGACAACCGCGCCGTGCCGCGGCCGATCTACACCGACCCGGAGATCGCGGGCGTCGGTCTCACCGAGGCAGAGGCGCGCGAGCAATACGGCGACGACGTCGCGGTCGGCCAGTTCCCGTGGGTCGCCAACGCACGCGCCGTGATGCAGGACGAGACCGTCGGCTGGGTCAAGTCGATCCACGAGACGCGGTACGGCGAGCTGCTCGGCCTCGTGATGGTCGGGCCCCACGTGACGGACCTGATCGAGGTCGGCGTGGTCGCGATCGACGCGGAGGCGACCGTGGAGACGGTGGCCGACGGCATGGCGCCCCATCCGACCCTCTCCGAGGCGATCAAGGAGGCGGGGCTCGTCGCGCTCGGACGGGCGATTCACGTGCCGAATCGGAAGCCGCGCGCTAAAGCGCCTGCCTAACCCAGCAAAGGGTTTTCGACGCCGCGCAAGTTTTCCGGGGCCGCGGAATCTCAGTATCCAGGACGTGCCCTCGTCCCTATCCTCCGGGGTCATGCCGCCCGCGGGCCCCGGAGGAGATTTTCTCGCTGAAGGAGCCGCCTTGCCGCCGCAAGGCGGCTCCTTCTCTTTGTCCGCGCCCGGCATCGGGTAGCGTGGGCGGCGAGACCAAAGGAGGTCACATGGGTATCGTCAACAAGCGCAACGCCGTCGTCGGTTGGACCGTTCTGAAGCTCGGGAAGCGCGCCGCGAAGAAGAAGGCCCAGAGCGCCGTGCCCGGCCCGCGCACCGGCGGCATCGCCGCAGGCGCACTCGCCGCAGTCGCTGCAGCCTCCGGCGCGCTCCTCTTCTGGCGCAAGAAGCGCGGCGGCGTAGACGAGTGAGCGGCGGCCTCTTCCGGCGCTCGATCACCGATCTCGTTCCGTACGAGCCGGGCAAGCCGGTCGAGGAGGTGCAGCGGGAGCTCGGGCTCGATCGGGTGGTCAAGCTCGCGTCGAACGAGGGGCCGTTCCCGCCGTTTCCCGCCGCGCTCGAGGCGATCGAGCGAGCGTCGCGCGAGCTCAACCGCTATCCGGACGGTGGGGTCTATGCCCTGCGCGCGGCGCTTGCCGAGCGCCACGGGGTCGCGCTCGAGGAGGTGGTCGTCGGGGCGGGCGCCGACGGGGTGATCGACCTGCTCTCACAGGCGACGCTCGACCCGGGTGACGACATCGTCTGTGGCTGGCCGTCGTTCCCGAGCTACGTGCTCGACGCGGCGAAGCTCGGCGCTGAGTCGAAGAAGGTGCCGCTCCGCTCGGACACGTACGACCTCGACGGGCTGATCGCGGCGATCGGGCCGCGGACGAAGCTTGTCTACATCTGCCATCCGAACAATCCCACCGGGACGGGCAACGGACGCGCAGAGCTCGAGCGGTTCTTCGAGCAGGTGCCGGAGCACGTGCTGGTCGTGCTCGACCAGGCGTACTTCGAGTACATCGACGACCCCGACTACGCCGACGGAATCGAAGAGCACTTCAAGGCTGGGCGTCGCGTCGTGGTGCTGCGGACGTTCTCGAAGATCTACGGCCTCGCCGGACTGCGCGTCGGCTACGGCGTCGCGCCGGTCGACGTCGTCACGGCGACGAGCAAGGTGCGACGGGCGTTCGACGTCACGGCGACGGCTCAGGCGGCTGCGCTTGCGAGCGTCGGCGACGACGCCGAGATTGCGCGCCGGCGCACCGTGAACGCCGCGGGGCGCCAAGAGCTTGCGGGCATTTTCCGCGAGCACGGCCTGGACCCCGTCGGACCGGCACTCGGCAACTTTCTCTTCGCGGAAGTAGGAGACGGCCGGGAGATCTTCGAGCAGCTGCTCCGGCAGGGCGTGATCGTCCGGCCGTGCGGAGGGTTCGGCGCGCCGGGGGCGATCCGCGTCTCGGTGGGCACCCCGGACGAGAACGCGATCTTCGCCGCGGCGCTCGGATATGTCGTCGCGGGCGTCTCGTCCTGACCGAATAACCCTGTTACCCTCAGGCTGCAGTGCAGCGCCGCCCTTCCGCGAGGCAGCTGGCGCCGCTGAGGGTCGCCGGTTTCCGCTTTCTCTTCCTGTCGACGCTCGGTTCGAGCATCGGCACATTGCTCGCTGCGATCGCGCTCGCGATCGACGTCAAGGACCGCACGAACTCAGGGCTCTGGGTCGGAGCGGTGCTCATCGTCGAGTTCCTGCCGACGATCTTCGTGGGACTCACGCTCGGGCCGTTGCTCGATCGGCTCGACCGGCGGTTGCTGATGATCGGCGCCGACCTGCTTCGCGCAGCGGTCTTCTGTGCGCTGCCTTTCACGTCGAGCGTCGCCGGCATCGTCGGTCTGGCGCTGGTCGCAGGGCTCGCGACGGGCTTTTTCCGGCCCGCGGTCTACGCGGGCGTTCCGAATCTCGTGCCGGAGGACCAGCTACCCGAGGCGAATGCGCTGCTGCAGACGGTCGAGAACGTCAGCTGGGCGATCGGTCCCGTGCTCGGCGGCGTCCTCACCGCCGCCGCAGGGCCGCATACCGCCTACTGGATCAATGCCGTCTCGTTCCTCATCTCCGCGCTGCTCGTCGCGCGCATCCCGAAACGGCTGCTGCAGAGCGAGGTCGCGTTGACGCGCGGCCATTGGCGCGACCTTGCCGACGGATTCGGCGCGGTGCTCCGCGCGCGACCGCTGCTCGCAGTGCTCGTCGTCTGGAGCATCGCCTCGCTTGGTATCGGAGCCATCAGTCTCACCGAAGTGTTTCTGGCGAAGAACACCCTGAATGCCGGCGACTTCGGCTACGGCCTCCTCTTCGGGGGCATCGGCACAGGCCTCGTGATCGGCAGCTGGTCGAGCAGCTACATCGTCGAGCGGTTCGGCACGACGCGCACCTACCTGGCTTCGCTTCTCGTCATGACGATCGGCTTCGGTGCGGCAGCGGCGGCTCCCGACATCTGGGTTGCGGCGGCGTGCTGTCTCGTCGGCGGTGTCGGTGACGGTGCGGCGATCGTCTGCAACGCGCTCCTCGTCCAGCGTGGCGCCGCCGACCGCGTTCGCGGGCGCGCGTTGACGCTCGTGATGAGCGTGACGTACGCCATGAACGGGGCCGGGACGGTGATCGCCGGCGTGTTGATGCACGTGATCGGGCCGCGCTGGGTCTGGGCCGGAGGCGCGGCGACGTTCGCGATCGGAGCAGTCGCCGCGCTCGGCCTCATGGGCTACAGGCAGCTCCCGACCGTCGAGGTCGGTTCCACCTAAGCACTAGAGTGGCGTGCCGTGCCCGGCCGCCGCGACTGGACCCGTGAGACACTCGCCGCCGGCGTTCGCACGGGCGACCGGCGCGCGCTCGCGCGGGCGATCACGCTCGTCGAGAACGGCGATCCGCTCGCCTACGAGATCGTCGCCGACCTCTATCCCGACACCGGCAAGGCGTACGCGATCGGCGTCACCGGCCCGCCCGGGGTCGGCAAGTCGACCCTCGTCTCGGCCCTGATCCGGCTGGTGCGCGAGCGCGAGACGACGGTCGGTGTCGTGTCGGTCGACCCGTCGAGCCCGTTCACGCAAGGGGCGCTGCTCGGTGACCGCATCCGCCTCACCGATCATTTCCTCGACCCGGGCGTCTTCATTCGCTCGATGGGCACGCGCGGCCACCTCGGAGGGCTCGCCGAGGCCACGCTGCAGGCCCTGCTCCTCCTCGACGCGTCGGGAAAGGATCTCGTGTTCCTCGAGACCGTCGGCACGGGGCAGAGCGAGGTCGAGGTGACCCGCATCGCCGACACCGTCCTCCTCGTCCTGATGCCCGGCTCGGGGGACTCGGTGCAGGCGCTCAAGGCGGGGATCATGGAGATCCCCGACGTGATCGCAATCAACAAGTCGGACCACCCGGCGGCCAAGACGATGCTGAACGAGGTGCGGTCGATCCTCTCGCTCGGGAGCGATCGCGAGTGGAAGCCCGCGATCGTCCTCACCGAGGCGACGCGCGGCGAGGGGGTGCCGGAGCTCTGGGAGAAGCTCGAGGCGCACCGCACCTTCCTCGAGGACTCGGGGCAGCTCGAAGAGCGGCGGGCACGCAATCTCGCGGGCGAGGTGTTCGCGGTTGCGTCCGCACGGGCCAAACGGCATCTCGAGCACGCGGTGGCCGACGATCCGGAGCTGCGGCGTCTGCTCGCCGAGGTCCAGAGCCGGGAGCTCGATCCGCTGAGCGCGGTACGAGAGATACTGGACAAGGTCTTTCACATTGGCAGCGACCGAGACAGACATGTCTGATTTGGAGGGCTCCGCCCCGGGACTTCCTGAGATCGAGCAGGCGCGCGCGCGACTCGACGGCGTCGCGCGCGTCACGCCGGTCTACCGCTCGGCGACGCTCTCGGAGCTCGCCGGTCGCGACGTGCACCTGAAGGCCGAGAACCTGCAGCGCACCGGCTCGTTCAAGGTGCGAGGTGCGTACAACCGGATCTCGACGCTCGGCGACGAGGAGCGTGCTGCCGGCGTTGTCGCCGCGAGCGCAGGCAATCACGGACAGGCTGTCGCGTGGGCGGCGCGCGAGGTCGGCTCGCACGCACGGATCTTCATGCCGCAGGACGCACCGATGGCGAAGGTCGATGCGACGCGTCACTACGGCGCCGAGATCGAGCTCAGTGGTGCGAACCTCGAGGACGCGCTCGCGGGCGCGCAGGCGTACGTCGCGCAGACGGGCGCGACGTTCGTGCATCCGTTCGAGGACCCGCTCGTGATCGCCGGGCAGGGGACGATCGGGCTCGAGCTCGCCGAGCAGGTACCCGACGCCGGAACCGTCGTGATCCCGATCGGGGGCGGCGGCCTCGCATCCGGCATCGCGCTCGCCCTCCGCGCCGTGCACCCCGGGATACGAATCGTCGGCGTGCAGGCGGCGGGCACGCTGCCCGACGGGTCGGGATTCACGATCGCCGACGGCGTCGCGGTCAAGAAGCCCGGCGAGCTGACGTCGAGCATCCTCGACCGCGTGCTCGACGACATCGTCTCCGTGACCGACGAGCAGATCACCGAGTCGATCGTCCTGCTGCTCGAGCGGACGAAGCTCGTCGTCGAGGGCGCCGGCGCCGTGAGTGTCGCAGCGCTCCTCCACGGCATGGTCGGCGGCGAAGGCGCCGTCGTCCCGGTGCTCTCGGGCGGGAACATCGACGCGACGATGCTGATCTCGGTGATGCGCCGCGGCCTCGCGGTCGCCGGGCGCTTCCTCGTGCTGCGGACGCGCGTGCCCGACCGGCCCGGCGAGCTCGCGACGCTGCTCGCGCTGCTCGCGAACGCGCGGGTGAACGTCGTCGAGGTCGAGCATCAGCGGGAGACTGCGGAGATGCCCGTCGGCGAGACCGGTGTCGAGCTGACGCTGCTGACCCGCGACGCCGCGCATTGCGAGGAGATCCTCGCGACCCTCGCCCTCTGGGGCTATCCGGCCGAGCGGCTGTCATAAGTTCCGGCGCAGGCCAACGTCCCGCGAGTGGGGTGCGGGACGTGGCGTCCGTTGCTGTTCCTGCCTGGCCGCAACAGGCCGAGACGAGGGACAGCTCCTCACCCGTGCGCTAGGGCCGGAGGGGCACCGAGCGCTGCGTGGGGGGTCGGGCGAGGCGGCGTGTGAGTACTGCGATGAGACCGCGGCGCGGACGTGGGTCGCCGGGCGAGCGCACGGGGCGCGGCGGCAGCGGCAGCCGGCGCGCGTTCCGGATCGCGTCGGCGTTGCGCTGGGCGGCGGTGTAGGAGTGAATCGCGCTGTTCATCTGCCCACAAGACGGCGGGGCAGCGCGATTTCTTCCCGCTCAGGTTCTCAGGAGCCGTTGCCGCGGAAACCCGTCGTCTCGCCGCCGCGCGCAACCCACGCGTCGATGCCGCCTTCGAGCACCGGCCGGGCGTCGAGGCCTGTCGCGCGCAGCACGCTCGCGGCGATCGCCGCCCTCGGGCCGGTCGAGCAGATCGTGACGATCGGCAGTCCGCCGCAGAGGCCGTTCTCCGCCGCCTGCCGCGCGAGGCGGTACGGGAGATGGCGGCTGCCGGGGATCGAGCCGCGGTCGTGCTCGTCGGCCTCGCGGACGTCGAGCAGGCAGATCTCGCCAGCGGCGAGCCGGCGCTCGACCTCCTCGATCGTCACCGGCTCCACGCGTTCCTCGCCGCCGCCCTCGCGCCAGCCGGCGATGTCGAAGATCCCGACGGCCTGGAGCGCGCGGCCGGCGCGGCGCGCCTCCTCCTCGCTGCCTGCGTCGAGCACGATCGGCTGCTCCGGCAGGACGAAGGCCGCCTTCGTGCCGAAGCTCGAGCCGGAGACGGGCACGTTGACGGCGCCGGGACGGTGTCCGGCCGCGAAGACGCGCGCCGGGCGCACGTCGAGCACGGCTGCGTCGCCGGCGTCGTCGACGTGGTTGAGCGGAGGCTGGGCCGCGAGGAACGGCCCGCGATTGAGCTCGACGATGTGCTCCATGTTCGCCGGGCGGGGCGGTTGCGGGCCGGCGGCCTTTGCGAGGAACTCCTCGTGCGACTCGCCGAGCGCGTGGTTGAAGCGGCGCTCGAAGCCGATCGTCGTCGACGCCTTCGAGCTCATCGCGGCCCCACACAGCGATCCGGCGACGTGCCCCGGATACACCTCGACGCCGTCGCCGAGATCGACGAGCCGGCGCAGCGAGTGAAACAGCCCTTCGGCCCCCTCGAGCGCCGCGACCGCAAGATCGGGCCGTGCTGCATCGCCGACGAAGAGCGAGTCGCCCGTGAGCACGAGCCACGGCTCGTCGCCGCGCGAGCGGTCGATCACCGCGAAGGCGCAGTGCTCCGGCCGGTGGCCCGGCGTGTGCAGCGTGCGCACGAGGACGTCGCCGAGCTCGATCTCGGTGCCGTCGGTGAGCGCCTCGTGCGGAAACCGGGCCTCTGCGGCCGTGTGAACCCACACAGGCAGGTCGTGCTCGAGCGCGAGGCGGCCGTGACCGGAGACGTGGTCGGCGTGGGTGTGTGTCTCGAGCACGCCGACGAGCCGGACGCCCCGGCGCGTGCAGGCGTCCAGATACCGCTCGATTGCGTAGGCAGGGTCGATGACGACGGCGACTCCTGCGTGCTCGTCCCCGACGATGTACGACCCGCAGCCGAGGTCGTCGTCGATGAACTGTTCGAACAGCACTTCCCCGACGCTAGCAACGGCTGCGGCTATATCTCCTGAAGTGCGTACCGCCCGGACGGCTCTGCTCGTGCTCCTCCTGTTTCTCCTGGCGCCTGCCGCGGCCTGGGCGCACGCGAGCCTCGTCCGGACGGATCCGCCCAACGGCGCCGTGCTGGCGCACTCGCCCGCAGAGGTGCGCGTGACCTTCGACAGTCCGGTGCGCCCCGGCCCGGGGATCGCGGCGATCCGCAACGGCGGCGCTTCGGTGCTCGCGGGGCCGGCGCGCGTCGCCGGCGCGAGGACGCTCGTCATTCCGCTGCGACGCGGACTGGCCGACGGCGACTACTCCGTCCGCTGGTCGATCATCTCCGACGACGGTCATCTCGAGTCGGGCGTGCTCGCGTTCGGCGTCGGGGCCGGCCGGGCGCCCCCGATCGCCGGTCTGACGGCTGAGGCGACGGGCCCGACGGCCGACAGCGTGGGCGCGCGCTGGCTCTTCTTCGCCGGCGTGCTCGGAGCGGCGGGCATGGCGCTCTTCACGTTCGTCGTCCGGCCACGGGAGCTGGAGCGCATCCCGATCCTCGTCTCGACCGCAGGCGTCCTCGCAGCGCTTGGCGCTGCGCAGGAGATCCATCGCGTCGGCCTCTCCACCCGCGACGGCAAGGCGCTCGGCGTCGGGTTCGTGATCGCGCTCGTCGTCGCGACGTTGGGCGCCGCGGCAACACTCGACCGCCGTGCGCTCCGGCCCGCGCTCGTGACCGCGCTGTTGCTCGCGGTCGTCCCGTCGTTCTCCGGCCACGCGCTCGATCAAGGGCTTCGACGCGTCAACGTCGTCGCCGACGTGCTGCACGTGCTGGCGGCGGCGGGGTGGGTCGGGGCGCTCGTCGGTCTCGTCGCGGTTCGCGGTGCGGAGCTCCGTCGTGTCGGTGCACTCGCGCTCGGGTCTGTTGCGGTGCTCGGCGCGACCGGGATCACGCGTGCGGTGTTCGAGCTGACCGGCGTTGCGCAGCTCTGGGAGACGGGGTACGGCCGCACGTTGCTCGTCAAGACCGGCCTGCTGCTCGGGGCGCTCGTGCTCGGTTGGCTGCTGCGGGAGCGCGTGCAGTATCGGGCGGCCGTCGAGCTCGTGCTCGTCGTGGCCATCGTCGTCGCCGTCTCCGTGCTCGTGGAGCTCAGGCCGGGACGCAACATCGAGTCGGCGGCCCGCGCCGTGGCGCAGGCGTCGCAGCCCTCGGCGCAGCCTCCACCTCCTCCCGCAGGAGCGCTTGTGCTCGCGCGCGAAGCGGGCTCGCTCGGCATTGCGGTCGAAGCCGAGCCGCAGCGCGTCAGCGCGATCGTCTTGTCGCCGGCCGGGGGCGGACTGAGTGGGCTCGACGTCGAGATCGACGGCCGGAGCGCTCGCGCCTGCGGCAGCGGGTGCTACTCGGTCGACGTTGCGCCCGGCGGCGCCGTGACCGTGGCGGTCGCCGGCTTCGGGCCGACACACACGCTGCGTTTCGTGCTGCCCGCGCAGGCACCCTCCGCGTACGCGCTCGTCCGGCGTGTCGATGCTCGGTTCCGAGCGCTGCACAGCGTCTCCTACCGTGAACGGCTTGCCTCTGACGAGACGCATGCGCTCGTCGCCCGGTGGCGGCTCGAAGGGCCGAACAGGGTCGAGTATTCGATCGCCGGCGGCGCGCAGGGCATCGTCGTCGGCAACCGTCGCTGGGACCGCGATACGCCGCACGGGCGTTGGATCGAATCCGAGCAGACGCTGCTCACTCAACCTGCAACACAGTGGAGGTATGCGGCGAACGCGCGCGTGATCGCGCAGACGCCGTCGACGACGACCGTCTCATTCGCCGATCCGACGATCCCCGCCTACTTCACGGTCACGCTCGACCGGCAGACGCTGCGGCCGCGCGTCATGCACATGACGGCGTCCTCGCACTTCATGACCGACAGCTATCTGAGCTTCAACGAGCCGCAGGAGATTCGCCCGCCCCGCTGACATGCTCCTCCTCGAGGAGCCGCCAGACGTACCAGCCGATGGCGATGAGGAAGACGAGCGTCTGCTCGGCGTTCATCAGGATGCCGCCGAGGTTCTGGTCGCGTGCCGGTGAGAAACCCCAGAGCCGTGGGGCGTCGACGTAGAACGGATAGAACGGCC
>Ga0265314_10006516_pt1 | contig 10310 bp, 7 predicted proteins | sample 4126metaG_FD_203106 | JGI IMG/M metagenome (GOLD analysis project Ga0265314, IMG submission 203106) | Rhizosphere microbial communities from Carex aquatilis grown in University of Washington, Seatle, WA, United States - 4-1-26 metaG | ecosystem: Host-associated > Plants > Roots > Rhizosphere >... | reverse complement strand
AAATCTCCGGTCTTGAGTCCTGCCTTGGCCGCAGGCGTATCGTCGATCGGCGAGATCACCTTGACCAGCCCGTCTTCCATCGTCACTTCGATACCGATGCCACCGAATTCGCCTTTGGTCTGAATCTGCATATCGGCGAAGCTCTTCGCATCCATGAAGCTCGAATGAGGATCGAGACTCGACACCATTCCTTCGATGGCGCCGTTGATCAGCTCGTTGTCCTGAACGGGGCGGACATAATTCGCCCGGACGCGTTCAAAGGCTTCGCTGAAGAGATCGAATTGGCGATAGGCCGCCATGTTGTTGGCGCCTTGCGCAGGCGGCAGCAGGCCGACTGCGGCAGCGAAGCCCATTCCCATACCCAGCAGGACGAAAGCGAAACGCTTCATGATCTCTTTGCCTTCCTCAACGCGATGGTCATATAGGGCGCCGGATTGATGCCGCGTCCATTTTGCCGGAGTTCAAAATACAGCCTAGGTAAAAGGCCAAACTTAGACATCGCACCGACTGGCTCCCCGGCGAGGATATGGTTATCGGGGCGCACTTCGAGGCGATCCAACCCTGCCAACACCGCATCGTAGCCGTCGGCCAATTGCAAGATCAAGACTTGCCCGCTCTTATGGTAAGGACCAGCGAAAAGAACTGTGCCATCCGCTGGGGAAATGACCTGCGCACCGGGAGCGGTGACGTAGGTCAGTCCCGGGGCAGCTGACCCTCCGACGCCATCGAGCCCGCCCGGCGTCGGCTCGCCTACCACCGGCGTAAGCAGGGTGCCCCGCTTGAGCCCTCCGCCGGCATCTTTTTGGGCCGTTACCGTAACGACATTTTGTGTCGCAGGCGCGGCGCGCAGCGCGGCGACCCTCTGTAGCAGCACCTGAAGGTTGGCGCTCTGCGAAGCGACGATATCGAGCCGCCGCTTGAGGTCGCCGTAACGCGTCTGTGCGGCATCGGCTTCTAGTCGCTTCATCGCGAGAAGTTGATCCAGTTCGACGCGCGATTGCGCGAGCGTATCGGCGTTCTTCACCGCTGCGGCGCGCCTGTCGATCAAAGCGATTCTGGTCCGCCGCAAATCGTCGAGCCGGCGCGAAAGCGTCGCCGCCCGACCGTAAACCTCCGGCAACGAGGCGCCGATCAGCATCGCACCGCGCGCCGCCGACAAGGCATCGTCCGGCCTTAGCGCAATCGCAGGCGGCATGTCGTGCTGCAGCCGTTCCAGGATCGCAAGCAGCCGCGCCACGGATACGCGATCGCGTGCGAAGCCGCTCGACAAACGTTTGTCCTCCGCCGTCAGCCGGACGATGTCGCGGTCGAGCCGCACCTTCTCGCTCTCCAAAGCTACGACGCGCGCTGCCGTAACCACCAGCTTGCGTTGCAGCGTCTCAGCCTGCCGTGCCAGATCGTCACTTGTGGTTTTTGCGACTGCGACGGCCGGCTTGTCCTTGGCGATCTCCTCGTTAAGCACACGAAATTGCGTTTCCGTGGATGGCTGCTTGGAAATCGCCTTGAGGGGAACGGCGTGGCTCAGGTCCGTCACGCCGTCGGACGTGGGCGGCGCAGGTTGCACCGCCGCCGGCGGCTTGGGGCGCGGACGCGGCACAGGGGCATTTGTTGCTCCACAAAGCGACATCGCGGCGATGGCGGCCATCACAACGGCGGCAGGAACCCTTCGCTTCATTCCATTGTGCGAGTCCTCGGCGCTCACGCCGTCTTGGTCTGCGCCTTGACGACGTTGATCCGCCGTTCAAGTTCCGCAGGATCTCCCAGGAACCGCGCGTCGTCAGCCCGGAACGCCGCATTCAATTTGTAGGCCTTTGGAATACCGGTGGGCAGATCGACATCCACGATGGCTTCATCGCTCACGCCTTCGAGGTATTTGAGCAACGCGCGCAGAGAATTGCCGTGAGCGACAACGAGAACGCGCTTGCCCGCCTTGAGGTCGGGCAGGATCGCCTGTTCCCAATAGGGCATGACGCGCCCAAGCACGTCCTTGAGACTTTCGCTGCGTGGCAGGTCGGCCTCGGCAACGTCGGCGTAGCGGCGGTCGGCCTTGGGAAAATCCGGCGAACTGAGGTCCACGGGCGGCGGCGGCGTCGCATAGGAACGGCGCCAGATCTTGACCTGCGCTTCGCCGAATTCCTGCACCGCTTCCAGCTTGTTGGCACCTTGCAGACGCCCATAATGGCGCTCGTTCAGCCGCCAGTGTTTTTTTACCGGCAACCACATCAGGTCCATTTCCTCGAGCGCCAGCCACATCGTTTTGATCGCCCGGCTGAGCAACGAGGTATGGACGAGATCGAAATCGAACCCGTCTTCTTTCAGCGTGCGCCCCGCGGCGCGCGCTTCGCCTTCGCCCTGCTCGGTCAGCCTGACATCGCGCCAGCCCGTAAACAGGTTCTTCTTGTTCCACTCGCTCTCGCCGTGCCGTAGGATAACCAATTGATAATCTTTGAATTTTCCACTCGCCATCGTTCATCAGTCCTGCTTTTTTCGCCGCGAACCTACAGCATTCTTTGCAGTGCAACGCGTCACCTTTCGCCGCACAAATCAGAAGGCCGAGCATAGGGGCAAATCGCAAATACCACAGCGCTTTGTGCCGCCGGCGAATGCAGAGGCTGGTTCAAAGCTGCCGGGAAAAACCTGCCGGGTGAGCCCCGCAGAGGGTCTTGGATGTCAAACAACTAATTGATTTCATTGAATAATATATTTCAAAGGTCCGGCATGGAACTGGCAAGGAGGTACCCGGGAAACCTGTCCGGCGAGTCCTATGCCCCGCAAGCCACACCTTATTACCGTCCTTGCCGCTGCCTTTGCCGTCCTCGTAGCCATGCAGCCGGCCTCCGCCTTTTCGCGGGTTAAGGATCTGGTCGACGTACAGGGCATCCGCGACAACATGTTGGTCGGCTACGGGCTGGTGGTCGGTCTCAACGGCACCGGCGATTCTCTGAAGAACGCCCCGTTCACCCAGCAAAGCATCCAAACCATGCTCGAGCGGCTGGGCGTCAACACCCGCGGCACCACAATGCAGACCAAGAACGTCGCCGCCGTGATGGTGACGGCAAATCTGCCAGCTTTTGCCGCCCAAGGTACGCACATCGATGTTTCCGTTAGCGCGATGGGCGACGCCAAGAGCCTACAGGGCGGCACATTGCTGGTGACGCCGCTGTTCGGCGCCGACGGTCAGATCTACGCGCTTGGCCAGGGACCGGTCGCCATCGGCGGTTTCAGTGCGCAAGGCGACGCCGCGAGCGTGACGCGCGGCGTGCCGACGGCGGGACGCATTTCCAACGGTTCGATCGTCGAACGCGAAGTGGGCTTCAAACTGGCCAGCGAACACAACCTAAAGCTATCGCTGCACAATCCCGATCTTACCACGGCCACGCGCATCGCCGCTGCCGTGAACGCCTATCTGGGAACGAAGATTGCGGAAGCCACCGACCCGGCCACCGTCGATCTTCAGGTTCCGGCAAGCTATCCGAGTGGCGTGGTGGGCCTGTTGACCGACGTCGAACAGGTTAAGGTCGATCCCGACCAGCCTGCCAAGGTCGTTATCGACGAACAGTCCGGTGTGATCGTCATGGGCGCCGACGTGCGGATCTCGACGGTCGCGATCGCCCAGGGCAACCTGACCATCCGCGTCGAAGAGACGCCGCAGGTGAGCCAGCCATCGCCCTTCTCCAATACCGGCACCACGACCACCGTTCCGCGCACCCAAATCCAGATTGATGACAGCAAAGGCAACAAGATGACCGTGCTGCATCAGGGCGTTGCGCTGCAGAACCTGGTGGACGGATTGAACGCGCTTGGCGTCGGCCCGCGCGATATCATCTCGATCCTGCAGGCGATCAAGGCCGCCGGTGCCTTGCAGGCGGACATCCAGGTGATCGGATGAACGCCGGCGTCGACATCCAGACCGCCATGACGATCGCGAAATCCGGCCCAATCCAGGCGCCGCGGCCGACGGCCAATGTCGCCAAGGCAAATCAGGCGGCGCAGGATTTCGAAGGCGTTTTCCTCTCCCAGTTCCTCGGCGAGATGTTCGACGGCATTTCCACCGATGGACCGTTCGGCGGCGGCCAAGGCGAGCAAATGTTCCGCTCGCTGATGCTCGACGAATATGGCAAGCAGATCGCGGCGCAAGGCGGCATCGGGATTGCCGCGTCCGTCAGGCGCGAACTTCTCAAGACGCAGGAAACGGTTCAGTGAGCCCCGACCGGCAGAAGATCGAGCTTTTGATCACGATGGCCGAACGGTTGATCGGCGCGCTTGAAGCAGACATCAAAGCCCTCAAGGCGGGCCGGCCGCAGGAGATGCGTACGATCGATCCGGAGATTCAACGCCTGTCGGCGATATACGGACGGGAAGCAGCCGGGCTCGATCCGGCGCGCGCTAAGGCGGCGCCGAGCGAACTGCGCCGGAAATTCTTCGACACGACGGAACGGTTCCGTGAGGTTCTCGCTCTGCACACCCGCCTTCTCACGGCCGTGCGCAATGCCAGCGAAGGCATCGTCAAGGCCGTGGCCGAGGAAGTCGAACGCCGCCGTAGCTCCGTTCGCACCTATGCGCCAGCGGCGGCACACTATCGCCCGCAGGCCGGCGCGATCGTCTATGACAATCTGATTTGATCGATCAGGCTGTCGATGAACTCGCGGTGCTGCCGTACGACAGGACGTTGAGGGCCAGCGAATAATTTGCCAACTGAGACTGCGTATAGGCCGATGCGGTTCCGCTCGACTGTATGTTGGTGCTCGCGCTCGACACCAGCGTGTTGGTGGTTTGATACATTTTTTGGATGGTGGAAAGCACGCTGAGCAGCTGGGCGCGTACGGCCCCCGCAGAGGTCGACGTCGAGATATCCATATTGGAGGCCAAGCCGAGACCGAAAGCCTGTGTGGACGATGTCGAGCTGGAGGACGAACTGCTCGTTGTGGACGTGCTGCTCAGCGTTCCCGCCGTGATGCCCAGGCGCGCCAACGCATCGAAGTTACGGGAGCCGGCAACGAGTTTCGCCGTGACGCCGGAGTTTACCTCGATCTTCAGACCTTCCCCGTTGGCGCCGTAACTTATACTGGCCTTGCCGTTGGCGCCGAACTCGGCGTTGATCTTCGTCACCAGCGAATTGAGCGTTTCGCCCTTGTCGATGGTGATCGTGAATTTGCGCGCCGCGGTGCCTTGAATTTGAATCTGGAACGAATCGCCTGCTCTGAGCGTTGTCTGCGACGCCAGGTCGGTCGTTTGGGCGACGTCGATTGTGCCGCGCGGTAGGCCTAGCGCATCGAGTACGCTGGAACCCTGCGAATCGATGGCGATTCCCTGGCCAGCGGATTGACCGTCGGCGCCGCCGAATTGGCGCGTCCAATCGATGGAACCATCGCCTGCCATCGCCGTGACGAAACTGTTGTTCACGGTGGCCGCGTTCCGCACCTGGCCCGCGAAGGTCCCCGTCGTCGAGCCGGTGAGATAGACCGTACCGTCGGCACTCACCGTCAGTCCGCCAGCCTTGTCGATACCGCTGGTGCCGACATAGCTGACATAATTTGACGTCGCGCTGGCGCCTTGATCGGTTGCGCTGAAGACGAAAGCGTCGCTGCCGCCCGAACTCGCGTTGGCGACCGCTGCCGTGCCGCCCGCATTCAACGCGGTGTTCTGCGTCGAACCGGAGACATAGATCTGGTCGCCCGATACGGCAAGTCCGCCGATCGAGCCGCCATTCTGCAGATCGCCCATGTCGACTTTCCAGGCCGGTGCGGCCGTCGCGTCGCCGCCGGAGTATTTGGAAAGGATCGCATGGCCGTTCTGTACCGACGCCACGACGAGATCGCCCGACGTGGTGACTGCGGTGGCCGCCACCGTGTCTTTGCCGGAGGTGCCGAACTGCTGTTCGTAGACCAGTTTGCCTTTGGTATCGAGTTTGGCGACATAACCGTCGCTGCCGCCGGACGAAACCTGGCCCTTGCCGATGACTCCGGTCACCTGCCCGCCGACATAAACGTTGCCGGACGCATCGACACTGACCGCCGCTGCCTGATTTTTATTCAGGGTCTGGATCTGTGTGGTCCAGGTTTGATTGCCATCGGCGTCGTATTTGGCGACGAAGCTATCCGTGTTGCCGTTGGCGATGGCCGCGGTGGTGAGATCCGCGGTCGTCGATCCTGCAACGACCACGCCGCCGGACGGATTGAGCGCCAGCGAAGTGCCCGACGCGGATCCCGCGCTGCCGAGCAGCTTGGTCCATTGCAGGTTGCCGGCGGAATCGTATTTCGTCAGGTAGACGTCCTGCGAACCCTGATTGAGCTGATTGCCGAAGTCCCCCGTGGCGTTGCCCACCATATAGACGTTGCCGTTGGCATCGACGACTGTCGATTGCGCCGTCGTCGTGCCGCTGCTGGGGCTGACCGTTTCGTTGAAGGTGGCTTGCGGATCGCTCAGGTTACCGAGTTTGAAGAGCCGGCCCTGACTGTCCGCTGCGGTGGTGGATGTGGCCTGGGTCAAGCCCGAGGTGCCCGCGACGTAAAGCGCGGGCGTCGCCGAAGCCGAAGACAGCGACACCTTCTCGCTGGCGGCGGCGTTGATCTGGATTCCATAAGACGCATTTGTGGGATCGTTGATCGTGCCGTCCGTGATGACGCGCTTGAACCGCGTCGCGAAGCCACCCGCCATCAGCTGCTGATTGACGTAATTGACGATGTTGTCGATCGAAAGCGTGCCTTGCACCTGAGACAGGTCGATGGGCACATCGGTCGTGACCCCGCCCTTGGTGACGGAGACCTTGAAACTGTCGCTGGCGCTGAGGCCCGGCAACGCGTTCGCAATGTTGGCGTCGCTGACGACGGTGCCGCCCGCATGGCCAAACTGCGCGAACGGCACCTCGGCCGTGCTCGAAACGGAAGAGCTGGGCGCCGCCGCTTGCAGCGTAAAATTGTTGAACGTCTCGGTTTTGATGAACGACTGTACCTGCTGCAATCCGGCTTGAAAGCGCGTGTTGAAACCGGTCAATTGTCCTGCCGTCATCCCGTCGCGCTTGGACATGCTGGCGAGATAGGCCAGATTGTTGACTGCCGTATAGAGCGCGAAGAGCTTCTGGTTGTCCTGCTCGATCTTGCTGTCGGTCGTGCTGCCGGAGAGCTGCGGCACCTTGGACAAGTCCATGAAGTTGGTGATGGCGAGAACTTGCGCGTCCTTGGCCTGCTGGGCAGGCGGAGTCGTGTTTTCCCAGGGTGGCGCGTCGTTCGCTGTGGCGCTCGTGGAACTGGATGTAGTGGTCGTGGTGGATGTGGACGCAGAGTTGGTCGCGAGATTCGCCTGCGCCACGCCCAGCTTTGCCTGGTAATAGCCGAGCAGCGTCGTGGGATCGAAATTTATGATCGAGATGGCCATCGCGTCTGCCCGGCGTGAACACCCAAGTCTCCTCTACTTGGCTTAAGGGTGCCTGAAGAAATACGTGCTTAACGCGCCCTTAACGGCGCGGGCGCGATAACCCCTTCATGCGAGGCGATCCCTATACACAAGGATTGAAGCTTTCCGCACAAGGGCTGCACGCTCAGGCGATCGAGCAGTTCGAGCGCGCCTTGTCGCTTGCCCCCGACGATTTGCGAACACTGTTCGCGCTCGGCAACACGGCGCGGACGTTGGGCATGGTCCGTCCCGCACAAGAGTTCTATCGCCGCGTCCTCGTCCTCGAGCCGCAACGTCTGGAAGCCCTCGTCAATCTCGCCAATCTGTTGCGTACGGAGGGACAATTCGAGTCTGCCGAGGCGCTTCTGGCGCCGGCCCTGACGAGGAGCCCCGATTCTCCTGAATTGTGGCTGACTCTGGGATCGGTCTATCGCGAGACGGGCGATCACAGGCGCGCCGCCGAATATTATCGCGAGGCTGTCGCGCGCCGGCCGAACTACGCCGCCGCTCTCGGCAACCTGGCAGATCTTATGGCCGACGACGGAAACCACCGGGAAGCCCTGGCTCTCTACGACCGCGCCTTGAAGATCGAGCCGGACAATGCCCAGGCACGCCTTAACCGCGCTGTGCTGCACCTGTTGAATGGCGATCTGAAGCAAGGCTGGCGCGATTACTCCGCGCGTCTGAAACTATCGGGCAAGGTGCCGGAGCCGGATCACAAGCTGCCCCGCTGGAACGGTACGTCGCTGCGAAACACCCGCCTGCTGGTGACCGCCGAGCAAGGCGTGGGCGACCAGATCATGTTCGCCAGCATGATGGCGGATTTGGCGGCGCGCGCTGCGGCGGACGGCGGCAGCGTCTTGCTCGAGTGTGAACCAAGACTTGTAGCGTTGTTCGCGCGTTCGTTTTCATCGATTGCTGTGCGGCCCTGGAACGTCGAAACACAGGCGGGCACCGTCAGATCCCGTTATGGCTGGTTGAGGGCGGCAGGCGGCGCAAATGCCTTTGTTGACATGGGGACCTTGCCGCGCTTCTTGCGCACCAAAATAGAAGACTTCCCGCAAACCCGGCGATATCTGGCGCCCGATCCGGACGAGGCCGAGCGCTGGCGCGCGGCGTTCGAACATCTGCCGCGGCCGTTTACCGGCGTGTGCTGGCGCAGCGGCAATACGGGCGGACATCGCGCGCTACAATATGCGCCGCTCGACACCTGGGCCGGTTTCCTGCGCGATCTGCCCGGCACGATTGTCTCGGCACAATATGACGCGCGCGAGGACGAAATCGCCGCGCTTCGAACGATGAGCGGGCGCGACATCGTTGTTCCGGCTGCCATCGACCAGAAGAACGAACTCGACCGCACCGCGGCACTTCTTTCCACGCTCGACGCCATGGTGAGCGCGCCAACCGCCGTATCCTGGCTGGCTGCCGCAGCCGGCGTCCCGACCTGCAAGACGATCTACGACTCGAGTTGGACGAGTTTCGGCCAGCGCCATGAGCCGTTTGCGCCGTCTGCTCTCTGCATGATACCAAAGGTACGCGGCGACTGGGCGGACGTCTTCGCCCAGACGATTGGGCGGCTCAACGCGCTATTTGCGCTTTCCTGAGATTCCGTTTTGCCGTCAGCGCGCCGGCGAGATCGCCGGCGATGCGTGCCGCCGCGGTGCCGTCCATGGTCATCAGCCCGGCCGCGCGCATTTGCCGGCGCCGTTCGCTGTCGGTGAGCAGCGCCCAGACCGCCTTGGCGATGGCATCGTCACGGACAGTTTCGGCAAGTCCGAGCGAAACACCCATGCCGGCTGCCTCGAAGGCCGACGCGGAACGCGCATGATCTTCGGTGGCGCACAGATACAGCGCGGGTACGCCGAACGCCGCGAGTTCGTAGGCGGTAACGCCGAACGCCACAAGCGCCAGATCACAAGCCGCATATTCCGTTGCCAGGCCGTCAGCGCCTTCGATGGTTTCGAAATTTGCCTTGAGCGCTACGATCGCTCGCGCTGTCTGCTCCTTGTTTTCAAATCCGGGTCCGATCACAAAACGCGCGCGGAACATGGGCTCGAGAGCGCGCAACGCCCGCGCCGCGCGCAAAGTGAACCCACAGGGATCGCTGCCCCCCATCGAAACCAGTAGAGTCGGCCGGGGCGACAAGGAGCGCGGGTGAAGAGTGCTCTGCGTCAAACCCAACAACGCCCATTCCCAGCCGATGCGCACCGTGCAGGACGAACCATCCCAGTCGAGATCCCGCGCCTGTGGCACCGGCGGGTAGTAGGCGAAATCGACGGCCAGGCGGCGCTCAGATCCGTCGTCGATGACCGCGCTGACGGGAATATCCTGGACGAAGCGCTGCAGCTCATCGCGCGATGGCCCGTCGCGGCAGTCGAGAATGCAGAGATCGGGATGTTGCGAGACTGTATCCAGCGGCGCCGACGGTCCTGTTACCAGTTTTGCTTCGAATCCAGCTTGATGGATGGGTCCCAGTGCGTCTTCGCTGCCGTTCACGGCGAAAATCGCTCCGATGCCTTCACGGTCTCTTAGCGCCCGCGCCAACGAAATCATTCGCTTGACGTGGCCGAAGCCGTAGCCGCCACCGCCGTCGCAACGGATTAGTGCGACCCCGCCTTGTGGCGCGATTTCTTTTTGTCGGACATGCGCGTTGATTTCGCGCAGCGTTGGTTCGCGGTCGAGCAGCATCAAGAGATCTCCGAGCAAAGCGTCTCCTGCCTTAGCTTCTAGACGCGCATGCAAAGCTTCGACAAAATCGAGATCGTCTGGCGTATCGACGGTGAGGCGACCCGGCGTCCGCGCCAGCTTCGGATAGGGTTTGGCACGCGCAATGGGCACAAAGTCAGGATGCAGCTTGAAATAGCCGGTGACGTGCTCGCGGGCCACGGGATCGTCGGCGGCGTCCATCATCAGCTTGT
>Ga0265314_10006514_pt1 | contig 10312 bp, 14 predicted proteins | sample 4126metaG_FD_203106 | JGI IMG/M metagenome (GOLD analysis project Ga0265314, IMG submission 203106) | Rhizosphere microbial communities from Carex aquatilis grown in University of Washington, Seatle, WA, United States - 4-1-26 metaG | ecosystem: Host-associated > Plants > Roots > Rhizosphere >... | reverse complement strand
TAGACCCTAACGCACTTATGGTGGACGACGAAGCGAGCTACTTGGCCAGCGGTGTACAACTTATCGACCAGCCGACAACAGGCATGAATCCCCTTCCGCTGCCTAATGTACCACTGGCTGGACGGTAACCAGGTCGCTGTCGCCGAGTACGCCGAGCGGATGATTGCTGACTTGCTCCTGGAAGCGGGCGCGGAGCTACACTCCCTGGGGCGGGTGCGCTGGCGAGAGTCCACCACGAGGGAGCCGATGCTCGGGCCGTCACCGATCTGCTGCTCTGTCCTGCGCGGCGTTAATCCGACAGGTGGCCCAACCTGTGATGCTGCCCCCTCCCACCCGACCGCCGCCCTCCGCCTGACCTCCAAGACGCCCCGATCCCGGTCAAAAGGCGGCACCTGACCGAATCTGTCTATCGCCCATCGACGCGCTTGGTTCACTCGATCATCGAGGGCGGTGATCGTTTCGGATGGATGGTAAGCAAGTCCCGATGGCCAGCCATCCAGGGGCGGGCGCTCTGTAGACCAAGACGGCGTTGGAGCTGTCGCCGGTCATCCGGCCCATTGGCGATCACGAAGTGGTCTCGTAGCGCATAGCTAAGCGCGCGCTGTTTCCGTAAGCGAACTGGGAAGGGTATTGCCGCCGATTTCCTTGAAAGCTCGTAGGCGTTCACTCAGCGCGGGGGGCTGGTCGGCCTGGGGTACCAGTTCCGGCACACCTTGGGCACCGAACACGGCCTCGGAAGGGGTGATGGTCGTTACAAGCGAAACGAACCAAAGGATTGCATGGCGGACCCACTTCACCTATCATGCCTCTTGTTGGGGGAGGTTTCCTAGTTGGGAGAACTTGGCATGAACATTCGACATCTCATCTTAGCCGTAATCGGTATCGTCCTCCTCAGCGCGTGCGATATCGCGCGTGGACCTGCTTTCTTTAACGCGACAGATCACGTGGTGGTTGTGACACCTCGGTTTACCGAAGGAGACCCTGGATCTGCTACTCTCCAGCCGGGTCAGCTATTCGGCCAATTAGCGCGTGGGATAGTGCTCGAATCGTTTGATGTGAGCGAGAACGGTCGTCGTCGTGAATTTGGCAAGGAGAGTGTCGAACAGATGTTGCGTTCGGTTCATTCAGCTGAGGATGCCCTCGTTATCCTGCGCACAAACACTGTCGAAATCCGCTCACTCAAAGAGGCGAGCCGTCAAAGGTTTTTCGACGCACACTAGCGCTGTCTACCGGAACCGCTCTAGGCGCGGGCGCGGGCGTGATCAAACTCGTTTCGGATGTGGATCACCGGGGCTTCTTTGCGCTTGCGGGTTACCGGGGCTAGAGTAGTGTCGTGCTTAACGGCCCCCATTGGCGTTTAATGGAGACCTGGGAACTTTGGCCATGGGATCATTTCGAGGGATGGATCGGAGCGGAGAGGATGTTGGGCTCTCAAGGAAGGGGTTTACCTTAATCGAGTTGCTGGTGGTGATCGCCATCATCGCGATTTTGGCCTCTCTTCTGCTGTCGGCGCTGAGCCGTGGGAAAACTGCCGCCTATACGGCAGTGTGCCGGAGCAACCTTCGACAGCTAACGGTCGCCCTGACCCTCTATGAGTCCGATGCTAATTGTTTTCCCAGATTCACCGGCGACGTTGCCGCATCTGGTGGCCAGCTTGGCTGGGACAGGAGCCTTATACCGTACGTCCTGGAGCCGCTCCCAACGATAGCCGTTACCGGTGGTTGGCTGAGCGCGTCCAGCCCCAAAAGCGTCTGGATCTGCCCGGAATATGCTCGTCTGGGCGCTCATCTAGGAATGTGGGGCAGCCCACTCGACTGGTCGCCGTATGGATACAATGCGAGGGGGGTGGAAGACCCTACAGCCACTGGACCGCCTAAACCAATGCTCGGCCTTGGAGGTAGCGGAACAGATAGAGAGTCTGATTTACGGGCGACGCAAGCGAGTGAGATAGCCTGCCCAGTGATATGATAGGGCTTGGGGATGCGCACTTGTTTCTAATCGTTGACGGATCTGGCATTAGCGGTGTAGCGGATTTGACTTGGGGGCTGGGGGAGGAACGATTTATAAAGGGAGGGGTATGGTATGGACACGATGCAGTCCCTCGTGCTGACAAAGCCACTCAACAGCGGCACGGCTGGCGGTTCAACACCGGTTTCGTGGATTGCCATATTGAAACGCTGCGGCCTGCCGATCTATGGGACACCAGCAACGACCAGGTGCTGAAGCGTTGGAACAAGGACAATCTGCCCCACCGGGATTTAGCACGACCCGACACGAAGTGGACGCCATGAGCCGCTCTCACCGTGAGCGCGCATCTGTAACCAGACGGCGGCGATGAACGTGAGGAGTCAACGGCACGCCCTGAAGAACAATTCGCTCCTTCGTGTGATTCAAAAGCCGAGTCGGTAAACGACCCGGGATCGCCCTCCGAATGGTAATCGGGGTGTACAAAAACCCTCCCCCTATTTCGCCACCGGCGAACCCCCGGATTTACAGGACTTTCGTCTACCGGTCCCGGTGTGCAGAAACCTGTCGATTCATGGGCACTTCCCTTTATCGGGTAAAGCCCCGCCGACCAGAGTTAGGATCCACAGGAGAGTTAACTGGAGCGCTCAATTCCGTTGCGCTTCTTCTTTTAACTTGGACATCAAGACCATGAGAATATGAGCTGCCAGATCTACCGTCGTGAACACAGGTTTGTCCGGGGTCCCGATCCAGACAAGTTCGTTCGGGAGCTTGAATGTTGGTCTAAATGTTAGTTCGCGGAGTTTCTCGGCGGGTTGTTGCCCAACAAGATCAGGGGGTCGATATAGAGTGCAGGCTATCCGTGCCTCGTAGGTGTAGTTATCGCCGAGATCAAGCAGCGCAACGCTCATATTGAGCTTGTGCCCAGTGTCAATGTGGAACACGAAGGGCGCATATGCATGCCGTGCGGGACGACTCAGCACCAGGTTCAGTCTTGGCAACATCGCTGATATTTCTGCGATGCTCCTCTGGATTGCAGCATGCAGCGTCTCGAAACCCACCCTGACAAGCGCCGCGCCTTCTTCGCACCGGGAGAGTCGGTCCGCATTCTCTCGCGCCTGAAGCGTTTCGTCGAGCGCTTTGCAGGTCTGGTATGGCGAATCCAGAACGTTGATTTCACGGGTCCTGCTCGACACATCGATGGCCTTGCGAAGGTCGCTGATAACTTTCTCGATACCCTGGGACGCGATTGTGGCCAGACGACCTGCCAGAATTGGTGAAAAACGCTTAACCTCATGCTCGGAAATGGATCTCCAGACGGGCAAGATCATTTTCCGCGTTTCCTCTTCCAGGGCAAAAAGGCCATCAAGTTCCGCTTGCGGCCATTTCTTCGCGAAGAACGCGTTGCTCAAAACAACGACACCGAAGTCGCAGGAAGTCAGGCCCTTACCGATCTTTCTAAGCAGGCTGTCCCCAATAGTAAGTTCATACGGGGCGAACCAAACCTCATAATGGCATTTCAGCACCTCAACAAGCCGATTGACAAAATCCAGGTCCTCTGACGCGTAGCTGACGAAGATGCGCACTTTGATGTTTTTCTCAGGCGAAGTTGCGTTTGATGCTGCGCCGCACTTTGTGCCCGTGTCAAGCAGATGAGACTTGATGAATCTGCGGCGTATTGGACAGCCGGGTGAGGGAGTGCATGGCGGCGCGATCTCGTGGAAGTTCTCCCATGGCGTCGCACGTGTGTTGGGATCGCCGCACATGTGCCCTCTCAGCCCGAGTGGCCTCTGGGGCCTGTCTCGTAAAACGTTCGTTTAATGGGACAGCCCCGATGATCTATGGCGACCTCCCGATTTGCCAGCGTTCGGAGTCTCACTATGCCGTCTCGTCGTTCACAGTCTCCTAAACCCGTTTGAACCACGTCAAGTGAGACAGGCAGATAGACGCAGTTTGAGAGTGCTCGGTAGCGATCTGGGCTCGCACGCAAGCTCTCGATTATCAGCGCGTGACGTGGCTGCGAGCCGACGATCTGGTTCTCTTTCCATCTCACTGGAGGCACGGCCTGGGCCGTTCGCTGAATTGACGCGAAGTTGTGCACCGAAGGTGTGGACAATTCTGCTTATGATGTCCAAGCGGCCGTCGCCAGAGGGTGGGGGAGGGGACAACGCCTCTGGGTCAATGTCCGATCTGCCGCCCGGAGTACCATCGGAGCTATGGGCTTGGAGAGCGCGCACGACGGAGGGGTAACCACTCTTCGCCATTCATGAGGGGCCTGAATCGTGGCCTTGAGCCTTGAGCCGCTCCAGCAGCCCTGAAAATCTGCGCTGCGTCTTGTTGTTCCGCACCGCGATTGCCAACGCCTTCCGCTGGCCCACGACCACTACCAACCGCTTGCCGCGTGTGATGCCGGTGTAAACCAGGTTGCGCTGGAGCAGCATGTATTGCTGCATGGCCAGAGGAATCACCACAGCCGGAAATTCCGACCCCTGGGACTTGTGGATGGTAATTGCGTAGGCGAGCGACACTTCGTCCAGCTCGCCGAAATCGTAAACGACCTCCCGCTGGTCGAACCTCACCGTGACTTCACGCTCGACCAGGTCGATTGTCGTAATCTGGCCAATGTCGCCGTTGAACACGTCCTTGTCGTAATTGTTCTCTGTCTGGATGACCTTGTCCCTTGGCCTAAACTGCCAGCCGAACTTTTCCACGACCGGCTCCTGTGGCCTAGCTGGATTCAGCTCCTCCTGGAGTTTCCCGTTCAACTCGCGGATGCCCAGCGACCCACGATTCATCGGGCAGAGCAGCTGGATGTCACGGATTGGATCGAGCCCGAACTTGGCTGGTATCCGTTTCTTCACCATGTCCAGGAGCGTTGCCGCGATCTGCTCCGGCTCCGCCCGGTCGATGAAGTAGAAGTCGGAGTCGGCCTCTCGGGCGAGGGTCTCCGGCATCAGGCCTTCGTTGATGCGGTGCGCCGTGGTGATGATCCGGCTGTGCGCCGCCTGGCGAAAGACCTCGGTCAATCTAACTACCGGCACCACGCCGCTCTCAATCAGGCCGCCCAGCACCATGCCCGGCCCCACCGAGGGCAGCTGGTCCACGTCGCCGACCAACAGCAGGCTGGCGTTAGGCGGCAGCGCCCGCAGCAGGTTATTCATCAAAGGCACATCGACCATCGATGTCTCGTCGGCCACTAGGAAATCGCATTCGAGCGGTCGCGCCTCGTTGCGTGTGAACCCTCCTGACGCCGGATTGACTTCCAGCAGCCGGTGGATGGTCTTGGCTTCGACGCCGGTCGTTTCCGACAGGCGCTTTGCGGCGCGGCCCGTGGGCGCGCAGAGCAGGCAGCGCACCTTTTTCGCGCGCAGGATCAGCAGGATGGCGTTTACGAGGGTCGTCTTGCCGACGCCAGGCCCACCCGTGATGATGAGCGCCCGGCTGGCGAGCGCCTGCCGGAGCGCGGCCTGCTGGCTTGGCGCTAATTCCTTGCCGGTCTTCAGCTGGCACCAGGCCACGGCCCTCTCCAGGTCAATGGGCGGGAAATTCGGCGGCGAGGCAGCCAGGAACTTTATCCTGGCGGCAATGCCCTCCTCGGCGCGCTTCAAGGAGGGTAGAAACACGAGATCCTGCTCGCCAATCTTCTCCTCGACTAGGTCGCCGCTGGCCAGAGTGCGCTCCAGGGCCGAAGACACGATCTTGTCGTCCACCAAGAGCAGCTTGCCTGCCTCGTCTTTGAGTAGTTCGACCGGCAGCGCGCAATGGCCCTCGCCAGTGGCCTCCAGGAGGACGTGATTCAGCCCCGCGCAGGCGCGGATCAAGGAATCTACCGGTATTCCCATTTTCTGGGCAATCTGATCGGCGGTTTTAAAGCCGATCCCATGGATGTCCTTGGCCAGCCGGTAAGGGTTGGCCCTGACCAATTCGATGGCTTCCTCGCCGTAGGTCTTGTAGATGCGCACCGCCCGGCTGGTGCTGACACCGTTGCTGTGCAGAAACACCATGATCTGGCGGATGACCTTCTGTTCGGCCCAAGCAGCTTTGATCTTCTGCCTGCGTTTGGGTCCGATTCCCTCCACTTCCTCTAGGCGGGCCGAGGTCTGCTCGATTACGTCGAAAATCTGCTCGCCGAACTTGGCCACGAGTTTTTGGGCGTAAACCGGGCCGATGCCTTTGACCATCCCGCTGCCCAGGTATTTCTCAATGCCCTCGGTGGTGGTCGGCGGGGTGCTGGTCAGCATCTCGGCTTTGAACTGAAGGCCGAACTCCTTGTCCTGTATCCATCGGCCCTCGGCGGTCACCCACTCACCGGCGCTAACGGAGGCTAAGGAGCCGACCACCGAGACCAGATCGCGGTGCCCCTTGGCTTTGACCTTGAGCACCGCGAAACCTGTATCGTCGTTGTGGAACGTGACGCGCTCGATCAGCCCGGAGAGGCTTTCGGCAAAGCCGGTTGGAGAGCTTGGCCGCACGAGCTAAGGCCCAACCCATTTTCCTGGCGCTCCGAAGCCCCCACCTGACCACACAAATTCCTCGAAGGGGTAGGCTCGGTGAAAATCCCTGAGCTTTGCCTGAGTTCTCGGTGACCACTGGGTTTTATGGCACCCTTCGCTCGCCAGCCGCTGGCTCTGGAATCGTGAGACATCGACAGTCACCAGATTCTCCGGCAGCTTCGCCTCCTTCGGGATAGCGATTCCCACCACCCTAGCCCAGCCCTTCAGTTGTCTGCCCAGGACCACATGGTAAACTGCCGATCCGGGCGCGGCCTCCCTGGCGGCTTCATCGGTCGCTTTCCCAACCGCGATGTGATCCGCATGTCCAGTGATGCCCTCTGGGCCGAAGCTGACGATCACGTCGGGTTTGAGGCCACCCAGTTCATTGGCCAATCGCTCCTTCACCTGCAACCGCGCCCGTGCCAGGGTGCCATCACCAAAACCTAGCCAAATGGGCGGTCGTTTCACACCGAGGGTGGCCAGTGAGCACGCGCCTTCCCGCTCTCGTTCTTTACCCAGGACCGCGCCTTTGAGATTCCTGCCCGATACATCCGAACCGGCGTCACCCGAGGTCGCGAAAATCACCCTTACTTCCCAGCCACCGGCTGCGGCCCGAGCCAATACCCCCGCGCAGGTCGTCTCATCGTCCGGGTGGGCGAATACTCCCAGCAACACCTTGGCTGATCTGGCATGCTTATCGGCTGTAGCTGCGTCAACGTTCGCCTGTCTCGCGAGGGCAACAATGGCCAGCATGGATACGATCTGGGTGAGCTTGGCTACGCCCTTCATCAGGATTCTTTCTGGCTTCTGCATGACTGAACTGTGCGGAGCAAGGAATGGGCTGGCAAGCGCCCAGCAGCCGGAGCCGGATGTGACTTCTTCGCTATCTTGGGCTGCCGGGTCGCGGCTGGTCGTGATGCGAGCTCGGTGCGCAGCGGCACCTAGTGTGGTCGTACCGTCCCGGGCTGGCAAGGTGGGCTTGCACCGGTGGGCTTGCACCGGCAGGGCGGCTCCACGAGAATCGCAATTGTGCCGTCCCATAAGCCAGCGCCGCTAGAGGAGCTTTTGGCCTTCGCGCAAGGGTATGCCGAGTTTGCCATGCGCGACCTCGGCCATGTCCCGCCCGCGCTGCTGGGTCAGTCGCCCACCGGCCTGATCCGGTTCGTCGCTCGCGGCTTCAAGGACGGGAGGGCCAAAGACGATTTTGCCAACGCCCCCCGGCTGGTTTGCGGCGGTTACGCAGCGACCGCTGCGGTGATGGTGCTCGAACCCTGGATGAAGGTGGCCCAGCCGGGAGAAAAGCTCGACATGAGCGAGCCTCCGTCCGAAGCCTTCGACCGCTGTGAGGTTGTGGTGCTGACCGGCGAAACGGCCAAGTACGTCCAGCAAAGGCTGCTGCCCATCAGCCGCACGGATGCTGGAGGGTTCTTCGGCCTCGCTGAGCACGCTGGCCAAGAGTTCGACCATTTCGAGGGCAGGTTCGCGCAGATGCTTCCTTCCAAGCCGCCCAACGCGGAGGCCAGGAAACTGGCCCGTGCGATGCTGGCAGCGATGGGCGTAACCCTGGAGCGGCTGCGCGGCAATGCTGGATGGAATTGAACTGCTTGGTGCGCGGAGAAGGTAGCTTTTGGGAGTATTGATCGCGTGCGGCCACAGCGCGTAACCTGCTGGCATGATACGCTTTTGCGAGCTGGAGCGGCGTCGTTCAACACACGGACGGCTCTTTGTAAATCATCGTTCGGTGGTTTTGGTTGGCAAAGGTTCTAAGGAATCTTGGGTTGAAGTGTCTAATACCGTATGAAGATACAATCTCTCTTCCTGTGCGGATTCATTGCGGCGACGCTCGCCACAAGGGGATTTGCCCTGACGACGGAGCGCGCGGTGACCCTGGCCTATGTGCATGAGCATCCCGAGGAGTGGTCCGTGAAAGCCACCGAGAAGGAAAGCGGTCTGATTCAGTTCACGGTTGTCCGCACTCTCTCGGAGCCGAAGTATCTGGTTGCGCACCTGGCGGTGCATCATGCGGGCAAGCTCATCGCGACAAGCGACACCCCATTGTTTGCGAAGAAGAAGGGCAACACCTTCTACTTCTCCATCTCCGCTGAGGATATAGCCGAGTCCAAGTTCGACCTCAGCGAGTCTGGTTTGGGCAGCACGGTGAATGGTGTGGAGATGGACATCCCAGTGGTAGGGTCCAACGTCTATCAGTTTCGGCTTTTGGATTTCATTCCAGAGGACGTGCTCAAGCCCGGCCCTGGCAAATGACCGCAGCGCCGTATCGGGTCGCCCGGAGGATTGCCCTCCGGCTCTGCGATCTCCCGCCAGTCGTCAGGCAGGACGAACAATAGCCGCTCGGACTGCGGCCAGCGGGGAATCGACTGGCGGAAGCCCCAAAACACTCACGATCCTGGTTTGCTTTCCAGCTTCGTCTTCCCAATGGCCCCAGGCGTAGCACCGCTTGGCCTTGGAGTGCCCGCTCAACTCGAACACTTCCACGATCCCATCCCAGACCGTCTTGCCTTGGAATATCTCTTTTACAGGGACCGACTCTAGATGCCTCGCCTTACACTCGTGTAGCCGGTCAACAGCCAGCCGTAACTCTCTCAACTCATGCACGCCCCAAACTTACCCACTCCTCCATCCCCAAGCCAGTCCTGACTGTACGCAAATCAGGAGACTACCGCGCCCGGCGCTCTTTTGCGCGGCTGCTAAACCCCGCCTACAGTCGACTCCTTGCCCTCTTTTTCCCGTCGTTAACGAAAAGGCGGCTTTGGAAGGGAAGTTCTGCCGCCCGGCCAGCCAGAAGACCACTATGCGGAGCAGGATCACGTTCGGCCCTTCTCCTAACGTCCAGGACAGCGGCAATCCGACACCATGATCACCTTCCAGCACGCGGACGGCACGGTCACCTTCCGGGTGGTACCGATGGTTTCGTGCCAGCCTCCATCGGCGCACTGGGCCTTCTTACCAGCAGGCCCGGCAAAAATATAGAGGGTCTTGCCCATCTTCACCAGGTCGCGGCAGAAGTCCTCCAGGTTTTTTCACGCCGGTTCGTTTATGTTCCTGGCTTGATGGATGTGAGTGGGGTAACCCCCCAGCGGCATAGCACCAATGGAGCGCCAGTGATTCTGCGGGTAACATGGCGTTCATGAATAACCGCCGATCAAGAGCCGTGTGACCGCATTAAACCATTCCCGGAGCAACCGCTCGGTTCGGACCTCTAGGGTGAAGACAAATCAAACGCCGCGAGCCAGGGAGAGCGAAGCCCCACAAGTCCCCAGCCAAACGAGTTATCTTTCGCACCATGAACCATAATTGTGCGTCCACAGCCACCGGAGGACGAAATCGAATCTCCTGCCTTGCAGGCTGCCCGGAGGGGCGCGATTTGGCGTTTTGGCTGGGTGCGGAAGCGCACTTTGTTGCCCCCCCGCGCGCCGATGCTGTCAACCTCGCGGCTGTCGCGGTTAAGCCATCCTCAGAAAAGCAGCTACCTGCGAGTCCATTCCAACACCGCACATCAAGCCAGCGCCGCAATTAAGCATATGATCAAGTTATTTCCCGACCTAGCCGACCTGGAACTTATTCCTGTTCCAACGAAGGCGTCTGGCGCCGTGGTGGCTGCACTGGACTCGTCCTCGATCTTGGAGGCGATTCATGTCCGCGAGTCAACACCCATGCCCGCTCTCGAAACAAAAGTTCAGCTGCCCCCTTCCTCTGGCGCGGCAATCAACTAGTGTGCTGACCGTTAAGTCCTTTACACTAAGGCGTAAATCGTGAAAGCTGGACCCGATGTCACGAGTTGCGCCGGTTGTCGATCTCACAGATGTCCAACGGACAGAACTGGAACGCGTCGT
>Ga0265314_10006513_pt1 | contig 10315 bp, 11 predicted proteins | sample 4126metaG_FD_203106 | JGI IMG/M metagenome (GOLD analysis project Ga0265314, IMG submission 203106) | Rhizosphere microbial communities from Carex aquatilis grown in University of Washington, Seatle, WA, United States - 4-1-26 metaG | ecosystem: Host-associated > Plants > Roots > Rhizosphere >... | reverse complement strand
TTCCCGGCATCGCGATGTGGCTGCCACGATTGTTAATGGGCTAGTGCGGGTCGGACGCGTTCGATGTCCGATTTCGCGTCTATTGATGCGGCTTCTCGCCAATGCCACATTTCGTCTCAAGTTCGGCGGCAAAGACCAGTCAATCCGGCATCGGGTCACGAGAGACGGCAATGAAAACGGTTGTAAGGTTGTTCGCCGCTTTGCTTGTCCTGCTCGCGGTGCCGGCCGTCGCGCAGCAGACCCCATCGTCGGGAAAACAATCCGACGCGCTCGCCGCCTATCGCTCAGCCGTCAGCAAGTTCGAGCAGGTCCTGCGCCAGCGGCGCGCGCAGCTTGAAGCGCATGAGGCGCTGCCGAATTTGCCTGGGCAAGCGCTTTATCTGGCGCGCAACGAGATGATCAGCACCTACAAGGACCTCACCGATCTGGTTCCGTCCCAAATCGGAAAGCCCAACAAGTTCGAAATCCCGCCGGCGTATTTCGAGGCCAGGAACGAGCCGTTGCTCGATGAATATTACAGGCTGTTCGATCTTCTCGATGCGCCGCCGGCCAATGCGCAGAAATCCGATACGCCGTTCAGGGATGTCGCCGATCTCGGCACGGCGATCGCGCGCGCCAAGGGCCTCGATGCGGCGAATGCGGAAATCGCGGGTCGTATTGCGCTCGGAATTTTCTTCGCCGAGACCAATGGCGTGCAGAACGCCGGCAACGCGCGCTCCAACAAATACAAGGGCAGTTTTCAGACCGGCCCGTCCGAGGACCAGACCGGGCGCGCGGCATGGGCCGCGATCAAGCCGCGCATCGCATCGTTTAATCCGGCGCTGATCGCGCGCGACGAGAGGGAAGAAGCGCGCATCGGCGCTTCTGATCATCGGCTCAACCATTGGACCAACGTGCGCGATGCGCTGATGGGCACGCATGCCGATATTTTTCCGCAAGTCGGGACCATCGCCAAGGTGCTGCCGGACCCGATCGATCAGATGAAGCTGTTCGAGCTGATGCAGATCATTCCGTCGCTGACGCGGGCGGCGCTGCGGTCAGGCAATCTGCTGAGCCATCGAATCTCCGATCCGACGGTGATGGGATATCTGCGCAACAACAGCATCTTCGCTTACGGGCAGGCCGACAGGGCCCGAACATCGGCCAATTACCGGGAAATCCTCGAAGCGATGTGGCTGTTCAACGCCAAATTTGAACAGGCCCGTCTCAAATTCGACGAGATCAGGGCGCGATAAGCGGCTGGTCCCACGGCGCTTTTGTTGCTGCAGGAACCTCAAACAGACGGCACTAGTGGAACTGGAAACATATTTCCGGTAACCTGTGATTTGAAAATCCCTTAAAACGTCGCCTTGTGCGGTCATCACGTGTGATCGGAACCATTCCGGGGAGCTCAGGGATTGCCGTCGTCAGATCAACTAAGCGCAGTCCCGCGTGTTAGCGTTCGGCGCTGGCGCACGCTTGCCGCCGCGATCGTCGCATTGACGCTGCTGCCGGACGGCGTCGCCGAAGCGAACTGGCTGACGGACGTTTTCAAAGGCTCCAAGGACAAAAAATCAGACGCCCACGCCGAGGCGGCCAAGCATGCCAAGGAGACCAAGAAGCACGCCAAGCATGACAGGGAGGCGAGGCACGACAAGGTGCACGACGCCCCCGCAAAATCGCATCCGGTCAAGCTGGCCGCGCTCGGGCCGTTGAATCCGCCGGTCCTGAGGCTGGCGTCGTCGCCCTGCGAGCCTGCGAAATTCCGCATCGCGGTCGACGCGGGACACACCGCCGAGTCCGAAGGCGCGACGAGTTCGCGCAACGTGCCTGAATTCTCGTTCAACCTGCGTCTGGCGCAGCAGATTGCGCAAGACCTGAAGGGCGCCGGCTTTACCGCAACGCGGCTGCTGGTGACCGAAGGCAAGGCCAAGCCCAGCCTGTTCAAGCGCGTTGCGGTGGCGAACGACATGGAAGCCAATCTCTTCCTGTCGATCCACCACGACTCCGTGCCGAACAAGCTGCTCGAGGACTGGGAATTCGAAGGCCAGAAGAGCCATTTCAGCGACCGCTTCAGCGGCCACTCCGTGTTCGTCTCTCACGACAACGCGGACTTCAAGACCAGCTTCGCGTTCGCCGAGCTCATCGGTAAGGCGATGAAGGCGAGGGGGCTGGAATATGCCCAGCAATATACGATGCCGATCATGGGGCATTACCAGTATCCGTTGCTCGACAAGGAAACCGGCGTCTACGCGCATGATGAGTTGGTCGTGCTGCGAAAGACCCGGATGCCGGCGGTGCTGCTGGAGGCGGGCTCGATCATCAACCGCGATGAAGAGCTCAAGATGAATTCCAGCGAGCGCAGGGACCTGATCAGCGACGCCGTTGTCGCAGCGGTGAAGGAGTTCTGTAGCCCGCCGGAGCCAAAATCCGTCGTGACCAAGTCGGTCGTGACTGAGGGCAAATGTTCAACCGCGACTTGCTGATCCGCGCCGCCGTTGCCTTGATGAGCTTCCTGTTGCCCCCTCTTGCTCTGGCGACCCCCGCGCTGCCCCAAGGTTTTGTCTATCTGCGCGAGGTCGATCCCTCGATCGTGCAGGACATCCGCTACGCCGGCGCGCATAATTTCGTGGGCCGGCCGGTGAAAGGCTATCTTGCTGCCGAGTGCATTCTCACCGAGCCCGCGGCGAAAGGCCTTGCCGCGGTGCAGAAGAAGCTCGCCGAGCAGAAGCTCTCGCTCATCGTCTGGGATTGCTACCGGCCGAAGCGGGCGGTCGAAGATTTTCTGCAATGGAGCAAGGCCCCGGCGCACGCCGAGATGAAGGCCGAGTTCTATCCTAACGCTGACAAGAAGAGACTGTTCGCGCTCGGCTACCTCGCGATGCGCTCGGCGCACTCGCGCGGCAGCACGGTGGATATCGGCATCGTCCCGGCCAGCTTGTCGGCCGTGCCGAAGGCCGATCCATCGCAGCCGCTCAAGGCATGCACGTTGCCGAAAGGCGAACGGTTCGAGGACGGTGCGATCGATTTCGGCACCGGCTATGACTGCCTGGACGAAATGGCAGCGACCTCAAATGCGGGCGCCGGCGAGGTGGCCCATCGCAACCGCGAGCTGCTGAAGTCCGCGATGCAAGGCGCAGGCTTCCGTCCCTACAGCAAGGAATGGTGGCACTTCGAACTGGCCGATGAGCCGTTTCGCCAGGACGGCTTTGATTTCGAGATCACAGCTCATCGCTGATCGGTCGATCCGCGCGCTGAGATTTGGTTGAACCGTCATTGCGAGGAGCGAAGCGACGAAGCAATCCAGTCCCTTGCAGCTGTGGGACATCGCGGAGCCTGTCATCCGGCGCGCATTCGCGCGACCCGTTGGCTCGCAATGAGGGCGAAGCCGGTAACCAGCCTCAATTCATCATGCTTGAGCGACTACCAGCGCCATCCCCAACCCCAGCCCCAGGGCCGGTAGTAATAGCCGTAGGGATAATAGGGGCGATAATAGTAAGGCGCGGGGCGGTAATACCCGGGTGGCGGTCCAGCAACGACTTCCTCTTCGTAGACCACTTGGGCTCCAAGTCTGGCTACACGCGGGGCCGGCCGCGGCGCGAGGCCGACATTGCGCGCGATGACGAACCCGTCTTTCCCGTCGAACGAGGCCTCGCACCAGCCGCTGCTACATTTGCCGATCTCGACCGTCGTCCCTTTCGGGATCAGCGTCAGCACCTCGCTGTCGGTGCCAGCCGCTTTTCTCAAATTCGTCTCGGCGAGCGTGGTGATCGGCTTGGCGGTGGTGGCACCCGTCAGCAGCAAGGTGACGATGGCGGCGGATGCCGCGGCTTTTGCAAAGCGCATGGCTAAAGGCCCCTCTGGTGATGCTACCGTCCCCGATTCCGAAGTTCGTAGGATTGCGCGGCCCCGGGTTTACGAACTTCGGAATCGAAGGGCGCTAGCCAAACTATAAATCCAGTGTGGCTTTGGTCCCAAAGTCCGCATCGAGAACGCGCGGCATCGGTGATGCGGAGTTTTGGACCGCCACACTGGCTTAAACAATGGCGAGGGAAGCCGGTCTTGTCTCGTTAAAAATCTGTAAGCGACGGCCGGTTTTTAACCAGGTGACTCAGGACGGGCTCTTTCGCTTGCGCGCATCTTCACCGGCGGCCTCGCGCGCCAGCCGCTCTGTCTTGAGCCGCTCGCGATTGTCGTCAAAGGCCCTTTGCGTTTTTTCGTATTCGGTTGTTTCCGGATGATCCGGCTGCGGGAAAGCCTTGAAGGCCTTGTTGGCTTCGGTCACAGCGCGGCTTACGGGTGTTCGCTTTGACATCTCAGTCTCCGACTTTTCGATCTCCGAAAGGCTTTTCTGCCCGGCGATTGCGAAGATTCCGCCACCATGGGCCGCGCACTCTCATGAGAGGGGCGGGTTCGGTCTCGCGGCGCTCTCGGGCGGCCTCAATAAGATCAATGGTTCTTGGGCCCAATTGGTTTCAGACGCCGGCCGCCAAGGGCTCGCCCGATCGCCGGCAGTGACACTATTTCGTAAGGTCTTTTTTGCGCTTCGAGGCTTTGCGCGCCCGCGCCGGTTCAGCGACTGTTTCCTGCGCTTCCCTGGTTTGCCTCAGCGCACGAAGGCGCTCCATGTTCTTGCGAACCGCGATGCCTTGCTGTGCGGCATCCGCCATCGCGCGCACGCCCTCTTCCTGAGCCAGGCGTTGCCGGTTGGCGCGCGCGACGCTCTCCGGAGATGGGTCTCCCGATTTCTTGGTTACCATCTTCCCTGTCCGAAAATGCAAAAAGCCCGCTCAACCCATCGATCGAGCGGGCACACGGCCATTTCAGTACATCCGTGAAATGACGTTAACGGTTCACGCAAGCGAGAGATTTTCTGCGCTGACCTTGCCCCGCATTTTGTCGGTCTTGAGCTCGAAAGCAACCTTCTGACCTTCGGCCAGACCCGGCAGACCCGCACGCTCAACGGCGCTGATGTGAACGAACACGTCGTTCCCGCCATCGTTGGGCTGGATGAAGCCAAAGCCCTTTTGGCCATTAAACCACTTAACCGTACCTGTCGGCATTTATGTTCTCCAAAGTGCATCTCGCGTGACGATCACGCGATTCCAATTCAACTGGTCGATGTCTTTGGGAAGAGCCCGCGGGCGCATTCAGAAAGGCACAGCGGCTAATCGAACAGTTCCAATCTATCGCCTTGATCACGAAAACGCAAGGACGCGGGCCAAATATGCCGCCTTTCCCGTCAGGCCTTGGCCGGAAAAGGCCCTGGCGGATGCTTAATTCGGCCCGGCCGGGGCGCTCCCGGCTACTTGCCGGCCTGCCGGTCGGTCAGCTCGACGGTTGCCGAACGTCCCGCCACGAGGCGCATCGGATCGGGAATCTGGTCGAGCTTGACGCGGACGGGGATGCGCTGGGCCAGTCGCACCCAGTTGAAGGTCGGGTTGACGTGGGCCAGCAGACTCGTGCCCTGGCCGCGGTCGCGGTCTTCAATGCCGGCCGCGATGCTCTCCACCTGTCCGCTCAGGGGCCGCGCATCGCCCATGAGGCGGACCCGCACCGGGTCGCGGACACGGACGCGGGACAGCTTAATTCGCCTTGGCTGCGTCCGCCGGGGCCGGCGCGGCGACATCAGGCGCCTTGTCCGGAATCTTGTTGCCGGTGAAGCGCTCGATCACGGAACGCACCGCGTCGCGGGTCTTCTTGTCCTTGACCGCATCGAGCAGCGGCGCGGTCGCCGGCGAACGGCGGATCAGGCTGTCGGGATCGGGGAAGACCAATGGATCGTCCCACGGCCCTTGCACCACGAAGGGCAGCGCGAAACCCGGCGTGCCATCGGTGTTGGTGAGGCTGGCGATGCCTTTCATGTCGAATTCGCGCGAGGGCATCGAAGCGGTGCCGGTCAGCGTCACGCGCGTCGGTCCATCGATATGGATGTCGTCGACGCTGGCAACGCCGTCGGCAAATTTCACGGCCACGGTGAGGTTGGAGTAGGGCGTCGAACCGGATCGGAAATTGCCGGCGCCTGACAGCGGCCTGCGCTCCAGCCGCTTGAGCAGTTGTTCGGCATTGAAGCCCGCGATCGCGCCGTCATGGCCGGTCAGCATGGCGGTGCCGTCGAGCGATTGCGCGAGGCCAAACGGGCTCGAGCCGGAAGCCGCCAGCGAGACGCTGAGATTGCCGCGGCCTGACAGCTTGTTGACGCCGAACAATTCGCTGGCGCAGGCCTGCAAGTCGACATCGGTGAACTGGAATTGCGCCTTCACGTCGGCCGCCGCATCGGCCCGCGACAGGCCGAACGATCCCTTGGCGATGCCGCCATAGATCTGTGCCTCGCCGACGCTGAGCGCCAACGCGCCATTGCGCAGGTTGGCGCCGATCGCGGTGCGTCCCAGTTTCGACGGGCCGACCGTCATCCGGGCCGCCGACAGGCGGATATCGAGATCGGTCGTCGAGAGGGAATCGAGATCGAACAACTGCCGGTTCCAGTCGCGTGCGCCGCTTGCGAGCAACCGGAAGGTCGAGATGTAAGGCGTAAAGTCGAGCGCGTCGGCGGCAAGCGTCGCCTGCAACGACTGCCGGCCGTTATTGGCGTACGTCATCACGCCCTCGGCGACATTGCCGTCGAGTTCGACATTGACATTGGTGAGCGCGACGGAAGCACCGACCACGTTGGCGCGCGCCTTCAGCGCGAAGCGGCCGAAGCCGCCGCTGCCGGGAGGCGCCTGACCGGTCCAGCGCAGCGCGTTGCGCAGCGAGGCCGAGTCGACCGTCATCGTGCCTTCCATCATCATGCTGGTGCGGTTGGCGACGGTGCCGTCGAAGGCAAGCTTGAGCGGCGCGCTGACCAGGCGGGCCTTGAAGCCCGAGCGGTCGCCCGAGAGCGAGGCCAGGAAGTCGCCGATCGAGATGCTGCCGTCGACGCGTTCGCCGCGCCAGTCGAACTGGCCGGTCGCTGCAAACGAGCGCGAGATCGACGGCCAGGCGAGCGACAGATCGATATCGCCGAGCGCTTCCTTGATCTGGCGTACCGGGTCTTCGTAGGTGAGTTCGCCGTCCTGGATGCGGATTTCCGAGAACGAGACCTGGTTCTCGGCGCCCGGTTTCATGGTGCGGGTGATGGTGCCGACGAACGGTGTCCAGTTGCTGTCGCCGTTGATGTCGCGAACCACGCGGATGCGCGGCCGCAGCATCATCACGTCGGCAATCTCGAAACGCTGCAACAACAGCGGCAACAGGCGCAGATTCGCGGTCAGCACGTCGACGGTCAGCGCAGGATCGGCGGCGGCGCCGCCTCGCAGGCCGACGTCATGGAAGGATACGTAGCTGCCGGGGAATACCGAAATGTCGGTGCCGCCCTTGACGACCAGGTCGAGCCCGGTCACGGCGCGGATTTGCGCCTCCACTGCCTTGCGCAGCGCGTCGCGATTGAGCAGCCAGGATGAGGCAATCAGCGCGACTACCATCAAGCCAAAAAGCGCCGCGACCGGCATCGCGAGGCGCCGTGTTCCCTGGGCCATCGTCAATGGAAATTCCTGAAACTATCCAAGTTTGGTATGCCTCCTGGTGGAGTGGATTTGACATTCGCTCCCCCGCAGCCGAGCACTCGAGATGCGAATGTCAAATCCAAAACTCCACTAGAATCGTTGTTTTGCCGGTGTCCCTTCGGTTCTGACATTCGCATACGGTAGCGCCACAACAGGGTGCGAATTTCAGAACCGGGACACTGGAACCGCTCGCGCGAGGGCGCTGGTCTTGCCGAAAGCGTGGGCAGGAGCGCCGCTATTGCCTTCCGGCCTGTGGCAACTTGCTGGTTTTTCGTGACGCTTTCAAGGCCGACGGTAGGCTCACCGCTTACCGGTCATGGCCGGGCTTGTCCCGGCCATCCACGACTTCCTTATTCGTGGGTAGCCAAGACGTGGATGCCCGGGACAAGCCCGGGCATGACGACCTTGCACACCGTCCGCCCCTGTCATTGACGCATTGCGAAGATTTCGCCTAATAGTTGGCGAGCGCTTACCGCAGTTTCTCCATCAGGTCGCTATTCGCATGAAAAAGGTCTATCCCGACGCCAAATCGGCACTCGACGGCATCCTCAAGGACGGCATGATGATCATGTCGGGCGGCTTTGGCCTCTGTGGCATCGCGGAGACCCTGTCGGATGCGATCCGCGACAGCGGGGTCAAGAACCTCACGGTGGTTTCCAACAATGCCGGCGTCGACGGCATCGGGTTGTCCCGCCTGCTTGAAACCCGCCAGATCAAGAAGATGATCTCGTCCTATGTCGGTGAGAACAAGCTGTTCGCCCAGCAATACCTCGCCGGCGAGCTCGAACTCGAGTTCAACCCGCAGGGCACGCTTGCCGAGCGCATCCGCGCCGGCGGCGCCGGTATCCCGGCCTTTTACACCAAGACCGGCGTCGGCACGCTGATCGCCGAGGGCAAGGAAGAAAAGGTCTTCGACGGCGAGAAATACATCATGGAGCGCGGCCTGTTCGCCGACCTCGCCATCGTTCACGCCTGGAAGGGCGACACCGCGGGCAACCTCGTCTACCGCAAGACCGCGCGTAACTTTAACCCGATGATGGCAACCGCCGCGAAGGTAACGGTCGCCGAGGTCGAGCACCTGGTGCCGGCCGGCGAGATCGATCCGGACCACATCCATACGCCCGGCATCTTCGTCAAGCGCATCATCGAGGTCGGCACGGGTAAGAAGCGGATCGAATTCCGCAACACCCGGCCGAAGCCCGCCGCCTAGTTCCGATCGCGCGCAAGAAAACTGACGAGCATTTTTTAAGGAGACCCCATGGCCTGGACCCGCGAACAGATGGCCGCCCGCGCCGCCAAGGAATTGCGCGACGGCTTTTACGTCAATCTCGGCATCGGCATCCCGACGCTGGTCTCCAACTACATTCCCGACGGCATCGACGTCTCGCTTCAGAGCGAGAACGGCATGCTCGGCATGGGGCCGTTCCCGTATGAAGGCGAGGAAGATCCGGACCTGATCAACGCCGGCAAGCAGACCGTGAGTGAATTGCCGGACACGAGCTATTTCTCCTCGTCCGATTCTTTCGGCATGGTCCGCGGCGGGCACATCGATCTCTCGATCCTGGGCGCGATGCAGGTCGCCGAGAACGGCGATCTCGCCAACTGGATGATCCCCGGCAAGATGGTGAAGGGGATGGGCGGCGCGATGGACCTCGTCGCCGGCGTCAAGCGTGTCGTGGTGGTGATGGAGCATTCCGCCAAGGACGGCGCGAAGCTCCTGAAGAAGTGTACGCTGCCGCTGACCGGCGAGCGCGTGGTCGACATGGTGGTGACGGACCTCGCCGTCTTTACCATCGACAAGCACGGCAAGGACGGCATGGCGCTGATCGAACTCGCCGATGGCGTCACGCTCGACGAAGTGAAGTCGAAGACCGAGGCCGAATTCCGCGTCGCGCTGAAGAACGCCTGAAGCCTCTGTAGTCGATCGCTACTTCGGACGGTCCGCAAGTTTGCGGGCGGTTCGCGATGCTGTGCCGTGCGATGATACGCCGGTCGCGCGCCGGATGGTTTGCGGCGGCTGTCCGTAGGCTCTGACGAAGGCGCGCCGCATGCGGTTCCGGTCCGAGAAACCGGTTTGCTGGGCCACCGCATCGATCGTCTGACCGGTTTCCTCCATCAGGCTGCGGGCCGCTTCCAGCCGCAAATTCTCGATCGCCTTGGCGGGTGATTGACCTGTCTCTTTCAGGAAAACGCGATTGAATTGACGGGCGCCGAGCCCGGCAACTCCGGCCAATTCCTCGACACTCAGCCGGTTATCAAGATGTCGCCGGGCATAGGTCAGCACCTTCTGAATTCGATCTGACTTCGGCTCGAGTTCGAGCAGGGTCGAGAACTGCGATTGCCCGCCGGTGCGGCGGTGGTACATCACGAGAGTTCGTGCGACCGATCGCGCCGCGTCGATGCCGATGTCGCGCTCGATGAAGGCAAGCGCCAGATCGAGGCCCGCGGTCATGCCGGCCGAAGTCCAGATCGGGCCGTCTTCGACGAAAATCCGGTCTTCTTCCACTTTCACCTTGGGGAATCGTAGCTGGAGTTCGCGGGCCCGCGCCCAATGCGTTGTCGCTCTTCGGCCGTCCAGCAGTCCGGCCTCCGCCAGCACGAAGGCTGCCGTGCAGGTGGCGGCGATCCTGCTTACCCGGCCGACTGCCTTTCTGAGAAAGGCAGTCGTAGCCGGAGTCGTCGTCTCGACCCCACCGCCGACGACGACGAGATCAAGATGCCGGCGAGACAAGGCTTCGGTCTCGACCGAGAGCCCCATCGCTCCACGAACCAGGCCGCCGGTCTCCGACAGC
>Ga0265314_10006512_pt1 | contig 10316 bp, 6 predicted proteins | sample 4126metaG_FD_203106 | JGI IMG/M metagenome (GOLD analysis project Ga0265314, IMG submission 203106) | Rhizosphere microbial communities from Carex aquatilis grown in University of Washington, Seatle, WA, United States - 4-1-26 metaG | ecosystem: Host-associated > Plants > Roots > Rhizosphere >... | reverse complement strand
CTCGGGCCTAGACCGGGGGCGTGATGGTGAGCGAGAACGAGGCGCCGCAGACCTTGACGGTGACCGCGCCCTGCATGTCCGTGGGCACGGCGACCTCGACGGCCATCGCATCGGCGGACATCACCGCCACGGACTCGCTCTTGCCCGCGGAGTCGGTGAACGTGACGTTCATCGTGCTCGCGAGGCCCGTGCCGTCGATCTCGAGGACCTGACCGGCCGGGATCGAGGTCTGCGGCGTCGGGACCGTCGCGCCGGTGCACGTGCCGCCCGCGCTGCCGCTGCCGCTCCCGCCGCAGGCGGAGGCGACGAAACCCAGCCACATCGTTCCCACGAGCATGACCCGCTGACCTCTGTTCATCTCACTGTCCTTTCCCGTGCCCGTTCGATACGGGACGGGCGCATCGTACACGAGGCCGCCGCATCGCAGAAGCCGCGCGCCTCGGGCAAAATGTTCGCCGTGCGACGGTCGTTGACCCTTTTTGCGCTCGCGACGCTCACGGCGTGCGGCTCGTCGGCCAACGCGCCCGACGCCACCAGCGACGCCGCGGCCGAGCGCGGAGCCGACGCGCGGACCGACGCGGCCACCGACGGAAGCGCCGAGGCGGCCAGCGACGGAGGTACCGACACGGCGGGCGACTCCGCGCGCGACGGCTATGGCAATCCCGACGGGCCGTGCACGCCGGGCGTGCCGCGCTGCCACGGCGACTTCGGCTACCAGATGTGCGAGCAGGACGGCACCTGGAGCGAGTCGCACAGCTGCGCGGGCTACTCGATGAACGGCACGACCTCCTACTGCGCCGAGGTCCCGATGGAGGGCGGCGGGACGTGGGCCACCTGCGTGGATCCGGCGTGCTGGTACTGGCTCGGGCGCGGCGCGCTCGGCGGCGCGGAGCCCGTCGGCGTGTGCGAGCCCGACGGGACGATGCAGGCCTGCCTGCCCGGCGGCACGCTCGCGCCCGCGACCTGCGCCGGCGCGTGCACGCGCGTGACGACGCTCGACGGCCGCGCCGTGGGCTATTGCGCGCCCGAGTGCGAGGACGGCGCGCGTGAGTGCCTGGGGGGCCCGTTCTACCGGGTGTGCGCGGGCAGTCGATGGAGCGCGGACGTCTCGACGTGCGAGGGCACGTGCAACCCCGTCGCGACCGGCGCGCGGCCGGACGTCCGCTGCGGCGGTGCCTGCGACCCGGGCACGAGCCGCTGTCGCGCCGACGGCGCCGCCGTCGAGACTTGCTCGGACGCCGGCGCGTGGGTGATGGATCACATGTGCCTGCTCGGCCGCTGCCGCCCCGCCGGCCCTCAGGCGGAGTGCGAGACCGAGTGCGCGCCCGGCGAGCACCAGTGCGCCTTCGACGGCGCGCCGTCCGAGCGTGTTTGCGACCAGACGGGCCTCTGGATGCCGGAGGCCCCATGCGCCGCCGGGACGATCTGCCGCACGAACGGCGACGTCGCGCTCGGGTGCGTCGCGTGCGCGGGCGGCGGCAACGCCTTCGGGGCGTCGGACAGCCGCTGCACGGACGCAGGCGTCGAGACCTGCGGCGCCGACAACCAGTGGGGCCACGCCTCGAGCTGCAACCTGAACAGCGGCGGCCCCTGCACGGCCATCACGCGCGGCCCGAGCTCGCTCGCGGCGTGCGCGACGCCTTCTAGTTCGGGACCCTCACAGGGTCCCCAACCCCCGGCGCTCGCTCCGCGCGGCGAAGCCGCGCTGCGCTCGGGCGCGATTTAGGGCAGCCCCTAGGGCGAGACGATGAGCGGCACCTGAGTGCTCTGCACCGGGTACATGCCGTCCGTCCACGTCGCCTGAACGCTGACGCCCTTCGCGGGCGTCGCGGCCAGGCCCGTGGCGGTGAACAGGTAGCCCAACGTCGCGCCGGAGCCGACCATGGTGCCCGCATCGAACGAGACCCTCGTCCCGTCGTCCGCCATGAGCGAGACTTGGCTGACGGGGACGCCCTGGATGGGCTGGCCGCCGGCGTCGAGCACGGTGACGGTGGTCATCGCCATGCCGCCCACCGCGATCGAGCCCGGCGTGAAGGTCGTGATGCCGATGCTGGCCGGCTGGACCGGCGACGCGTACGGCGCGGACGAGATGCCGCCCACCGTCGCGATGATCGACGACGTCCCGAGCTTGACGGCGTTGGCCGTCACCAGCAGCGTGCCGTTCGCGGCCGGGAACTGGTAGACGCCCGTCGCGTCGGCCCAGGTCGCCGCGACGTCGCCGTCGATGCGCGCGCCCGTGCCGTCGGTGGGGATGGCCGTGAAGTCGGCGCTCGAGCCCATGCGGATCGGCCCCTGCGGCCCCATGATGACGACCTTCGCGATCTGCGCGACCGTGAACGGCAGCGCGTTGCTGGTCACGCCAGCGAAGGACACCGTCACGGCCGCCGAGTCGGCCGTCGCGTTGCCGAGCGAGATGGTCACCGCGCCGCTCGGTTGGAGCGTCGGCGCGCCCACCGAGCCGAACCCGGTCGCGCCCGCGACGGTCACGCCGGTCGCGCTCGCGAACATCACGGCCTTGCCGCCGGCGCCCATCGGCGTCGCCGTCAGCATCGTGCCGCCGCCCGAGAGCACCTTGCCCCCCGGCGCCGAGAGCTTGATCGAAACGGGCGCGACGGTCAGCTCGACCGTCGTGGTGATGTTCCCGGGCAACGTCGCGGTGAGCGGCGCCGTCCCGACCTCGGCGCCCGTGACCTTCACGAGCGTCGCACCCGGCATGAGCGTCAGCACGGGTCCGCCCGTACTCCACGTCACGGCGACGTCGCCGGTCTCCATCGTGCCCGCGAGCCCGACCGCGTTGAACATGCGCGAGTCGCCGATGGCGAGCGGCCCCGTATCGCCCACGATCTTGACGCCCGTGACGCTCACGATCTGGAAGGTCGCGGTCGCCTGCATCCCGTTCGCCGCCGCCGTGAGCGTGCACGCGCCCGAGCCCGTGGCCTCGACCGAGAGCGTCGCGCCCGACGTGCCCAGCAGGATGCACGCGCCCGTGTACGTCCAGTGCGCGTCGTCGGCGGGCTCGCTCGTGGCCGCGTAGCTCGCCTGCACCGTGAGGGGCGCGCCCGCCGCCACCGAGCTCGGGATCGTCATCCCGTCATCGCGCGTGATGACCAGCTGCCCGCTCGTCGCCAAGACCTTGACGGCCACCTGCGCGGCGCGCCCGCCGACGGCCGCCGTCACGGCGCCGTTGCCGACGGAGGCCGCGTGGATCCGGATCGACGAGCCCGTGTTCGTGCCCGGCGTCGTGAAGGCGACGGCGCGCGACGCCTCCCAGGTCACCGTGGCGTTGAGCGGGCGCGTGCCCGTCGCGTCGGTGACCGTCGCCGAGTACGTCGCGTCGGTGCCGAGGGCCATCGACGTCGGCCCCACGATGGTGACGTCACCGACCGAGTCGAGCACGGTGATGGCGACCGCGCCGTGCAGCGAGCCGGCCGTCACCGTGACGGTCGCGAGCCCGGCCTTGACCGCCGACGCCGAGATCGTCGCGCCCTTCGTCGACGCGAGGCTGAGGATCGCGTCGTCGCTCGTCCTCCAGGTGGCCGAGGCGAGGTCGGCGCCGCCGGGCGGGAACATCACGGTCAGCGTGATCTGATCGCCCACGAGCGGCGCGCCCGACGTCACGGAGATCGCGAGGGCCGGCGGGAAGACGTTGCTGGTCGACGATTGCAGCGGGCAGCCGGCGAGACCGAGCACGAGGGCGGCCGCGAGCACGCCGCGCCGCGCGAGCTTCGCGCCGCTCACAGCCGCACCCCCAGGCCCGCCTCGACCGCGTAGCCGGAGAGCGACGCGTTCGGCGTGTTGTTCGCGTTGCCGACCGCGTCGTACGCGACGCCGACGCGGAGCGCGGCCCGGCGGAGGATCGCGACGTCGAGGCCGGCCATGACCGAGCCCGTGGGGCTCACCTGACTCTTGTATTGGAACGTCATCGGGTCGTTGCTCGAGATGTAGACCGCCGAGACGCGAACGCCGGCGTACGGGTTGAGGAGCTGGTGCGTCGCGAACGCGTGCCACGTCGCGAGCGCGCCGAGGCCCAGCATGGAGAGCGCCGCGCCGCCGCCGTCCTGGCGCGCGCCGAGGTACGTGAGCGCGAGGCCGTACTCGACGTGGGCCGCGCGCGGCAGCCCGAGGCCGGTCGTGAGCGCGAGCTCGTGCCCGGCCAGCGGACCCGAGTCGGCGCCGAAGAGGCCGCCGTAGCGGGTCCACACGCGGCTGCCGTTCGGCGAGTAGATGCGCAACGCGTACCCGAGGGAGAAGGGGCCGGCCTCGGCGGGCTCGCCGCGCGGCATCTCCACGCGCAGGCCACCCTGCAGCAGGAAGCCGTCTTCCTTCGCCTGGCCCGACGTCGCCGCGTCGGCGAGCAGCTGGAAGCGCCAGCCGGCGTCGACGAACACGCCGACGCCGCGGTAGGCGACGGCGCCGCCGAGGTGCGGCGTGAGCATGAGAACGCCGTCGGTCGAGATCGCGGGCGAGGTCATGCGGCTCGTCTGGAGCACGCCCGCGGTCGCCTCGGCGCCGACGTACATCCCCGTGCCGTGCCTCGCGAACGGCAGCGTCCAGTCGACGCCGAGGCCGTAGAAGGCGACCTGCGGCCGGTCCGTCGTGTCGCCGCGCCCCGGGTGCCAGCGCGTCGACTCGAGATCGACGACGGCGGACCCGCGGCCGTACGGCGTCGCGAGCGTGAGCCACGTGAACACGAGCCCGGCGGAGACGTGCTCCCCGCCCCCCGCGTCCTTGGCCTGGGGCACGAGGCGCACCCCGGCCTGGAAGGAGGCGGGCGGCGACGGCGGCGGCGCCACGGGCGCGACGGCGACGACGACCGTCGCGGGCGCCGGCGGCGCGGCACGGCGGGCCTCCTCGCGGCGGGCCTCCTCCGCGCGGCGCGCCTCCAGCGCGGCGGCCTCGGCGCGCTCGCGCTCGGCCTGCGCCGCCTTCGCGGCCTCGACGTCGGGCTCGGGCGCCGCGGCGACGACCTCCTCGGGCGGCTGCTCGTTGGCCACGGAGACCACGCTCGTCGGCCGAGGCGCCTCCTGCTCCGCGACGGCCTGCGCGTCGGCCGCGAGCCACGCGGCGAGCGCCTGCCCGTAGAGCGCGCCCGCGTCGGCGGCCTTGCCCTTGCCCGCGGCGGCCCGCCCCGCGGCGAGGCGGGTCTCCGAGAGCTGGAGCCTCTCCCGTGCCTTCGCGCCGGGCGCGTTCGGCTCCTCGGCGCGCGCCACACCGGCGCCGAGCCAGAGGCCGCCGAGAGCGACCGCGAGCCGCACGAGAGGCCTGCCTGCCGAAAACCAGGTAATCATCGAGCCTCCGGGTGAGAGGGTAAGACGAAGCGCGTCCCTCCCAAAGCTTTTGTAGACCTCCGCCCGAGCACTTCGACCCCATGACCTACTACGAAGTCCTCGAGATCGACAGTCGGGCCTCGACCGAGGAGGTCGAGCGGGCGTTCCGTCGCCTGGCCCGCAAGGTCCATCCGGACCTGAACGCGAGCGATCGCGCGCAGGCCGAGGCGCGCATGAAGCTGCTCAACGAGATCCGCGACACGCTCACGGATCCGCTCCTGCGCGCCGGCTACGACGAGCGCCTGCGCCTCGAGGCGTTCGGGGGCCTGGGCGCGGCCCCGCGGCCGTCCCCCTCCGCCCGCCAGGACGAGCCCGTCGAGGCGGCCCCCGTCGACGACGTCCCGGCCGAGCCCGTCGAGAGCCCGCGGTCGACCTCGGCCTGGGTCGGCGTGCTGCTCGGCGCGATGGGCGGAGGCGTCCTCGTCGTGGCGCTCGTCGCGGGCCCGAAGCCGTCGCGCGAGCCCGTCGCCCCCTCCGTCCTCGCGCTCGACGCGAGCGCCGGCGTGGCCCTCGCCGTCGACGCGGCGCCGCTCCTGACGGCGCCGGTCGCACCCCGCTCCGCGCCCCTGCCTGCCGAGGGGAAGCCCGTCCGCCGCGCCCGCGGACGCGGGGTCGTCATCCACATCGGCTCGACGGCGGACGACGTGCTGCGCGTCCTCGGCGCGCCCGACTCCTTCGAGCCCGGACCCGGCCCGGGCGAATCGGTGCTGCACTTCGGCGCGCTCCGCCTCGAAATGAAGAACGGCCGCGTCGCTGGTGGCGACGCGGCCGCTCGCTAGGTTCGTTGGTTCCGCCCGGTCGTTACGGGCAGGCGCTCGAGGTGCCGCAGGCGGGCGAGATGTTGAACGTGCCACCCGTGCCGGCGACGTAGTCGTTGCCCGTCGTCGGACCGGCCCGCCACGTCATGTCCTGCGCGTTGACCGTGACGTTGTTCGCCGTGACCCGGACACCGATCTTGCCCGTGCCCGAGGGCGTACCGGTGCCGTAACAGTAGACCTGGTTCTGGTTCGCGTCGCACGGGTTGATGTCGGTGTTGTTGAGGTTGTAGGCCGCGTTGCCCGTGGTTTGCGACGCGATCGTGATCTGATCGCCCAGGTTGCCGTGGACCTTGTTGGCCGAGAAGCCCGACAGGTTCGTCTTGCCTTCGAAGGTGATGCCGCTCGAGGTGTTCGAGCTGACCTCGTTGCCCTGAAGGGTCTCGGTCATCGCGCCTGAGCCAGAGTTCGAGATGCGGAGGCCGATGCCCGTGTTGCTCTGGATGTGGCTGTTCGTGAGCGTCGCCGCGACAGCGCCGGTGTTGCCGTCGAAGAAGATGCCCGACGAGTTCGCGGCACTTGTGCCGTTGCTCGAGACGGTGAGGTTGTCCATCGAGAAGACGACGGCGCTGACGTTCGCCGGCGCGCGCTGGATGTGGACGCCGTTCGCGCCGTTGCTGCTGACCGTGAGGTTGCTCAGCACGAGCGTCGCGGCCGAGGCCGCCGCGCCACCGTTGAGGTCGACGTAGATGCCGTCGCTGCCGCTGGTCGAGATCGTGCCGTGCGACATCGTCACGTGCCCGCCCATGCCCACGGCGTTGAGGAAGACGCCGTAGAGGCCGTTGCCCGTGATCGAGACCGCCGAGTCGGACGCGGTGCCGAGGGCGACGGACGCGGCCGTACCGGTGACCTCGAGGCCCGACTTCTTCGTCGTGCCCGTGCCGTTGCCCGACAGCGTCAGGTAGCTCGCGGTGATGCCGCCCGCGGACATGTTGATGCCGTCGCCCTTGTTGCCGCTCGAGACGATCGGCGTCGCGTTCGCGCCGTTGAAGGTCAGCGTCGACGACGTCTCGTTGATGCCGTCGGCGCCGTTGTTCGTGTACTGCGCGCCGGTGTTCGACACGAGGGTCGCGCCGCCCGTGACGGTCACGCCGTTGTTCGTGTTGGCGGTGATCGTGCCGGTGCCGACGTTCATCACGCCGCCCGAGAGCGTCACGCCCGTGGTGTTGAGCGTCACCGTCGAGGTGGCGCCGCTGCCGACGTTCACGACGCCGCCCGTCTGCGTGATGCCCGAGCCGTTGTTGTGGAGCGTGACCGCGCCGAGCGTCGCCGTGCCGGCGCTCAGCGACAGGCCGGCGCCGGTGTTCGGCCCGATGTCGCTGCTGCCGCCGACGTTCACCGTCGCCGTGCCGCTCGCGAGGATGCCGTTGCCGGTCATCCCCTTGACCGACAGCCCCGTCGCGCTGAGCGTGCCCGTCGACACGACGACGACGCCGCTGCCCGAGCCGCCGTTGATGACGCTCGCCGTGGTCGAGAGCGTACCGCTCGAGATGCCGACGCCGTTGACGCTCGTCTCCACGGTGCTGTTGTTGAGCTGGGTCGGAACGCCCGAGGCCGTCGCGAGGGCCACGCCCGTGCTGAAGCCGTTGACGGTCGAGGCGTTGATGAGGCCCTGACCGGTGACGTTGATGCCGATGGCGAGCGGGCCGTTGAGGTCGACGGTGTCGACCGTCGCGCCCGTGCCCGTCATGAGGATCGCCGAGGCCGCCGCGTTACCGCCGCTCTGCGTGATGGTCAGGCCCTCGATCGTCGCCCCGTCGGCGAGGTCGACGGCCCGGGTCGCGACGGCCGACTTGAAGGCGATGGTGAAGTTCCCCGGCAGCGCGGGGACCTCGCCCTTGACCGTGACGCCCGCGGGGATGAAGAGCGGGAACGTCTCGGCGCCGAAGGTCGCCGGAGGCGCCGACGTCGTCGCGATGACGGTGTCGCCGGAGCTGGTCGCCGCGAGGGCGTCGGTCAGCGAGTCGAAGCGGCAGTCGGCCGGGCTCTGGACGCCCGTCGCGAAGACGCCCGCCGTGGCGGACGTGCCGCCCACCGGGTCGGCGTACACGTTCGTGCCCGTGTGCTGCGGGCACTGGCAGGCCGCGGCGCCCGACTTCGTGCCGCAGACGTGGCCCGCCGCCGTGCAGTCCGTCGTCGTGACCCACTGGAGGCAGGCGCTGCCCGTCGTATCCGCCGTGCAGGTGAGGACCGTGTCGCCCGCGCAGAGGGTCGCGCCGAGCGAAGTGCAGCCCGTGCCCGCGACCACGCCCACGACCGGGCACGCGCAAGCGCCCATGCCGTCGGCACCCTGGCAGGTCTGGATGCCCGGGCACGCCGTCACGCCGCCGGCGATGTCGCAGGTGTTGATGACGCTGCAGGTCTGCGAGTGCTTCGCGTCGACGCAGAACGTGCCCGCGCCCGACGCCTGCTGCGCCGTGCAGGTGTTGTCGCAGCTGCAGGTCTGGCCGAGCGTCGCGCTCTTGCACGACTGGTGCGTCGGGCAGGTCGAGTTGTTGACCGGATCGGAGAACGGGCAGCCCGTCTGCGCATCGGTCTGGCAGAGCGACTGCGTCGTGCCGTTCGTGCAGAAGCTGCCCGAGCCGGTGCAGCCCGCGGGGGCCACGCTCGGGTCGCACTGGCAGGAGTGGACGGTGCCCGAGCCGGTGCAGACCTGGTGTCCGCCGCAAGCGGCGGCCGTCGCGGTCACGCAGCCGTGCGCGTCGGCGACGCAGGTCGTGAGCGTGTTCGCTCCGCCCGTGCAGAACGAGCCGGCGACGCCGCCCGTGCAGTCCGTGGGGGCCGCGTTGCAAGAGCAGGCCGCGGCGCCGACGGCGCCACCGCAGGTCTCATTCGCCGTGCAGGTCGTCGTCGTGCCCGAGTCGAAGAGGCAGGCGCCGTCGGCCGAGCAGGTGTGGACGTTGCCGCCGCTGCACATCGGGCCCGCAACGGTGCACGCGGTCGTGTTGCACGCGCAGAGGTGGGTCGTGGCGTCGCAGGTCGAGTGCGCGTTGCACGCGGTGACCGTGCTGACCGGGCAGTTGTTCGCGTCGAGCGAGCAGTGGACGGACGTCGTGCCGTTGCTGCAGATGTCGCTCGGCGTGGTGCTGTTGCCCGTGTTGCAGCCGTTCGGATCCGCGTTGCACGTGCAGGCCGCGGCGCCCGGGGCGCCCGTGCACGTCTGGTTCGCGGCGCAGGCCACCGGCGCGGCGGCGTAGAGGCAGTTCTTCGCGTTCGAATTGTCCGTCGTGCAGGTCGAGATGGTACCGCTCGTCGCGCAGAACTTCGTGCCCGCGCCGGCGTTGCACTCGGCGGGCGGGTTCGAGCAATCGCACGCGCCCGTCGGGTTGTTGCCCTTGCACTCCTGGTGCGTCGGGCAGACCGTCGTGCTCACGACGTAGAAGCAGCCGTCGGTGTCCGCGCCGCAGGTCGACTGCGAGCTCGCGCTCGCGCAGAAGGTCGCCGTCGCCGAGCCGCAGTTCGGATCGACGTTACAGGTGCAGGCGGCCGCGCCGACCGCGCCCGTACAGGCCTGGTGCGTGCCGCACGAAGCCGCCGTGCCCCACGCCGTGCAACCGTTCGAGCCGGTCACGCAGGTCTGGATGCCGCCGCCACCGCACTGCTTCTGGCCGAGCGTGCAGGCGTTGGTGCAGGGGACGTCGGCCGCATCGCCGCCGTCGCTCGCGTCGGCGACGCCGCCGTCGCTGCCCGCCGCGCCCGTGCCCGCCGCGCCGTCCGCGCCCGCGCCGCCGTCGCTGCCAGCCGTCGAGCCGGCCGCGCCGTCGCTGCCAGCCGTCGCGCCGGCCGCGCCCGCGCCGCCGTCGCTGCCAGCGTTGCCCGTCGCGCCACCGGCGCCACCAGCCGCGCCGCCGGCGCCGCCCGTGCCCGCGCCGCCGTCGCTGCCGGCCGTCGCGCCACCGGTGCCGGCGCTGCCGTCGGCGCCCGCCGTCGCGCTGCCCGCGCTGCCGTCACTACCGGCGTTGCCGGACGCGCCCGCGCTTCCGCCAGCCTTGCCGCTCGAGTCAGTCCCCGAGTCTTTCGGATGCGAGGTGCCGCCGCCGCAACCGAGGCCCCCCATCGTCAGCGCTCCGAGGAGCGTGAATCCAAGCGCAATTCGTGCAGGCTTGGCGAAGAGCTTCGTCATATTTGGTCTCCTGAAAGTGAAGGGACGGCGGGGAAAAGCGTGCGGGCGCGG
>Ga0265314_10006511_pt1 | contig 10320 bp, 6 predicted proteins | sample 4126metaG_FD_203106 | JGI IMG/M metagenome (GOLD analysis project Ga0265314, IMG submission 203106) | Rhizosphere microbial communities from Carex aquatilis grown in University of Washington, Seatle, WA, United States - 4-1-26 metaG | ecosystem: Host-associated > Plants > Roots > Rhizosphere >... | reverse complement strand
GTGTTCACGATGCTCATGGTAGTCTTCGCACATCACGCTCCGGATCGCGAGGGCTCACCGATGCGCACGCTCGCCTGCAGATTTGTATTTTTCGCGGCATTGATTTTTTGCGCCGAGTCACTTGCGGCTGAAGCGGAATCGCTGCCGGGAACGCAACCGCTGATGCTCGACGGCGATATCGCATCGCAGCTTGTCGACGGGGTGGATGCGTTTCTGCTCGCGCAGGTTGAAAAATCAACCGAGCGTCGTGCAAGGCTCTGGAAGCGCGATTTCTCGTCGGCGGAGAAATATGTCGCGTCAGTCGAGCCCAACCGTGCGCGGCTTAGGTCGATCTTGGGCGCGCGCGATCCGCGCGTTGCGTTCGATGCGCCGGAAATGCTCGCCACGCCCAATCAACCGGCGCTGATCGGCCGCGGCGAAAAATACGACATCTTTGCAGTCCGCTGGCCGGCATTTGGCGATGTGAATGCCGAAGGCGTCATGCTGTTGCCGACTGGCCGCCATCCGATCGCCGATGTTGTCTGCGTCGCCGACGCTGATCAATCGCCCGAACAACTGTGCGGTCTCGCTGAAGGCATCGCACCCGATTCGCAATTCGCGCGGCGCCTGGCGGAGAACGGATGCCGCGTTCTCATTCCAACGCTCATCGATCGGCATCTCGAAAACCGCCGCGCGATCATGACGAATCGCGAATTCATTTACCGTCCGGCTTTCGTACTCGGCCGCCACATCATCGGCTACGAAATTCAGAAAGTGCTCGCTGCAGTCGATTTTTTCAGCAAGGAATCCGGCCCGAACGCAAAGCTCGGCGTCTTCGGCTACGGAGAGGGCGGGCTGATCGCATTGTATGCGTCGGCGCTCGACACGCGGATCGTTTCCACCGGCGTCAGCGGCTATTTTTCCGACCGGCGCAGTGTCTGGCGCGAACCGCTCGATCGCAACGTCTTCGGATTGCTTGATGAATTCGGCGACGCGGAAGCGGCGAGCCTGATCGCGCCGCGCGCGTTGATCGTCGAAGCAGCACGCGGGCCGGAACTCGTCCTCGCGTCGGGGAAGGGGGGCGCTCCGGGGGAACTCGTCACACCGAAAATTGAGGCAGTAAATGCTGAGGTTAACCGCACGCGAAAATTGTGCGCGGGTCTGAATCCGCCACCGCGAATCGAGCTTGTAGCCAGCGGCGAAGGCAATGGGCCATTCGGCTCGGCGGCTGCGCTGGAAAAATTCATCGACGCGCTGGTCCCCGCGAGCCGGCTCACGGCCGCAGGGGCGCTGCCGAAAAGCTTGCGCGAAAAATTTGATCCGGGCGCCCGCAACGCGCGGCAAATTCACGAACTCGATCGACACACGCAATCGCTGCTGGCCGAGAGCCCGTACGTGCGCCAGCAATTCATGAAAAAGCTCGACAGCAGTTCTCCCGAAAAGTTCGCGGCGTCAGCGCAGCTCTATCGCGAACAGTTTTACACCGAGGTGATCGGCAAATTCGACGAACCTGTGCTTCCATTCAATGCGCACTCGCGAAAAACGTATGACACCGCTGCGTTCACCGGTTACGAAGTGACGCTCGATGTTTATCCCGGCGTGTTTGCGTACGGCGTGCTGCTGGTTCCGAAGAATATCAAGGCGGGCGAGCGCCGCCCGGTCGTGGTCTGCCAGCATGGACTTGAAGGCCGGCCTGCCGATACGATTCTCGCCGACGTGAAAGGATTTCAGTACTACCACGCGTTTGCGGCGAAACTGGCCGAGCGCGGCTTTGTCACGTTCGCGCCGCAGAATCTCTATATTTTCGGCGATCGTTTCCGCACGCTGCAGCGCAAGGCTAATCCGCTGAAAAAAACGCTTTTCTCGATCATTACACCGCAACATCAGCAGATTCTGGACTGGTTGAAGACGCAGCCTTTCGTCGACGAAAAGCGCATCGCGTTCTACGGGCTCAGCTATGGCGGAAAGACGGCGATGCGCGTGCCGGCGCTGGTGCCCGACTATTGTCTCTCAATCTGCTCCGGCGATTTCAACGAATGGGTCTGGAAAAATGCGTCCACGCGAAGCCCGTACAGTTACGTCGGCACCGGCGAGTATGAAATATTCGAGTTCGATCTCGGCAGCACGTTTAATTACGCCGACATGGCTGCGCTGATCGCGCCGCGTCCGTTCATGGTTGAGCGCGGCCATTTCGATGGCGTCGCACCGGATGAAACGGTTGCTTCTGAATTTGCCAAAGTGCGGTTGCTGTACGAAGGCAAGTTGAATCTTACAGACCGCTGCGCAATCGAATTTTTCAATGGGCCACACACTATCAATGGCCAGGGAACATTCGATTTTCTGCACAAGCATTTAAACTGGCCGAAGCCCTGAGCGTTCCTAAATTCGGTAACCCATTCTCCGCTCTAAGAAACCGAACCCAACCTAAAGCCACAAAGCTCGACATAGACACGCCCCACAGTGCACTGAAGTGGCATCGTGCTTGCTCCCATTCGGTTACGGAAGTTGGGATTGGAGAACACCATGACCTTGCCTGTGAGAACGCTCTTTGAAGATGCGATGGAGAAGGTGAAGTCCGGAGTCAGTTCAATGCAAGAGGCCCTGAGCATCGCGAGGCCGGATGAAAAGCCGGCCGCTGCGCTCGCCTGCGAGCGCGAAGCGGTGAGAACCGGGAGCGGGCCATGGTGACGCACAGTGATAATCGCAAGACTATCCGCTTGAACATCGACCACGGAATGCTGCGGATGCTCAGGTCGGGATTGGGCATTCTGTCGTGCTCGTTGCACAACCTGAGCGTCTCTGGATGCGGCGTGCGAATTGTTTGCGAATCCACCGAGACCGCGTTGCTGCAATCCTGGGCGCCTCTCCTGAAATGCGGCGCGGAAATGGATGTAGAACTTCTGCGACCGCCGTACTTCAATTCACTCAAAATGCGCGCGCAGGTCACTCATTCTGAATGCGACGCGGACGGCAATCCCGATCTGGGCCTCCATTTTATTAATGCGGATGCTTTACAAACGGCGGTGCTGGAACGCGCCGTGAACGCGACGGCGACAGACAAGATTAGACATATGTCGAAAAGCGCGACGCATGCGGCGTTCGACGATTCGGCGGTTGAAACCCCTCCACCGCCGGTAAACGTTTTGGAGGATCACGAACCCAGTCATGCGGATCTTCGCATTAAATCCCTGGCGGAGGTGCTGGTTATGCTGCGCCTGCTGACTGCGGAGCAGGCGGCTGAGGCCGAAATCCGTGCTGACGTTGAACGAGTAGCGTTCCCGCGATTTTTGCTGAAACAGCGCCTGTTAAAACCCGACGATCTGTGCCGTGCGCTTGCGCTGCATTCAGGATTGCCGACGGTGAATCTAAAAGACCGGCGCATTCCCGAAGAACTCATTCGCGTGTATTCGTATTTGACCATGTTGCGCCACGATTTTGTCCCATTTGCGGTCTCAAAGGAAACGCTGAGCGTCGCGGCCGGAGTGCCGCTTCCGGCGGAAGTCGTCAACGAACTGAGCCGCGGATGCAATAAAGATGTGTTGGTATTTCTCACGCCGCTGGACCAGGTCCGCAGCCAGCTTTTCAAAATCCGCCCGCGCTCTCCGTCCAAAGAACGGCAGCATCCGCGTGTTAAGGCCTCCATAGCCGTGGCATTTCAATATTGCGATGAAAACGGACTGAATTTCGACGACGAAATTCACACCGGCGAAGCGCTCGACATCAGCGAAGGCGGATTCCTGGTTGACACGAAGCCGCCCGGAAAACTTGCACCGCAATATCTGCTCGAACATCGCGCCCAGGTCCGGCTTGAATTTTCGTTGCATCCCGATGAAATCCATGCGCTGTGCTTGATTCGCCATATTGAAACTCCTCTTAAGTCTCCGGGGCTCGAACTGCACTGGCAGATCGGCTTGCAAATTGTTGATCTTCCTGCGCGTGAGCTCAATGCACTTCACGAACTCTGCGCCAAAGCGAGCATTACTCAGCGTGGAGCGGGCTACCAGATCCCCCGCTGACAGCCGGCGTGAACAAAATAATATTCGTACAAATATAAGAATGTTGCGCGCGACCGGTGTATCTTTACAATACCTAAACACTCTGTATCGAGGTCCGGATGATTTTTGCGCTGTTGGCTGTCGCTACATTTTTCCTGGCCTATACCAACGGCGCGAATGACAACTTCAAAGGCGTGGCCACGCTTTTTGGCAGTGGCGCGACCAATTATCGCAAAGCCATTGCGTGGGCGACGATCACGACCTTTGCCGGTTCGCTTTGCTCGATTTTCATGGCGGCGCAGCTGCTGCAGAACTTTTCCGGCAAAGGACTGGTGCCTGATGACCTCGCGCGTTCGGCGTCGTTCCTGTTCTCAGTCGGGCTGGGCGCGGCACTGACGGTTCTCCTCGCCACGGTCACCGGCTTCCCGATTTCAACGACCCATGCACTCACCGGGGGGCTGATTGGCGCGGGCCTTTCTGCCGGCCCAAATGTCAATTTTGCCAAGCTCGGTTCGACTTTTTTTGCGCCGCTGCTGATCAGTCCGCTGATTGCCATCGTTGTTAGCGCGACGGTCTATTTTATCTTCCGTGAGCTGCGCGTGCGGATGGGAATCACGGAAGAAACCTGCGTCTGCGTCGATCCGGCGCCCGTCGCGGTCCCGACTGCCGCGCCCGCGGGTGCAGTCGCCGCGTCCGCGACGAGCGCGGCGGCGATGCAAGTTACGATCGACACGTCCGCGAACTGTATTCGGCAATATAAGGGGACGATCGTTGGGATTTCGTGCCAGAAGGGGCTGGATGCTGCGCATTTTCTCAGCGCCGGTGCCGTTAGTTTTGCGAGAGGGATGAACGACACGCCGAAAATCGTCGCACTGATGCTGGTGATGAATGATCTCAATATTTCACTCGCGATGACCGCGGTTGCGGTCGGCATGGCATTGGGCGGACTGCTCAACGCGAAAAAGGTCGGCGAAACGATGAGCAAAAAAATCGTCGCAATGAATCACGGTCAGGGTTTTACCGCCAATGCAGTTACTGCGTCGCTGGTGCTGTTCGCGAGCAAACTTGGCGTGCCTGTATCGACGACGCACGTTTCGGTCGGTTCGATTTTCGGCATGGGGCTGGTGACGAAGCAGGCGAATTACAAAGTGATCTTGCAGATCGCGATGTCGTGGGTGCTCACGCTGCCCATCGCGGCGCTGCTGAGCGCGCTGATTTTTAAGATGACGCCGCACGCGTGAAACAATCGGCGCCGCGTATGGTCATTGAACTTTTCCGGTAAAATCGTATTGTTCCCTGCATGAACGACGCTCCGGCGACTGCACCCGACGGCGCCGCTCCGGCCACCGCCGGCGCGCGCACGGTCGTGGGCAATCGCATCGATTTCTCGGCACAGCTCGACAGTTTCCAGGGCCCGCTGGACCTGCTGCTCTACCTTATTAAGGAGAACGAGGTCGAGATCACCGAGATCCCGATTTCGCTGATCCTCGAACAGTACCTGCGCTTCCTCGACAACGCCGATCAGTGGGACCTGCAGCTCGCCGGTGAATTCCTCGTCATGGCCGCGACGCTGATGGAAATCAAAAGCCGCGACCTTCTGCCTGTGCAGGAACAGCCGGCCGAAGGCGAAGAGATCATCGAGGACCCGCGCAGCGAACTCGTGCGCCAGCTCCTGCAATACCGCCGTTTGAAAGAGCAGGCCAGGGCGCTGGAACAATTGCAGGACACGTGGGCCGAGATGCGCCCGCGCGGATTTTACGGCGATGTTCCCGATCCATCGGACGAGGAAAATCCCGAAGCTGACCGCGCGACTGCGCGCGACGCGCTTATCGATGTCGACATTTACGGCCTTTTCGCCGCGTACGAACGCATTCTAAAATCGGTGCTCGCGCAGACGCCGCGAAACATCATCTTCGACGGCGAGACACTCGAAGACAAGATCGTCCGCATTGAAAAGCTGTTGAAGACGCGGCCGTTCGCGAGTTTCGCCGAATTGGTCGTCGATCCGGGCAACCGCGCCGACATCGCCGCAACGTTCGTGGCGCTGCTCGAACTGGTCCGTCGCCGCGCGGTGCGATTGATCCAGACGAACGATTTCGGCATGCTTGAAGTTAAAACGCAAACCGAAGGCGACGTGGACGCCTTGAGCCGTGAAGAATCGGCAAATGCCGAAGCCCACGCCGAGGCCACTCTGAAGGCCAAAGCCGAGCAGGACGCGTTGCTGGCCCAGGGCGGGGTCGAAGGCGAAGGCATCGACAAACTTCCGTGGTCAAAACGCCGCCAGCCGGCGCGTCCGAAGTTCGAGGGTATTTTGCGGCCGGAAGACGTCGAAGAAATTGATGCCGAAGAGCACGAAATCGGCCGGCGCATCGACGCGATCCTCGCCGCCGCCGACGCGATCAGCGAGCGCTTTGAACAAAGCCGCGAAGGCCGCGTGCGCGGAGATGAATTGCCGTCAGACGGCGCGCCGGCCGTTTCGCCAGACGGAACCGTTGCACCCGCCACGCATCCTGAAGGAAGCACCGCGGAAGCCCTGGGAGTTCCGGCTGAGGCCAGTGCTTCTCCGACACAAGAGGCTCCCGCCGAATCGGAAGTTCCGCCTGAACCGCATGCTGTGCCTGAGGAAAAGCCTGAAGCGAAGACAAAAGAAGAACCGGCCGCACCCGCCGAGTCCGAACCGGCGCCGCCGCAGACCTGAGACTTTGTCGAGGACTCGCGCGCTCGCCGCGCTCACACGCAAGGACACCCATGAGCAAGAAGCCCTCGGTCCGAAACACCTCCTCGAAAGCTGAAAAACCGTTGCGCGTGGCGGTCACCGGCGGAAGCGGGCGCATCGGCAGCCACGTCGTCGAACAACTCGTCGCGCGCGGCCACCGTGTGTGGAACCTCGACCGGCGCGAAGCGACTCACCCGGTTGCGCGATTTATTTTTCTCGATCTGCGAAAACGCGAACTGGTGCAGCCGGTCTTCGAACAGGTCGACGCCGTCTGCCATCTCGCCGAAATTCCGAACGTGGGCGGCTCGATCTCGCCCGAAGACGTATTTTCCCACAACACGCAGGTGGGCTCGGTTGTATTACAGACTGCGGCGGACCTGAAGCTGCAGCGCATGATTTACACCAGCACCGCGCAGGTTTACGGCTGCTGGGGCGAACCGCAGGTCCCGGCGCTGACGCTGCCGATGGACGAGACGCATCCGCTGCAGCCGCAGAACGCATACAGTTTGGGCAAAGCGGCGAACGAAGAGTACGCGCGGATGGTTTCCCGGCGGCAGGGAATTTCGACGGCGATCTTCCGCTTTCCCTGGGTCATTGATTGGGACCACGAGCGCGATGAAAGCCTCATGTGGGTCAACCTGGAACGGGCGCGTGGCAAAGCCGAAGGCATGTTCACTTATGTTCATGTCACCGACGCCGCGCGCGCGTTTGTGCTCGCGCTTGAAAACCCGCGGCCCGGATGTGAAGCGTACCATTTCATCGCACCGGAGATCAACAGTTCAGTCCCGTTGCGCGAACGGCTGGATCAGTTCCACCCCGGCTATCCTCCGTTGCCCGCGAACTGGCCGCCGTTCAAAAGCCCCGTTACGACCGAAAAGGCGAAAAAACATTTCGGCTGGGAGCCCCGGTGGAATCTGCTCGATTTGTACCGCAAAAAATTCGGCCGCGATCCGAAGTAATTCGCCCCGCGGGCTCTTGGCCCGCCTTTCAATCGAGGAACTTGCATGAAGCGCGTCGCAATTCTGTCAGCACTGGCGTTGGCCACGTCTTCGCTCTTTATCTCCGCAGGCGAAGCTGAAAAGCCGCCCGAAAAACCGGTCGTAAAGCCCGCGCCGAAACCGGCGCCGAAGGCTCCGGTTCGGAAAAAACTCGATAAGCAAGCGGCTGAGATGGACTTCGGTCCGTTCCTCTCGGTTTCGCTCGGCGAAGGCTTCACGAGCAACGTCGCGTACAAAGGCATCATCGTCAAAGTCAACAAAGAGAAAAGCGCGAGCATTTGTTTCGACACCGAGCTGATGCGCATTTCGCAGGCGTGGGTCTGCGGCGGACTGAGTCTCGCCGGGCGGCCATTTGCGGACGACTCCAACGATTACCCGATCGTCGAAGGCGCGCTCGACATTCGCAGCAACGTGCGTCCGGGCTGGAGCAAAGACGGCGAGCGTGATGATCCGCGCGTGTCGAAGGACGCGAACACGCCGAAAGACGGTCCGCTGCCCGCCGATTGGGCGAAGTACAAAGGCCTCTACATCAACGGCGACAAGGTAGTGTTCAGTTACACGGTCGGAAAAACGGCCGTGCTCGAAATGCCCGGCGCGATCACGCAGGGCGATACGATCGCGTTCACGCGCACGCTCAACATTGCCGCGAGTGACAAGCCGCTGGAAGTTCTCGTCTGCGAATTGAACAAAGTCGATGTTATTTCCGATTGCGTGGCGCCGCTCGCCGATCCGAAGCCGCTCGCGGCACACGGCGGTCCGGCGGATGGTAACATCGCTGTCGTTGCGACGAAAGAGTTCGAGACCGTCTCCGGCGTGATCGGCGCGCCGAAAGGCTCCGAGTGGACGATTTCTGATGGTCGCATTTACCTGAAGCTGCCGAAACTCGACGCGCCGTCCGCGCTGAAAATTGTGACTGCGAAAATGCCGGCTGGAAATCTCGCGAAGTTCGCTCCGCTCGTCACCGGAAACGCCGAAAGCCTCGCAGAACTTATTAAAGGCGGCCCAGCGCACTGGACCGAGACGCCCGTCACGAAGGGGGAAGTGAGCGCCGATGCGACGGCGCCATACGTGATCGATACGCTCGTCGCGCCGGTTCAGAACCCGTACAAATCGTGGCTGCGCTTCACAGCGCTCGATTTTTTCAAAGACGGCCGCGCTGCCGTGACGACGTGGAACGGCGATGTGTGGATCGTCTCCGGTATCGACGACAAGCTTGAGAAACTCACGTGGAAGCGCTACGCCACGGGACTCGCAGGTCCGATGGGCTTGAAAATTGTCGACGACATCGTCTACGTCAATTCGCGCGACCAGATCACGCGATTGCACGATCTCAACGGCGACGGGGAGGCGGATTACTACGAAAATTTCAACAACGACACGTACCTGACGACGAATTTTCACGAGTACTGTTTCGACCTGCAAACCGACAAGGATGGCAACTGGTATTTCACGAAGGGTTCGGCGATCTGGGCCGGCTCGCTGCGTATGTCGGACCACGCGGGCTCGTTCATCAAGCTCTCGAAAGACGGAACGAATTTTGAAGTCCTCGCCAACGGTTTCCGCGCGCCGAACGGGTGCGCGGTCGGTCCGAACGGCGAGCTGACCTGCAGTGACAACCAGGGTAATTGGACGCCGCTCTGCCCGATCAACTGGATTCGCAAGGGCGGGTACTACGGCTGGGTCGGCTCGGGGCAGCCGCCGAAATCCGAGCGTGAAAAACCACTCGTCTGGATTCCGTACAACGTCGACAAATCGACCAGCGGCCAGGTCTGGGTTGACAACGACAAATGGGGCCCATTCAAAGGCCAGATGATGGCGCTATCGTACGCGTGCGTCGCCGAACACATCATCGTCGAACACGTCGGCGACGACGTTCAGGGCGGCGCGGTGAAATTCCCGTGGGCGTTCCCCAGCGGCATTATGCGCGGCCGCTTCAATCCGGTGGATGGACAACTCTATGTCGCCGGTCTGCGCGGCTGGTCGAGCGGCGCGGCGAAAGAATGCATCCTGCAGCGCATTCGCTACACCAACAAGCCGGCGCACATGATTCTCGATGCGAAAACGACGAAGACCGGAATGGACGTGACGTTCACCGACGCGCTTGAAAAGGATTCCGCGACCGATTTGCAAAACATCAGCGCCGAGTGGTTCAATGTCGTGCGCACCGGCAATTACGGCTCGGGCGAAATCGGTGTGGTAGATCCGAAGAAGAAAGGGCGCGAGCCCGTCGAAATCAAATCCGCGAAACTCAGCGCCGACGGCAAAACGATCTCGCTCGAAATTCCCACGCTGAAACCGGTGACGAATTTTGTGCTGAAATTCAAACTTAAAGCCGCCGATGGCGCGGCGGTGACACAGGAACTGGATTACACGATCAATAAGTTGCCACAATGAGTAACGCATAATTCATAACGCATAAGTTTCGACCGACGCGCTCGCTAAATTATGCATTATGCATAATGAATTATGCGTTACTTTTTAAATATTTCGCGAAGTGCGCCTTCATCCGCTTTGCCATCTCGTCGCTGAGAACATGGCCTGTTCCCGCCTCAATATAGTATGAAAATTTGTCCTCGGCTTTTTTAGCGGCATACGCGCGGCGGATGATTTCGACGCCGCTCTTCACTTCCTC
>Ga0265314_10006510_pt1 | contig 10321 bp, 10 predicted proteins | sample 4126metaG_FD_203106 | JGI IMG/M metagenome (GOLD analysis project Ga0265314, IMG submission 203106) | Rhizosphere microbial communities from Carex aquatilis grown in University of Washington, Seatle, WA, United States - 4-1-26 metaG | ecosystem: Host-associated > Plants > Roots > Rhizosphere >... | reverse complement strand
GCCTCAAATACCAGTTCTGACCAAGCATCTCAACCGTCGCTCCCCACCCTCCAATCGCCCATGAGCTCTCCCAAATACCACTCCGCCACGCTCGCGCTGCATGCGGGCCAGGTTCCCGACCCGGCGACCGGCGCCCGTGCCGTGCCGATCTACCAGACGTCGTCCTACGTCTTCAAAAGCACCGAGCACGCCGCGGCGCTTTTCGCCCTGAAGGAATTCGGCAACATCTACACGCGGCTGATGAATCCGACGACCGACGTCTTCGAGCAGCGCGTCGCCGCGCTCGAGGGCGGCAGCGGTGCGCTCGCGGTGGCCTCGGGCCAGGCTGCCGAGACGCTCGCGCTCCTCGCCATCACCCAGGTCGGCGACGAAATCGTCTCGGCCAACAACCTCTACGGCGGCACCTACCAGCTCTTCCACCACACGCTGCCGAAGCTCGGCCGCACCGTGAAGTTCGTGGACTCGAAAAACCTCGACGCCTTCCGCGCCGCCATCACGCCGAAGACGCGCGCGGTCTATGCCGAAACCATCGGCAACCCGAAGCTCGACGTGCCCGATTTCGAAGCGCTCGCGAAAATCGCCCACGATGCCGGCGTGCCGCTCGTCGTGGACAACACCATCGGCGTCGGCCTCGTGCGCCCGTTCGAGCACGGCGCCGATATCATCGTCACCTCCGCGACGAAATACATCGGCGGCCACGGCACCAGCATCGGCGGCGTGATCGTCGATGGTGGCAAATTCGCCTGGAACAACGGCAAGTTCCCGGAGTTCACCGAGCCCGACCCGAGTTACCACGGCCTGAAATTCTGGGACGTGTTCGGCGCGTTCCCCGGCCTCGGCAACGTCGCGTTCATCATCAAAGTCCGCGTGCAGCTCCTGCGCGATCTCGGCCCGGCGCTGAGCCCGTTCAACTCGTTCCTCTTTCTCCAGGGCCTCGAAACGCTGCCGCTCCGCCAGCGCCAGCACTCGGAAAACGCGCTCGATGTCGCGCGCTTTCTCAAGGCGCACCCGCTCGTCAGTTGGGTCACTTACCCGGGCCTGCCCGACGATCCGAACTACGCGCTCGCCGCGCGCTACCTGCGCCACGGTTACGGCGGCATCGTGGGCTTCGGCATCAAGGGCGGTCGCGAGGCCGGCCGGAAATTCATCAACTCCGTGAAACTGCTCTCGCACCTCGCCAACATCGGCGACGCGAAGAGCCTCGTCATCCATCCGGCGACGACGACCCACCAACAGCTCTCGCCCGACGAGCAGCGCGCCACCGGCGTGACGGACGATTACGTGCGACTCTCCATCGGCCTCGAGGACGTGCGCGACATCCGCGCGGACATCGACCAGGCGCTCCGGCAGGCCGCCACGACCGCAACGTGAAAAAATCCGCCGACAAACGCGCTGTGACAAAAATTTTCGGTGCGGAACAGATCGTGTTCGGCACCGACTGCGCGCCCGTCATCGCCAACGTGAACAAGTCGCCGATCATCGATGCGGACCGCCAGCGCATCTTCACCGAAAACGGCCGGCGCCGGCTCGCGTTGAAAGGCGTGGCGTGACGCCGCGCCGTCAATCACTTTCGGCCGCCCGTGCGGCCCGGCGTTTTTTCTGGCATCCTTTGGGACCGCGAGGAATTCGGCCGGGCCGTCGGGCGTGCCGATGTCCACGCTCTCGATCGCGCAGTGGCGGCTTGCGCACGGCGCGGCCGGTGGCGTGACTGGCCGGTGCGCCGCGCGGGGAACGATCGCCGCGCCTGCACCTCTAAGCACCGTCATGTCTTCCGCAACCCCACGCTCGCTCGCCATCATCGGCGGGGGCTTCAGCGGCACGCTGGTCGCCGTGCATTTGTTGCGGCGCGCTCCGGCCGGCACGCGGATCGTGCTGATCGAGCGCCGGCTTTCCGTCGGCCGCGGCGTCGCCTATGGCACGGAGTGCGAGCAGCATTTGCTCAACGTGCCGGCGGCGCGGATGAGCGCGCTTCCGGATGAACCGGAACATTTTCTCGCGTGGGCGCGCGCGCGGGCGGGGCAGCCGGGATTTCCCGGGCGCGTCGAGCCGTCGGATTTTTTGCCGCGGCCACTTTACGGCGACTACGTCGCCTCGGTTCTCGCCGACGCGCGGCAGCAAGCGGCCGGGGGCGTGGAATTCGAAATTTTCACCGGCACGGCGGTGGACTTGGAGGACAAGAATGACGGCGGGCGCTTTACACTCTCCGACGGTCGCACGATCGACGCGGATCGCGTGGTGCTGGCGCTCGGCAACCTGCCCGGCGAATATCCGATCCGCCGCCCGCTGCCGTTTTACCACGGGCCGCGTTACGCGCACATTCCGTGGCAGCCGGATGCGCTCAACGGCATCGGCGAAAACGACGACGTGCTGCTCGTCGGCGCGGGCCTCACTGCGATCGACGTGATCGTGCAGCTCGACCGGCGCGGTCATCGCGGCATCGTGCACGCGCTTTCGCGGCGCGGCCTGCTGCCGCTCGTGCATCGGCCGGGCCTGGCGCCGTATCCGGCGTTCCTCGCGGATGAGCCGCTGCCGGCGACGGTGCTCGCATTGTTGCGGCGGTTGCGCGCGGAGGTGGGATCGGCGGCGGAGAAAGGCATCGACTGGCGCGCTGTGCTCGACGCGATCCGTCCGCAGACGCCGGCGCTGTGGCAGGGATTTTCGGATGCGGAGCGCGCGCGTTTCATGCGGCACGCCCGGCCGTATTGGGAAGTTCACCGCCATCGGATCGCGCCACCGGTCGCGGCGACGGTCGAGCGGCTTGCGGGCGAGGGGCGGGTGAAATTCCACGCGGGCCGGTTGCAGAGCCTGCGCGAGGTCGAAGGCGGCGCGGCGGCGATTTTCCGCCGGCGCGGCACGGAGGATATCGTGGCGCTACGGGTCGCGAAGGTCATCAACTGCACCGGCCCGCGCACGGATTATTCGAAATACCAGCATCCGCTGTTGATCAATCTGCTCGCGCGCGGACTGATCGACCACGATCCGCTCGCGCTCGGACTCAACGCGCTGCCCGACGGCTCGGTGCTCGCCTATCGCGCCGGGCCGGTCGGCTGGCTCCACACGCTCGGCGCGCCGCTCAAGGGCGTGTTGTGGGAGTGCACCGCCGTGCCGGAAATCCGCGCGGAGGCGGCGGCGCTGGCCGAGCGGTTACTCGCCGGAGTGTGATTGCGCGGCCTTGGACCAGCGGTAAAAACTCGCGCCGAACGCCGTGATCCCCACGCACACGCTCACGAGCTGCATGCTCACGCCGGCGAGCAGTTGGTCGTCGGCTGCCGTGAAGCTCGCGAAGAGCCGCGGCGCGTATTCGTAGGTTGGGTAAACGATGTCGTGGGAAAACGTCAGGTAGGCGAACACCGGCGTCATCGTGATCACGCCGAAAAAAAAGTAGAGCATCTGCGCCGGCGGGCTGATCGGCGGCACGACGCGCGACGGGCTGTGCATCGGCCACCAGTAAAGCAGCGCCGCGCCGAAGAACATCAGGTGCTCGACCACGTGCACCACTTTGTCCTGCAACGCCCACTCGTAAAGATACGGCATGTGCCAGAGCGATACGACCAGGGCGAAGATCACGAGGCAGATCGAAGGGTGAAAAAAGAAGCGGCCCAACTGCCGCAGCGCCCGCTGGCCGAGCAGGGGATCGACCATCCACGACGTCAGTCCGCCGAGGAAAAACAGCGGCACGACATAAATCAGGATGTAATGCTGCAGCATGTGCACGCTGAACAAAAACCGCTCGCCGATCTGGTCGAGCGGCGAACCGACCGCGAGGTAGAAGACGGTGAGCGCGCCGTAGAATTTCCACGCCTTCGCGCGGGGAAACGCTTCGCCCGGCGGCGCGAGCCGCGCGCGCAACGGCCCGGCGCAGATTGCCCAGAGCCAGCCGAGCAGCACGAGGCCGCCGACGAGGAACGGTTCGTTGTGCCAGTGGCGCCAGTCGATCATGAAAAAGGAAACGGCGGCCCAACGGCCGCCGTTCGTAAAGCACAAAAAATTTCGGGCGACTTCAACTCAGCTCCGTCACGAAGGCGGACGGAGCGTCCGTCGTAGAGGCGGCGCTCAGCGGTTTGCTGGCCTCGGAACCGAACAGCTGGAGCAGCGCCCACATCGTGCCGCCGGCGAGCACCATGCCGATGAAAAAAAGGATCGTGCAGAAAACCTTGTCCCACCGCAGGTGCATGAAAAAGAAAATGACGAACATGAATTTCACGGTGGACAGAATCACCAGTGCGGTGACGAGCGACCATTTGATGAAGGGCAGGCCGATGGCGACGATTTCGGCGCCGGTGATGACGGCGAGAAGCATCGCGATCTGCACGTAAATCCAGAATTTGCTTTCCTCGACGCTGTGGCCGGGGGCGTGGGCGGTGGCAGTGGTGACGTCGCTCATGGGATCAGAGGTATTCGAGCAGATAGACGGCGGTGAAGATGACGATCCAGACGATGTCAACGAAGTGCCAGTAAAGGCCCATCGTCTCGACGTCGATGGCGTTGTGCTGGTCGAATTGAACCGGGCCGGACTGGCCGGCGAACCAGCGCAGCGCGCCGAAGCACACGAGGAGGCCGGCGATCACGGCCCATTGCGCGCCGGCCACGGCGCCAAAGGTGCCGCCGGTGAAGCCGTGTTCCTGAAAACCCCAGACGAACGAGAGCACGAGTTTCATGCCGAGCAGGATCATCGCGATCAGGGCGACGGCGTGGAGGATGTTGCCGAGCCACGGATGGTCGCCGGGCTGCGGCTCAGCGGACTTGAACGAGCGGACATACATCAGGCAAAGCCAGAGCACGCCGATGGCGACGTGCGTCCCGTGCGTGCCGGTGAGGGTGAAGAACGTCGTGCCGAGGATGCTCCCGGTGATCGTCATGTGTTTTTCGAATACGAAATTGTTGAATTCGAAAACCTGGCAGCCGAGGAAGATCGCGCCGAAGAACGCCGTCGTGAGCAGCGAGAAGCGCATGCTCTTGAGGTTGCCTTTCTGGATCGCGTTCACGGCGAGCGCCATCATCAACGACGACATCAGCAGGATGAACGTCGAGAACGAGGTCAGCGGCACGTCGAAGACATCGCGCGGCGACGGATTCCCGGCGGGCGGGTGCAGCCGGTAGATCAGGTGCGTCGAGATCAGCGTGCCGAAGAACATGCAGTCCGATGCGAGAAACGCCCACATGAGGAGCTTCTTGTTCGGAATGCCCGTGGACGTGGTCGGGTCGTGATGGTGGTCGATGGTCGCGGCGGCGGCGTGGCTGCTCATGGAAAAGGTGGAAGTCGAAAATTTTTAGTGATGGCCGGCGGGTTCGTCGTGCTCGATGGGTTTGCCGTCGGCACCGAGGTGCAGGTGGTAGCCTTCGGCGCCTTCGAGCGACCAGAGATAAATGCCGACGAACATGATCGCGCCGCCGACGAGCGCGACCGCGAGCTTGGCGTGAATGCCGGGCGCGGGGTTCGAGTTCATCCCGCTCACCGCCCAGGCGCCGATCACGATGCCGACGCTGGTAAGGAGCGGATAAACCGACGAGAACGGCATGTGAATGCCGCCGTGGGCCTCGTCGTCCTTTGCGTGCGCGGCCTTTTCCTTCGCGATCTCGTCCTGGTGGTGCTTCTCATACCAGAAGGCATCGCGCGCGTGGACGGTGGGGATGACGGTGAAATTATACTCCGGCGGCGGATTCGGGATCGACCACTCGAGCGTGCGGCCGCCCCACGGATCGCGGCCGACTTTCTCGCCCTTGTAGTAGGTGTAGATCATCGCGGTGAAATAGATCGCGATGCCGACGCCGAGGATCAGCGCGCCGATGGTGGCGATGAAATTGGCGGTGTTCCAACCCATGTTGCCGTCGTAGGTGAAGGTGCGGCGCGGCATGCCGTTCAACCCGAGGAAGTGCATCGGGAAAAACGTCGTGTTGAAGCCGATGAAGATCACCCAGAACGAAAGCTTGCCCCAAAATTCGCTGACCCGTCGGCCGAAGATCAGCGGGAACCAATACTGGATGCCACCGAGCAGCGCGAAGATCGAGCCGCCGATGAGCACGTAATGAAAGTGGGCGACGACGAAGTAGCTGTCCTGCTGCTGCGCGTCGGCGGGCGCGGCGGAGTGCATGATGCCGGAAAAGCCGCCGATCATGAACATCCAGATGAAGCCGAGCGCGAACATCATGGGCGTGCGCATCTGGAGGTGGCCGCCCCAGATCGTGCCGATCCAGTTGAAAATTTTCACGCCGGTGGGCACCGCGATCGCCATCGTCGCGAGCGAGAACGCCGCGGTCGCGACCGTGCCCATGCCGGTCGTGAACATGTGATGGCTCCACACCGCGAAGCCGAGGAAGCCGATGCACGCGCCCGAAAACACGACGATCGGGTAGCCGAAGAGCGGCTTGCGCGAGAACGTCGGCAGAATTTCGGATACGATGCCCATCGCGGGCAGGATCAGAATGTAAACCTCCGGATGGCCGAACACCCAGAACAAGTGCTGCCAAAGGATTGGCATGCCGCCGTTGGAGACCTCGAAGAAGTTCGTGCCGAACTGGCGGTCCATCATCAGCTCGACGAGCGCGATCGTGATCGCGGGAAACGAAAGGATGATGAGAAACGACGTGACGAGCGTCATCCACGTGAATACCGGCAGGCGCATCATCGTCATGCCGGGCGCGCGCAGGTTGATGATCGTGACGATGAAGTTCAGCGCGGCGGCGATCGACGCGACGCCGAGGAGCTGCAGGCCCATCACCCAAAAATCGATCGAGTGGCGCGGGATGAACTGCTTCGTCGTGAGCGGCGCGTAGCCGAACCAGCCACCGTCGGGCGCGCCGTCCTTGAGGAACCAGCCGATGTTGATGATGATCGCGCCGGCGACGAACGTCCAAAGCGAAAACGCGTTCAGCCGCGGGAACGCGACGTCGCGCGCGCCGATCTGGAGCGGCATCACGAAATTGAAGAACGCGGCGCCGAGCGGCATGACGGCGAGGAAGATCATCGTCGTGCCGTGCATCGTGAACATCGTGTTGTATTGCTGCGCGGTCAGCAGGGTGTTGTTCGGCACCATGAGCTGTAGGCGGATCAGCAGCGCCTCGAAGCCGCCGACGAGAAAGAAAAACAGCGCGAACGCGCCGTAGAGGAAACCGATGCGCTTGTGATCGACCGTGGTCAGCCAGCTCCAGAGGCCGGTCTTTGCGGTCGGGCGCCAGAGCACGAACGATTTGGCCGGGGCCTTCGGCTCGTGCGGGATGAAATGGGATTTAACCGTGGCGTCCATGGATGAAAATTATTTCAGGCTTTGCAGGTAGGCGACCAGGGCGTGGGCTTCGTCGTCGTTCACGGTGATGTTGGTCTCGACCTTGCCGTCGGCATCGACGGTCACGAAGCCCTTCATCGCGCCGATGCCGAGATACATGTGGTTGCCGGGCTTCACGTCGCCGGGGTGCGTGACCCAGCGGGCGAGCTGCTCGGAGTTGTTCTCGAGCAGGCCCGCGGCAATCGTGGTGCGCGCGCCGACGTGCGTGAGATCGGGCGCGGTGGTGCCGATGCCCTCGTGGCCGCGGATCGTGTGGCAGGTGATGCAGTTTTTCTGCTGGAAAATTTTCCGGCCCTTCGCGATGAGCGCGGGATCCTCGCCCTTTTCGGGAAACTGCTTCGCGCGCCAGGCTTCGAGCGGGTTGAGGTCGAACTGATCGGTCCAGCCTTTTTCGTTGCGCTTCCAGTCGGTGCGGAGCGCGGCGAACTGCGCCTTCGCCTGGCCGGCGTCGGCGGTTTGCGCGCGCGGGGCGACGGCGCGGGCGGGTGCGGTTTGCTGGTCGAGCCACTCGTTGAATTCCTTCGGGCCAAGCGCGATCACGCGAAAGCGCATCACGGCGTGCGAGTCGCCGCAGTATTCCGCGCACTGGCCCCAGAAGTAGCCGGGGTTGTCGGCCTTCAGCCAGAGGAAATTCGCGCGATTCGGAATCATGTCCACCTTGCCGGCGAGTCGCGGCACCCAGAAACTGTGGATCACGTCGGCGCCGCGCAGGTCGATGCGCACCGGGCGGCCGCTGGGGATGACGAGTTCGTTGGCGGTCACGAGTTCGCCGACGTTCTTGATCTGCTCGTTTGGATATTCGAAACGCCACCACCACTGGTAGCCGGTGGCGGTGACGTTGTAGGCGTTGTCCTTTTCCGCGACGGGCACGTCGTAGGTGAACCAAATGCCTTTGAGCGTCGGGACGGCGATCACGACGAGCGCAAAGATCGAAGCGCCAATCAGGCCGAGCTCGATCAGCGGGTTCCCGTGGCCCTGCGGCGGTGGCTCGGCATGCTCATCCGCAGTCGTGCGGGCGCGGAATTTGATCGTTGCGTAGGCCAGCACACTCCCGACGAGCACGAAAATGATGAACGTCACCCAGCACGTCACATAAAATATCTCGAGCTGGTTGCGGGCGACGGGGCCATCGACGTTGATAGTGGACTGGGGGCCGTCCATGCGCCAGAAATTGAGGTCGCAGCCGCTGAGAAGGGCGACTCCGCCGAGCGCGAGCGCGGCGCGGCTCCAGCGGCCAAGGCTGGATCGCCCAGGCAGGCAGGTGGGAGGAAAGGTCAAACGCATGTGTGCAGTCGGGAAAGACGGGAAATTTTTTGCGGCAATGGCGCTCGAAACAGTCTGGGAAGGGCTAGCCATTTCAAGCCATAATCCTCATTTATTGCCTTCCGCTGTGCATTTTTTGTTCCGCTGCCGAAAGGTATTAGCTGCGCGTTAACGCTGCGTGCGGGAAAGTTTTCCGTGCCTTCAGGTTTGCCTTTCAAATCCGGGTCGCTGACGTTCCCGCCCCATGAAATTTCAAGCCCTCCTTGTAACGGTTATTGCTGCGCTGGCCGCGTTTGGCTGCGGCAAACAGGATTCCTCGTCAGGCGCCGCCGCGCCGGCTGCCACCGCCGCGCAAGCCGGTCCCCGCACGATCGAGATCACCGCGGGCGACGCCATGAAATTCAACATCACCGCCATCGACGCCAAGCCCGGCGAAGAGCTGAAGGTGATCCTGACGAACATCGGCACGCAGCCGAAGGAAGTCATGGGCCACAACTGGATTTTGCTCAAGGCAGGCACGGATGTCGCCGCGTTCGACGCCGCGGCGGTCACGGCGAAGGCAACCGACTACGTGCCGGACGCACTAAAGGACGAGATCATCGCGCACATCCCGCTGCTCGGGCCGCGCAAGTCCGACGAAGTCACCTTCAAGGCGCCGGACCAGCCGGGCGAGTATCCGTTCCTGTGCAGCTTCCCCGCGCACTATCAGGTCGGGATGAAGGGGACGCTGACGGTGCACTGAGCCGCGGCGCCGGAGCGAATTCGCCCTAGCGCAGCAGACCCTCGCGCAGAAACAGCGTGCGCTGCGCTTTCTTCGCGTGGGTTGCGCTGTGCGTTACGAGCACGAGCGCCGTGCGCGTCTCGGCGCACAGCCCCAGCAGCAGCTCGATCACCGCGTCGCCCGTGCGCTCGTCGAGATTGCCCGTTGGTTCATCGGCGAGCAGGAGCTGCGGCGAATTCATCAACGCCCGCGCGACCGCCACGCGCTGACGTTCACCGCCGGAAAGCTGCGAGGGCAAATGCGCCGTCCGCTCCGCGAGTCCGACCCGCGCGAGCAATTCCTTCGCGCGCGTGCGCTCGGCCGCGCCGGGAACGCCCAACATCCGCGCCGCCATCAGCACATTTTGAAACGCGTCCAGCTCCGGGATCAGATAAAACGCCTGGAACACCATCCCGAGAAACGCCGCCCGCCGCCCCGCATCCGCCGGCGCGCCCGCCCACGCGAGCGAGCCGGTTTCGGGCGCATCGAGCCCGGCGAGCAGGTTGAGCAGCGTCGATTTGCCCGAACCGGATTCGCCGCGGATCGCCACGCTCTCGCCCGCCGCGACATCGAGATCGACGCCGCGCAACACCTCCAGCCGCTGCGTGCCGCTGAGATATTTTTTTGTCAGCCCGCGCGCCGTGAGAATCGGGAGCAGGGCGGGAATCCCGCTGGCGCTGCTTTGGGTTTCACTACTCACTGCGCAGCGCCTCCACCGGCTTCAACCGCGCCGCCCGCCACGCCGGCAGCAGCCCGGCGAGCAGCGAAATCACGATCGTCATCACGACGATCAGCGCGATGTCCGATCCCGCCGTGTGTGCGGGCAGTTCGCGGAATTGATAAAAACGCTGCAGCACCTCCTCGCGCTGCGTCACGCGCGCGATGCCGAGCACGATCTGGTTGCGCACCGCGAGCGACGCGAACCCGAGCGCCAGCCCGAGCCCCGTGCCGAGCGCGCCGATGAACAGCCCCTGCGCGCAAAAACACGCCGCCACGTGCCGCGGCTTGCCACCGA
>Ga0265314_10006506_pt1 | contig 10325 bp, 11 predicted proteins | sample 4126metaG_FD_203106 | JGI IMG/M metagenome (GOLD analysis project Ga0265314, IMG submission 203106) | Rhizosphere microbial communities from Carex aquatilis grown in University of Washington, Seatle, WA, United States - 4-1-26 metaG | ecosystem: Host-associated > Plants > Roots > Rhizosphere >... | reverse complement strand
CCCGTGCCAAATCCATCCGAAGCAATGCCTCCCGCACTTCGATCTCCACCCGCTTTCGCAACTGGGCCAGTTGCAACTCCTGTTGACGAACGACGGTTATCACTTCTGCACGCTGCGACTCCCGTCTGCCTCCGTCAAGAATCGGTATTCTCAGCGTGACTCCGGCGTCGTACGTGCCCGTCGAATTGGGAATACTGGTTCCCGTCGATCCACCATCCACATACCCATCCAGAGTGGGGAGCCGCTCCGCGTGGATTGCAGCATCGTTGAGACGCGTCGCTTGCAGTTTCTTTTGCAGAGTCAGAATCTCACTGCGCGATTGGAGCGCCGTTGCCACGGCCTGGTCGGCCGGAATCATATCCTGCGCCGCATACGTCAACGGGTCCGTCAACTCGAGTGGCGTGTTCAGATCCCTGTTCATCGCGTTGAGTAGTTCGATCTCCGTGCGGGCCTTTTCCAACTGGGCCTTCAACAGATCTTGTTTGGCCGCGGCCACATCGATCCGGGCCTGGGCAACGTCCACACCCAGCGCCTGACCTTCGCCGTTGCGATTGCCAATCTCCTTCAAAGTCGATTCCGCCGTCACAATCAGAGCCTGCGCTGTCTCGACAGACGACCCATCGCGCTGGGCCTGAAGATAGAGCCGCGCCACTTGTGCGACGATCTGATCGCGCACTTCGTCCGTTTCGCTCTGTGCCGCCACGATTCCGGCGCGCGCGGCATCTCTGCGGTGCATGCTTTCCCGGTCGAACAGACTTTGCCGGACATGAATCTGCGACTCCAGCAACTCGAACGGGCCCGCCGTCTGCGGAAACGTGAAGCCCGGCACGTGTACCGACTGAAAGCCGAACACATCCAGGTTGAGCCGTTCATTCACCGCATTGAAGGAATAATCGACGTTGGGTTTGATCGTGGCCTGCGCTCCGCGTAATCTCGCCTGGGCTGCCGCCACAGACTGATCGGCCACATCCACCGCCAGATTCCCGTGCGGCGATAAGGCCAGCTTGATAGCGTCAGGCAAGGTCAGGGACAGTTTTGGCAGAGGCTTTTCCTGTGCGCAAATAGGGTTCAAATGCCAGACGAGCAACAGAAGCGGCAGGCTCACGAGGGGAGTTTGCATGAATCCTTAGAAATCTAAACTAGCATGAAAATCTGGAACAATACATCAATTCGCAGTCGCAGGGATCTACCGTGCCTTTCGCCAAATTGCCGCCTGGGAGGTGAAAACAGTCCCGCGGCCCGGCGGCGATGCACTTCGCAGTACCCTGTCCTTCGCCAAAACTCTGAACTTTCTCTGAATCAGGCAGTTAAAGAACGCATTTCTCGGAATGTTTCTCCGTGGAAATCCAGAGTATGATACGCGCCTGTGGGTCATCTGAACGATCTTCGCGAGATCAGCTTCAAGCCATATTGGGTTTTGCGACGGAATCGGATGTGGCGGATTCGTAGCTGTTAAAGCACTCAAAAGCCACAGAGATCCACAGGCGTATCCTGTCATGCGCTAAGTCTTTCAACGGAAAGCACTTATTTCCAACAGATTATTGCTCTGTATTGGACTCCTTAGGATGCTCTTGGAAGACTTAATGGCGGAGAGGGAGGGATTCGAACCCCCGATACCCTTACGAGTATGCCTGATTTCGAGTCTGTTCTAGGTACTACAAATCCCCAATGTTCATGCACATTTCGCGAGTTCAACTTTAGCCGGTGTCACTTTTGGTGCTACTTGTTGTTTCCTGTTGCTTCCGCTTTTCAATAACCGGGTCGGTGGCAGAGCATAAAATCGACCAGGAATTCGCGTGTCGAAAATGCCCATCCTCCTTCCATCCAGTAATTCTCTATCTAGCCATATTTTCAATTGTTTAGCGTATATAAGTCCCACAACATTCTGCGAGAAAACATACCACTATTTTCTTGCAAGTGTGGTCAATGATCCGCATGGAACGAAGAGTAGCCAGACGGCCTTGTCTTTTAGACTGCGCCAAGCTCTTGTGAGAGATGCGCCAACCACTTTTGTTTCAGTGATCGTTCAACCTCGCTCGTCTAAAGAAGCACAGTGAATTCGAGTCAGGTCTATCGATTGAGAATCGTCAATATTCATGCACCTTTCGCAAGTACGACTTCAGCCGGTGTCACTTTTTTTGCCACTTTCGGAATCCGCTTTTTAATAACCGGGTCGGGTGGCAGAGCGTGGGAGCTCTTGTCAATAACCGGGTTGGATATGTTCCGTTTCTTATTATGCGGGTCAGCTGGCAGAGCGTAAAAGCTCATGGCGGCGCTGATGGCCTTGGCGTTCACCTCCGGTTGTAGATGGGAATAACGCATCACCATTCCGGCCCCGGAATGGCCGAGGTATTTGGCGACCGCGGCGAGCGGAACGCCGGACATCACCCATCGACTTGCCGCCGTGTGCCGTACGTCGTGAAAGGTGAAGTCTTTCACGCCGGACGCTTCGAGCGCGCGCAGGAACCAGTACCTCATTTCATACAGCGGCTTGCCACTGCGGTTGGTGCAGAGCGGGGCACCTTTCTCTTTGCCAGCCGCCATCGCGCTGTAGGCGGTGACAGCCATAGGTGTCATCGGCACAAACCTGACCTTGGGTTTGCGGGAGTCCTTGGTTTGGTGGATCTTGATCATCCCCGTCTGCGGGTTGTAATCACCCACCTCGCCCCGAAGAACTTCCGATGTGCGGGCTCCAGTGTGGAGGGCCAGAATAAAGACGTTCAGATAGTCCGGATATCGTTCACGAAGCTGCTTTGAGATTGCTGCTTCCTCTTCTTGCGACAGGAAGCGCACCCTGGAATTGTCTTCCTGGCGACGGGTGATCCTGCCCCAAGGCTTGAGCGTGAGCTTCTTGGTTCCTTCCGGGCCGGCCACGGAATAGATCAGGGAGAATGCGGCGACGTACCTGTTGCGGGTTGTGTCGGACCATTCATGTTCTTCGGCCTGCTCATCGAGCCAGTCCAGAACTTCCTGACGGGTGATTGACTCAGCTTCCCGCTTGCCGAATGCTGGCAGCATACGATTGAACTTCATAGCGGTGTCGTATGCGTGGGCCGCAGTCCGTTCCGATTTGAGGTGTTTGTTGGCATCATCGACAAGTTCGGCGAACGTGACCTTTTGTTGCCGCGGCTCCGATGTTTTTGGCAGTGTGCCCGCATCTACCTGAATGTGACGAACTCCGAGGCGGTTCTTGGCAGCAGCCAAACTGCCGACCTTTTCCCGGCGTATCTTTCCCTCAGCGGTAAAACGAATCCAGTAAATCCCGCTCCCAGGAACCTTCTCGAAGATCCCCATCGGCAGCTTCGTTTTCTTGGTAGCCATGGTCCGCCCTCACTGTCCAAGCGTCTACTAAACCCGATTCAAATTTCATTTATCGCGTCGAACTCGAATAGAGTATCTCTGTCATCTCCTCAAGAGGGTGGGATACTTATTTTTTCGTAGTTCCTCAATCGCCCGGTCTGTTTGCTTCCAGGGATCGCCCTTGATCCTAGTAATGAGAATAGTCCAGATGCTCTCGAATGCGGCCACAGCATCGTCCTCATGAAACTTGATGCCGGGAGGTAGAAGCGGTCCGATGTCCTCGGTTAGGCTGTGCGTCAGCTTTTCCAACATTCTTTGTTCGGCATTCGCGCGGGTGATCGGCTTGCCGTCAAGCGCCAGATAGTGATCGAAGCAATCAAGAAGCATGTCGGGGTTCATGGAAAGCTGCTGCAAGCCCATGTGGAGGTCGAAGAGATCGCGATTCTTGCGGCGCTGCAAGAGCGCGCGCAGCTTCGTCGCGAAGAGTTCTTCAGGCGCAAATGACGCTATGTTGGCTGTGGCCTGAAACCAGCCGTTCTCAACTGCAAAAGGATATTGCTGGATACCGAGTACGCTGTCGTGCTCGCGGGTATTGATCTCCACCTTGACCTTCAAGGTGGTATCTGGCTGGGCCTCGGGCGCAAACCGAAAGAGGAAGTGCATCGAGTGGCCCGCTTGTTCGCGCTTGCAGTCACCGAGCCACGACAAGGCCTCACGAACGGCGTTGGCGGTTGCGCCGATTTGCTCGGCATGTGTCTGTACCAGGTCGATGTCTTCGGAGTATCGAAGCGGCTGCTTGAGGAGCAGTTTATGGATGGCGGTGCCGCCGCGAAACGCAATCTTGCCCGCCAGCGCTGGCGCATTGAAGAGATCACACAGAGCGCGACTGATAATCAAATCCTGCTCGACCTGCTGTGAGGTGGGCCAGGGAGCTTTGTTGCTCCACTCCTGAATGTAGGATGCGGGGATCAAAAATCGGCCTCCACGGGTTCATTGATGATGAGCTTCCACTTGGTGACGCGAGGGGCTTCTTCAGCGAGTGAAGCGATCAGTGGTTTGACGGATGGGTCGAGGGGCAATGAAGTCTTGGCTGCCTTGACGAAGGGTTCAAGCGCGCCGGCCTGTGACCCATACCCAGCCTCATCGAGCAGGTATCCAAGGCGGCGAACGGAAGAATTTTCGTAGACCGCTGCGGCTTCGGCGAGCTTGCGGGTGTCGGCCTGTTCTCCGATGTCCTTAACGATCTGGGCAAGTCCGTTGATGCCTGCCGACTTGTGGAAGTAACGTGCGCAATCGAGAAGGGTCAGCTCAACTCCGGCTACTTTCGCGAAGCCAGCTTCACTCTTCATGCTTCCGAGCCAACCGGGCTGGTTGACTTGTGCGAATGCTGCTGGGGACTGATAGACAAACTGTAGCCGGTGACGGCCGATTTCAAAGTTACGAAGCTGCTTCGGAACGATCACCTGGAAGGTCATGGCCGACTGATGCGAGGAGCCGTGAAAGGCCGCTGCACGGAGCAGCGAGATGCGGTAGTCAATTCCCTGATACTTCATGAGCGGATCGATCCAACGGGCCGGGTCCGGCGCGCCCGCAACACGATCTTCTGGGCGCAGGATCAGATAAAAGCCGTGGCGGAGGTTGGCCACGCGCTGTTTTTTGGCCATACGGCCAATGGCCGCCTTCAGCGCGAGCGGAGACAGGCGCAGCTCCGCCAGCGCCTCCTCGCGGGTGAAGTGGGCGCGCCCGCGAACGAGTTGAGCATCGAGATATTCGTCGAGCCTTGCCATTCCCATATTGTACGCGAAAAGCTACGAAAGTCGCATCTTTTTGAATATAATTCGGGATAGGGCTGAAAATCGCAAGTTGGGTACCCCCGCGAACGCCCGGCGCTATCGACAAGTCGGCATCAGCCGTGGGTGAGGCAAAGTGGCGAGGCGGACTCAACGCCAAAAGCATTTGGTCCTCACCAACATTTACCCTGCTTCAGTTTGTAGAAGGTGAGAGACCATGCACCGCGTGATTGACACGCTTTCGAAGGCTGCTCGCCTGAGCTGCGGTGAGAAGTCCTTCCCGGAGTGCGTCGGTGATGGCCTGTCTGGCGATGTCGGTCCGGTGCGTTGTCGAGAGAACATCCATGACCGCGCGTTCTACCGAAGTGACCGGCATTCCCTCATGCTGGCTGATCTCCTGCGGCGAGAGGTTGGCCCGATGAATCACGATCCATTCGGGGTGCTCCCGCCGTAACCGCGCCGACATCGGAACAGTAAGGTGAATACGCGCTGGGTTCACGTCCGAGATGCCATAGAGCAGCAAGGCCGTTTCATGAGACAGGGCGACTCGCTCCGGTCCTTGACTTGCCTGTGCCCACAGGACAGCTTCGCGGTACTGGGCAAGCCGGTCTGCCGGAAAGTGTGCGATCCGGTAGACCCCTCTGCTCATGCGCTCCAACCGGCCACGTTGTGCGAGCCGTACCAGCACAGAATCCTGAATCCCCTGGGCACGTGCGTCTTTGGACGTGAGCAGGCCATCATGCTCTTCGGCAAGTGCATACAGCTCGTCCATGCGAGTGCGTGGCATGAATAGAGTATCCAGCCGCAGTGCTGCAATGTCAATATCATTCCAAAATAGAACTATAATGACATAGGACGCATTGGATGGTCGCAATTGGGAATGTAGCTGTGATTTGAATCACGGTGACTTCCGGTTGGCCGGTGATTCAGGCGGAGCGGCACCAAACTCCCCGAAAACAGTCGAAAAGCCGACCTCCCGGTACTCAAGACCTAGCGATCTCCATCCGCAAGCGTCTTCTCGCCCCGGATCGCGGCAAGGGCCACCTTCGACTTGAACTCCGCTGTGTGGTTCCTGCGTGGACGTCGGCTCATCGAATCTCCTCTTTCCAGCCATCTTAGGCTGCAACAGAACAGATCCTCCACCTATACCCCTGTCCATTTTTGCGGAACCGGCTCTCGCTATGGTACGTTGGCTGATACCGTTTTTCGGCTTGCAAACTCGTTCCCGAGCAGTACAATTTCATCGATTCAGAGCTAGACAGGGAGATTACCGCTTAATGCCAACACGCTCTTCCGGGATTCGCATAAAGAACTTCGGACAAATGGATGAGCGATTCTATCGAGGAGCACAGCCCCGGAAGAACGATTTCAAGCATTTGGCAGCGCTTGGGATTAGTACCATTATTGATCTTCGTGAGAGGACGGATCGCCGCGAACAAACTCAAGTGGAGGCTGTTGGAATGCATTATGTGAGCATACCGATGAACGCGACTGATTGCCCCCGCTTAGAACAGACCAATGCTTTCTTAAAGATCACAAGCGAGGTGATGGGCAAGTTCTTTGTGCATTGTGCTGGAGGTCGCCACCGGACAGGAGTGATGGGTGCAGTATATCGGTCCACGAATAGTCGTTGGAATTTTGATCGGGTCTATTCTGAAATGCTTTTATACGGCTTCTATACGCGGTGGGGGCACGGCGCTCTGAAGACTTTTGTCGAAGACTACTCGCGACGACAAAGAAGCGGCGCGTGCAGTCGCGGGCTCGCTGAAACTTGGTCTACCGATGCCAACTCTCGTTGCGAAGAAGCCTAATCATGTAAAGGAGATTCATGTTCGCTCTGATAGGATCGGGAGGGTTCATAGTCTCGGTGCTCGGCATAGCGTTTTTCTCGTGGTTAATCCGGTCTTTCGCCGAATCGGATTATGAGCCATTTCTCGTGCACTTGACATTTTTCGCATTTGCCGGCCAGCTTATTCGAACTGGCGAACTGATCAGAGAACACAACCCCGATATGCCCCTAGTTCTTTCGCTTCTGTTGTTCGCGGCGATTATGGTCTTGCTTCAGAATGCCGTCCTTCGATTTCAGTCCGCCCGGACGCTTGAGCACTATAAAGCCGTTCTATTCAAATACTCAAACAAAGCAAATTCTACGGACGTTGAGCATTGGGCTCCAGTCCTCGTACGAATAACCGGCGTTGATTTTTATCCTGAATTTTACATGAAATTGAATACGGGGCTTGGTAGTGGACCACGCGAGAAACTGAGACGGGAAGGTGTTTCAATCGTGCCAGGCGATCTCTTTAATTGCGGCGAAACATCGATTAATTCTGAGGCGCTCATGGTTCCACCAGAGGGACGAAGATTCCTCTGGCGCTGTTATGTTTTAGTTTGCATTTCATCGTGGGTTGTTTTTATCGGTTGTCTCCTGGTTCCAAGGAACATATGATGTCCCATTCCCCAACTCAGATAAGCATGACAACCCGTTGTCTCCGGATCATCCCTTCTGCTGTTTCGGGCGCGCGCGTTCTGATAGCTGCACTGTTAATCCTCATGATCGACCGTTGGCCCGACTCGATGCTGATTGCAGCTTGTGTCGGAGTTCCTCTCGTGTTCGTCTTGGATGCAATCGATGGAATCCTTGCGCGCCATCTCCACTGTCAAACGCTAACAGGCAGTTTTGTTGACATAGCGGCTGATAGAGCCGTTGAATTCATTTTCCTTCAACACTTCGTCGGGGCGGGCTTAGTACCGGGATGGTTCGTACTGATATTTTACTTCCGCATTTTGTTAACCGATGGCTGTCGGGTTCTTGCATTCCGCATGGACAGAGTCTCGGCAAACGGCATTCAGTTACCAAGTGCGCTCCGTCCTCTTGTGCTCTCAAAAGTGAGCAGAAGTGCGTATGGCGCCCTGAAAGGAATACTCTTCACCGTACTTATGTTTGGAATGCACCACGGTGATGCTTCGATATCATTGCCTGGGCGAGTGTTGATGTTTGGAGTGGCGGCATTCAGCATAGTGCGGGCGAGTCCAATAGTGATTACCTATTTTCCACTGATAAAGGATCTACTTGGGGCGGACTTGCTGACTTGTCCCCGGCCTAGTGGCTGCGAGGTGATTCCCTGGTCAACTAAAATCCTTTCCTGTCTCCAGTTGGGTTCGGACTTTTGTCTTGCGACTTGGCTTTTGCTGATCTTAAGATCCCGGTTGAGCTGAAGCTGAGGGATGCTGGTAAAGCCTTGTAGCGGGGCGCGAACCGTGCCGACGCTGCCTATCGGCAATGAGAATCTCAGCAGATCGACGATGAGGTTTCGCGCTCTCTGGTCAATCGGCAGGTGGCCCGCCCAATTGTTTCACTCTGGGCTCTCCCTCGATGGGTGGGAGGGCAGGTGGCCCGGCCAAGTGTTTCACTTCTGGTTCTCCCTCGATGGATCGTGCCCCATCCAAGCGGCGTCTTTTGCGGCTTGGGTGGGGAAGCACGAGCGTTTGCCCTGCGGCAAGCGCTCTCCCACAGGCAGCTGGCTCCCTCGCCGGAACGGTAAGCGTTCGAAGCTCCCCTCTTGACCGTGCGTCAGTGTCTAAGGCGGAAGTGTCCACTTATCTTTAAGTGGACACTTGTTGAGTGGATCTAAGCGGCCTGGGAGGGCTCGGCTTGGAGCGGGCGGCGATGTTCCAGGGTAGCAGTTCTTCGATGCGGCTGATGGGGTGGTCGGCGATGGTGGCCAGGACCGTGCGCAGATAGCAAGATCAAGTCTGGCGCGAAGCGGCAACTCGTCCATCGGGCGGGAAGACGGCGAAAAGTCGGCATCGGACCAGCTTTCAACGTTGATGGTCCAGGTATCGACTGGCCCGGCTATTCCTTCGTCTTGAGTTTGGCGTCGTTCTCGCGGATAAACGTCTCGATCTCAGGGGCGGCGGCAAGAATGCGGAGCCACTGTTCCTTGTAGAGCGTGACGGGAAAACGGCCCATTCCATAGAGGGACACCGCACCCTTCTCGCTGACCTTGAGGCTCAGCCCGCCTGTGTTCTTGTTCTTGAGCTGAGCGTTCTCTGCCCGCAGACGCTCCAACTCGGCTTTCAATTCCGATTCGCTCATCCTGTCTCTCCCAATCTGTCTATCGTTTCAACCGCTTCGTTGCACACTCGTCGCGGAAAGCCCGAAGGTTCCGCAGCCTTGGCCAGGAGCGCCTCGATGCGCTCGACTGCTAGCCGCCGAAGTTTGGGAGTACTGGCCCACTGCTCCATCCGGTCGCTGTCAGAGGTAAACTCAGGGGACATTGCTACCCACCTGTTCTCGTTCTCACGCGCAGCACGGAGTGCGGACTGGAGCGCGTCGGCGCTTTGTTCCTGTGAGCTATCCATCAGGGTTAAGTTTACAACTCCGTTGTGGTTCTTCCTCCGCAGTGGCCAACACTGCAATCCATCGTCTGGAGCGCATGGAGACAGTGAAGCTGACAACACGAGCAAAACGCGAGCGCGACTCCTGCAAGAAGGAGCTGCTCAACATTCTCGAAGAACCGGCAAAACATACCGGCTCTCTTTCGGAATGAGCAAATCACGTTGAGCGCTTCCAGGACCGGCGCGGTGGCCGAGTGACCGAGCCGAAGAAGAACTGCGACCAAAAACAAATCTCCCCAACGCAGGTATGCTCGTATCATGGAGAAATGGCCTTCAGCTTCATACACGCCGCCGACCTACATCTTGGCAGCCCTTTGGTTGGTATCGCCGCACGAGATCCAGAGCTGGCCGCTCGGTTGGCCACCGCTAGTCGCGAAGCCTTCACGGCGCTCGTTGACCAAGCCATCGCACGTCGCGTCTCATTCCTGATCGTCGCTGGTGACATCTACGATGGCGAATGGAAAGACACATCTATCGGACTGTTCTTCAATCGCCAAGTCTCCCGCTTGGTCCGTGCCGGCATCCTTGTCTATACACTTCGCGGCAACCATGATGCGGTGTCAGTCGTAACTCAGAGCGTTAGGTTGCCGGAAGGAGTTTTCGAGTTTCCATGGAAGTCAGCCCATACAGTTTTGCTCGACGACCTGAAGGTAGCGATCCACGGTCGTAGCTTCTCCAATCGGGCAGTCCCAGAAAACTTCGCGACATCGTACCCTGCTGCCCGCACTGGTTGGTTCAATATTGGTGTTCTGCACACGTCTTGCAATGGCCGCCCCGGTCACGATCCTTATGCTCCCTGTTCACTGGAGGATTTGGTGAGCAAGGGCTATCAATACT
>Ga0265314_10006504_pt1 | contig 10327 bp, 15 predicted proteins | sample 4126metaG_FD_203106 | JGI IMG/M metagenome (GOLD analysis project Ga0265314, IMG submission 203106) | Rhizosphere microbial communities from Carex aquatilis grown in University of Washington, Seatle, WA, United States - 4-1-26 metaG | ecosystem: Host-associated > Plants > Roots > Rhizosphere >... | reverse complement strand
GTGTAGGAGTAGTAGCCGGGATCGTTGGTGCCGCGCTTGGCTTCACCCGGCGCCACGGCCGGTGACTGGAAGCATTGCTTCTCCAGCATGTCCACGTCCTGCTCCAGCGTGATCTGGCCGGTGTGCATCTTGATCGAGCCGATCAGGCGGCAGTCGCGTAGCAGCGCATCGTTGAGCTGCGCCAGCCTTACCTTCGCATCGCCTTTGCTCAGGCCCTGCTCCAGCATCATCTGCTCGCTGTAATGCGCCCAGCCTTCGGTGGTGGTGTAGGAACCGGCGGTCTTGCGCACCATCGACCAGCCGGGATTGGCGCGATTGAACAGATACTGCGTGAAATGCCCCGGCAGCGATTCATGCACGGTCAGGTTCTGCAGGAAGGAGCGGTTGAAATAGGAAAGTAGCTTGTCCTGCCGCGCCTTGGGCCATGTCGGCTCCGGCGGCGTGATGAAGTAATAGGCCTTCGTCGCATGGGTTTCGAGCGCGCCGGGCGCATCGGTCTGCCCGAAGATCACCGCGCGCGCGAAAGGCGGTGTCGGCGCCACCTCCGGCAGCATCTGCGACGGCAGCGTGAGAATGTGATGCGCGCCGATGAAGTTCTGCAAACCCACCAGCCCGTTGCGCGCGTCCGAGATGAGATGCGCGGCATCGGGATGATCGGCCTCGACTTCATCCATCGCCTTGCCGGGATTCTTGGGATCGATGAGCTTTTCGGTGGCGAGATAGTCCGCGCGGTCCTTGGCCAGCTGCGCTTCGCCCGCGGCCAGAACTTTCTCGACCGGCACATCGACAAGATCGCTGGCGAGCAGCTTCTGCAGATTCTCGCGGCCCATCACGAAGGAGCCATGCGCGTTCGGTTTCTGCGCGACGAGCCATGCCTTGAAATCCTTCGCCGCGTCCACGGCGGCCTTGGTCGAATCCGCGAGCTGCTTCTGCAGCGCCGCGTCTTTCACGCTCTTGAACGCTTCGGGCACATCCTTGCTCAGGAAGCTGATGCCGCCGCCCAGATTGTCCAGCGCCACGTCGATGAACACCGGCGGCATGTTGGTGAGGTTGCGTCTGGCCTCGGCCAGCATCGCGGGAAAGAGCTTTTCGCGCGCGATGGTGTTCTTCATGCGCTCGGGCAGCGGCGCGAAATCGCGCTCGATGAGCTGGAACGCGGCGGTGGTCAGCAGGTTCACGTAAGTGCCCGGATCGTGCCGCCACAGCTGCACCGTCTCGTCTTCCAGAAGCGTCCGGTCGATCTCGCCCACCAGCACGTCGCGGTCGTCGCGGTCCGTCAGCGAGAGCTTGCTGCCGTCGATGGCTTTCAGTTTGGTTTCCGTATCCTTAAGCCGCGCGACCTCGCGCGTGACGGCGGCGGCGGAGACGTCGTCGAGCTGGTTGTCCCATTGATGCAGGCCGGTGCCGGTCGCGAAAGTGGGATGCGCCACCCATTGGGCGTCGAAAAACGCCTTCACCGTGGCCTGATAGGATGCCGTGGCGGAAGCCGGCGCCGCGTGGCCGGGTGACGCCAGAACCGCTGCCGAACACAACGCCAAAGCATGGATTGTTTTGAGACGCATGTTTCCCCCACCTGTTGAGGCGCTGAGCCTCGCACCGCAGGGCGCCGGATGACAACCCGCTGCGCTCCTCTATAGTGCCGATCACAAAAAATTGGGCCAGGGAACACCATGCCGGAGACATCCGTTCGCGCCGCCACGCGCGCCGATACCGTGCCGCTGTCGCAATCGCTGGCGCGCGCCTTCTACACCGATCCGGTGTTCAGTCATTTCCTGCCGGACGATTCCACGCGCCTGAAGAAGCTGGAATCGGTGATGGCGATTCTCTTCAAGCTCGGCCTGCCGCATGGCGCCTGCTATACGACGGCGAATTACGAATCCGTCACGCTGTGGCGTCCGCCGAATGGCTGGCATGTGCCGTTCACCGCCTACATCACCAACGGCCCGGCGCTGCTGTCGGCCTTCGGCGGCGGGATCTTCCGCGTGCTGGGCACGATGGACATGATGGAGAAAATCCATCCCCATACGCCGCACTGGTATCTGCAGACCATCGGCACCGACCCCGCGTTCCAGGGCAAAGGCTATGGCGGCGTCATCATGCGCGACCGGCTCAAGGCGGTCGATGACGCGCACATGCCCTGCTATCTGGAATCCAGCAAAGACACGAACATCCCCATCTATCAGAGCTTCGGCTTCAAGGTGACGGGCGAGATTCAAGTGCCGGACGGCCCCAAGATATGGCCCATGTGGAGAGACGCGCGATGATGCGCGCCTTCTCTGTCATCATCTGCGCCTGTGCCTTCGCGCTGGCGGCCATCGCACAGGATGCGAAACCGCGTGCCGATGCGGGCAGCGTACGGCCCATCGCGATCACCGGCGTGAAGGATGCCGGAGAAATCTGGATCGCGAACCTGCGCACCTATCCGGCCATGCTCGTTCCGGTGACGCAGCAGACCGACAAGGGCCCGATGAGCGCCACCTTCAAGGGCGCGCTGCTGTGGCAGGTGATTGATCGCGCGGGCTGGGTGAACGGCGCCGCGAAGAACGCGCAGATCCGTCATGTCATCATCGTCACCGGCAAGGATGGTTATGCCGCCGCGATCAGTGACGGCGAGATCGATCCCAAGCTCGAGAACAAGCAGGTCATCCTCGCCTATGAGAAGGACGGCAAGCCGCTGGATGCGCCGCGGCTCGTCGTGCCCGGCGATCTGCATGGGTCGCGTGGCGTGCAGGATGTGGTGAGCATCGCCGTCCAATGATCGACCACGTCTCCATCGCCGTATCCGATCTCGCCGACAGCGCGGATTTCTACGAGGCGGCGCTGGGGCCGCTCGGTTTCACAAAGCTGGTGGACCGTTCGCCGGCCACTATCGGCTTCGGCAAGAAATATCCGGAATTCTGGCTCAACGCGCGCGAAGGCCTGAAGCCGCAACCGGAGACGACCGGCATTCACATCTGCCTGCGCGCGCCTTCTGAAGCGGCCGTGCGCGAATTCTTCGACGCCGCCGTCGCGCGCGGTGGGAAAAGCGCCGGCGATCCCGGCCCGCGCCAGGCCGCCTTCACCACCTATTTCGGCGCCTTCATCCTCGATGCCGACGGCAACAAGATCGAAGCGGTTTTCTTTCCGAAAAAAGCCGACATCGACGGCACGACACCGTCCTAGAAAATTCTCACACAGAGGCACAGAGGCACAGAGGGGGCTATGCCTGCTGCACCGCTTTTCGCAATGCCCTGAATCGAACTGGCGCGCGTCGCGCGCCAATCAATCCAATCGCACAGTGCCGGGGTTTTACGAAGAACTCCGTGTCTCTGTGGCTCTGTGTGAGAATCATTTTTTGGGCGTGATTTGTCGTGCCTTGCATACGCGCCCGCACCCTGCTCCGATGCGCCCGAAGAAAAATATCGGGGACGCGCCATGCTGAAACTCCATCACCTGAACAATTCGCGCTCGCAGCGCATCCTGTGGCTCTTGGAAGAACTGGGCACGCCTTATGAGCTGGTGAAATATCAGCGCATGACGCCGGTGCCACTGGCGCCGCCGGAATTGAAAGCGGTCCATCCGCTCGGCAAGTCGCCGGTGATCGAGGACAAGGGCCTCAAGATCGCCGAATCCGGCGCGGTCGTCGAATACATCATCGACACTTATGGCAATGGAAAACTCAAGCCGAAAGCGGGATCAAAAGAATACTGGCAATATATCGAGTGGATGCATTTCGCCGAAGGCTCGGCGATGTTGCCCTTGATGCTGGCGCTCTACACCGCGCCCTTCGGCGATACCGTCGCGCCGCTCAAACCGCGCATCGATAGCGAGATCGACAATCACCTGTCGTTCATGGACAAATCGCTCGGCGGCAACGACTTCTTCGTCGGCAACACGCTGACCGGCGCGGACATCATGCTGATCTTCGTCTGCGAAGCCGCCGGCGCGCGGCTGGAGCCTTACAAGAACCTCGTCCGCTACCGCACCGCCATCCACGCCCGCCCGGCCTATAAGCGCAGCATCGAAAAAAGCGGACCGTATCAACTGATGAGCCGTTGATTACTTCACCCTCTCCCCCACGCAGGTGGGGGAGAGGGCAGGGTGAGGGGGATGGTTACAAAGGCACAGAAGACAGAAAGAAAATCTCGCGCTCTCAACCGTTCGCGGGCGCGCGACATGCGTCACGAGCCTTCCGCCATCGAGAATGAATTCTGGCAGCGGGTGCGCGATCGCAAACTCGGCGGGTTCAAGTTCCGGCGACAGGTTCTGATTGGCAACCCTCTCCCCCACATGCGTGGGGGAGAGGGCTAATATTGAGCAAACATTTCGGAGCTTTCCATGAAACTCACCGCACCCCCGAAAATCTCCTCGTCCGAACGCAAGGCGCGCATCGAAAAGCTCTGCGCGGAAATGGACGCGGCCAATGTCGCGGCCACGCTGATCGGGCCGACGACGTCGCTGCAATATTTTGCAGGCTTCTCCTGGCATCCGTCGGAGCGCTTCACCGGCGCGCTCATTCATAAAAGCGGCACGGTCGAAATTATTACCCCGGGATTTGAGAAGGACAAAGTCGCGCAGGTGCAGGGCGTGCCGGGCGACATTCATGTCTGGCAGGAAGAGGAAAGCCCTTACGAGCTCATCGCGGATCGCCTGCCGAACGGCAAGCTCGCGGTGGACGATCAGGTGGCGCTGTTCACCTTCCTCGGCTTGCGCGGCAGCTTCGGCGATGAGCGCCTCACCAGCGGCGGGCCGCTGATCAACAAGCTGCGCCGCCAGAAAACCAAATCCGAACTGGCGCTGATGCAATATGCGAAGGACATCACGCTCGAAGTGCAGCGCCGCGCCTGGAAGAACCTGCAGTCCGGCATGCGCGCCAGCGCGGTCGAGAAATTCATCGACAGCGAACACAAAAAGCTCGGCGGCAGCGGCAACATCTTCTGCATCGTCTCCTTCGGCGAAGACACCTCGCTGCCGCATGGCGGCGAAACCGATCGCGTGCTGGCCAAGGGCGATGCGGTGCTGATCGACACCGGCACCAGTTATGACGGTTACAATTCCGACATCACGCGCTCTTACGTTTTCGGCGAACCATCAGCGGATTATGTGCGGGTGTGGGATGCGGAGAAGCGCGCGCAGGCTGCGGCTTTCGCGGCCGCGAAGATCGGCGCGCCGTGCGAAAGCGTCGATGCCGCCGCGCGCGCGTCGATGGGCAAGGAAGGCTTCGGCCCGGACTACAAACTCCCCGGCCTGCCGCATCGCACCGGCCACGGCATCGGCATGGATGTGCATGAAGCGCCGAACCTTGTGCGCGGCGACAAGACGCCGCTCGCGGCTGGCATGTGCTTCTCCAACGAGCCGATGATCGTGGTGCCTGGAAAATTCGGCATCCGCCTCGAAGACCATTTCTACATGGACGAGAAAGGCGCGCGCTGGTTCACCGAACCGTCCTTCAGTGCGCACGAGCCGTTCAAGGGTGTCGAGGCGCTGGAGTAAATCATCCCGTCACTCCTTCCGCCTTTGCATTGCCGCCGGGAACTCGATCCACGGATAGCGTCGCGCATCGTTCACCGATTGATCGGGCATCGGGAAGTTCGGATGGGCGAACGCGCCGAGTGCGACGGCCACACGGTCGGGCATGCGCGATGGCTCCCACCACACGCTCGATCCGCAATGCGGGCAGAAATGGAAGGTCACGTCGAAGCCGCTGTCGGCCTTGCGCGTGTGCGTGCGTTCGCCGCCTTCGGCTTTGACCGCGCCGCGCGGATAGAACACCGCGATCCCAAACGCGCTGCCGGTGCGCAGCCGGCACGCATCGCAATGGCAGACCGAGACTTTCAGCGGCGCGCCCTCGCACGCCATGCGGAGCTGCCCGCAACTGCACTGCGCCTGTCTCATGGCCGCATCCGTTTGGATTCGCACGGCACTATAATCGGCCCCGCTGCAGCATCTTGACCAAGGCCAGTGTTCGCTCTATGTTCCTATTGTACAAAGAGGGAACAAGTTTCATGCAAATGCTTGAAAACTTTGATGATTCTGTCTCGACGCCGGTAACGCTCGCCATCGAATCGCCGGAGGCCGAGGCCATCCGGATGCGCGCGCTGCGCCGCAAGGCCCGCCGCATCAGCGCCTATGCGCGCTGGAGCGTGACGATGCTCAATTCGCTGGCCGGGCAGGTCGAATCCGATATCGCCGCCCTTCAGCATTGACCCACCCCCCTCCCCCGGTTTTCCGGGATCAACCTCGGAGCCAATTTTGAACGCATCCAAGGGTTTGGTGGGGGAGTGCCGTCCTGTCCTGCGGCACAAAAACAAGGGCGGGGCGCCGCGCGGCAATCGCAATGCCTACAGGCATGGCGTCTACTCGGCCGAGATGCAGGCGCGTCAGGCCGAGATCGCAGCCGCCCTCAAACGGGCCAAGAGTCTTCTGCGTCTTGTGGACCGCATCCTGCGCAAGCGTCGCAAGGCGCGTGCCATGCGGGCGGCGCAACGGGCTGCCGCTCAGGCCTTCACCGCATCGCCCCAATAGTTGAACCCGGCAAAATGCGGCGTGCCGGGCAGATACATTGTCTCCATGCCGGTGATGCGGAAGCCCGCATCCTGCACCATCTTCGGAATCGGCCGCCCGACATGGCAGCCGCCGGCGATCGCTTTCCACGCCGGCGTCAATCGCCGCTGCCATTTGCGGACATTCTCATCCGGCGCTTCGCCATGTTCGCAGAAGATCATCTTGCCTTGCGGCTTCAGCACGCGGCGCATTTCTCCCAACGCCTTCATCACGTCGGGAATGGTGCAGAGCGTGTAGGTGATGAGGACGGTGTCGGCCTCTTCACTGCCCAGCGGAATCTCCTCCGACGGCAGATCGAGGAATTCCAATGGAATGGAGGATTGCGAAACGCGTTCCGCCGCGCGCTCGCGCATTTCCTTCGATGGCTCCAGCGCCCACAGATGCGTGACTTTCGACGCATCGTAGAAGGGAAGATTGTGGCCCGCGCCGAAACCGATTTCCAGAACGCGCCCTTCCGCGCGCGGCACGACCTTCTTGCGCTGATAGCGGATGGGTTTGGCGCTCATCGCCGCGTTCAGCAGCACCGGAAGAAAATAGCGGTCGTAAAGTCCCATGACGCCCTCGCCTGTTTCGCGAAAGTCTAATGCCCGGGGTTCATTTCGAGCAAATTGTGGCCGCCGGTGAAATTCGTGCACGGCACATTGTGCAGGCTGGCGTTGATCGAAGCCGGGTCGCATTGCTGGAAGGGCGCCTGTGCCGGGGTGTTGCGGTCCTTGATCACCTGGTCGAAAGGCGACGGCTTGGCCTCGCCCAGAAGCGGCGCCTGCGCCCCGGGGTGCTCGTTCTTGAACAACAGGCAGTTCTTCCGCTCCGCCGGCGAAAGCTGCTCGTAGAACGTGCCGCTGCAGTTCTGCAGATAGCGGCCGATGTCGCGGATGTCGCCTTGCGGCTGGGTGGTGCGCTGTTCCGGCGTCGCGGTGATCGGGCGGCTTTCGCGCGGCGTGATCGCAAACGGGATCGGCAACACGTCGGGAAGCTGGACTTCCGGCGCGGTCTGGGGCCTGGGCGGCGGCGCCAGCGTGAGGATGATTTCCCGGGGCAGATTCTCGCCGATGGGCGGAATGAGTCCGGTCGCTCTTAGAAGCGCCAGAAGAAGAAGGAGGTGGAGAAGAAGAACGCCGCCGCCGGTCGCAACCTTGCGCCAGTCAACTTGCGAAAACATGCCTTCTCCATCGCGCGCGGCTTCCCCTCAAGCCAGTGGCGCATATGACAGGCAAACGGTGCGGCGGGCAATCGCGCCTTTCCGGCTTGTAATCAGTGCGGTGTCGGGGCCATGCGCGTATCGCCCTCATTGGCGATGTGGCCGGGCATATCCTGGTAACCGAACTGGTCTTCTCCCTCCATCTTGCCCGTGACCGCCGTCTTGGCGAGGCAATACGCGGTGTAGAGAGGGCTGAAGCCGGCGGGGCTCATGCAGGGCAACAGCAGCGGCGCATTCTTGCGGGCCCGGTCTCTGGTCCACTGCGCCGCGCTTTTCGAACGATCGGTGTGATCGCGATAGTCGGTCGCGCCGGGATCGTAGCGCGGGCCCAGCGACGCCGATGCGCAGGCCGCGCGTTCTTCCGGCGTCGCCGTCGCAAGCGCGTTGGGCGTGCATCCGAAAAGTTGATGGTTGAGTCCGTTGAGCGCGGGCGCTGTTGATGGCGACGGCGTGGTGAATGTCGGTGGCGGCACGAAAGCCGGCGCCGCTTCTCTCGGGGGCTTCGGTATTGCTGACGGGGTCTCTCTTATTTTCGGTTTGGGCGGCGCTTTGGGCGCCAGGAGTTGGAGGATGATTTCCTTCGGCTCCGCGATCTGATGGCTGGTCCAGCGGGTGGTGCTCAGAAGCGCCAGGATGACGAGCAGATGCAGAAGCAGAACGGCCGCGCCGCCTACGAGCCTTCGTGGCTGAAACCCCTGCGCCGCCACAATCATCTAGCTGCCCGGCTTATGTTCCAGAAGATCGCTCGGCTGGCATTCCAGCGCCGCACAGATCTTGTCCAGCGTCTCGAAGCGCACGCCTTTCACCTTGCCCGATTTGAGCAGCGAGAGATTGGCTTCGGTGATGCCGATGGTTTCGGCGAGTTCTTTGGAGCGCATCTTGCGCCTGGCCAGCATGACATCGAGGTTGACGACGATCGCCATCACACGAACCCCGCATTCTCTTCGGCCACGCGTCGCGCTTCGGCCATAACGCGGGCGATGACGAAGACCACACCGGCCACGAAAAGTCCGCCGATGTCATTGCTGCCGAAGCCGATGGAGAGCGCGCGATGCCCGTGCCCGAGCGGCCATGACAGCGCGAGCGAGATCGGTCCCTGCATGGCGACGCCCGCAATCACGCCGCCCATGAGCGCTTTGCCCACATTGGTCAAAGCGCCCAGCGCCTCGCGCGAGAACACTTCGCCTTTGGCGTAGCGCAGGAAGAGGGTGCGCAACGACCATAGCGCCCACATGTTGAAAGCAATCGCCACAAGTTCGCAGGCGAGCGCCATGAGGCGAAATTCGAGCGGCACGCTGTCGTTCAAATCCGCGCCCAGATGCTCGATGTGGAACATCAGCCACTGGCTCTGTTCGGGCCTGAGAAAGACATAGATCACCACGACCGGGACGATCACGAAGCCGGCGGTGGAGAGCCACGCCATAAAGCGGCTCAGGCTCAGAAGTCGGGGGGAAACAGCCATAGGGCCTCCGTACAGAAGGGCGCTCCGCCATTTCCTAGCACGGAAACAAATTATCGCAATACAATAATTATTCAGGTGCGATGGTCACCTGGATGCCGTCGATCTCCGGCTTGCAGGTGATCTGGCAGGAGAGGCGGGAGTTGGGCTCCACCGCCAGCGCCATGTCGAGCATGTCGGTCTCGGCATCGGATTTCGGCGGCAGCTTCGCGAGCCAACTTTCTTCGACATAAACGTGGCAGGTCGCACAGGCACAGGCGCCGCCGCATTCCGCGGCGATGGGGAGTCCGGCATCGCGCAGGATCTCCATCACGCTCCAGCCGTCGCGGCCTTCGACGGTGTGCTGCGCGCCTTCGCGGTCGGTTGCGATGATCTTCACGCGACCCCCAGTTTCTTCTGAAGATTGGATGACGAGGTCGTGTACTGGAAGCGAAGCTTCTCGTTCGGCTTGCAGATGTGGAACGCTTCCTGCGCCATCAATGCCGCTTCGTGAAAGCCGGAGAGGATGAGCTTCAGCTTGCCGGGATAAGTGTTGATGTCGCCAATGGCGAAGATTCCCGGCGTCGTGCTCTGGAATTTCGCCGTGTCCACGGCGATGAGATTCTCGGTGAGATTGAGGCCGAACTCGGCGATGGGGCCAAGCTTCATGGTCAGCCCGAAGAACGGAATGAACGTATCGCAGGCATGCTCCCATTCCTTTTTCTCGGCGTTGGAAAGCGTGACGGCGCTGAGTTGGCCGTCCGCGCCATGCAACGCTTTCACCGACGCGATTTCGAAATTGATCTTTCCATGCGCCGCCAGCTCGCGCATTTGGTTGACGCTGTGCTGCGCGGCGCGGAAGCCGTCGCGGTGATGTACCAGGGTAAGCTTGTTCGCGATGGGCGCCAGATTGATCGTCCAGTCGAGCGCGGAATCGCCGCCGCCGGCGATGAGAATGTTCTTGCCGCGGAACGCTTCCATCTTGCGCACCGCGTAATGCACCGACTTTCCTTCATACGCGTCGATACCGGCGATGGGAGGACGCTTGGGCACAAAGCTTCCGCCGCCGGCCGCGATCACGACGACGGGCGCCACGATTTCGGTTTCGGCATCCGTTGTCAGTTTCCAGCGGCCGTCGGCGAGTT